>Ga0316187_10002112_pt1 | contig 17360 bp, 19 predicted proteins | sample CroRivburrow1_MG_FD_204927 | JGI IMG/M metagenome (GOLD analysis project Ga0316187, IMG submission 204927) | Coastal sediment microbial communities from Maine, United States - Cross River worm burrow 1 | ecosystem: Environmental > Aquatic > Marine > Coastal > Sediment | place: USA: Maine...
GCTAGGAAAGCAGTGTTAACACGATACACACAAAGCAGTTCAATTCGCGATCAACCAAAAAAGCCGAACGATGCCTCGGGTGCGGGCCGCCGCTACCCTTCGTTCTGCTTCGTGGTCTTTGTGGCGCATCAGACGCTGCTCAGTTCTCGCTTGGCGGGACGTAGGTCGGGTCATTGGGATTGAGAAAGATGAACTTTGGTTCACCGACGTCCAGTTCGACAAAGTCCAGCGTGGCGGCGTCCAGCAGCGGGACATATTCAGGTGCCATCACGATCTGCACGCCCTCCGAGCTGAAACGGATGTCATCTTCAGTTCCCTCGTCGAAACCCATGCGGTAATCGATACTGCCGTCGGGCCGCTGTTGGGCAGCCAGGCGCAACGCCATCCCTGCCGTACCGCCCTGCTCGGCCGCGACCTTCACCTGCTCTGCTGCTTGCGGGGTTACCTTGAACATATCTGATCCCTCTCCATTGCGCCTGCCGGCCATGCGCGGTTCATGCCGCCCTGTCACGGCAGGCGCGCACGAATTTCACGAAGCGTTCCGCCCAGGGGTGCGACCTGGTGTCACGCAGGTGTGCGTAGCTCGCCAGCAGATTCCGGTAAATGATGCCGTCATTGAAACCATCCAGGCCGTAGCCACGTTCCACCCGGTAGGCGAATTCAAGGCCTTCCGGCATCTCGGCCAGTGCCGAATAATGGAACTCATGCGCCGAAATCAGTTCGCTTCCATCACCCGACAGGGGCCAGGGATGGGCCCGGGTTTCACGCAGCCGCACATAACCACGTCCCTGCGGCTTCGGGTGCATTGCAACCTTCGCCGGAATCACGCCAGCCATTTTACGCGTCTTTCCGTCCCAGGTCAGGCTGCTGCATAGGTACATCAACCCGCCGCATTCTGCGTAAACAGGCCCGTCTGATTCGACGAACGAGGCAACGGCCGCCCGCATGGCCGAATTCTGCTCCAATGCGTCCATATGGGTCTCGGGGAATCCCCCACCTAAAAACAGGCCGTCACAGGCCGGCAGTGCTTCGTCCCCCAGCGGACTGAACGGCACCAGTTCGGCGCCGGCCGAGCGCAGGGCGTCCAGATCACCTGCATAGTAGAAACCGAACGCAGAATCAGTCGCCACGCCGATTCGGACCCGGTCCTTTCTATCTCCAGCTGCAGCGGGTGCAGCGACCCTGCCCGTGGGGGCGGGTGCCTTCGCAGCCAGGGCCTGTACCGCGTCGAGATCGACCTGCCCGCGAATCAGCTCCGCCATGCGCTTGATATGCGCCTGACTGCTGCCCAGCTCGTTGCTCGGGACCAGGCCAAGATGACGCTCGTTGATCACCAGATCATCGCATCGCTGCACCGCGCCCAACACCTTTAAATCGGTATAGTGTTCGATCACCTTGCGCAGCTTCGCCTCGTGGCGGCTGCCGCCCACCTTGTTCAGGATCACGCCAACAATGCGGATTGCCGGGTCGAACGCCTGGTAGCCGAGGATCAGGGGTGCTATGCCGCGCGTCATCCCCTGAGTGTCGAGCACCAGCGCGATCGGCGAACCGAGCTGTGCTGCAAGTGCCGCGTTGCTGTTGCTGCCGTCCAGCGCCAGACCGTCGTAGAGACCCTTGTTGCCTTCGATCAGGCCGATATCGGAACCCTGCAGCTTGGTCGCAAACAGGTCGCTGATCTCGCCGGGATCCATGGTGTAAAAATCAAGATTGTGGCAGGCGCGCCCGGCGGCCTGTCCCAGCCAAAGCGGGTCGATATAGTCCGGCCCCTTCTTGAACGGCTGCACCACGGCACCGTTCTCGCGCAATGCGGCACACAGCCCGATGCTGAGCGTGGTCTTGCCCGAGGACTTGTGTGCGGCGGAGATGTACAGATGGCCCATCGACCGATTCCAGTCCGGGTAACGAGATCAAAAGGACGCGGAGCACGCAGAGGAGCGCAGAGGGCACAGAGATTCTTAACGAAAGCCTCTGCGAACTCTGCGTCCCTGCAAAAAAAGGGCGGTGATAAACGCCGCCCCTCCTTCAATCAGATTCGAAAATCAGCGGTCATTTAGCATGATGCGGATCGGTGACTTCATCGGCAAGTGAGTAAGGCAGGAACTGCATCATGCGCACCGCAATGAAGGTGACCAGCAGGGCCAGCGCGAAGCCACCCAGACCGAGCAGGAACTCAGGCAGCGACGGCGAGTAACTGCGCACCATACCGTTCACACCATCGAAATTACCCGACTCGATGATGGTATGCGCCGGAAACATACTCAGTGGGAATGCCTGACCGCCAATCACGATCACGTAGATTGCCGACAGACCGCCAAGCACTACGAAAAGCGCTGCGAGGATAATGGCGCCACGTTGCATCCCCAGCGCGGGGTGAAACAGGATGCCCATGGGCACCAGCATGCCGAGCAGCACCCAGCCAACCCAGAAGATCGCCGTGTATATGCCGCCGTCACGCAGCATGAACAGTTCGAACTCGTGGTTTTCAGTGCCGTACAGATTGGTCAGATGGTAAACCAGCGTGAAATAAAAGACCGCTGCCACGAAAACACCGAGCAGATTCTTCATGCGGCGCAAAAGCACGTCACCCAGAGGACGATCATCGGTATTGAAGGTGAACATCAACACCAGCAGGTAGAGCGCCAGCCCATAGGCAAACGACATGATAATGAACATGGGTGCCATGATGGCTGCATCATAGGCTTGGCGTGCAACCAGGAAGCCGAAGATGGAACCGGTACCAGTCGTTAACGCAAGACGCCATACGAAGGCCACCACGCCCGCGCCTTTCGTGAAGCCATTGGCCTTTCGCTCCATCATGGTGAACAGATACACAACCACGATCCCGAGGAACCCGACATACAGGTAGATGTTCCAGGCGAAGATCGACTTGAAGTTGTAGGTGGTCATAGCCACGATCAGTCGACTGGGCTGGCCCAGATCGAGGACCAGGACGAGCAATCCACCCACCAGCAGGGTAATCGCCAGCAGGCCTGACAGGCGCGCCAGCGGCTTGTACATCGTCTGCCCGAACACCGAAGCGATGGAGGCAACGTTCAATGCCCCGGAAGCGGCGACAATCAGGAATATGGCAAACACATGCGGCATACCCCAGACGACCTGGTTGGTCATACCGGTGACCCAGTGGCCCTCATGCTCCATGTACAGGACCGCAAACCCGCCGACGGCGACGATTGCCGCCAATACCGCAAGCAGTCCCCAGTAACGTGGACTGTCGATGCCCCATTCGCGGTAGTGAATCTTTTTCATTGCCGACAAATTCTCCGGAAAACGATCAGACGTCGGTGTAACGGACGCCGGTATTCAACTTGAGATCAGCGCGGATCTGCACATTCGGGTACTTGGCCATCGCCTGCGAAACGGCGCTGTCAGGATCCTTGAGGTCGCCGAACACGATCGCGCCCTGCGTGCAGGCGTCCTGGCAGGCCGTCGTCGTGCCGCCGTTGTCACGGCGCTGTACACAAAAGGTGCAGCTCTCGACACAGCCCTTGCCCCGCGGCACAGCCGTCAGTGTTGTCTGAATGTTCTCGTGTATAAAGGAACGCGCATTGTAGGGGCACGCCATCATGCAGTAGCGGCAACCGATACAGGTATGACGATCCACCATAACGATGCCGTCGGCACGCCGGAACGAGGCACCCGTCGGGCACACGTCAACGCAGGGCGGATGCTCGCAATGCTGGCACATCATCGGCAGACTGGTGACGCGACCGGTCAGGTTGTTCTTCAGCTTGACCGTGCGTATCCAGCGCGGGCGCTGCATCTCCCACAATTCTTCGCTGGCGCCTTCCGGTTTGCTCAAAAGATCGATTCCGTTCTCTTTGTCACAGGCACTGACACAGTCGTTGCAGCCGTCGGCACACTTCGTGGTGTCGATCAACATCCCATAGCGGACATCGTCCGTAACAGCAGAGGCCCGCGGCGCCGCATCGGCCACGGACTGCAGAAACACACCAGGTGCTATGGCGGTCGCAGTAACAGCCGCCGCTCCGGCCAGAAACTCACGGCGGTGCTTGTTGGTCGGCTGGTCGGTTGGCTGACTCATTATCAGTTCCCCGTGGGCTTGGTTGCGTGGCAGGTGAAACAGTCGAGCGTGGTTCCGGTGAACTGATGGCACCCGGCACAAAACTCACCGGGCGTATTGACCGGAACGTGACTCCCTTGCGCGTCTTTGCGGACATGGCAATCGACACACCCGGCCAGGCTGTGATCCGTCTTGCGGATGCCCTCGTGCACGGTGATGTGACGCTGATGCTTTATAAGCTCGAAGTGATTACGGCGCATGAAGGCGGTCGGCGCCACGCAGGCATCGAGTTTGTCCGCCTTTGCCGAACCCTTTACCCCTTCGCCTGCATGCACCATACCCAGGCCTCCAAGGAGGCCGAGGCACAATACCAGCAGCAGACTTAAGCCAAAGTTACGTTTCATTGCCACGACGGCCCCTGCTCTCTTACTCGCCCATACCCATTTTGATGTAGCCGGTGGGGCAGACATCCGCGCAGATGTGGCAACCGATGCAACGGTCATAGTCGGTCGCAACATAACGGCCTGTGGTTGCCTCGGTCTTCTTCACGCGATACACAGCATCCTGCGGACAGAAGATGACGCAGTTGTCACACTCGAAGCACATGCCGCAGCTCATGCAGCGCTCGGCCTCGCCCTTCGCCTGATCTTCATCTAGAGCGATCAGACGCTCGTGGAAGTGGCCCAGGACATCGTCCGCGGAAGGGACCTCTTCTTTCCGCTTGATACGCGGCGTGAAATCGAAGTGGCCCAGGAACAGCTCGTCATGCGGAATGACCTCGGCGAAAGAACGGTCTTCGTAATTATGCACCGCCCAGTTGCTGCTCGCGGTGCCACGCATCTCGTTCACGTCAGCCGCATCGAAGTGCTCTGGCGTCAGGCCGGCCTCGGCCAGCTTTTCATCCAGGTCGAAGTGATGGACGTCAACCTTGGGACGCTTCTTGTGCTCTTTCTTGTTCAGGTAGTCGTCGATCGAGTCTGAAGCGATCGAGGCCTGACCGATCGCGGTGGTCAGCAAGTGCGGGCGAATGATGTCGCCAGCGGCGAAATGCTTCTCACGATCCGGCACCTGGTAGAAGCTGTCTGCATTGATCAGTCCGCGACCATTGTCCAACTCCTCCAGACCGGTCAGATCACCGCCCTGGCCGATCGCCGAGACGATCAGGTCGGCTTCGATGGTCTGCTCGGTACCCTCGACCGGACTCGGGCGGCCTTCGTCCAGGGTGCACTTGGCAATGATCAATCCGGTTGCGCGACCGTCTGCATCCTTCTCAATACCTACCGGCATCACCTCATCGAGGATGGTGACACCCTCGTGCAGCGCATCATGTACCTCGTGCTCTGCCGCAGTCATGTTTGCCTTCGGGAACAGCGAGGTCAGGGTGACTTCGGAGCCCTGGCTGGCGGCGGTCACGGCCGCATCGTGCGCGACGAAGCCGTCGCTGATGACCAGCTCAGGACGGTCGGTCGGATTGGTCTGCTCAATGTGGCCCAAACGACGTGCGACAGAAACCACGTCGATCGAGGTATCACCACCACCGACACACACGACTTTTTTTGCGGTGACTTTCATGCGGCCTTCGTTGAACGCCTTGAGGAAAGCGACGCCAGATACACAGTTGGGGGTGCCTTCCCACTCATCCAGGAACAGACCACGGCCACTCCAGCAGCCCAGCGCCCACAGGATCGCATCGAAATCCTTCTCGAGCTCTTCCACTGTGACGTCACTGCCGACGCGGACACCAGTCCGTACTTCCACACCCATATCGACAATACGCTGGATCTCTCCCGCCAGTTTGTCGCGTGGAATACGGTAGTTGGGGATGCCGTAGCGCATCATGCCGCCCAGCTCGGGCTGCGATTCGAAAACGGTCACGGCATGACCCTTGCGGCGCAACTGGTAGGCGCCCGCCATTCCGGCCGGTCCACCACCAATGACGGCGACTTTCTTGCCGGTGTCAGGGCCCGCCTCGAACTTGTAGTCATTTGCAAGTGCAGTGTCACCGATGAACTGCTCGACCGCGTTGATACCGACGAAGTCCTCGACCTCGTTGCGGTTACAACCGTCCTGGCACGGTGCCGGGCACACGCGACCCATCATCGACGGGAAAGGGTTTGCATCGGTGGAACGGCGGAAGGCATATTCCTGCCAGCTCATCTCGCCGGCAGGCTTCTCCTGGCCACGCACGATCGCCAGCCAGCCACGGATATCTTCACCCGAAGGACAGCTGCCCTGACACGGCGGCGTCTTGTGCACGTAGGTGGGGCATTTGTGCGAGGTGTCCTCGCGGAAAATCTGATCGGTAAAAGAATCCCACGTGTTTTCGCCATCTTCGAACCGGCGCCATGTGAGTTTGCCATTCATTTCGTCGCTAGGAGTTGCCATCTAAAAACTCTCCTTACCTTTATGCCCAATTGATCCCTTAGGACCGGTTTTGTTTTGTTTGCAAAGACTCAGCAATCAGGCTGCGTCGTCTGCAGATTCATCTTCATCATCCTCACCGGTCTGTCCCGTGAGAACGATCGCATTCGAAACTAATTGGTGGACACTGACGATCATGTCCATATCCATGCCGTAGTAAGGCAGCACTTTGGTGAACTGCGACTTACAGATGGCGCAGATCGCCGCCATATTGGTCACGCCGTGATCTTCGATCACGTTCTTGAGCGCTTCCATGCGTGGCTTGGCGCCCTTGACCCGCAGTTCCATAAGGTCATCGGTCAACAGACCGCCGCCACCACCGCAACAGAATGTCTTTTCATGAATAGTGTCCGGCGCCATGTCGACAAAGTTGTTACACACCGCCTTGATCACGTTGCGCGGTATCTTGAACTGCCCACCCGGCTCCGGCCCCATGCGCGAGGCACGTGCCACGTTGCACGAATCATGGAAGGTCAGCGTCATGTCGTCATTGGCCGACTTGTCGATATTCAGCGTGCCCTTCTGGATCTCACCCCAGGTGAACTCCAGGATGTGCTGAGGCACCGGATACTTCGGATCCAGGAAGTCGAACGGACCCGCAAGCGTATTCAGGAAGCTGTATGCAACGCGCCAGGCGTGTCCACACTCGCCAAAGATGATGCGCTTCACACCCAGTTCGAGTGCGGCCTCGCGAATACGCAGCGACACCCGACGCATGTTCTCGTAGGAACCGATGAACATGCCGAAGTTGGCTGCTTCAGAGGCCTTGGAACTCAGGGTCCAGGAAACACCGGCCTCGTGAAATACCTTGCCGTATCCGATCAGGCCGTCGACATGCGGCTCGGCAAAGAAGTCGGCCGAAGGCGTAACCACCAGGATATCGGCCCCTTTGACGTCCAGTGGGTACTTGACCGCTACGCCGGTGTCGTCCTCGACGTCTTCTTCCAGGCCTTCGAGGGTGTCGGCCAGGGCAGGTTCCGGCAGACCCAGGTTGTTACCGATCTTGTAGACCTTGGCAATGATCTCGTTGCAGTACTTCTGCCCTACTCCGATGCGGTCCATGATCTCGCGCGCAGCCATGGAGATCTCAGCGGTATCGATACCGTAAGGACAAAATACCGAGCAGCGACGGCACTGCGAACACTGGTGGAAATAGCTGTACCAGTCATCCAGTACCTCTTTGGTCAGGTCCTCGGCACCCACCAGTTTTGGGAAATACTTGCCCGCAAAGGTGAAGTGGCGGCGGTAGACCTTGCGCAGCAGGTCCTGGCGACCGACCGGCATATTCTTGGGATCGCTGGTGCCCAGGTAATAGTGGCACTTGTCGGTACAGGCACCGCACTTGACGCAAGAATCCAGGTAGACCTGCAGCGAACGGTACTTGCCCAGCAGATCGCCCATCGCCTCGATGGCCTTGTCGTGCCAGTCATCCGGCAGTTCACCAGGGAAATTGAGTGGCTCCTGGAACTGGGGTTTGGCGACATACGGCTTGCTGTGAGCCATCGTGCCCGGCACGACTGGCGGCACTTCCGGATATTCACTCAGCTCGGGGATCTTGAATTCTACTTTTGCCATGCTCGCTGCCCTTGCTCCGGCTTATTGTTCCAGCTTGCGCGCCCAATCCGAGACGTGGCGCTGCTCGCGGGGGTTGTCGATCTGGTTACGGGTCGGGCTGAAGAAAATACCTGGCGCATGCAGCAACTTACTGATCGGAAAAATGATCATCAGCAGTGCCACCAGCAAAAGGTGGACGATCATGAACGGGTCGGTGGGCAGATTCGGCATGTCGCTAAAGCTGAACGTCATCAGCGCGCGGAAGAATCCCTTCACGGCCACCACATCAGTATGTGCGACGAAAGTGGTCATGGCACCGCTGATTCCGATCAAAAGAAGCAACAGCAGCATCAGGTGATCAGAAGGTGCTGAGATGTAGCGCACACGATCGACCAGCAGGCGACGCGCCCAAAGACCCAGCAGGCCGAGGATCATCGCAAACGCCAGGTACTTGAATAGTGGGCTTACAAAAGCCACCAACGCCATAATGGACTCGGCCTCGGTGAAGTAGCGCAGATGGCGGAATAACACGGCAAACAAGGCCATGTGAAACACCCAGCCAAACAGCCAGGTCCACTTGGTTGACTTGAAAAGGCTTTCGAAAAACACGACTTCCCGAAACATGCGCAACACCACGCCACCCTGGGTGACAGGTGCGGGCGTGGTAGGGATCTTCAGCGGCGCCGGTGTTCTCCAGTAGAGGGAGATCCGACGGGCCAGACCCACCACCAGCAGCACGGTAGCGGCGTAGAATAGTGCAGCGAATGCGACCGTCAGAAACGACATGTTTCCGAAAACCTCTTTTGGTTAAACAGGCCGGGTGGGTCACCGAGACCCACCCGGGGGATCAGCAGTGAATCAGACGCAGCCGGTCGGCTTCGGCAAACCGGCGTAGCGGCAAGCCTGCTTACCAGGGCCGTACGGGAAAAGACCGTACAGGTACTTGCTGTTGCCCTTGTCCTTGCCCAGTTTCTTACCGACAGCCTTGGTCAGAACGCGGACGGCCGGTGCGATCTGGTACTCTTCGTAGTACTCGCGCAGGAAGTTGATGATGTCCCAGTGCTCATCGGTGAGCTCCAGTTCATCTTCTGCGGCCATCACGCCGGCAACACCGGGAACCCACTCATTGATGTTGGCCAGGTAACCTTCTTCGTCGGTTTCAAAGGTCTTACCATCTACTTCGATCGGCATAGCTATCTCCTCTCAGAAAGAGTTGTCAAAATCGGTCGGGCCTTAAAGCCAGGCCTGTACTTTATCGGTGGCTTCGACCAAATCGACGAAACCTGCGTAGTCGACGATCTCAATGCCGTCGATAATTCGATCATCCTTGATGGCGCGAGCCATGAGGTCAGACTTGAGCGCGTAGACCTTTCTATCACCCATCGCTCCTTTCACCATGTCTTCAGCCACGGTGCCTTTCGTGGCGCCGTAGACACCGTCTTCGATCAGCAGGATCGATGAGCCTGCCAGCGAGCACTTGATTGCCGTCTCCAGCGAGCTCTTTTCGAACGGTGATTTATTTACTGTGTGCAGGTCAGCCATCGGACTTCCTCAACTGAATACGACTTCGGATTCGGCCATCAGCTTCGCAACCTGATCCGCATCCACGATTTCCACGATATTGTCGACCTCTTCCTCGGTCTCATAGTCTTCCCAGGCGACCTCGATCAGGTCGTCCTGGGTCAGGCCGCGGGCCTCCAGCGAGTCCTTGTCGACATACATATGACGGACGCCGTAATCGCCCAGGGTGCGGAACGTCGGCATGAAGTTCTTCATGTCGGACTCGGACGTATCGCTGCCCTTCACCAACTGGTACACGCCGTCATCCATACACATCAGGCTGACTTCCTGATCGAATGCAGCGCCAATCAGAATGACTTCGAGCGACTCCCAGGCGTAGATGGTGCCGTAGGGAGCACGACGGTTCAGATACATGAACTTTTTGACTTCAGACATCGTTCAAACTCCCTCAATCACCGAACACGACCAGGCGGTCGCTCTGGATGGCCGCCTCGATCAGCTGACCCAGCCCCGAGATGCGGAACCTGGGCGCGATGTTGGTCGCATCCTTACCGTTCCGCTCTGCCTCACCGTCATCCACGAGACCGCGGCGCTGGGCCGCGGCGACGCAGAGGACCAGATCGAGGTCATACTTTTCTCCCAGCTCCACCCACCGGTTGACGATGTTGCGGTCGTCCTGCGGCGGCGTGGTCAGACGGGTGCCGTTGAGCACGCCATCGTGATAGAAAAACACGCGGAACACTTCATGGCCCTTCTCCAGGGCCGCCTTGGTGAAGTGGTATGCCGAGTCGGTCGCCTGATGCTGATAGGGACCCTCGTTTACCTGTACTGCCAATTTCATGACTGCGTATGACCTCGTCTGTTACCGCTATCAGAAGCGGATGTAAGTGGAGGAGTTCAAACTCTTACGAGAACCACGCCAGTTGTCGATGTGGTACTTGGTGAAAGGCAGCTCGACTTCTTCGAAAAAGCGCGGCCAGCCGATGCGCTCTATCCACTCGTTGATACGCTCCCAGTCGCGAGCCCCTTCCTTGTAAGCCTTGAGGATGCGCTTGACGAGTGCGGTCGCTTCAGGCCAGCGCGGCGGGTTGTTCGGGATACCGGCGGCAACCAGCTTCTGGAAGGTCGGCTTGCCCCGTGCGTTTGAGTGGTTGCCACCTACCCAGATGGCCAGCTTGGTGTGCTCGGCATCATTGATCTGCATCGGCGGGCACGGCGGGAAGCAGGCACCACAGCAGATACACTTCTTCTCGTCGACTTCCAGTGACGGCTTGCCGTTTACCATGGCGGGGCGAATGGCCGCTACCGGGCAACGTGCCACAACCGTAGGACGCTCACACACATTGGCAACCAGATCGTGGTTGATCTTCGGCGGCTTGGTGTGCTGCACGTTGATCGCGATGTCGCCCTGACCACCACAGTTGATCTGGCAGCAGGAGGTCGTGATATGAACGCGGTTCGGCATGTTTGCTTCACGGAATTCGTCGATCAGCTCGTCCATCATGGACTTGACCACGCCCGAGGCATCGGTGCCGGGGATGTCGCAGTGCAACCAACCCTGGGTGTGCGAGATCATGGTGACCGAGTTCTGCGTACCACCGACGATGAAGCCTTCTTTCTCGACCGCGTCGATCAGCGGCTGCACCTTGGCTTCGTCGGTGACCATGTACTCGATGTTCGAGCGGATGGTGAAGTGGACGTAACCTTCGCCATAGGTGTCACCGATGTCACACAGCTTGCGCAGCGTGAACACATCGAGGATACGCTGGGTACCCACCCGGACGGTCCAGACCTGATCGCCGTTCTTGGCCACGTGCAGCAGAACGCCGGGGCGCGGATGCGTGTGGTACGCCCAAAGACCGAAGTTGCGGCGCATTACCGGGTGCATGTATTGGAACGGATCAGGACAACCTGTCTCGATCGGCTCGCGCATTTCTTTCGCCATTTTATCCCTCCAAAAAGCGGGGCTATTCGCGTAAAGCTTTCCCTGCGAAACGGCCATCTGGCGGCCGTTTCGCCGGATTCAGTTATCTATACAAGTGGCTGGCGTCAGGAGGCTTCCGCCTGACGATCGAACCACTTGATCGCCTCGTCGTCCCAGCCGTCCATGCGGACGTAGGAGCACTCACGAGGATGGTTAACCATGTTCGGATCGACGTCGATGTCGATGCCTTCGAGGAAGTTGACCAGGCCGATACGCTCGATCATCTCACCGCAACGCTCGTGCTCCAGGGCATTCTCCGCCCAGAAGTCGATGATCTCTTCGGCCATTTCGACCAGGGATTCCCAGTCTTCCTCGCTTTCCAGTTTCTTGAAAGGCACCACGACGGTACCCATCAGGTCACCGATCTTCAGCGTACGCTTGCCGCCGATCAGGATGGTGACACCCTTGTCGTCACCGGGATGCAGCGCCTTCGGCACAACATTCAGACAGTGCATGCAACGCACGCAGTCCTTGTTGTTCACTTCGAGCGTATCGTCATCTTTCAGGGTCAGGGCGTTGGTCGGGCAGCGGGTGATGATGTTGTCGATCACATGCTCGCGGCCCTTGCGACCGACGTAAGCCTTCCACTCGTCCTGGTTGACCTTCATGTCGTCGCGCCAGGTGCCGATGACAGCGAAGTCAGCACGCTCGATGGCGTTCTGGCAATCGTTCGGGCAACCGGAGACCTTGAACTTGAACTTGTACGGCAGGGCCGGGCGGTGCACATCGTCGGTGAAGTTGTTTACCAGCAGACGGTGTGCCTTTTGCTCGTTGGTGCAGGACATTTCGCAACGTGCGGCACCGACGCAGGACATCGCGGTGCGTACACAGGGGCCGGCACCACCGAGGTCCCAACCGTACTCGTTGATCTCGTCGAAGAAGTGCTGGGTGTTTTCGGTGTCTGTACCGATAAACATGATGTTGCCGGTCTGGCCATGGAAGGTCACAAGACCGGAACCCCACTTCTCCCAGCTGTCGGCCAGCTGTCGCAACATACCGGTGGAGTAGTGGTTACCCGCAGGCGGCTGAACGCGCAGGGTATGGAATTCTTTGGACTCCGGGAAGGCCTTGCCGACCTCTGAGAATCGCGGAATGATGCCGCCGCCGTATCCATAGACAGAGACGGTGCCACCTTTCCAATAACCCTTGCGAGTCTCATAGGAATGTTCGAGCTGACCCAACAGGGAGTTGGTCATTTCATTGATGCGCTGTTCCGGATGCTCGTCGCGCAGACGCTTGATACCGCTGATGAAGCTCGGCCAGGGGCCGTCTTCCAGCTGGTCGATCATGGGTGTTGGATACCGGTCGATTGCCATGTCGCAGTTTCTCCTGACTAATCGTTCGTATTTGGCGAAATTCCGCTGTCGCCGAGCCGATTGCACCGCCCGCACGACGTGATCCTTGGGTCACTCAACTCGATAGAGGGTCTGCAGTGGATCCGTGCGATCCCGCCAGCATGTCGCTGGGACACTTCACCCCCTATCAAGGTTGGCTAATATTAGGGGAGCATTGACCTTTCCCATACTCCACCATTGGGGGATGGCGCTAATAACCACCTATCTCTTTGGGGATATATCAGCACTTGATCCAGATCAAATGATATTTCTATGTTACTAATTTAAATGACTATTCCTGATTGATGGGTCCATCCATCGATTTAGAGTATCCTAACGTTCTAATTGAGCTGCGACTACCCCCTTCGCGCCGACGCAGACCGAACTGGATGAGCTGACTGTCATGAATACAGAACCCCTGACCGCCCCGGAATCGCGAATCGCGCCGGGATCGCCTTTTTCGCTGGATGACCGGGGAAATTATGCCGCCTGGCGGGCCGACAAGCTGTCGGCGACCGGAATGCCGGATATTCTCGCACTCGAAAATCCCGCTGAACTCAGTGAGGCGGAAAGACAATCATTGCTGCGCACCTGCCAGACGCGGAACTTTGCAATGTTTCGGGTGGGCGCCCCGCCAGAAGATGTTGAACAGGCATTGCGGGCCTTCGGTCGCCGTATCGGGTTACTCGATCTCGATCAAAATCTATGCGCCGAAGATAGCGGCGTCACCGCGATCACGGTGAAGGCTACCGAAACCGACCATACCTACATTCCTTATACCAACCGGCCGCTCGGCTGGCATACCGATGGTTATTACAATGCCGGCGAGTTCCAGGTACGGGCCTGGCTATTGTATTGCGCAAGGCCCGCATCAGAGGGTGGCGACAATGAGCTACTGGATCACGAAATCGCATATATACGCATCCGCGATGAAAACCCGGAATGGATCAGGGCATTGATGGCGCCGGACGCTTTTACCATCCCCAGAAACACAGAGCACGGAGAAGAGATCCGGCCCGATCACAGTGGACCGGTATTCTCGGTATCAGCGAAGGATGGAAGTCTGCACATGCGCTATTCGGCGCGGCAGCGCAATGTGATCTGGAAAGACGATGCGCTCACTCGTGAGGCCGCGGCCTTTCTGCTGGATCTCTTCAAGTGCGGCGACGAACATATATTCCGCTACCGCCTGCAATCGGGTGAGGGTGTGATCAGCAACAATATATTGCATCGTCGCGACGGCTTTCGTGATGAACCGACGTCGGGTGCCAAAAGGCTGATCTACCGCGCCCGCTATTACCAGCGTTTGCCCGTACCCGAGGAGTACTGACCAACATGCTTTATCTGAGCAATATCCTGATCGCCAACCAGGACGTGCAGACCTTCGATGAGCTGAAACAGCTCGTCAGGGCGTTCGCGCAACAGGGCGAGATGTTCCTGCGCTTCGACGTCAAACCGCCCTACCCCGATACGCCGGTCGACTGGGAAGACCAGCTCGAGGCCACTTTCAGCAGCAGGTATTAGGGCATGTTCACACTACAAACACGCAAGCGTTGCTGCCCCAAAACGGGCCAGGCAAGGCGCGAGGAGAGACGTTTAGTGACTATAAACGAACGACGAGCAACACCGCATGGCCCGTTTTGGGGCGCAACCCGAAGGGACGGGGCCATTTTCCCGCAGGCCTGCGTTGCAGTTCGCTTAGGTACAGGGAGTACAAAGCGCTCACTGCGCCTTGTCCTGCAAGAAAATGGCCGCCGTCGCTGGTGTGTTTGTAGTGTGAACAGGCCCTAGACAGATGGTTGAATATTTAAAGCCGGACGAACTGCAGGACACGGCCGCCGCCTCGCTGCGCAAGGACCTGGGCCAGCAGGCGCAGCTCGAAGGCGAGCTGGTTGAGCTGCGGGAGCGACTGGAACGCCTGCCGGAAAACTCCCCGGCGCCACAGCGCGCGTCGCTGATGCTCGAGATCGGCCGCGCATTGCAGATTCTCGAGCGTGGCGACGAAGCCTGGGCGATTACCCATACCGCATTCGGCATCTTTCTCTCCGAGCAGGAATGGGAGGCCGCCGCCGACGCCTGCAACGTCCTTTACGAGGCCGACCAGCCCGATTCGCTCATCGCACTCGGTCACGGCATCTGGCTGGGCGTAACCTTTCCGATCGATCCCGAGATCTCGGTCAATCTGCTCAGTCATGTGATCGACGATACCCCGGACGACTCAGACGGTGCGGCCGTCGCGGCCGCGACGGCCTGCTTTATCGCCGACGTCCGTGCGCCTGAAGGCCCGGACCGGGAACGCCTGACCTTTTTCGCTCATCAGCTGCTTGGCCGTGTGGCCCGGCGCCATAGCGAGGTCGAAAACCAGGATCAGTTCGACCTTTGGGTCGAGCGCATGGAACTCAACGATCCCGACAAGTTTCTGGTTCGTTTACGCAACGTGGTAGACGTACTGGTGCAGGACCAGTGGTGGTTCGACCGCGAGGCGCTGCAGGCACAGATTCCCGGAAACTGAATCAACTCGAACAAGGTCCAATTGATGCGGACGTGAACAGGAAACACCATGTTTTGGCAAGAAGATGACAGACCCAAGTCCTTTGAGGTCCCGGACGACATCGTCGATCTGGTATTCGATATCCAGTGTCGCGAACTGCCCGTGGACCATGCGCACGAGCTCGCGGTCGCACTCGAGGCACTTCTGCCGCAGCTGCAACAGGATCCCCGCCTTGGGGTGCACACGGTGCACCTGGCCGGATCACAGAATGGCTGGGAGCGCCCGGACCCAAAACTCGGCCAGAAACTGATTCTTTCGCGCCGCACCAAGCTCACGCTGCGGGTACCCGGCGAAAAATCACAGCAGGTACAGGACGCGCTGCAAGGCGCAGACCTGGACATCGGCGGCTGCTCTCTGAAAATCGGCAAATCCAGGCAGAAGAAACTGTCCAGCCAGGGCACTATCTTCTCGCGCTACGTGGTCCTCGAACCGGGTGAGGAAAATGACGAAAACGCCTTCCTGCAACGCATTGTGTCGCACCTCGCGGCGCAAGGTATCCGGGTCAAGAAGGCCCTGTGCGGTATGACCACCGAGGTCACGGGCCCGGACGGCCCGATCCAGACCCGCAGCATCATGATCGCGGACCTTCGGGCGGAAGAGTCGGTCCGCCTGCAGGAGCAAGGCATCGGCCCGATGCGCCATATGGGCTGCGGGATTTTCATCCCGCACAAGGGCATCGAAGCGGTCAAGAAGGACGAAGACGACGGCTAGCAGCCTGTCGGACTTAACACTGTTTGGCTGCAAATCGCTGGATAGCGATCAACTCGCCTTATCCTCCTCGTCAAATAGCTGGGCTATTCTCCTCAGACGATGAGCCGATTTGATTTGCTCCCAGTGATTTTCGCCGCAAACGGTCAAGTCCGACAGGCTGCTAGGTTTAACAAACCCTGATATTCCAATATAATCCCGGGCCAGTTTTCGGCTGACCGGCCCGGGATCATGATCTGTGGGCAATCAGGATTCACCGCCAGTCCCCCGGCCATTCCTGATTGACGGACTATGTGACCAGAGAAAATGGAGTCTGGAGCAGCCTCGTTTTTGGGCAGATATGCATTAATACTCGTCACATTAAGAGGAGCATAAACATGGCACTGGAAGTAAATGGCAAGAGCATCGAACTCGACGGCAATGGCAACCTCGTCGACCCGCACGCATGGGACGAGGATGTTGCAAGGGCCCTGGCCGCCGCGGATGACACGATGGACGAACTGACCCCGGAACACTTCGAAGTACTGAATTACCTGCGCGAGGAATACTTCAACAACAACAATAACCAGCCGATGGAACGGCAGATCAACAAGGACATGGGCAAGATCTGGGGCAAGAAGGTCAGCAGCAAGGACCTTTACAGGTTGTACCCGGGTGCGCCCAGCAAACAGGGCAACCGTATCGCCGGTCTGCCGTACATTGCCCGCAAGGGCGGCTACTGAGCCGGCAGATTCTTGGGGCCCGGCCCCAGGGTCGAGAAAAGGCAGCCTTCGGGCTGTCTTTTTCGTTCATGGGTTGGTAGGCCGCGCTGCGCCCGACATGGTTCGGCAGGCACAGCCTGCCCTACCCAAAAAATTCTCAGACCTACACTTCGGCCCACATCCTGAGCAGATTCACATACGAACGATCCACATTCTTGGTCACATCACTCTCAGGATCGGTTCGCAACAGATGCTCGCGCGACTGATCCAGTTCATACAGCAGCTCGCGTTTCGCTGCATCGCGCACAAAGCTTTGAATCCAGGTCAACGCAACCATCCGCTCACCCCGGGTGACCTCCGCCACCCGATGCACGCTCGCGGAGGGGTAGACGACCGCATGTCCCGCCGCCAGTTTGACCTCCTGGTCGCCGAAGGGTGTACGGATGATCAGTTCACCGCCTTCGTAACTCTCAGGCGGATTCAGAAAGATGGTCATGGATACGTCGCTACGAAACCTGGGCCCCTGCCCCATGATCGGGTCATC
>Ga0316187_10002113_pt1 | contig 17349 bp, 10 predicted proteins | sample CroRivburrow1_MG_FD_204927 | JGI IMG/M metagenome (GOLD analysis project Ga0316187, IMG submission 204927) | Coastal sediment microbial communities from Maine, United States - Cross River worm burrow 1 | ecosystem: Environmental > Aquatic > Marine > Coastal > Sediment | place: USA: Maine...
TCTGCTTTCACCTGGCTGAAAACAGACTGGATCGGGACTACCCGTTCGCGTTTATGGCGACCTATGCGCCGGAACACTCCAGCCAGAGCCTCGGCCAAATCCGTCATCAACCCCTGGCGAGGGCCTTACAGGCATATGCGGGCGCCCACAACAAGCAGTCCTTGATCCGTCTTCTGTCCCCGGTGCAGCGCGCATCCGAGTCCAGCGTTCTGATCAGGGAACTGGTCGAGAGCGGAGATCTGTTCCACCCACTCGCATGGACACCGGCCGAAGCCTACGCCTTCCTCAAGCAGACGCCGCTATTCGAGCAGTGCGGTGTCATTGTCCGCCTGCCCGACTGGTGGAAAAAGCGTTCCCGGCCGCAGGTTAGCGTCACCATCGGCAACGTTAAACAGAAGAAGCTCGGTGCCGATGCACTGCTGGATTTCAAACTGGGGATCGCCCTGGGTGATGAGACCCTGAGCGAACACGAGCTACAGGAGCTGCTGGCGGCACAAGAGGATCTGGTATTCATCAAGGGGCAATGGGTCGAGGTAGACAGGGAGAAACTGGCCGAGGCTCTGGCGCACTGGAAAAAAGTTGAAGCCAAAGCAGGCGATGATGGACTGTCTTTTACCGAGGGCATGCGATTACTGGCCGGAGCCCCCGCAGACCTCGGTCGGCCGGATACACCGACCAATGATCAGCCATGGGCCTTTGTCCAGGCGGGCCCGTGGTTGGGATCCTTGCTTGATGAACTGCGGGCGCCGGAAGCGCGCAAAACTATCGACCCCGGCAGCGCCCTCAAGACTCGTCTGCGACCGTATCAAAGAAACGGCGTCAGCTGGCTGTGGCTGTTATCACAATTGGGGCTCGGTGCATGCCTGGCCGACGACATGGGTTTAGGCAAGACCATGCAAATCATTGCCTTGCTGCTGGTACTGAAAAAGAGGCACTACAAGACACCTTCCCTACTGGTACTGCCCGCATCACTACTGGCTAACTGGAAATCCGAATTGGACCGCTATGGACCCTCCCTGCGCTGCCTGTTCATACATACATCGCTGATGAGTAAACAGGAAATCGAGGCTCTGGCCAACGATGACGTGCAGGGGAGCAATGACAGAGCCGGCCTGGCAGGAATCGACCTGGTCCTCACCACTTACGGCATGTTGCTGAAGCAATCATGGCTACAGGCACAAGACTGGCGCTTGCTGATCCTGGACGAAGCCCAGGCGATAAAGAATCCCGCCAGCCGACAAACCCGCGCAACCAAGAAGCTGAAAGCCACTTCCCGAATCGCGCTGACCGGAACACCCATAGAAAACCGGCTCGGCGATCTCTGGTCACTGTTCGATTTTCTGTGCCCTGGCCTGCTCGGATCGGCGACGCGATTCAAGTCCTTCGCAAAATTGCTGTCCAGCGGAGAAGGCGATCAATACGCCCCATTGCGTAAGCTGGTGCGTCCCTACATCCTGCGCCGACTCAAGACCGACAAGACCATAATCACCGATCTACCGGAAAAAACCGAGGTCCATGCATGGTGTACGCTGAGCAAAACCCAGGCTGCGTTCTACCGCAAGGAAGTCAAAAACCTGGCTGCCTCACTTGAGACATTGGACGGAATGCAGCGGCGCGGCCTGGTACTTGCCACCCTCATGCGCCTCAAGCAGATCTGCAACCATCCCTCACAACTGCTGCGCGATGATCAGTATAATCCTGCCCACAGCGGAAAATTCGCCCGGCTGGCCGAGTTGTGTGAAGAGATCACCTCGCGCCAGGAGAAGATGCTGGTCTTCACCCAGTTTCGCGAGATAACCGGCCCGCTGGCCGCGTTTCTGGCTGAGCAGTTTGGCCGGCCCGGGCTGGTTCTGCATGGCGGCACCCCGGTCAAACAGCGCAAACGGCTGGTAGACAATTTTCAGCAGGAAGACGGACCGCCATTTTTCATCCTGTCACTCAAGGCCGGCGGTACCGGGTTGAACCTGACCGAGGCCTCCCACGTGGTTCACTTCGATCGTTGGTGGAACCCGGCCGTGGAAAACCAGGCCACCGATCGAGCGTTTCGTATCGGCCAACAAAACAATGTACTGGTCCACAAGTTTGTATGTCAGGGCACGGTGGAAGAAAAAATAGATGCGCTGATAACAGAAAAGGCTGCATTGGCCAGTGATATCCTGGAAAGTGGCGCCGAAACCCTGCTAACCGAAATGAACAACGAGGAATTACTGGCACTGGTTTCGCTCGATGTTAACAAGGTACAAGCCTAAGGAGATAACATACTGTGTCTTATGGTGAATGGCGGCCCTATGTACCGGTCGCAAAGCGGCACGCCAATGCGGCCCGGGAAATAAAAAAGCTGCTCAGCAAGGGCATGGAAATCGAACCTGTCGAGATCCAGCAAGGCCGCAAAATCGCTCGTACCTTCTGGGGCGAAGCCTGGTGCAAACACCTGGAACGATTCAGCGACTTCGCCAACCGCCTGCCACGCGGCCGAACCTATGTGCGTAACGGGTCGGTCTGTCACCTGGCGATCAAGAAGGGAAAAGTCGAGGCCATCGTTTCCGGTTCTGAGCTATACAAAGTCGACATCCACATCGCCCCCCTGTCGTCAGCCAAATGGAAAACCATGCGCAAGCAATGTGCCGGTCACATCGGCTCCATACTGGAGTTATTGCGGGGACAACTCTCCAGCCAGGTGATGGCGATTGTGACCAACCCCGCCAATGGACTGTTTCCCCAGCCCGGGGATATCAAGCTCCACTGCGACTGTCCCGACTGGGCCGACATGTGCAAGCACGTGGCCGCCGTGCTGTACGGTATTGGCGCCCGCCTGGATAACAAACCGGAACTGCTCTTCATGTTGCGCAAGGTCGATCATCGACAACTCATCTCGACAGATCTGGATATTCAGATGGCGACCACCGGGGAAGGCAAACAGCGTCGGCTCACGAACCAGAATCTCTCGAAGCTATTCGATATCGAGTTCGAGGACACAGCGCCCCTGGCAAAAAAGAGAAAACCATCGCAACGAAAAACTGCGCGCCGTTCAAACAACGAAAAATCGGCTCGAAATAACAGGATGACAGCCAGCGAGAAATCCAGGGCCGGTAGCGCCAAAACCACCCCGAGGAAGAAAACTTTTGCGCCGACCGGCGCCGCAGTTGTCCGGCTACGCAAACAGTTCGAAATGACACGTGCCCAGTTCGCGAAACTGATTGGCGTAAGCCCACAGACCGTCGCAAACTGGGAAACCAAACGTGGCAGACTCAAGCTTCAGCAGCGCACGCTGACGGCACTTACCCGTGCATGGTTACGGATATGATCTCAAACCAGGGGATACTGTGGTGTCGGGAGGGGTACGCGAACCCGCCCCTCTTAAACCAGCAGCTGCGGTATAAGCTTTTAATCATGACGGCCTGGCACCAGAATTCGATGTCTTGCTGATGCCCAGCGTTTTCATTCTGGATGCCAGTGTTGTCGGCTTGATACCAAGAAGTTCCGCAGCACCTTCTGCACCTGAAATTCTTCCATCGCTAAGCCGCAGGGCCGCCACAATGTTGACCCGATCACGCGCCAACCGTTCCGTTTCACTATAAGGCAAGCCCAGGGACGGCTCTACCACCAGTGTTTCAGCGGGATCGGTGCCTGAACTCCTGTCGCCGGCGGGGAGATCGAACTGCAATCGACTGCCTTTGCTGACGATCAGTGCGCGCTCGACCACATTCTGCAACTCGCGAACATTCCCACTCCACTGGTAGGCCTGGAGCTGCCTGACATTGGCCTGCGTCAAGCGCGGTTCAGGCCGGTTCAGCTTGCCACAGATCACGCGAATAAAGTGCTCGGCCAGCAGGGGAATATCCTCTATGCGTCTCCTCAGGGATACCGCTTCTATTGGAAAAACGTTTAGCCGGAAAAACAGATCCTCGCGGAAGCGTTGCGCCTCGACATCCGACTTCAGATCCCGATTAGTCGCGGCGATCACTCGCACATCGATTTTTCGCGTCTTCTCTTCCCCTATCCGCTCGAACTGGCCTTCCTGTAAGACACGCAGTAGTTTACTTTGCAGCTCCAGCGGTATCTCGCCGACCTCATCCAGAAAAATTGTCCCGCCGTCGGCCAGTTCAAAACGACCGGCGCGCTCCTTCACAGCGCCGGTAAACGCCCCTTTTACGTGTCCGAAGAACTCGCTTTCAAAAAGTTCGCGGGGAACCGCCGCACAATTCACCCGAATCAACGGGCGATCGCTGCGCTCACTGCGTTCATGAATGGCGCAGGCAATCAGCTCTTTACCGGTACCGGATTCACCGCTAATCAGTACGCTGGCGAGCGTGGGTGCAACCAGTTCCACCTGCTGCAGTAGCTGTTGAATGGCGTGACTTTGTCCAACGATATCCTTGAAATCATGGCGGATGCGAAATTCTTCCTGCAGATAGTCGTTCTCAGCCTCGAGGCGTTGCTTCATTTGCTCAACTTCTGCGAAGGCTTTCCGCAAAGCCTGTTCGGCCTGCTTTCTCTCACAAATATCCTTGAACACCACCACCGCACCTACCAATTGATTATTTTCACGGATCGGCGTGCTTGTATATTCGACCGAAAAATGACTGCCGTCCTTGCGCCAGAACGCTTCATCGTCCACGTGATGGACGGCACCATCTTTAAACGCAGCGTAGATCGGGCACTGGTGCGCAGGATAAGGCGCGCCATCGGGCTTATGGTGGTGCAGTAGAGCATGCATCGGCTGACCAATTAAATCATTGGCATCCCAGCCCAACATACGCGCCGCCGCAGGATTCACGAAAGTCGTTAATCCCTCGCAATCAAGCCCATAAATCCCTTCACCGGCGGCCTGCAGAATCAGTTCGTTCTGGCGCTTGATGCGCTCCAGTTCGGCCTTCATCGGAGCCCGGACACCCGCATTGCTTTTGCTGGTCATGGCTGATTACCCGTTTCGCATTCACACATTCAGCTGCTTGAGAATAGTTTGATTTCGTAAGGATCGCAACGATATCTCGTGATGATTACAACGATATTTCGTGACCCACGATATTTCGTTGCTCCAAGATAACTGCGGGCGGGTAATTTTCTCTTCTACTTACAGTTAGTTACACATATTCCCGATATTGGCACGTTCCTTGGAATAACGAAGCTGACAGACCTTTTCGTCACTAGCCACCTGACCAGCACCAACAAGGCGGACACGAGGGAATGAACATGGACATCGAAATCTACACCACAAAGATCTGCGCGTACTGCGTTCGTGCCAAGTCATTGCTGAAAAACATCGGCCTGGGTTTTACCGAGATTGATGTCAGCACGGATACCGATAAGGCTATTGAGATCGCCGAACGTTCTGGTCAACGGACCGTCCCACAAATCTTTATCGATGGAAGATCTGTCGGTGGGTTTACAGAGCTGGCCGAGCTGAATGCCGCTGGCGAGCTTAACCAAACACAGGAGTAACAACCATGTCGAAAATCAAACTGTATCGTCACCCGCTGTCCGGTCACTCGCATCGCGTTGAAGTGTTTCTTTCCATGCTTGGATTAGACACGGATATCATCGACGTCGATCTAATAAATGGTGCGCATAAACAGCCGGAGTTTCTGGAAAAGAACGCATTCGGGCAGGTGCCCGTTCTGGAAGACGGATCGATCACCGTGGCGGACTCGAATGCGATTCTGACGTACCTGGCGACGAAATACGATCAACGCCGCACCTGGTTGCCGCTTGATGCCGTCAAGGCCGCCGAGGTACAGCGCTTTTTATCCGTGGCCGCCGGTGAAATCGCCTCTGGTCCTGCAGCAGCTCGCCTTGTGACCGTATTCAGCGCCGGACTGGACCACGGAAAGGCCATTGAAACAGCACACTCGGTGTTAGCTGTGCTGGAAACCCATCTGCAGGGACGTGACTGGCTGGCAGCGGACCTGCCGACCATTGCCGATGTAGCCAACTATACTTATATTGCACATGCGCCTGAGGGGAACGTTTCCCTGCAGGATTATCCGAACGTTCGAGCATGGCTGAATCGTTTTGAGCGTTTGCCCGGATTTGTGCCCATGCAGGCAACTGCGATTGGCCTTGCCGCTTAAGCGGACTCGATCTCAGCGCGCCCCTGAAAATGGGGCGTGTTGAGAGATCTTAATCTGTTGGAGAAACCCGATGTCCGGTTCACCTTTTCACAGCGGCGAACAAAAGATTCAATCGCGTTTGGGTGTGCGCGACAAAATGGAACGCTTCGGTAAGCAGGTCATTCGAAGCTTTATGCCCGATCAGCATCGGGAGTTCTATAGCAAACTCCCCTTTGTGTTGGTGGGTCATGCTGACAAAACGGGTTGGCCCTGGGCGTCTATCGTTTTTGACAAACCGGGTTTTATTGCTTCAAAGGACGACAAACATCTGCAAATCAATGCCACACCGGTACCGGGAGACCCTTTGGCGGACTCGCTTGTTAAAGATACCCGCCTGGGACTGTTGGGTATCGAACTTCCTACGCGAAGAAGAAACCGGCTTTCGGGTCGCATCACCAATGCCTCAAGCCGACAGTTTCAAATTGAAATCGATCAGGCCTTTGGGAACTGTCCCCAGTATATACAAACGCGTGAGCTCGAGTATGTCGGCGCAGAGAAACTGCCTGAAACTGCCATCGAGGACATTAGCTGTTTTGATTCACAGGCTATTGCCCTGATAGAAAACAGCGACACCTTTTTTGTTGCCAGCTACGTTGCCAATGGTACCAATGAAGCGAGCGAAGGTGTCGATGTCTCACACCGCGGAGGTAGACCGGGATTCATACGGGTCGATGATGAAGCCACACTCACCATTCCGGACTACCTGGGCAACTTCCACTTCAACACACTGGGAAACTTTCTGGAAACACCTAAAGCCGGTCTGCTTTTTATCGATTTTGAGAAGGGGCATCTGCTGACCCTGACCGGAACGGTTGAAATACTGTGGGACTCTCCTGATACCGAATACTTTGAAGGTGCCGAACGGCTGTGGAGGTTTCGCATTGACCACGGCCGCTGGATCAAAAACGGCTTATCACTGAGGTGGAAGCTGGATCAATACTCCCCGAACACGCAGCTAACCGGAACCTGGGAAGAAGCCGAAGCCATCAGACAGGCGGAAGCCAACCGCAACAGCTGGTCGCCCTATCAGGTAATCAAGATCGTCGACGAAAGCAGTGTGATTAAATCGTTCCATCTGGAACCCCGGAATGGTCAGCGTCCAACTTTCAAAGCCGGCCAGTTTTTAACCATCAGGGCGATGATTGATAGCAAGGAAGTCATCCGCACTTACACCGTATCGAGCGCACCCGGTGACAAGCATTTCCGCATCAGCGTTAAGCGGGAGGGTGTCTTTTCAGGTTATCTGCATGATCGTGTATCGGCCGGGGATGTTATGGATGCAAAGGCGCCTTCCGGTGCATTCACCTATGAGGCATCAATCGAGCGCCCGGCGGTACTCATCGCCGCCGGTGTGGGTATCACACCCATGGTCTCGATGGCGCGGCACACCCTGATCGAAGGAATCAGAACCCGGTCCACCAGACCGTTAACGATTATCGGTGCAGCGCGCAACCCGTCCCAGCGCGCCTTCTTCAAGGAACTGAACGAGATTGCACGCGATTCTTCCGGTTATATTCGCGCTTTCTGGGCCTTGAGTCAGGTAGACGGGGAGATGAAACCCGGTGAGGATTATCACCAAAAGGGCCATATATCCCGAGACCTGCTTCAGGCAGTCCTTCCGCTAGATGACTATGACTGCTACCTGTGTGGTCCGGAAAGCTTCATGCAAACGATGTACGACATGCTGCGAGAACTTGGCGTCTGCGATGCAAGAATATATGCAGAGGCATTCGGTCCCGCTTCTTTGCTAAGAGACGTAGACAAAGCATCAGCGAAGTTCGAAACAACACCGGCAGCCAGTGAGGCGATCGTTACTTTTGTTGAATCTGGCAGCGCTTCCCAGGTCGAACAGTCCTGGTCAGAAGGCGACGGCAGCTTGCTGGAATTCGCGGAATCACACGGGCTCACCCCGCCATACGGCTGTAGAAGCGGCCAGTGCGGATCCTGCAAAGCAAAACTGACTTCCGGAAAGGTGTCATATGGTCAGGAAATCACTTCAGAAGTGGGCGATGACGAAGTCCTGTTATGTTGCGCCGTTCCGGCTGCCATCGAAGGAGCGGAAATGGCAAAAATTACAGTCAGGCTGTAATGGGTACTTCCATGCTGTAGAAATATTGACTCGAATCTGCCTAAAAATTACGTCAGTACGTCTCTGAATTTTCCTACTTACATATAACATTTTTATTAGCTAACAAACACGAGCAATAATCGTTCACGCCTAACATGGAATCAGGTGAGTATAGGAGCTGCAATTAGTGGTTACGGCGTTATCGCTGCGGCTGGACTTATAGAGGAAGGGTGTTTATGCTTCTCGTGTTGATACATCTTTCATGCTTAGCGTATTCGTGATTGACCAGAATAATAACGTAAGGCTAGACCCCCATAATCTTATTGATCTCCCCAGAAACGAGACACGCGAAAACGACTAATGGGTAAAAGCAGGAAAGGTGCAGGTATCAAAGTTCAAGGCAGAGATATTCAACACAAACTTGATGTCGCACTCAAGCACCACAAGGCAGGGAAACTGCAGAAGGCTAAAGCACTTTACCACAAGATCCTGAAGGCCGACCCTGGCAATGTCGATACCCTTCACATGCTGGGACTGCTCCTGCACCAGCTTGGCGATCATGAAGCTGCCATCAGATTGTTCAGCCAGGCTATCGAGCACGGTCCGGAAGGTACAGAGATTTATACAAACCTGGGTTCTGCCCTGCAGTCCTGCAACAGGATCGATGAGGCCATCGCCGCTTTCCGGCAGGCGATCAGGATCAACCCGGATTACACCCTCGCGCACAATAACCTCGGGAATGCGCTTCGTGAAGCTGATGAAAACGAAGCAGCCATTGCCAGCTTCCAGCATGCTATCAGACTCAGTCCGAATTACGCCCTCGCACACTACAACCTTGGTAATGCACTTTATGCCGGAGGTGAACTCGACAAGGCAATAACCAGTTTCAAGAATGCACTTGTAATAGATCCCGATAATAAAAACCTAATCCACAATCTTGCCATGTCGCTCATGGAGACAGGTAATACAGATGAGGCTATAGCCCAGTTCAAACATATCCTGCAGCTCGACAGTAGTAATCTACAGGCGAAACACCTGCTGGCAGCACTTCAGGGCGAAGGAGATGCGGCTACAGAAGCCCATCTTGAAAATGTAGCAAAATACTTCGATGATTTTGCTGAAAACTTTGATCAGTATCTCGTAGAGAAGCTTGAGTACAAGACTCCCGAGATGATTAATTTGTCAGTGCGCTCTCTTATTGGCCCGGAACACGAGGAACTCGATGTACTGGACATTGGATGCGGCACCGGTTTATGCGGACCACTGTTTCGCGATCTGGCCAGAACCCTGACCGGTAGCGATCTCTCAGAACTGATGCTTGAAAAAGCAAAACAGCGAGGCGTATACGATGAACTTGTATCAGGTGATATGGGGGACTTTCTAACCCCTATCAGTGACGCCTATGACCTGATCATTGCAGTCGATGTATTTGTCTATATCGTTGACCTGGAACCTATATTTATAGCAACAGCAAAGGCTCTGAGATCTGGCGGGCTGTTTGCATTCTCACTCGAAGCAGACGAAGAAGGTGCGGCATATATACTACGCCCCTCGGGGCGCTATGCCCACTCGATGAGCTACATCAGGCGCCTGATGGATATTGCAGGTCTGCAGGAACTGAGCCTTGAAAAATGTGTACTGCGCAAGGATATGAACCAGCCAGTCAATGGTTATATCTGCGTCTTTGGAAAGTCTGCGGCAAGCTGATAACAAAACGGCTGTAGAAGCGGCCAGTGCGGATCCCGCAAAGCAAAACTGACTTCCGGAAAGGTGTCATACGGTCAGGAAATCACTTCAGAAGTGGCGATGACGAAGTCCTGTTATGTTGCGCTGTGCCGGCTGCCCATCGAAGGGGAGAAAAAGGCAAAACTTACAGTCAGACTGTAATGAGTGCCGGCCCTTCCCGAAAACAAATTCTTCCAAACCCCATCTTATATCACCTGCACTTATTTATGCCTGCACACCGAATGACTGCCTTCTCCAGCTCAACGAGAAACAGAACCGAGGATGCTACCAGGACAATGCGTACCCACATCATGACATCGATACCCGTAGTACCGAACAAGGTCTGCATTGGACCCAGGTAGGTAAAACAGACCTGGAAGGCAATGAGCACACCGACCGCAATCAGCGCATAGCGGTTTCCCAGCAAGCCATTGAGATTGAGAACATTCGCCTTGATATATCTGGAATTGAACAGGTAGAAGATCTCGAACATAACCAGCGTATTTACTGCAACGGTGCGTGCCAGTTCAATGCCGGCACCATGTTCGCGCTCCCAAAGAAACAAACCGAATGTGCCTGTTACCATTATTAGCGATACAAAAGTGATCCGCCAGATAAACATGCCCGTGAGCAGCGGTTCACGGGGATCGCGGGGTGGGCGCTGCATAATATTCCGTTCCGCTGGCTCAAACGCCAGCGCCAATGCCAGGGTAACTGCGGTAATCATGTTGATCCAGAGAATCTGCACTGGAGTGATTGGCAACATGCGGCCGAGCATAATGGCGGCGATAATGGTCAGTGCTTCGCCACCGTTGGTGGGTAAAATAAAGAGGATGGCCTTCTTGAGGTTGTCATAGACGGTGCGCCCCTCCTCCACAGCGTGGGCGATCGAGGCGAAATTATCGTCCGCCAATACCATCTCCGCTGCTTCCTTGGCAACTTCGGTGCCGTTCTGGCCCATAGCCGTACCGACATCGGCACGCTTCAGTGCTGGGGCATCATTCACTCCGTCGCCGGTCATGGCGACCACCTGACCATTGGCCTGCATCGCCTTGACCAGGCGTAGTTTATGTTCGGGACTGGAGCGGGCGAAGATGTCCACTTCATCGACGACGACCCGTAACTCGTCCTCATCCATGGTTTCCATATCGTGGCCGGTAAGCACTTTTTCACCGTCGCCGATACTCATTTGCGCGCCGATCGCAACTGCAGTCTCGGCATGATCACCGGTGATCATTTTCACCTTTATCCCGGCGGACTGGCACCGGTGTACGGCCTGGATTGCATCTTCCCTTGGCGGATCGATCATACCTACAACACCCAGCAGAGTCAGGCCGGTTTCCAGGTCTGCAAACTTCAGTTCACGACGGTCATTGCTGACGGGTTTGAAGGCAATGGCCAGTACACGCTGACCCCGGCGCGCCATCGCAAGTATCTGCTGCTGCCAATAGCCGGGGTCGATCGGCATATCGTCGCCATGGATTCTCTGCAATGTGCACATTTCCAGCAGCCGTTCCGGCGCACCCTTGATGTAGGCAAAACCGTGCCCGCTGTGATTATGGTGCAGTGTGGCCATAAAGCGGTGTTGGGATTCGAAAGGAATCACGTCGCTACGCGGCCACGTCTCCTGCTCAAAAACCGGCTCCAGTCCGGCCTTGATACCCAGAGTCAGCAACGCACCTTCGGTTGGATCGCCCTGCAGGACCCACTCACCGTGGCGCTCATCCAAAACAGCGTCATTACACAACACGGATGCGCGCGTCAGCTCGGAAAGTATGACATGATCTCGCGGCACGATCTCCCTGTCTTCGAACAGGAAGCCTCCATGAGGGTCGTACCCTCCACCGGTTACCTCAAACAGGCCGGTGGCGGTCGCTACGGACTGTGCGGTCATTTCGTTGCGTGTCAGGGTGCCGGTTTTGTCGGAACAGATGACAGTCACCGAACCCAGCGTCTCGACTGCTGGCAGGCGCCTGATGATGGCATGACGATGCGCCATGCGCTGCACACCGATGGCCAGCGTAATGGTCATGATGGCGGGCAAACCTTCCGGGATCGCTGCCACCGCCAGACCTACCGCAGCAAGGAACATTTCAGCAGCCGGGTAATCCCTGACCACTATGCCAAACACCAGAGTTGCCGCAGCAATCGCGATGATCACTCCGGTTAGCCAGCGGGCAAATTGTGACATCTGGCGCAGCAGCGGCGTGGTCAGCATCTCCACCTGCGCCAGCATGGTACTGATCCGACCGATCTCGGTACCGGCGCCGGTTGCAACCACAACACCACTACCCTGTCCATAGGTGACGAGTGTGCCCGAGTACGCCATGCTGCGACGATCACCCAGCTCAGCATCGTCTGTCACTCGCTCGATGTGCTTTTCCACCGCCACGGATTCGCCGGTAAGCACGGATTCCTGGATCTGCAGACTCTTGACCCGGAACAATCGCAGATCCGCAGGGACCTTGTCGCCTGACTGCATAAACACCACATCGCCAGGCACCAGTTCATCGGCCGGTATCTTAGCGCGTTGTCCGTCGCGCAACACCATTGCCTGCAGCGACAACATCCGGTGAATTGCCTTCAAGGCATTTTCCGCCTTGCCTTCCTGCACAAAACCAATCACGGCATTGACGACAACAACACCCAGTATCACGCCTGCATCCACCCAATGCCCGAGCATGGCGGTAACGCCACAGGCGGCAAGCAATACATAGATCAATACATTGTGAAATTGATATAAGAAGCGTACCAGCGGACCGCGTGTGCTGGCCTCCGGCAGTCGATTATACCCATACTCGTCAAGGAGGAGATCCGCCTTATCTTTCGCAAGACCATCCGGGCCAGTATCCAGAACCGAAAATACCTGCGCATTATCCATTGCGTGCCAGGGATTGGAATTGTCAGCCGGTTTGCCGGGTTGACGGGCTCCCCCTTTGACCGCCGTAACCAGATCATCACTCACAGTAAAATCACCAACTGTCTTTCCCGAAAACTCATATCACACACTATCACACCGCCAATCGTTCGCAATGATGATGCAGGCCACCGACATGATTGTTCAGAACCAAAGATCTCAAGTTGACGTCGCGCCTGAGGAAGGTCGGGAATATCAGGCAGTATAAATCATCGGCAAGGACCGCCGGCCCGGCAATCACGGCCCATATCCAGTATACTAGCCGGCTACGCCTGGTTAAGTTCCACTCGATTTAATACATTTATACTGGCTATATATTGATTGTAGCCAGCCTTAACAACATGCAAGGTCTGTCATGAACCTCATTTCTCAGGAATGCTACGATAACGAAACTACGGGCGCTTCCAGGCCACCGTGCAACACCACGAAGGTTTGCCCCGTCACGGTTATCGTACCCGCATATAATGAAGCCGATTGTATTGCCGACACAATTAACAGTCTGTTAACACAGTCACTGTCACCGCAAGAAATAATTGTCGTAGATGATGGCTCTACGGATTATACAGCCAGGATTTCCCGCTCACTGGGGGTGACGGTTATTACTCCTCCGAAAAATACCGGCTCTAAGGCGGGCGCACAAAACTACGCGTTAAAACAGGTAAAGACACATTATACCCTGGCTATAGATGCAGATACCACGTTAAAAAATGACGCCCTGGAAAAACTCTTCAGCGCCATGGCTGATCCGGAGGTAGTAGCGGCTTGCGGGTTTGTTATCCCCCGGCACGTAGACACGCTGTGGGAACGAGGCCGTTATGTGGAATACCTGATGGCCTTCACCTTTTACAAGGAAATCCAGGAGTACTATCAAAAACCATTGATCGCTTCAGGCTGTTTCTCCATGTACCGCACCGATTATCTACAGCAGGTTGGCGGTTGGTCATTGCGGACCATGGCCGAAGATATGGATCTGACCTGGACCGCTTACCAGCTGGGAAGTAAAGTCCGGTTCATTTCTGATGCACTCTGTTATCCTATCGAACCTCACAATTTTCACTTTATGCGCAAGCAACTCAAGCGCTGGGCACATGGGTTCATACAAAATGTAAGACTGCACTGGAAAGGCATACTGCAGGTTCCCTTTCTGCGCTCCATTGTCACGGTCATGAGTTGGGATGCCACTATCGCATCTGTTGTGTATCTAATGGTGATCCCGATACTGGCTGCCACTATCAGCCCGGTATTCTTGCTCGGTTATATCATCGACTTACCCGTAGTTTTGGTGCCTACCCTGATGAAAGCATACAGCAGGGGAGAGACCTGGAAGGCCTTAACCAGTATTCCGGCCTTTTTTATATTGCGATTTGTCAACTCAGCCATATTTCTGGAAGCGCTGTTCAAAGAAGTCGTTCTAAACAAACCTCTCGAAACATACGAAAAGGGGCATTGACATGAATGTTGGTTTACCTGGCGCCGGAATCGGCGGCATCTTCTACTTGCTTTGCGCATTAGCCATGCCGGTTAAAGAAGTATTTCTCACCATAACGAGGCCAAAGCATACATTTCGTTACCGCCTTGTAACGAAGCAACTCAGCATAGTCACTGGAATCGTTTCAGGCGTTATCTTTATTTACAAGCTGGCTAACAATGTATTTGGGGTTGATCTTTCACTTTCGGCAAGCGAAGGCGGTACCAGCATCATATTTTATTCTCTCCTACCGGTCCTGATTAGCTTTGCATTGCTGCTGATAATTCTGACATCAGTGCGGCTGATAGGGTTCTTTTCAAGTCCCCACACATCTCCATTTGAGTGAACACCCCAACAGACACGTCTTGCTATCAAAATTCAGGCATCACTATTGTTGCACAGGTTCGCTCTCTTCCTTCTTGAATTCATCTAGTGCTTTATTGATATCAAGAGGAACAAACTTTTGGTTGCAGCGCAACCGATGAGTATCCGGACGGCTGCCGTGTGGTGTGTGCTCATGATTCCTTTCTCCTGTTTAACAACTCATCGCGTGGCTGTGGCGGTAAGCGCTGCCGGATCAATCCGCTGTTCTTCCAGCAGCTCCAGCCCCGATATTTTCCAGTCACCCTGATCGGCTTTCACGGTGACAATCGCATCATACTGATTCCTGCGCGTATGCACATGGCCCCAGTGGCCCACCGTACCGGTGGCCGTCCACTGACCGCGGATGGCATAGGTCGGGGTATCGCCCGCCTGCCGCTCGGCCTGCGCATGCTGAATATCGACGTCCTTTACCTTGGCTTGTGCACCACCGGCTTTCTGCACCGCAAACGATTTACGGTTCTGCAAATAGATGTCGGTCAGCAGATCACCCTCGACACTCAGGGCCAGCTTATCGTAGACATCGCTTTCGTCGCGGAAATCGAAGGCCCGGTAGACATTCTTCAGCAGCGCCTGCAACAGCTGCTGCGCCTGTTCGTCATTCAGGTCGCCCGCCATCAGAACCGGTCTGGCAACGCTGAGCTGCGTGTAGGGATACGACACCAGGGCGCCGCTTAGCAGCACCAGAATCACGACAGACGGGAACACAAGCGGCTTGCCTGCCCGTCTGCTGGCTCTGAGTCGCCAGCCAACGGGCAGTATCGCGGCCACAAAGAGTATTGAACCCAGTGGTATCTTCACGTCACCCAGGGTATCGGCCACCGCGACCTGACCGACGGTGGGCATCTGGTAGTTCTTCAGGAAGTTGGTCCAGGTCAGCACATTATCATCCGGCGTCACAAACGAGGGTAACGGCCCGGCCGGGTCGGTGGCGGTTGCCGGGACTTGCTGAACCTGGTCGGTGAACAACTGCCAGTCCACCGTGACCTGCTGCGGCAGTCCCTCGGTGATGTACGCAATAATAACGCCGATGATGGCCGTCGAAATTTCCAGCCGTTCCGGTTTCTCGACCAACTGAATGCCCTTTATACCGACCTTGACATAATTGGTTCGGTCAAGAATCGGCTTGAGGGCCTGGCCATCCACCAGAACCGGGTTCTGCGTCAGCAGGAAATCTCCAATGCGCTGCTTGAGCGGTTCCAGTTCGTCGACCTCGATGTATTCGTCACCGCGCAAGCCCAGCTCCATCCATGTTTCGAGGTCTTTTACCCGGGTCAGAATCTCATGGCGTACCTCGAAGGGTTCCACGTAGAGGAAAGACATCAACGCCGACTTGTGGTGCCGCTTGAGATTTGGATTATCAAACTTCGAATACCAGGGATCCTCCCAGTCCAGCTGCAGATGTGCCGGTGCGCCAAGGTAACGGAAATCGATAATGGGAACTGCTTTATGGTAAGCGATAAAACCGATGCTGACCTCTGCGCGCCCGTCTTCATCGAGAGGTGGAACTATCGTCAGTTCCCTTGGCTTCGATGCATACGGATAGATGATTTCCGCATACAACACGCGTTTATCCTGCGGCGCCTCCGGGACAGGCTGCCGCGTCATGGGATTGGTCATACCGGCAAACGGCGACTGGCGGTCCGTACGCATCCGGGCCTCCACCAGCTGCAACTGCGCAGACAGTTTTTCGCCGCTTTCGGTGACGAACTGGAAGCGCTGTTCGGCGAAACGTTTGATGCGCGCTTCCACATCAGGTCGCTCGGCTGAAGAATCTTTCAGCCACCCGTCGGGCACCAGCTCTTCGAACTTGTCCAGGTCGCCGATATACACTTCGAGAACCAGTTTTACATGGTCATCGAGCACATAGATTTCAGCGATATTCGGCGAGGTCTCTGCCCCGGTCAGATTTATCCAGTCCGCATTAGCTGGAACAGCTACACCGAGCATAACCAGAAAAATAATCGCCCACCGAAAAAGTGAATACGTCATTGTGACGAGTATACCTGATTCGCAGCTAATATAATGATGACCATTAAATGGCTAACATAAAAAATGCGCCTGCAATAATGCAGGCGCATTAATGATTATGAAGCGACTTACTTCTTCAATTGAAACTTGAAATCCGTCCCTTGTTCCTTGTTGAAGTCCGAGTAGATCTTATCCGCAACCGCATTAAATTCTTCCGGCCACCCCGCCAGCACCGAGTCAGGTGTCTGGTATCGGTCACCGCCGGCCTCTACTTTCTTCTCCTTAAGCGGTGGCGTCGGATAGCCCTCCGGATTAACCACAGCCATCCGTGTGCGAACGCCCTCCTTGGTGACGTTCCACACCATGAAGTCCTCCGCATAGTCCACCGGGCCGTCGTAGATCTGTTCGACGGCCTTCCTGATGATCGGCTGCGTATCGAAGTCGTTCTGGAAGTGGTAGGCCACAGCGTGCTTGGGTTTCGTCATGGCCATTACCTTTGCGAAATAAGTGGGGTTTGCATGAATTGTCGTCACTGCGTTCAAGGCCTCTTGATTGCTGAAACTCCACTTTGACATTGCCATTTCGGGCGTAAAGAAACACTCATGGATTGAGAGGTCAACGCCCTGGGTATGCTCTATCCACCACTTGTTCGGGAGCGAGTCGCCCGAGAACGCCAGTCTGAGACCGTTCCATTCCAGGATGAAGCTGG
>Ga0316187_10002115_pt1 | contig 17344 bp, 16 predicted proteins | sample CroRivburrow1_MG_FD_204927 | JGI IMG/M metagenome (GOLD analysis project Ga0316187, IMG submission 204927) | Coastal sediment microbial communities from Maine, United States - Cross River worm burrow 1 | ecosystem: Environmental > Aquatic > Marine > Coastal > Sediment | place: USA: Maine...
GGTCTTACAGACCGCCGCTTCAATATATCAAGGCGACACGAGATGACTCAATATTCGGGGACCTACTCAAAATGACGGCAGAAACTTCATCCGGCAACACCTCACTTTTGTATCGCCTGTTTTTTGACAAGGAACTGCGTTCGGTCACGATACAGGTCATTACCATGGCCCTGATCATCGCCTTTTTCTTTTTCATAGTCAGCAACGCCATCACCAACCTCGAAACGATCGGCAAGGGCTATAGCTTTGACTTCCTCTGGGATGCATCGAACTACGATATCAACCAGACCCTGATCGAATACGACTCCCGCAGCCCGCACTGGAAGGCTGCCGTAGTGGGTATATTGAATACCCTGCTGGTAGCCGTCGCCGGAATTATTCTCTCGACCATTGTTGGTTTTCTACTGGGTGTGTTACGCCTGTCCAGCAACTGGCTGATCAATCGAACCGTCTACGTCTACATCGAATACGTGCGCAACGTGCCGGTGTTGCTTCATATCTTATTGGTTCACGGCATTATCGTGAACAATCTGCCGGTTCCGAAAAACGCGATGATGGCCTTCGATGGTACCTTGTTCCTCACCAATCGCGGCTTTTATACGCCGAAACCCTTATTTGAACCTGCCATGTGGGCCGTGTTGATTGCCTTCGTCATCGGCATTGCATTTACCATCTGGTTTAAAGGTTACGCCAAGAAAATCCAGGACGCGACCGGTAAAATATACCCCGTCCTGTGGATCAGCCTGGGCGCGATCCTGCTGTTCCCGATCATTGTTTTCTTTCTCGCCGGTATGCCGCTGAGCTGGGATTATCCACTGCTCCAGGGCTTTAACTTCAAGGGCGGATTGGTACTAAGACCGGAATTTGTGGCCCTGTGGATTGCACTGTCACTTTATACGGCTGCCTTTATTGCGGAGATCGTTCGTGCTGGTATCCAGGCAATCAGTCACGGTCAGACCGAGGCGGCATTCGCCCTCGGCATCAAGCCCAGTCGCACCATGCAGTTAATCATTATTCCGCAGGCCTTGCGCGTTATCATTCCGCCGCTTTCCAGTCAGTACCTCAACATCACCAAGAATTCGTCGCTTGCGATTGCCATCGGTTACATGGATATCGTCGCGACCATCGGTGGAATATCGTTGAATCAGACGGGACGCGAAATGGAATGTATGACCATCGTCCTGGGCATATACCTGGCGTTTTCCCTGATGATATCGGCGTTTATGAACTGGTATAACAAACGCATGAAACTGGTGGAGAGATAACATGAGCACTGAACTATCTCACGTCGTAGGCGAACACCCGGACCTGCCGCCTCCAGTCACCGAAGTCGGCGTTATCGGCTGGATTCGTCACAATCTGTTTTCATCGACGTCCAACATCGTTATTACGGTTCTGACGCTGTACCTGCTTTACGTCATTGTCCCGCCAATGCTGAACTGGCTGTTTCTCGATGCGGTATTTTCGGCCGATTCCCGTGATGATTGTCGCGCCATAGCCGAGGCAGCTGGCGATGAACTCGGCGCCTGCTGGGCTTTCATCGGCAAACGTTTCGAAATTTTCGTGTACGGTTTCTATCCAGCTGAAGAACGCTGGCGGGTCAATATTTCGTTCGTCCTGATGATCGCTGCACTGATACCGGTACTGTTCGACAATGTCCCCAATCGCAAGCAAGGATTATGGTTTTCGTTAGCTGCGCCGGTCATCATTTGCTGGTTGCTGATCGGTGGCATGGGCCTTACCCCGGTACCCACCGACAAGTTTGGCGGCTTCATGCTCACCCTCACTATCGGTGTCACCGGTATCGTCGGTTCTCTGCCGATCGGTATCGCCCTGGCGCTGGGGCGGCAGTCCCACATGCCCGCACTGCGGATGGTCTGTGTCGCGTTCATCGAGTTCATTCGCGGTGTACCGCTGATTACGCTGCTGTTTGTCGCCTCGACCATGTTGAATTACTTCCTGCCGCCGGGCACGACCTTTGACCTGCTGTTACGCGTATTGATCATGGTCACGCTGTTTTCATCGGCCTATATTGCCGAGGTCATCAGGGGCGGTTTGCAGGCCATACCCAAGGGGCAGATCGAAGCGGCCGACTCGATGGGATTGAAATACTGGCAATCGATGCGTTTGATTATTTTGCCGCAGGCGTTGAAAATTTCGATTCCCGGGATCGTGAATACTTTCATCGGCCTGTATAAAGACACCACTCTGGTCATTATCATCGGCCTGTTCGACCCGCTCGGCATGGGGCGTGCATCGCTTGCAGATACCAAGTGGCAAGGGCTGTCGACGGAAATTTATGTGTTTGTCGCGATCTTTTTCTTTGTATCCTGCTTCTCGATGGCTCGATACTCGCTGTATCTAGAAAAGAAACTCCATACCGGACATTAAAAGTTAACCAAGGTATAAATTTATGAGTAGTCAACCAGAAGCCCCCGTACTTGAAGTATCCGATGAGGTAGTCATCAAGATCAAGGATATGCACAAGTGGTATGGTGCATTTCATGTCCTCAAGAACATCAACCTGGAAGTCAATCGGGGTGAGCGAATCGTAATATGCGGTCCGTCGGGATCGGGTAAATCGACCATGATTCGTTGCATTAATCGGCTCGAGGAACATCAGCAGGGCGATATCATCGTAGAGAATGTCGAGCTGACCAACGATCTGAAAAATATCGACGCGATTCGGCGCGAGGTCGGTATGTGTTTTCAACACTTTAACCTGTTCCCGCACCTGACGGTGATGGAGAATTGCGCGCTGGCACCGATCTGGGTCAAGCAGATACCACGCAAGGAAGCCGAAGCAACGGCGATGAAGTTTCTGGAGCGCGTAAAAATTCCCGAGCAGGCGGACAAGTTTCCCGGCCAGTTGTCTGGTGGCCAGCAGCAGCGTGTCGCCATCGCGCGCTCGTTGTGCATGAACCCCAGGATCATGCTGTTCGATGAGCCGACCTCGGCTCTCGATCCGGAAATGATCAAGGAAGTACTCGACGTCATGATCGAACTCGCCCAGGAAGGTATGACCATGTTGTGCGTGACCCACGAAATGGGTTTTGCCAAGACCGTGGCCAACCGCGTAATCTTCATGGATGGCGGTGAAATCATCGAAGAAAATGAGCCGCATGAATTTTTCGACAATCCGCAGCACGAGCGTACCCAGCTGTTCCTGAGCCAGATACTCGCGCACTAACCATTGCGATAGGGCCGGTATGGAATACGCTCGACGAGCGCATTCCATACCGGCCTTTTTTATTGCTGAAGACTGATATTCCTGTCGGTCGTAGCGAAGTCCCGGCGGTTTGCGCTGTCCGGCGCATTGGGAATCTTATCCCTCGATTAGCCGTCATTCCCGCAGAAGCGGGAATCTAGCATTATTTGCAGTCATTCCCGCGAAAGCGGGAATCTTGCAAAGTATTGACGAGGTAACTGGAACCGATGGTTTTAAATTCCCTTCATACGTTGGCTGCCGGACTATCATTCGAGGCTCCGGTATTGGTCCAGGGAAGTTCAAATCCTGGCAGCTGTGCTGCAAGGTCCCCGCTTGCGCGGGGATGGAGCCAAATAGTGGAGGTGGTTTAGTCGGTTGTACCCAACAAGGCTTTCAGGTCGGCAAAGGTATCCAGGCCGCGTTGGTGTTTCTCGCTTTCGCTGAGCTTGCTGGCGGTGTGTTCGGCGCCTTCGAGGTCGGCCTCGGGCAATTCGTAGAGGAAGCGGCTGGCTTCACAGTGCTGCAATGCACCAAACTTTTGCCGTGTTTTCGCATAGCTGAGTGTCAGGCTAACGGCGGCCCGGGTAATGCCGACATAAGCCAGGCGACGTTCTTCCTCGATACCGTCGTTGTTCTGCGACTGGTGATGCGGCAGGCTGTCCTCCTCGAAACCGACCAGGTAAACGTGGTCAAACTCGAGACCCTTGGCGGCGTGTATGGTCATCAATTGCACTGCATCCTGTGGCTTTTGATCTTCGCTGTTTTCGAGTATGGACATCAACGAGAGATGCGAGATCACGCCATGCAGTGATGGGTCTTCACGGTCTTTTTGTAGATTACCGATCCAGCTAACCAATTCCATGACATTCTCGAGGGCTGCCTCGGCCTGCTTTGCCGAAGTGCAGGTTTCCTGCAGCCAGGCTGGATAGTCGATTCTTGCCAACAGTGTCCTGCACAGGGACATCGCATCGTCGTGCTCGACCTGGTGACGCAATTCGGTGATCAACTCGGTAAATTCCTGAATACGGATGCGCGCACGCCGATTAAGCGATTCAAGCATGCCCAATTCGCGGATAGCAATGTCGAGGCTGCGTTTGCGCGTATTTGCGTAATCGGCCAGGTTGCGAATGCTGGTGGTGCCGATTTCACGGCGTGGCACGTTGATGATGCGCAGCAGTGCCTGGTCGTCGTCGGGATTGGTCAACAGCCGCAGGTAAGCCATGATGTCCTTGATTTCACGGCGCTCGAAAAACGCATTACCGCCAGCTACCTGGTAGGGAATCGAATGGTCGCGCAAGGCTTTCTCATAGTTGCGCGACTGGAAATTGCTGCGATACAGGATCGCGAAGTGGCTGCAGGGTATGTTTTCCTGGAAGCGTTTGCTGAGAATATCAACCACGACCTGGCTGGCCTCATCGTCGGCGTTTTTGCAGGGAAATACACGGATCAGATCGCCAGCACCTGAAGCTGACCAGAGTTGCTTGTCATAGAGGTGCGGATTGTTGGCGATAAGCTGGTTGGCGGCACCGAGAATGCGGCTGGTGGAGCGATAATTCTGTTCAAGTTTAATGACTTCGAGACTGGGGAAGTCCTGCTGGAGCCGCTGCAGGTTTTCAGGGCGGGCTCCGCGCCAGGCGTAGATCGATTGATCGTCGTCACCCACTACGGTTAACTTCTGGCGGATGTTGCACAGTGCCCTGACCATTTCATACTGACTGATATTGGTATCCTGATACTCGTCGACTAACAGGTAGCGTACCCGATCCTGCCAGTTGTTGAGCACTTCCGGATATTCGCGAAACAGTTGTACCGGTAGCATGATCAGGTCGTCGAAATCCATCGAGTTACAGGCCAACAAGTGTTGCTGGTATGCGTGGTAGAGGCGTGCCTGGTCTGAGCTAACAGCGTCTTCTGCACTCGCCATGGCGGCTTCGGGAGCGATAAAATCGTTTTTCCAGCGACTGATCTGGTACATCGCCTGGCGGATATAATCCGTTTCCAGGTCGATACGATGTGCAAGACCATCGAGACAATTTTCGACATCGCGTGCATCCATGATGCTGAAGCCACGTCGATAGCCGAGGCGGTATGATTCGCGCAGCAGGATGCGCTGTCCGAGACTGTGAAATGTGGAGATACTCAGGCCCCTGGTTGTCTTGCGGTCGAGCAGGCGGTTGACGCGTTGACGCATTTCCCGTGCAGCCTTATTGGTGAAGGTGACTGCATAAATATGCCCGGCGGCATGACCTTTATGAATCAACCAGGCGATTTTACGGGTGATGACGCCGGTTTTGCCGCTACCGGCTCCGGCCAGTACCAGGCATGGTTTATCGACGCAGGTGACAGCCTGCTGCTGGGGCGGGTTGAGATCTTTCAGGTTCAAGGGTGTTAGACTATCGGGCCAAAGGTGAGTAATGATTTCGGATTAGCGAGCATGAGTTGTGGGCGTATGACAAATCTTTGCATTGATGATGCGGGCTGGTTGCAGTCCGTCGAAGTGTTTCGATCACCCAATTTCGACTCGAGGCCTGAGAATGAGCCGATAAAGCTGGTCGTCGTACACGGCATCAGTTTACCACCTGGCGAATACGGGGGTGGCCATATTCAACGGTTTTTTTGTAATAATCTCGATCCCGATCAGCATCCGTATTTTACCTCGATCTGCAGCATGACCGTGTCGGCCCATTGCCTGGTCGAACGCGGCGGTAATATTATTCAGTTCGTGTCGTTTCTGGACCGTGCCTGGCATGCCGGCGAATCGCAGTGGCGCGGTGAACCGGTCTGTAACAATTTTTCTGTTGGTATCGAGCTCGAAGGTTGTGATGACCAGGCTTACGACGAAGCACAGTACGCGAGCCTGGCGAGTCTGGTCGCCGCGTTGCGTCGAACCTACCCCGAGATCGCTGACGACGCCATTACTGGTCACAGTGACATTGCGCCTGCGCGAAAAACCGATCCCGGTCCCGCCTTCGATTGGGCCAGACTCGCGGAATATCTCAAGATTTAGCGCGCCCGTTTTATCAGCCTGGGGATTTAACGCCGTCTGGAAACCGGTTATTCGAGCCAGGCCCGAGACCGGCTGGTGCAGAAAACCTGCATGTTGTAACAGCATCACGGATGCTGTGATGCGGCATTCCGTCGCAGCACAGATGTGCCAGAACGCCGGTCTGGAGTGAAATCCATAGCTTTAGCTATGGGTTGAGGGAAGACCAGGTTCAGACGTATCTGGACAAGTCAGGACCGGGATAGGGCTCGGTCCGGCGCGCATGGTTTCGCCTGTGAGATCGGCAGATTACGCCTGCCGTTCAGTTAGATAAATAAAGAACCGAGACCGACTGGTGCAACCTGCAGGAGGTTTAGTCGAGTGCGACCCATTGTTCGTTGAGGTAGGCTTCGAGGGGCTTATAGCGGCGTTTGTAACTCATCTTGTTGCAGTCACGAATCCAGTAACCCAGGTACAGGTAATCGAGATCGCGTTTTCGCGATTCGTCGATCTGACTGAGGATGGCGAAGTGACCCAGACTGCGCTCGATATAGTCGGGGTCAAAAAAAGTATAAACCGCCGACAGGCCGCTATCGGTAAGGTCACAGACGGCAACCGCGATCAATATTCGGTTCAACCGGTACTCGAAAAACAAGGTGTCGGTCCAATCGCAAATCAGGAAGCGGTGGTAGTCGGACTTGCTCGGATTTGCCATGCTGCCTTCGTTATGCCGATTGTTGATGTAACGTCGGTACAGGTCGAAGTGTTCGTCGCGAAACCGCCCGGGCATAATGCTGATATCGATGTCCGAATTGCGCCGCAGCACGCGTTTTTCATTTCGCGAAAAGTGATGTTGCTTGATTGTGACCCGTACCGAGACACACTCCTGGCATTGCGGACAATGCGGACGGTAGATATACCCGCCAGAGCGGCGAAAACCATGACGAATCAGCTCGTTGTAGGTCTTCATGTCCATATCCATATGGGGGTTGGCAAAGGCGCTGACCGATTTACGATCCGCCAGGTAGCTGCAGGCTTCCGGAGTTGACGCAAAGAAATTGACTTTTACCTGATCGTTCATGTTCCAAACACCTGGGTTTGAGGTTAAGTTTAGAACGTAAACAGGGAGTTGTAACGAAAATTTGGGAATTTCAGCGCTGATTTTTGAGGTTTACGACGACCGCTCGTCGGAAACCCTCTTTTGAGCCCTAGCGAAGGTCGAAAAACCTGCGGCTATTGAGTAAAACAGCCTGCGCCAGCGAATCGATTGGCCGCTGTTGATGCCTCGCAACCTCGCCGAGTATATGTAGCAGATAGGCGGGTTCGTTGATGCGGCTGCTCGGTTTTGGGGCCAGATTGCGCGGTAACAGATAAGGGGCATCGGTTTCCAGCAATAATCGATCTTCGGGGATCAGTTTGACCAGCTCACGAAGTTCGAGACCGCGGCGTTCGTCACAAATCCAGCCGGTTATGCCGATGTAACAATCGAGGTTCAGGTATTCGATCAGGGCCTCTCGGTTGTCGGTAAAACAGTGGACCACGACTCGACCGAGGCGGTCCCGATTTTCCCTCAGCATCGCGGCGAACCGTTGGTGTGCATCGCGCTGATGGCAGAACAGTGGTAACTGCAGCTCGGCGGCAAGCGCCATCTGTTGTTCGAAGGCCAGTTCCTGCGCTGCCGCCGGCGAATAGTTGCGATTGAAGTCCAGGCCGGTCTCGCCGATCGCACGCACGCAGGACTGTCGCGCCAGGTTGCCCAGATCCCGATAGCTATCAGCATTCCAGTCGCTGGCGTGATGCGGATGCATGCCGCAGGTCGAGACTAGTCTGGCCGGGTGGCGAGCGCACAGTTCAATTGCCTGCGCGCTATCGCTCAGTGATGTCCCGGTGACTACCAGCCGAGTGACGCCGGCATTCGCGGCACGTTGCAAAACGCCATCAAGATCCCCCAGCAGATTCTTGTTGGTCAGGTTGACGCCGATGTCGACCAGCTCGATCACTGACGGATGCCAGTACCCCGTGACAGCAAGGCCAGGCAAATACTAAACAGCAGGGTGATGAAGAAAAGGATTACCAGCAATGCAGTGGACAGGTCGATATCGCTGCTGCCGCGAAAACCATAACGAAAGCTGTTCACCATGTAGAGTATCGGATTGCCGAGCGAGGCGGTTTGCCAGAAATCGGGCAGCAGCTTGATCGAATAAAAAATGCCGCCGAGATAGGTCAGCGGCGTGAGCACGAAAGTGGGAATTATGGTGATATCGTCGAAGCTGTTGGCGAATATCGCATTGATCAGACCGGCCAGTGAAAACAGGCAGGAGGTTAGCAAGGCGACCAGCAACACCACCAGGGGACTGTGCATGCGGAATTCGGTAAACACTAGCGATACCAGGGTAACGGCGATACCGACAGAGATTCCCCGGGCCATGCCGCCGGTGACGAAGCCCAGCAGGATAACCAGGTCCGGTACCGGTGCAATTTGCATCTCTTCGATGTGACGCGAATATTTCGCGCCGTAAAAAGACGATACGACGTTGGTGTAGGAATTGGTGATAATCGACATCATAACCAGTCCCGGCATGAGGAAATCGACATAGCTCATGCCATCCATTTCACCGATGCGTTGCCCGATAAGGTTACCGAAAATTATGAAGTACAGCGCCACCATCATTACTGGCGGGATGATGGTCTGTACCCAGATTCGGCTGAAGCGCAGTACTTCCCTGCGGGCGATGGTCAGGTAGGCAATCCAGAACTGGTAGAGCATCAGCCCAGTCCTCTTTGCTCGGGTTTGCTGGTCATCTTGACGAATAGCTCCTCGAGTCGGTTGACCTTGTTGCGCATGCGCTCGACGACGATACCCTGGGCCTCGAGTTCGCGAATCAAATCGTTGATCGAAAGCCTGTCGGGTACTTCCACCTCGATGCTCTGCTGGTCGAGTCTCACGACGTTGTCAAAACTGTTGAGCAGTGGCGCCTGTTCGAGTTCGTTACGCAGGTAGAGCACGAAGGTTTCGCTGTTGAGCTGCTTCAGCAGGTGTTGCATGCTGCTGTTCAAAATGATGTTGCCCTCGTCGATAATGGCGATGTTGCGACACATGCGCTCGGCTTCTTCGAGGTAATGGGTGGTTAGAATAATCGTCGTGCCCTGGTCGTTTATCTGCTCGAGAAAGTCCCACATGGAGCGCCGCAATTCGATATCGACGCCGGCTGTGGGTTCATCCAGGATCAGCAACTTTGGTTTATGAACCAACGCGCGGGCGATCATCAGGCGTCGTTTCATACCGCCTGAGAGTCGCCTGGCCTGTGATCTGCGATGCTGCCAGAGACCGAGTTGCCTGAGGTAGTGTTCGGTTTCGATGCGCGCGTGTTTCGCAGTGACGCCGTAAAACCCAGCCTGATTGATAACGATTTCCTCGACCGGTTCGAAGGTGTTGAAGTTGAATTCCTGGGGTACCGAACCGAGCAGTGACTTGGCGACGATAAATTCATCGTCGATGGAGTGATCGAATATCCTGACCGTACCACTGGTCTTGTTTACCAGGCCCGAAATGATGCCAATACAGGTCGATTTGCCGGCACCGTTCGGCCCCAGCAAGGCAAAGAAGTCGCCTTGTTTAACCTGTAAGCTGATGCCCTTGAGTGCTTCCAGCCCGCTGCTGTAAGTCTTATATAAATCGGTGATTTCGAGCGCTAACATTCATGGGGCCGTTGCAGAAACAGCCGACAAGCTTAGGCAAACGTTTATAAAAAGCAAGCCCCGCCGCGTTGCCAGATGCCGCAGGTCGTGCGCCAGGCTGTCGGTTGTCGCGAGCGGGAGATTGTGTCATACCGACTGTATGCCCCGGCCTGCCCATGATAACCTCGAGCGTATGGAAGACAGTTCGATCGTTTATATTTTGTTTCTGATTTTTTGCGGGGCCGCGTTCCTCGCAACCCTGGCGATGACGGTGCGTCAATCGCTGATCATCGCCTACATCGGACTGGGTTTGCTGATTGGCCCCTGGGGAATACAGCTGATCACGGATATCAGCCTGATTCAGAATATTTCCGGGGTTGGCATTGTTTTTCTGCTGTTTCTGCTGGGTCTGAACCTGCACCCACAGGAGCTGATACGGCTGGCGGGCGAGGCCACGGTCGTAACCGGGGTCAGTTCCTTGGCACTGTTGGTGCTCGGTTTTGGTTATAGCCTGATGTTCGGCTACACCACCACGGAAGCGCTGATCGTCGGTGCAGCACTGATGTTTTCCAGCACCATCATCGGCTTGAAATTGATACCGACCACGGTGTTGCATCATCAGCATACGGGGGAAATTATCATCAGTGTGCTGTTACTGCAGGATATCATCGCGATATTTCTGCTGGTCTTGATCGAAAGCAGCGTTGCTGGTGAAGCCGGCTGGTGGACAGTACTTAAACCTGTGCTGGCCTTTCCATTACTGGTGGTTGCAGCCTACCTGCTGGAAAAAAATCTGTTGGCCAGGCTTATCGCGCGTTTCGATCGCATTCAGGAGTATATATTTCTGCTTGCTTTGGGTTGGTGTCTGGGCATGGCCGAAGCTGCCGAGCAGTTGGGTCTGTCCTATGAGATAGGAGCTTTTGTCGCCGGAGTGTCGTTGGCCCGCAGCCCCATCGCGCTGTTTATTGCAGAGAGCCTGAAGCCGCTGCGTGATTTCTTTCTTATTATTTTCTTCGTGGCGCTCGGGGCTGGTTTTAATCTCGGCGTGTTACCCCAGATCTGGCTTGCGGCACTGGGGTTGAGCCTGATTGCAATAGCCGTCAAACCGTTGCTGTATCAGACACTGATGCGCCTTGCCAGGGAAACGCCCGAGCGCTCCACCGAGGTCGCCATGCGCCTGGGCCAGATGAGCGAATTTTCGCTGTTGATTGCGGTTTTGGCAGCCCAGCTGGCGATCATTCGTGCCGAAGTCTCTTACCTGATTCAGATAGCAACTCTGGTCAGCTTCGTATTCTCATCTTATTACGTCGTGGCGCGATACCCGACACCGATTGCCCTGAACGACAAGTTGCGGCGGGATTGATCGGCCTGCAACTCATGGCGGGCAAAACTGTTTTAGCCCGCGAAATGCGTAAATAGCTCACTGTGCATCGCCCTGTCCGGGGCATTAAGGCGTGATTAAGTTATCTCTCCCTATAGTGCTAATCATCCACAACAGGCAGGAGCATGACATGAAATTCCACAAAGCCAAAATGCCCACCATGATCTCGACGACGCTAGTGATCGCAGCGCTGGTATTTGCCGGAGTCGCCAGTGCCGCTGACAAACAGCAGGGGCACAAAAAGAGCATCCATGAACCACGGCACGATCTGTATGAATATGCCACGGTGCTAGAGGCTCGACCACTATACCGCGAAGTCAAAGTATCGACGCCGGTGCGCGAATGCTGGGATGAGCCGGTTTATCATACTCGCGGTGAGCATAAGTCGGCTGGTGGCATGCTCGCTGGGGGGTTGATCGGTGGCATTATCGGACACCAGATCGGCAAAGGTCGAGGCAATAAGGTGGCAACAGCGATGGGCACCCTCATCGGCGCACAAATCGGCCATCAGGCAGTCAACGCCAATGTACACTCGGAGTCTGTGCTGGCCGGATACGAGGAACACTGCAAGACCCATCAGCGGGTTAGTTACGAAGAAGTGCAGGACGGATATGACGTGACCTACGAGTATCGTGGTCGGCAATACCAACTGGTCATGCCCTACGATCCAGGTAAGCATATAAAAATGCGCATCGAGTTTACGCCTGTGATCTAATCTTTGCTAAACAGAGCTGTACAACCCCAGGAGAGATATCTCTAACGAGGAAAGTAATGAGAGCGATAGTCATAGAAGATGATATCGATATCCAGCAGCAAATCGTCACGCGCTTGAAGTCCGAAGGTTTTGCAGTGGATAGTGCCGATAACGGTGATGAAGGGCTTTACCTGATGCAGGAATTCCCGGCCGATGTTGCCATCGTCGACCTGGGTTTGCCACGCATGTCTGGACTCGAAGTGATCAAGCGTATTCGCGAGCGGGGCAATAAGGTCCCGATCCTGATATTGACTGCGCGGGGACGCTGGCAGGACAAGGTCGAAGGGCTCGATGCAGGCGCTGACGACTACCTGGTAAAACCGTTCCATCACGAGGAAATGATGGCGCGTATCAGGGTCCTGATACGGCGGGCATCGGGCTGGTCGGATTCCCGCATCCTGTGTGCGCCGGTCACTCTCGACACGGCAACGCAACGCACCTATGTCGACGAGCGTGAGGTGGATTTAACCGCCTTCGAATACAAGGTACTCGAATATCTGATGTTGCACGCGGGCGAGGTCATCTCGAAGTCGGTACTGACCGAACACCTCTACGACGATGAATCCGACAATGACAGTAACGTCATCGAGGTATTCATCAGGCGCCTGCGCCAAAAGCTGGATCCTGCTGAAGATTTGAAACCCATCGAAACGCTGCGCGGACGCGGCTACCGATTCACCCTGAAGCGTGTTGAGCAACACTGAATACCAGCAGATACCACTGCAGGAGTACTAGGTGAAATCGATAAAGTCGAGATTGACGCTGGTATCGATGGTGGTACTGGTGATCTTCATGGTACTGACCGCGGTCGCATTGGAGCGAGCCGTAGTCGAGCGTGCATTACAGGCCGAAGAGGATGGCCTGCAACTGCTCATCTACAGCCTGCTGGCGGCGGTCAATCGCGATGCTGATGGGCTCGAAATTACCGTTTCTGCGGATCGCCTGTTTGAGCCCGACCTGATTACGCGTAACTCCGGATTGTATGCACTGCTATACGATCGCGACAATCGTGAAATCTGGCGCTCCAGATCGATCACCATCGGCTTTCCCGCGATCGCACCGGGCGAACTTGGCGAATGGCAGTTTGAGACCACGCAGCATCTTGCAACGCCTTATTTCCGCCTGGGTTTTGCCCTGCAGTGGCCGGATAGCAATAACAAGTTACGCCGTTATGATGTCGTGGTGTGGCGCAACGCGGTTGACTACTTTGAGCAGTTGAACCGGTTTCGCCAAACGCTGTGGGCCTGGTTGATCGTCACCACGCTGCTGTTGTTGGTGGTGATGTACCTGGTAACCCGCTGGAGTCTGAGACCGTTGCAGAAGATCGGGCTCGAAGTCAAGGCGATAGAGGATCAGCGCCAAACCGGGTTTGAACAGCAATACCCGTCTGAAATCGCGCCATTAACCGAAAACCTCAACATACTGCTGAAACGCGAACAGTATCAACGCCAGCGCTACCGCAACGCGATGGATGATCTTGCACATAGCCTGAAAACCCCACTTGCGGTATTGACCGGGCTTGGCGACCAGTTACAGCTCGAACAGTCACAGATTGAAACACTGCGAGAGCAGACGGATCGCATGAATCAGATTGTTTCCTACCAGTTGCAAAAGGCGAGTAGCGTTGCCGAAATGAGTATCAGCAAGCCGGTGGATCTGATTGCGATCATCGAAAAATTGTTATCAGCGCTGGAAAAGGTTTACCGGGAAAAGCAGGTGCGGGTGGAACGCAGTCTGCCGGCGACGATGGCGTTGCGCATGGATGAGGGCGACTGTCTCGAGATCGTTGGTAATCTGCTCGACAATGCATTCAAGTATGGCAACAGCCGGATTTCGGTGCTAGTAGAAATGGACGAGATGAGCCGCTCGATAAATATGGTGGTAGAGGACGACGGCGAGGGCTTGGAGGATAAGGAAATTGAACAAATTCTGAACCGGGGCACGCGCCTCGACGAAGCGACCGAGGGGCAGGGCATCGGCCTGGCAGTGGTCGCCGACATCGTCGATTCCTACAGTATCGAGCTCGGCTTTGGCCGTGGCAAACTGGGGGGGTTGCAGGTCAGTCTTAAATTTCAGAAAAGCTGAACGGCTTGATGATTCAGCCGCTGAGACAATGAACCCGGCTGCGTGGCTGTTTCTCGAATACGAATCAGACGGTTAGCGTCAACCAGAGTCCGTAGGCCATGATAGCCGCACCGGGCAAATAGACGAGCCTGTCTTTAATGCCTGACCAGTCGATACGAAATTGATAGTTTAGCCTCTCCATTACTAACCTCCTGATATCAGGCCTGTAAAACATCAACCCAGTCGCCTTTGAGCGGCAGTCGTGAAGTCTCAGACTGCGTATTGAACCCGCGCTGCGGGCTGGGCGAATAATGTGTCAGTCGATTGACTTTTCGACTGGCTCAGGGCTTCGATAATCGGTTCCGATGACACGTGTTTACTGACACAAAGGCTGCAGCTAAAAAAGGTCACGTGACTTTTTGAACTGACATTCTCGTCGGCGATAAACATTTGCGAGCTGCAATTGGGGCACTTCATATGCAAATCCCTGAATTGGTTCGGCGTAGTATAGTGATTTGTCATGAAATCACAATATATTGCGGTATTAAATTTATACACATACAATATATAGTGGTTGTGTCGATTTCACAGGGATGTGATTTTTTACATTCTGGCTCAGTGGCTTACAGGATAATGCTGACAAAGCACATTATGTTTCGCATATAACTGAAGTTTATTTAATTGCCTTGTTGCCGATATCGGTACGATAAATTGCCGAATCCCAGTTGATTTTTGCCACTAGTTCATAAGCGCGTTGCTGCGCTTCGCGCACATCTTTGCCGAGCCCGACAGCGCATAATACGCGCCCACCATCGCAACGAATATTGCCATCGGCGTCGGCACGAGTACCGGCATGGAAAACCTTGCCGTTTTCCGAATCAGCCGGGATGTTTTCGATCAGGTCGCCCCTGGCATAGTCACCGGGATATCCTCGGGCCGCGAGGACCACGCCGACGCTGGCGCGTTTGTCCCAGCTCGCGCTGCGGGTTGCAAGTTCGCCCTGGCATGCCGCGAGACAAAGATCGACGATATCCGATTCTAGGCGCATTAGAATAGGCTGGGTTTCGGGATCGCCAAAGCGACAATTGTATTCAATCACGCGCGCGATGCCGTCGTTGCCAATCATCAGCCCGGCATATAAAAAACCTCGGTACCGATTGCCTTCGGCATTCATCGCGATCACCGTCGGGCGAATGATGTCACGCAAAATCTGTGCTTCGATATCCGCGCTTACCACGGGTGCCGGTGAGTAAGCGCCCATGCCACCGGTATTGGGCCCGAGATCACCGTCGTCACGTGCCTTGTGATCCTGCGAACTTGCCATGGGCAGCACTTGCTCACCGTCGACGATGCAGATATAGCTTGCTTCCTCGCCAACCAGAAAGTCTTCGATGACAACCCGGTGTCCTGCCTCACCAAAGCGATTATCCGCGAGCATATCGCGAATCGTGGCGTCTGCCTCGGCGTGGCTGTGAGCGATGATGACCCCCTTGCCGGCCGCCAGGCCGTCCGCCTTGATGACTATCGGTATAGTTTGCCGGGCTGCATAGGCGCAGGCCGCGTCGAGATCGGTGAAGCTCTGGTAAGCGGCAGTAGGAATTTGGTGGCGTGCGAGGAATTCCTTGGTAAAGGTCTTCGAACCTTCGAGTTGTGCGGCGTTTGCCGTGGGGCCGAATATGATCTGGCCTGCCGCTGCGAAGCGATCCACGATACCTGCCACCAACGGTGCCTCCGGTCCGACGATGGTCAGGCCGACCCCGTTGGCCTCGGCGAATGCCAACAGCGAATCGATGTCCTCCGCGCCGATATCAATATTCTCGACATTGTGTTCGAGCGCGCTGCCCGCGTTACCGGGCGCGATATACACCCGTTCGACGAGGCTGGACTGAATCGCTTTCCATGCCAGCGCGTGTTCACGCCCACCGCCCCCGACAATTAACAACTTCATTCGATTGCTCTGGCCTGGCTAGTGTCGAAAGTGGCGCATGCCGGTGAATACCATCGCCATACCGTGCTCATTTGCCGCGGCGATGACATCTTCATCACGCATCGACCCACCCGGCTGGATGACGGCGCGGATACCGACTTCGCTGGCGGCATCGATACCGTCACGAAATGGGAAGAACGCGTCCGAAGCCATCGCCGCACCGGCCACCTCGAATCCCGCATGTGACGCTTTGATGGCGGCAATACGCGCACTGTTGATGCGAGACATCTGTCCAGCGCCGACACCGATGGTCATGTTGTCACGTGCGTAGATAATCGCATTTGACTTGACGAATTTGGCGACCTGCCAGGCAAACACCAGGTCCTGCATTTGCTGTTCATCGGGCTTGATTTCACTGACGACATCGAGACCCTGGTAAAGCTGCTGGTCGGCCTGCTGCACCAGCAGTCCGCCGTTGACGTGTTTGTAGTCATAGCGAGACTGCGCTTCATCCCATGGCTCACAACACAGCAGGCGCACATTTTCCTTGCTGGCGACCGCTGCAGTGGCACCTTCCAGAATGCCGGGGGCGATGATGACCTCGACAAACTGCTGTTCGATAATTGCGCTGGCGGTGACGGCGTCTAACGGACGGTTAAACGCAATTATGCCACCAAAAGCCGATTCAGGGTCGGTGCTGAAAGCCCGTTGGTAAGCCTGTTCGATGCCTGCAGCGATGGCCACGCCACAGGGATTGGCATGTTTGACGATTACACAGCAGGGGTCACTGAATTGCTTGACGCACTCGAGTGCTGCATCGGTATCGGCGATGTTATTGAAGGACAGTGCCTTGCCCTGGATCAGTCGGGCGTTGGATACACTCGGTTCGCGGTTATTCGCTGCCGTATAAAAAGCCGCGGTTTGATGCGGGTTTTCCCCATAGCGCATCGACATGGCGTGATGATACTGCATATTCAGCGTGCGCGAGAATTCCTGCTGTGCGCCAGCATGTGTCAGCCGACCAAAGTAGTTGGCAATGGCTCCATCGTATTGGGCGGTATGTTCGTAGGCCTTGATCGCCAGCGAGAAACGCATGCTATCGCTAACCGAATTGTCGGCTGCCATCTCCTGCCGTAATTGGGAGTAGTCGCCGGGGTCGACAACAACAGTAACGCTGGCGTGATTCTTGGCCGCGGCACGCACCATCGCCGGACCACCGATATCGATATTCTCGATTGCATCTTCGAGGCTGCAATCCGGATTAGCCACCGTTTTCTGAAATGGATACAGGTTGATGATGACCAGGTCGATCGGTTTGATACCGTGATCCTCCATGACTGCTTCATCGA
>Ga0316187_10002117_pt1 | contig 17340 bp, 16 predicted proteins | sample CroRivburrow1_MG_FD_204927 | JGI IMG/M metagenome (GOLD analysis project Ga0316187, IMG submission 204927) | Coastal sediment microbial communities from Maine, United States - Cross River worm burrow 1 | ecosystem: Environmental > Aquatic > Marine > Coastal > Sediment | place: USA: Maine...
GAGATCGACATGTCGATGATCAACGCCAAGGGTTTTGGGGGTAACAACGCCACCGGTCTCGTGCTCGGGCCCCACGTGGTCCGACAGATGCTCGAAGCCCGCCACGGTGCCGCCGCCATGGCCCGCCACGCCAAAGCCAATGAATCAGTGGCCCAGGCCGCCACCGACTACGACCAGTCGGCGTCGCGAGGCGAGTCCCCGCCGATCTACCAGTTTGGGAAAGGGGTGCTGACCGGTGAGGAGATCGAACTGTCAGACACCGAGATCCGTATCCCCGGCTACGATCACGCCGTTTCACTCAACCTGGACAACCCCTTTGGCGACATGACCTCCGCCACCGACTGAGCCTTCTCAACTGGATCCCTGGGGGATGCCATGGGCATCATGGCCGATGGGGGTTGCGGCGTTGTCGATCAGTAGTCGACCACGGGCCGTCAGCCGCCGTCAGGCAAGACCAGGCTGAGGAGTCGTCGCATGAAACTGTCGGTTGAATACCCGAGCGTGGCCTTCCGGGAGGGTCCACAACGAGTCCTGGATCTGGGTCGGGCCATTGAGGAGATCGGCTATGACGAGATAGCGGTCTTTGATCACGTGGTCATGGGTTACCCGACCGAGGATCGTCGGGCTCCCATGTACCCGCCGCAGATGCCCGTTCTGGAGGCGGTGGTTTTGCTTTCGCAGTTGGCGGCGGTCACCGAACGGGTCAGCCTGTCAACCGAGGTGCTGGTCCTCCCCCAACGCCAGCCGGTCCTGGTGGCCAAACAGTTCTCGACCCTCGACACCCTCTCGGGAGGCCGGGTACGACTCGGTGTCGGGGTCGGCTGGCAGGCGTCGGAGTACGACGCCCTGGAGGAGGACTTCACCAATCGTGGAAGGCGGATGGACGAAGCCATCACCCTACTCCGGTCGTATTGGGGCGACCCCCAGGTCGATCATCAGGGCGAGTATTACACCTCGACGGCCATGGCCATGGAACCCAAACCCCCGCAGGGAGCAAAGCTTCCGATCTGGATCGGTGGTGGCAGCCCGGCCGCTCTGCGCCGGGTGGCTCAGCTCGGTGATGGTTGGATGGGCACCGCCCAGGCCGAGATCGCCGATATCAAAGCCACCGTGGGCCGGATCGTGGAAGAGGCGGAAAAGATTGGGCGGAACCCATCCGAGATCGGCTGGCAGATGATGCTGCAGCCCCCGCCACGCACCAAGGCCGACACGGCCTACTACGCCAACCACGAGCAGGTCGTGGCCCGAGCCGAGGCGGTACACGAACTCGGCTTCGACTGGCTCTCACTGAACGCCACCGCCGTGTTCCAGGCCGGAGCCCGCAGCGTCGAGGCCATGATCGACGAACTGGCCGAGCTTCACACCAAAATCCGAGCCGCCATCGGCCCCTGAGCTACTCATTGCGCCATTTGACGTGTCGGCGATCACCGCTGGTTCGCTCGTACATCATCCGCGAGAGCTGGGCCAGGAAGGGCCGGTTGGCAGTTTCATACCGAGGTCCCTTTTGCACGCGGAAGGTGCCAAGTGCCGCGGTGAGATCGTATCCGAGGCTGCCGGCAATCGACCACAGCCGCGCATCAGACGTATCCACGGCCGCCACCGCCGCTATCTCAGCTGGTAGCGGGTTACCCGATTCGAAGACTTCATACGTCGTGCCCCAGTCATAGGAGATCTTTGAGTAGGAACGGACGAGCGATCCATCGCGCCAGTAGATGAACCCGAAACCGTCGTCGGTATCGGGCCTCCGACACAACAAAGCTGCTTTGGCCAGCTTGGCTATCCGATCGCAGACTTGCAGCGGTGGCCAGAACTTGACCTGGAGCCAGTCGTCGCTGATCACGGTCCAGTCGCTCGTGTTACCAATCACGACATGCTGCTGGAAACTGAGTAGCTGGTCTGCGGGGCGATAGCCCGCCAGATCCCCGACGCCTTCCCCAGATGCCTTGCAACCGGTTGTGCCTCTGCACTACCAGGTGTCGACGGGATGCTTCTTGGTCGTGCGGTCGAGACGTCGCTCCATGCCCGAGAGCAACCGCATGATCCGGGTGCGGGTCTCGGCGGGGGCGACAACGTCGTCGTAGGCGTTCTGGTTGCGCACAGCGCTGAAGCCGTCGGTTCGGCCCAGCTCCGTTGTTGGCCACGCCAGCCACAGCACGGGCACACTGCGACCACTGGCCAACCCGGCCAGCACCGCCGGGCCCAGCCCGCCACCGCGACCAACCTGCACCGCGAACAGAGGAACCGTGCGATGGTGATGGGCCATTACCGGTCGCAGATGCCAGCGGTTCAGCCCCGGCCGACTGCGGGAGATGCAGCCCGGGGTGTCGATGAGGGAGATGATGGGCAGCTCGTAGGTGTCGCACAACTCCACCATGCGGCCGACCTTGGTTGCGGCGTTTTCGTCGATCGCACCGTCGTCGACCAGCGGTTGGCTGGCGATCACGCCGACCGATCGCCCGTTCATACGGGCCAATCCGGTGATGACCGATTGGGCGAAGCGGGGGCGCAGAGCAAAGAAGCTGTCGGCGTCGACCAGCGCCTCGATCACCGGCTCCATGTCGTAGACCTTGTGCTGGCCGCTGTCGTGGGCCGTGTCAGGCGGAGGCCCCAGTACCAACGAGGCAACGGTGGCGGCGGTAAGAGAAGCCAGTCCCAAGTCGATCGTGGTTCCCGTCGGCCATGCTCGGTAGTAGCTCAAATACTGCTTTGCCGCCTGGATCGCCTCGGGCTCGGTGTCCACCAGCAAATCAATGCCGCCGGTGACCTCGTGCATCTCCACTCCGGCCAGCTCCGATGCCGACATCGACACCCCGAGCGCGGCCTCGACCATGGGTGGGCCGCCCATGCCAATTGACGAGCCCCCAGTTGCGATCACGAAGTCCGAGAACCCGGCCAGGCTGGCGTGACCGGCGAACGAGGGCCCCGACACGATGGCCACCGTCGGCACCCAGCCCGACAGCTCGGCTATTCCGTCGAACAGCTGGAAACGACCGAAGGAGCCGTTGAGCTCCAAGTCACCACGCCCCGTGCGGGGATGGCGGGCCCGGCTGCCACCCCCGTCGACGAAGAACACCACCGGCCAACGGTGCTCCTGGGCCAGGGCGAACAACCGTTCCAGACGACCAGCCCCGTAACCCCCGCCTTTATCGGTGAAGTCGGTTGATGACGCAATAACGGTTTGACCGTCGATGGTGCCGACCATGTCGACCCCGCCAGCCTCGGGCACCCACTCCCCCTGCACCGAGCGGGCGGCGATGGTGCCGTACTCAACCTCGCTACCCGGGTCGAGCAGGGCGGTCAATCGCTCCCGGGCCGTGAGGCGGCCGGTGTCATGCACCCGATCGACCGCACTGGGGCGGGCGGCGTCAAGCTGCGAGGCCCGGGCCGTGTGCAACCCGGCAACGCCTGCCCCGTTCTTGGCCGGGCTCGCGGCTGGGGTCGGGGGCGCTGCTTCGGCGCCCTCATCGGGCCCGTCGTTGATCTGCTGGGTCATCGCGGGTCGATCGGGTGCTTCTTGGCCTCGGGAAAGACCCGGGGGATGTTCTCGATCATGGTGATGATCCGTTGTCTGGTCTCCTCCGGCAGCACGATGTCATCGAAGGCGAAACTCCGCCCGGCCGAAACACCAGATGCCGGGTCGCGCATCTCCCGGGCGTAGGTGTCGCGAATGGCCCGGGCCTGCTCGGGGTTGTCAGCCGCCCGGATCTCGGCCCGCTTGACCAGGAAGGCGGCCCCTTCGAGCGACATCCCACCCGACTCGACCGAAGGCCAGGCCAGGCGTAGATCGGGCATGACCCGCGACGCTCCCCAGCCCGACATGGCCCACGGTCCGAGACCGTAGGCCTTGCGCAACTGCACCGAGCACAACGCGACGGTGCGATGGTGCAGCGCAGCCAGCGGACGGGCGTGGTGGCGGGCGATGCCCTGGCGTTCGGCGTCGGGGCCGACCATGTAGCCGGGGTTGTCGATCAACGACACCAGCGGCATCTCGTAGGCGTCGCACAACTCAACAAAACGGGCCGCCTTGTCCGCCGCTGCGGGGTCAATGGCCCCTGCCACCGGCGAATTCGGCTGGTTGGCGAAGATGCCAACGGGACGGCCGCCGAGGGTGGCGAAGGCGGTGATCATCGATGGGGCCCAGCCCGAACCCAGCTCGAGCACACTGTCGGCGTCGGCCAGCGCCTCCATGATGTGGCGCACATCGTAGGGTTGGCGACGATCGTCGGGGATGATCGAGTCGATCCGGCCATGGTTGGGTGACGGACCTGGCGAGGCGAAGCCATCGGCCCAGTACGTCAGGTAGTCGGCAACGGTGGCGATGGCGTGGGATTCATCGTCGACGATGATATCGACACTGCCGTCGGCGGCGATGTCCTCCACCTCGACCGCAGCGAACGTGACCGCTCCGTCGGCGGCCGTCATCGACGACCCCACCGAAGAGCCGGCGGTGGCAATGACACAGTCACACAACAGGGCGATGCCGGCGTTGCCGTCCACCGTCTGGCCACTGATCACCGCCACCGTCGGGGCCCATCCCGACAATTCGGCCAGTCCCTCGTACACATCCCACCGGCCTCGGGGCCCAACCACCACCGGGGGTGCCGGGCCGGGCTGGTCGGCCCGCGCCCCGGAACCGTCGACGAAGCAGACAAAGGGCCAGCGATGGCTGTTGGCCAGGTACAACAAACGAACCAGCTTGCGCATGTTGCGATCGGTCTGGGAGCCGCCGCGAACCGTCACATCGTAAGAGGCGACAACCAGCGGATGCCCATCCAGACGCCCAACCCCACCAACCAGACCGTCGGCCGGGGCGTCGTCATCAGGAGCGAGCGTCTCACCGGCCAGCAGGCCGTACTCGACGAAGCTGTTGTCGTCGACCAACCCACCAATGCGTTCCCGGGCCGTGAGCCGCCGCTGGTCATGGACGGCCGTGACCGCCTCGGGCCGTCCGGCGTCGACGGCGCGGGCCCTGGCCTCGATGATCTGACAGCGTGGATCGTCCATCAGTGATCAGCCGAGACCGTTGAGGAACCCCGACACCACCTCGTTGAAACGATCGGGCTGTTCCTGATTGGCCAGGTGTCCGGCACCGGGGATCATCACCAAGCGGGCCCCGGGAATACCGGCGACCAGAATCTCGGACTGTTGGGGCGGGGTGACCTGATCGTCGTCACCGACAACAACCAGGGTCGGGGCCGAGATCGACGCCAGGTCTGGGCGATGATCGGCCTCGGCCATGGAGGCACAGGCCCAGGTGTAGGAGGGCTGACGAACGGCGTTCACCATCAGCTGTGCCACCTCCTCAATCAACGACGACGGAGCCTGGGCGGTGACCAGGAGGGGTGAGCGGTCGCGGGCGAAGGCTTCAAGACCCAACTCGTCGACGCCGTCGGCCCGGGCCCTCATGGCCTCCGCCCGATGCGCACTGGTGCCGGACCCGACCGAGGAATCAGCCAGGATCAGGCCACGAACCAACCCCGGGTGGCGAAGCACCAGCCTGGTGGCGGTTACCCCACCCCACGACACCCCGAGTACATCAGCCGAGCCCCCTCCATGGCGACGGATGAGTTCGGCGGCGGCATCAGCCCAATCATCGAGCGTGAACGGAGCAGAGGGATCGGGCGAGCGACCGTAGCCAGGGGCATCCCACGCAACGATTCGCCGTCGGGTCGAGGCCGCCAGCGGGTATTGGGGCTCGAAGGCGCCAGCGCTGGACCCGATGCCGTGCAGGCACAGCAACATCGGAGCGTCGTCGTCACCGTGTGCGGTGAACCAGGGATCGCCGCCGCTTTGCCTGTCCGTCATGCTCACCTTCACCGCCCCGTCGATCGAGGGGCTTCAACTGGTGATGAGGCTAGCGAGCAACGAGAACCGGGCGCCACTGGGCTGCTGCTGGGCTACTGCTGGGAGGCACGTGAATCCTGGAGGTGACGACCCTCACGGCTCAAGTAAAGCTACGCTCAGCAGTTCCTGTTGCCGTCAATAGGGGGTAATGCTGGTGCTGCAAATTGTCTCAAGAGCCGGTTGGAATGCGCGGGCGCCTCGAGCCAGAGTGTCAATGGCGACACCAAGCTCCGAGCTGTGGTTGCATCACTCCGCAGGGTCGGAATCAGGAGCCGAGGGAGTCCGTGCCATCCAGCGGTCCCACATGGACCACAATGGTTGGAGCGATGTCGCCTATTCGTTCCTTGTGGACCGAAACTCGGCAACGGTTTACGAAGGCCGCGGAGCAGGGGTTCGGGGTGGCCACACCTTCGGCCACAACTCGGTCTCCCACGGGATCTGCGTCATGGGCAATTTTGAGACCTCGGTGCCGTCTGGCACCCTCATCGCCCGTTTGGCCGAGCTCGTTCGATTCGGGGCTGGGCGCGGATGGTGGGCCCCCCAGTTCTCCGGTGGTCATCGCGACGTTCGGTCAACGGCGTGCCCTGGTGGCAACCTTTATCCAAGGATCAGCGAGATCAACCGCCTCGCCATCAGCAACGACATGGAGGATCCCATGAGCCTGAAACCAGGTGACGCCGGTGAGGCGGTACGTAAGTTCCAGACCGCCTTGCTAGGTTGGAACGGCCGGGCACTACCCCAATTCGGGGCCGACGGCGACTACGGAGAAGAAACTGAGACCTGGGTTCGTACCTTCCAATCCAGCCAGGATCTCGTCACAACCGGCATCGTCGACGGTGTGACCGCCGCCTTGTTGTTGGAGTTCAGAGCCGACATCGTCGAGACAACCTGACACGTTCAGTTGCAGTCCACCGGCTAACTCAAGCCAGGTCTGATGCGACCGGCAAGGAGCAGTGGGGTAGCATTCGCTGACCACCGCTGAACAGTGAGGTTCCACCGTGGTTGATCATCGTTCCTCCGAGCCGATTTCGACCGCTACACCGGCGGTCGGGCGGGTGATGGAGATGTCCGAAGCGCAATCGGTTGAACGTCTTGAAGTGACACCAGTTGGTCGGTTGGGCTTCTCGGCAGGTGACCAACCGGTCGTCCTGCCGGTCAGCTTTGCCTGGGTCGAGGATTCCATCGTCTACCGCACGATGGATGATCAGCTCCTGGCCGTGGTGGCCGACGGCCGCAAGGTCTGCTTTGAGGTTGACCATTGGGACACCGAGACGCAGACCGGTTGGAGTGTGCTGGTTACCGGTGTGGCCCGCGAGGTTGAGGACTGGGCCGAGAAGGAAGCGCTCGAACAGATAGGCCTTGTTCCGTGGACCCGGACCGATTGGCGGCCGGTGTGGATCCGTATCGATCCGAACAGGATCACCGGCCGACTCATCGCCTGAGCGTTACCAACACCGATTGCTCATGGTTCCAATGCCCTCGACGGTTGAGGTGATGACGTCGCCCGGATTAAGGTAGGTGCGACTGGCGGCGCCGACACCGGCCGGGGTGCCGGTGTAGATCACATCGCCTACATCGAGGGTGATGGCCGAGGATAGATACTCGATCAACTCGGCAACGGAGAAGATCAAACTGGTGGTGCGGTCCTGCTGTTTGGGCTGGTCGTTGATCTCGCAGCTGATGGCCAGATCGGTGGGATCGGAGAACGAGTCGGTCGACACCAGTACCGGCCCCATCGGCCCATAGCCATCGCGTGACTTGCCAAGGTCGAAGTGTGGGGGCTTGGCCGCGAACTGCAGCGCCCGGTCACTGACATCCTGGCCGACGGTCAGACCAAGCACGTGGTCCCAGGCCGAGGCGGCAGGGATATCACGCCCGGCCGTGCCGATCACGGCCACCAACTCGACCTCCCAGTCGGCGGTCTTTGAGCGCAGCTCGATGTCGGCGTTGGGGCCGACGATGCAACTTGCGAACTTACCGAACACCAGGGGGGTGTCGGGAAGCTCCATACCCGACTCCTCGGCGTGGGGCCGGTAGTTCAACCCAATGCCGAACACGTTGCGGGGAGACGGCACCGGGGCACCCAACGTAGCCTCGGCCAGCGGGCCATCGGCCTCGGCCGTGCTCAGGCCCTCGGCGGCCTGGTGGAGAGCGGCTGCATCGCTGATGGCCTCCATTGGATCGGCCGAAACCGATCCCGTCGTCAGTCGCTCCAGGTCGTACCACTGGTCTTCGGCATCAACGAGGGCGGCTCGGCCTGCCACATTGGCGAAACGGAATGCCATTTGTTGTCTCCTGTTCACGGGCGAGGTAGATGATCATGGCACGAGTCATGGCCCGAGGTTGACTCTGCGCAGGCTTCGTCTCAGACAACCCCTCGGGTCCCGTCGAAGAATGGCTCACGCTTCTCCATGAAGGCGAGGGCTCCCTCGCCCATGTTGCGGGGGATCAAGCGGCGTTGGTGGTCGCGTTCGACGTCCAGTTGCTCGCTCAGCGAGTTGACCTCGGCCACCTGGAGGGACTGACGGATGCGGGTCATGGCCTCGGGGCTGCTGCGGGCCAACCGGCCAGCCAGATCGGCCACCTCGGTTTCGAGTTGATCGTCATCGACCACCGACCAGATCAAGCCCCACTCAACAGCCCGTTCGGCGCTGATCGGTTCGCCGAGCATGGCGATACCCCGGGCCCGGGCGCTGCCAACCCGATGCGGTAGATGGAAGGTCGTGCCGAGGTCGGGGACGATGCCCAAACGAGGGCCGAAGGTGCAGACGAAACGGGCCGATCGGGCGGCCACCACAACATCACAACCGAGGGCGAGCCCCATCCCGCCGCCCGCGGCCACCCCGTTGACCTTGGCGATGGTCGGCACCGGCAGCTCGGCCAGCAGTCGAATGGGCGGATGGAACACGTCGTCCATGCCCGCCGCCGCCCGGTCCCCGGCCTGTTCGGCGCTGATCTCCTCGCCCTCCCTATCAGCGCCGCCACCGGAGAGGTCTGCGCCTGAGCAGAATCCCCTTCCGGCACCGGTGAGCACCGCCACCCGCACCGATGGATCGTCCACCACCAGGCCCAGAGCGGCGTTGAGGTCGGTCATCAACTCGTTGTTCATGGCGTTGAGGGTTGAGGGCCGTTGCAGCGTGATCGTGGCCACCCCATCGCTGCGCTCGTAGTGGACCGTGTCGAAATAAACCGTGTCCCCGTGCGCCTTGTTGTTACCTTCGCTCATGTCCGAACCGTAGCTCCGCACTGAGGCCGTCATCGAATGAAACGACTACGGTCTGCACGACAGCCGGCGCCACCAGGGACGCCGACCAGAAGGGGGAATGCCATGAAGTTCGGGATCATGTTCGCCAGCACGGGACCGTTTGCCAGTGCCGAAGGGGCGGCCGCCATCGCCACCAACGCCGATAATTTCGGGATCGAGTCGATCTGGGCCGTCGAGCACGTCGTCATCCCCGACGGGTACCAATCGCAATACCCCTACAGCGACAGCGGCAAGATCCCCGGCGCCGACGACGCCGACATTCCCGACCCCCTCATCTGGTTGGCCTACGCCGCAGGCATCACCCGCCACGTACGACTGGCTACTGGCATCCTCATCGTCCCGCAACGCAATCCCGTCGTTCTGGCCAAGGAGTGCGCCACCCTCGACCGGCTGTCCAACGGTCGTTTCGACCTTGGCATCGGGGTCGGGTGGTTGGAGGAGGAGTTCAAGGCCCTCGGCCTTCCCTTTGATGACCGCGGCCCTCGAACCGACGACTACATCGCCGCCATGCGGGCCCTGTGGACCCAGGACAAAGCAGCCTATGACGGTCCCTATGCCAGTTTCGAGGGTGCCATTCAACGCCCCCAGCCGATGGCCAAGACCGGGGTGCCGATCGTCGTCGGTGGTCACTCCAAGGCGGCCGCCCGGCGGGCAGGCCGTCTCGGCGATGGCTTCTTCCCCATCTCCGCCACCGAAGAGGACCTGGTCGGGCTGCTCGAACTGATGAAGGCCACCGCCACCGAACACGGACGCGATGGCGACGCCATCACCGTCACCATCGGCAGTTGGAGCCCCCGCCGCGACAGTATCGACAAGGTCAAGGCCTTGGAGGAGCTTGGGGTCAGCCGCCTCATCGTTGCCCCGCCAACCGGGAAGCTCGACAAGCTCGGTGAGGCCATGGAGCAATTGGCAGAGAAGATCGACCCGGTCGCCACCCGCTGAGCCTTGCTACCGGCCATGATGGCCGTCATGGGACGTGTCGTCGGATTGCTGCTCGTCATGATGGGGGCGGTACTTTCGGGCTGTGCTGATGAAGGCGCTGGTGTCGCCAGCGTGGTCGGCGATCCCACCTCGGTTTCGGCTCCCGCCAACCCTTCGCAGATCGATGAGGAAGACGGCTCCTCGGAGATGACCCAGGCTGCTACCGAGGGCGGAGCTTCATCGGCCAATCCCGGTCCCATCACACCGGTAACCGGGCCGGTCAGCGAGGCGAGGGTGCCGTTGAGCTTTGTGGCCGTCACTACCGACTTCGTCGCCGTCGAGATCGATACGGGCAGTGGGGCGGAGGTCCGCACCATCGAATCGCTGGGTGATGGCAGCGATGGCTCCGACAACGTGATCGAGGCTGTCTGGTGGGACCCAGCTGAGGGCAACGTGATCGTCTCGGCCGCTCCCGAGCCGGCAGGAGGTGCCCTGATCCTGCTCGAGGCCAACCAAACCTTCGAGCGGAGCGGTCAGATGTGGAGCGATGGGTGGGACGCCGCCGTCAGTCCCGACGGTCGATTGGCCTTGACAATCGGTTACCAGGCCCAGTTGAAGGAGCTGAAACCTCGTGCTGGCGATGGACTCGCAGACCCAATCGAAATCGCAGCAATCGAGGATGGTTTGAGTTTCACCCCGGCCTGGCTTCGTGATCGACGTGGGGTGGCGTTCAGCCGGATGGCCTCTGACGACGACGGGTGGCCATCGATCGTCGAACTGGTCGAACTCGACGCCGAGAACCAGGTCATCGCCCGAAAGACACACGCGATGACCTCCCCCCTCGCCGATCTGGAGGTGCGAGCCGACGGCAAACTCATCGTCCTCGTTGCCGACGCTGCCGACAGGTCAATCTCGGGCTGGGCCGGGTCGCAGGCTCTCGTCATCGACCCCGACAGCGGCGAACTCATCACCGAGTTCGCCCTCGAACCAGGCTCCCACAGTCTCAGCTATGACAACACCGGGACCTACCTCCTGTACGTCGACGGCGACGGTGCGGTCCGTTGGCAAGGAGCGGGAGAGCGGGAGCTGATCGGTGGCAGTTACTTGTGGGCCGACTGGTAGATCGCTGCCGCCGTCAGTGGCAGCGAAGGTGGAGGCGGAGGCGGCCCGATCGCCTGGTCAGCGCAGCTGTCGGAGCTGAGGCCGCATCGCCTGCCACCCCAACAGCACGACGAACCCGGTGCCGACGCTGAGGGTCAGCGCCAACTGGGGGTTCGTCTGTCGAGCGATGAGACCAAGGCTGAACATGCCGAACGGCAGGGCGCCAATGGCCATGCTGAGCACTCCCAGGGCCCGGCCCCGTAGCTCTTCATCGACCAGGGAGACGACCAGGGCCGACTGGGTGGTGCCAAATCCGGCGCCTGACAGCCCGGCTATGAACAACGCAGCCAGGGCCGCTGGATACCAGGTCATGTTGGCGAACACGCCCAGCATGACCATCGCTCCCAACGATCCCCCGATATGAAGCAGTCCCCGCCGCACCGGCTGGATCCGGGCGATGACAATGGCTCCGGTCATGGTGCCCAGACCAAGCGCTGCTGCCAGCAGCCCCGTGAGCAGGGCACCAACCCCCAGTTCCTGACCAAAGGCCGGAACCAGGGGGATGAAGGCGTAGTAGAAGAAGTTCATCAGCACCGTGGTCATGAGGAACTGTCGCAACGTCGGGTTGGACCGCAGCAAGCCGATCCCGGCCGCCAGGTCCTGGCCAACGGTCGTCGAGTCCCGCCTGCTCGGTTCGGGTGCCCGCATCGCCAGGTGAGGGGCCGCCAGACGACGGGCGACGAGGAACACGACGATGGCCAGCGCGTAGACCAGCGCCACCCCGAAGTAGACCGAAACGACGCCGAACGCAGCGACCACCGCACCCCCCGACAGCGAGCCGACCATGTTGCCCCCGTGCAGGGCGATGGTTTCCAGCGCCGCGGCGTTGGTAATGAGACCTCCCCCGACAAGCCCGAAAGCAATGGTGCGCCGACTGGTCATGTCGACGACGTTGCCGACCCCGACGAAGAACACGAACAGGTACGACACACCAGTCGGGGCCCGATCGGCGGCCACCGCCAGTCCCATCAGACCGGATAGGGGGACAAGAAAACCGAGGGTCCTGGCGACCGTCCGGTGCCGGTCGAGCCGGTCGCTGACCGCTCCGGCGATCACTCCCCCCACGAACATCGGAGCCATGAAGAAGGTGCCAACAAGCTGAACCAGCAGGGGGTCGCCGGTGTCGGCATTCACCCGGTAGGTGGTGGCGAACACCACCATCCAGCGGGCAATGTGCCACAGCAACCCGGTCAACCACAGGAATCGGTAGCCGGGAACGGCGAAGGACGAGGCGGAGCCGCCCGTTCCAACTTGGGAACTCACAGCGATCTGACGACCCTATCGACCAGCCGGGAACCGGACCGAATTGCACTGCGCCGCAGACTCCAGAACCATGGCGCAATGCATCACCTTTCGACAGCGACGCCGGCCGCCCCGACGACGGGGCCTGCGAGCACCCTTCGAGTGACAGGAGGCCAGCGATGACCTCACCTCTGGACGGCATTCGCGTTGTCGAATTCGCCAACTTTGCCGCCGCACCGACCGCGGCGGCAATCATGGCCGATCTCGGAGCCGAGGTCATCAAGGTGGAGGCCATGGGTGGCGACCCCATCCGAGGTCTGATGAAGCAGGCCAAGGTGCCCGAGGGGGAGATCAACCCCGATTACCCCTTCCAGTTCATCAACCGGGGCAAACACTCGATCGAGCTCAACCTCGACGACCCGGCCGGGGTCGAGGTGGCCCACCGCCTGGTGGCCGAGGCCGACATCGTCATCACCAACCTGCTGCCCGAACGCCGCCGTCGCTTCGGCCTTGACGTCGACGAACTGCACCGGATCAAGCCCGATCTTGTCATCGGTCTGCTGTCCGGTTACGGCGAACAGGGCGAGGAGATCAACCGTCCCGGCTACGACGTCACCGCCTTCTTCTCCCGGTCGGGGATCTATGGGGGCATGACCCCGCCTGGCGGCGCTCCACCCCACGCCCGCCCCGGTCAAGGTGATCACACCACCGCCATGGCCCTGTTCGGCGGTCTCATGGCCGGGTTGCGGGGGCGTGATGTCACCGGTGAGGGTCAGGTGATCGAGACGTCGCTGTTACGTACCGCCACCTTCACCATCGGCATCGATCTGTGCACGGCCCTGGTCGACGGCCGACCCCACGCCGACCGGCCGCGGGAGCAGACAATCTCGGCCCTGCTCGAAGCGTTCCAGAGCTCCGACGGCCGCTGGATCCACTTCACCATGCCCGACATCGGCGATGCCTGGCCTCGCTTCTGCCGGGCCCTCGACCGGACCGACCTCATCGACGACGAGCACTTCGCCACCGGCAGGCTGCGCTACCGCAACAGCGCGCGGCTCATGGCCATTCTGGACGAGACGATCGGCTCCAAACCCTTCGACCATTGGGCCGCCCGGCTCGACGCCGAACGCTGCATCTGGGCCCCGGTCAACGATGCCGCCACCGCCGTGACCGACCCCCAGGTCCGGGCCACTGGGGCGTTCGAGACGATCGAGCACCCGACGGCGGGCACCTTCGAGACGGTTGGCGCCCCGTTCCGCATGCCACTCAACGACGAGGTGGGAGTGCGAGGCCCGGCCCCGGAAGCAGGGCAACACACCAACAATATCCTCACTGAGGTCCTTGGTCTGTCCGCAGCCGAGGTCACCGACCTGGCCGAGCGGGGCATCGTCTCGGGTGACGCGGGAGCGGGCGAGGAGTAGGCGGCTTTGACGCTGCCGCGGGACCGTCAGACGAGCGTTCCCGGCCTTCGACCCTCAAACTCGTCGACGCGGACCTCCGCTGAGGCCCAGCGGGAGTGCCGTCGAGCGCCGACGCTGTCAGCGTCCCACTTTGAACTAGCCGATGGGCCGGTCCTACGCTTGCTTCATGGAAGCACGCGCACTGGACCTCGAACCTATCGACGCCACCTTCGGAGCTGTCGTCCGTGGTGTTGAACTGCGCTCACTCGACGACGAGACTTTTGCCGCGCTCCATGCCGCTTGGCTGGAGTACGGCTTGTTGATCTTCCCCGACCAGCACCTCAGCCGCGATGAGCAGAATGCGTTTGCCCTGCGCTTCGGTGACCTGGAGTTCCCGGCCACCCCCATCTCCAACATGAGCAAGGACGGCACCATCCACAGCGAGGCGGGCGACGATGTGGTGAAGTCGTTGCGGGGCAACGAAGGGTGGCATTTCGACAGCACCTATATGCCGGTTCAGGCCAAAGGGGCGGTGTTCTCGGCCGAGATCGTGCCCCCCGACGGGGCCAACACCGAATGGGCCGACATGCGGGCTGCGTACAACGCGCTCGACGAGGAGACCCGGGAACGCGTTGAGGACCTGGCCGCCTACCACTCGCTGTACTACAGCCAAGGGCGATCCGGGTACCTGCCAACCCAGAATGAGGGCGGCGGCTATGACCTGTACGGCTACCACGACCACGAGCCGTCGCTGCGGCCGCTGGTCAAGGTCCACCCCGACACCGGCATCCCCAACCTGCTCATCGGTCGTCACGCCTACGGCATCGTCGGTATGGACCCGGACGAATCCGAGCGCCTGCTCGACCGGCTGAACGCCCAGGCCGTCGAGGCTCCCGAGCGGGTGTATTCACATCGTTGGACCGTCGGTGACACGGTGATCTGGGACAACCGAGCCCTGATGCACCGGGGCACGCCGTTCGACATGACCCAGGCCCGCCGCATGTGGCATACCCGTATTGCCGGCGAGCGGCAGTCAGAAGTGGCCGTCAACCACGCCTGAATCACGGCGGCGCCCAGCCCGCTTCGGGATCACGCAGGCGTCTGGTGTCGGCAACGTCGATTTCGGCCGGACAACACTTGAGCTGGGGCGTCGTCGGGCCTAGGTTCCCACTATGAGTGGAACTGAGGACTTTGGCGGCGTCATCGGGCGAACGGCGGCCGAGTCGACCTCGTGGTGGCCTGACGCCCCCGACCTCGAAGGCAAGCCGAACGTGGTGGTCGTCCTGTTCGACGATACCGGGTTCTCCCACTTCGGCTGTTTCGGATCCACCATCGACACCCCAAACATCGACCGTCTGGCCGCCAACGGCCTGCGCTACACCAACTTCCACACCACGGCTCTGTGCTCCCCCACCCGCGCGGCGCTGCTCACGGGTCGCAATCATCACACGGTCGGCATGCGGGCCATCTCTAACTTCGACACCGGATTCCCCAACATGCGGGGCCGCATCAGCCACAACGCGGCCACCGTGGCCGAACTGTTGAACGACACCGGCTATGCCACCTTCGCCATTGGCAAGTGGCACCTGTGCCCCATGACGGAGAGTTCGGTTGCGGGTCCCTTCGACGACTGGCCGCTGCAACGGGGTTTTGATCGCTTCTACGGCTTCATGCAGGGCGAGACCGACCAGTTCCACCCCGAGCTGACCTACGACAACCACCACATCGATCCCCCCTCCTCAGCCGACGACGGCTACCACCTGTCGGAGGATCTCACCGATCGGGCCATCGAGTTCATCCGCGAGTCGAAGTCGGTGCGCCCCGATCGCCCGTTCTTCAGCTACGTGGCCTGGGGTGCAACCCACTCTCCGCACCAGGCCCCGCCCGAGTATCTGGAAAAGTACCGCGGCCGCTTCGATGCCGGCTGGGATGTGGTGCGCCAGGAATGGTACGAGCGGCAGCTGGAGCTCGGCGTCATTCCCGAAGGCACCGAACTGGCGCCCCGCAACCGTGGGGTGAAACCGTGGGATGAGCTGAGCACCCAGGAACAGGCCGTGGCCGCCCGTCTCCAGGAAGCGTTCGCCGCCTTTCTCGACCACACCGACGTGCAGATCGGCCGTATTGCCGATTACCTGGAGTCGATCGGCGAGCTCGACAACACGCTTTTTGTTGTCACCTCCGACAACGGGGCCAGCCAGGAGGGTTACGCCACCGGCGTGGTCGACGAGATGCGGTTCTTCAACGGCTATCCCGAGGACCTCGACGACGCCTACGCTCGAATCGACGACATCGGCGGACCCCGTTCCCACACCAACTATCCGTGGGGTTGGGCCCAGGTCGGCAACACCCCGCTCAAGTGGTACAAGCAGAACACCCACGGCGGCGGGGTTCGTGATCCCCTCGTTGTGCACTGGCCGGACCGGATCGCCGCCGATCAGAAGGGCGGGGTACGCCGCCAGTTCCACCACGTCATCGACCTGACACCGACCATCCTGGAAGCGATCGGTGTCGACCAACCTGATGAGTTCCGGGGCCGGGCCCAGCTCCCGGTGGCCGGTACGTCGATGGCCTACACCTTCGATGATCCCGACGCCGCTTCGACCAAGTCCTTCGATGGGACGCCTGGGAGCTGTACCACCTGGACGAAGATTTCTCCGAGACCAACGACCTGGCCGCCGAGCACCCCGAGAAGCTGGCCGAGTTGATCGACCTGTGGTGGGCCGAGGCCGAGCGCCATGGTGTGCTCCCGCTCGACGACGCCACCAGCGGCATCATCTTCCGCGAGCGTCGCGCGGGCACGGCCCACTCCGGCACCAGCTACCGCTACCTGCCTCCTCTGTCCCGTATGCCCTCGGAGTCGGCCCCCGCCATCGGTGGCCGCAGCTGGACCATGACCGCCACCATCGATCGCAGCACGGCAAACGGTACGGCAACCAACGGCCACGGTGCCGGAGCGGGGGCCGTGGGTGACGGCGTGCTCGCCGCCTGGGGCACGGCCAACACCGGTTTCACCTGGTTCCTACGCAACGGTGAGCTGGTGTTCGACTACAACCTGTTCGGCACCCACCACATTGCTCGGATCCCGGCCCCGGCTCCCCCTTCAGGCGACGGTCCGGGAGGGCTGGTGACGCCGTCGGTCAGTTTCGATCGCAATGAGGGCGGGGCGCTGGTGACCGTGAACTACGACGGCTCCGAGCAGGCCACGGTCCAGGTGCCGTTTGTGTTGCGCATGATCGGCATGTCGGGTTTCGATATCGGCCGTGATGCCGGTTCGCCGGTGAGCGACGAGTACGAGGGCACGTTCCCCTTCAACGGCAGCTATCACCAGCTTGATGTCGAGATCACCGACGACCTGTCGGTGGAGGAGATCTTCCGTCAGGACCAGGCCCGTATCCGCCAAGAGCTGGCCCAGCAGTAGCGGACCGAGGCCTCCCGCTGACGCACCCCAGCGGGATGCAGCGGCTCCGACATCGTCAGGAGGTTCTTCGGAAACACACCTGAGGAAAG
>Ga0316187_10002118_pt1 | contig 17339 bp, 15 predicted proteins | sample CroRivburrow1_MG_FD_204927 | JGI IMG/M metagenome (GOLD analysis project Ga0316187, IMG submission 204927) | Coastal sediment microbial communities from Maine, United States - Cross River worm burrow 1 | ecosystem: Environmental > Aquatic > Marine > Coastal > Sediment | place: USA: Maine...
TAATAAACTGAACGTATTTAAATTTGAAGCTGAAATTAATTCTACATTTTTAAGATTTTGTGTTGATAATTTTAATGACATTGTTTTTTTAGAAACAATCACTAAAACTCGTTGTTGTAAATCAATCCCACAATCAGTACAAATTTTTAAAAAATTTTTTGTTTTTGATTCAGTTAACTCATTTTCTAAATTATCAATAATTAAGATATTGTTTTTTTTGTTATATAACAAAGTTTGTAAAGCTAATCGACGTTCTTTTTTATTCAATTTTGAAGAAACTGTTTTTGGTTTTGGACCAAAAATTACACCCCCACCTTTCCATAAAGGCGAACGGTTTGAACCAGCTCGAGCACGGCCTGTACCTTTTTGTTTCCAAGGTTTTCGACCCCCACCTCGAACTTCACTTCGAGTTTTTGTTGAAACAGTCCCTTGTCGTTGTGAATTTTGATGTCTTAACAGGTCTTTATGTACTAAATAGTTTCCTGATTTTTCAAGAACGCTTAACGTTAATTCTTGAGTAGAATCCAATGGCTTTCCTGCTATATTTAATGGCGTATATTTTATAAATTTTTGAACAGTCATACTTGATTTTAATAATATTCAATTTTTAGTTTGATCTTATTTATTCGGAAGGAACAATACTTAATAAATTACCTGGTTTTCCAGGAACAGATCCTTTAATAACTAAAATGTTTTCTTCTAGATTTAATTGAATCACTTTAAGTTTTTTAATTGTAGTAATTTTGTTCCCTAATTGTCCTGCCATTTTTTTTCCTGGTAAAACACGGCCAGGTGTTGTTCCCATACCAATTGATCCGGGTGCACGATGGTTTTTAGAACCGTGAGTCATTGGACCACGACTAAAATTATGACGTTTTTGAAGTCCGGCAAATCCCTTACCAACTGTTTTACCCTTTACAGTTACAATTTGTCCCGGTGAGAATAGATCCACTTTTAAAATTTGTCCCACTTCAAAGTCATTCTCATTATCTACACGAAATTCTTTTAAATATTTTAACGCTTGAATATTTGATTTTTGTAAATGGCCTAATTCTGGTTGAGTTAATGTTTTATTGGATACATTACTATATCCAACTTGAACAGCTTTATATCCATCTAGATTTTCGGTTTTAACCTGTGTTATAACGCATGGTCCCACTTTTAAGATTGTAACGGGAATAATATTACCCGATTCATCAAAAATTTGTGTCATTCCGATTTTGTTACCTAATAAACCTACACTCACAATAGTCCTCCAATATTTTTACATTTAATCAACAGTGCTTTTTATATGTAACTTTTCTATGTTTAATACCCTAATTAAAATTAGTGAATTGTATTCTTAGTTTAAAAAATTTCTTACTATTTGTCTATATAAGACAAATATATACTGTTATAAAATATATACGGGTTTTGAGGTTTTAACAAAACCATCTTATTTTTATAATATCTATAAACTAAGAATAACAATAATATAAGGAAAATAAAAATGGCAAAAGTTGTAGGTATTGATTTAGGAACAACCAATTCTGTAGTAGCAGCAATTGAAGGTGGTCAACCAAGTGTAATTATAAATGCAGAAGGCTTAAGAACAACACCTTCCATTGTAGCATATACTAAGAAACAAGAGTTACTAGTAGGTCAAATTGCAAAACGACAAGCAGTGATTAATCCAGAAAATACATTTTTCTCTGTGAAACGTTTTATTGGTTCAAAAGAAAGTGAAATTTCAGCAGAAGCAAAACAATTACCTTATCAAGTAACTAAAGATTCAAATGATAATATTAAAATTAAATGTCCAGCTTTAAATAAAGAATTTAGTCCAGAAGAAATTTCTGCGCAAGTGTTACGAAAACTAATTAACGATGCAACAACTTATTTAAGTCAAGATGTAACTCAAGCTGTTATTACTGTACCAGCTTATTTTAATGATTCGCAACGTCAAGCAACAATGGATGCTGGAAAAATTGCTGGTATTGAAGTTTTAAGAATTATTAATGAACCAACGGCTGCATCATTAGCATATGGTTTAGATAAAAAACAAAATGAAACTATTTTAGTTTTTGATTTAGGTGGTGGAACATTTGATGTTTCAATTTTAGAAGTTGGAGATGGTATATTTGAAGTTCTTTCAACTGCTGGTGACACAAACTTAGGTGGTGATGATTTCGATAAGTCTTTAGTTAATTGGTTAATGGATGACTTCAAAGAAAAAGAAGGTATTGATTTATCAAATGATATTCAAGCTTTACAACGTTTAACGGAAGCTGCTGAAAAAGCAAAAATGGAATTATCTACGGTAGAAAAAACAAACATTTCTTTACCATTTATTACTGCTGATGCAACAGGTCCAAAACATATTGACAAAGAATTAACACGAGAAACTTTTGAAAAATTAGGTGAAGATTTAATTTCTCGTTGTCGTATTCCAGTTGAAAAAGCATTAAGTGATGCTCGTTTAGATAAATCAGATATAAATGAAGTTGTATTAGTTGGTGGATCAACTCGTATTCCTGCTATTAAAGCATTAGTGGAATCTTTAACTGGTAAAAAACCAAATCAAACTGTTAATCCAGACGAAGTAGTAGCAATTGGTGCAGCAATCCAAGCTGGTATTTTAGCAGGTGAAATTAAAGACATTTTACTATTAGATGTAACGCCATTATCATTAGGAGTGGAAACACTTGGTGGTGTAATGACCAAAATTATTTCTCGTAATACAACAATTCCGGTTAAAAAATCAGAAATGTTCTCAACAGCGGTTGATAATCAAACGAATGTTGAAATTCATATTTTACAAGGTGAACGTGAATTAGTAGCTGGAAATAAAAGTTTAGGTAATTTTAGATTAGATGGAATTCCAGGAGCTGCACGTGGTGTGCCACAAATTGAAGTTACATTTGATATTGATGTAGATGGAATTTTATCTGTTAAAGCAAAAGAAAAAGAAACAGGTGTAGAACAATCTGTAACAATTCAAGGTGCTTCAAACTTAAATGAAAGTGAAGTTGAAGATATGTTAGCAGAAGCAGAAAAATATGCTGCAGCAGATAAAGAGAAACGAGAAAATATTGATCTAAAAAATCAAGCTGAAACAGTATGTTTTGAAGCTGAGAAAGAATTAACACTTTTAAAAGAGAATATTTCTGAAGAAAAACAAGATAGTATTACGAAGTTAATTGAGAGTACAAGACAAAATATTCAAGATAATGAAATAGATAACTTAAAGTTATCTCTTGAAGATTTAAAAACAGCAATGAAAGACTTAATTGCAATGAAAATGGATAATGAATCAAATTCAGACCCAATGTCTAATTTAAATGATTTATAATCATTTTAGTTTAACCATTTAAATTTAAACGAATCTTAAGATTCGTTTAAATTTAAATTATCGTCCACAATAATACATTCAGTAGTTAAAATCATACTGGCAATAGAAGTTGCATTTTGTAAGCCAGAACGAGTAACTTTAGCAGGATCTACAATACCTTCTTCATACATATTTCCAAATGTGTTTTTCGCGGCATTATAACCAATTTCAAATTCTTGTTCTTGAACCTTTTCAATTATAACGGGACCATTAATTCCAGCATTTTCTGCAATTCGACGTAAGGGTGCTAAAATAGCTCGAGAAATTATGATCGCTCCAATAAGTTCATCTTCTTTTAAATTATTTTTAGACCAGGTTACAAGATTTTCTGATAAATGCGTTAATGTAGAACCACCTCCTGGAACAATTCCTTCTTCAACAGCAGCTCGTGTTGCATTTATTGCATCTTCCAACCGTAATTTTTTATCTTTCATTTCTGTTTCAGTTACTGCACCAACTTTAATAACTGCAATCCCACCAGATAATTTCGCAATTCTATCTTGTAATTTTTCTTTTTCATAAGCAGTATCGGCAACATTTGCTTGTTTTCGCAATTGCTCACAACGTATTTTAATCTCTTCTAACGTTTGACCATCAGCTACAATTGTGGTTGAATCTTTTGTAACAATTATTCTACGTGCTTGACCTAATAAATCAAGTTGAATATTCTCTAAACTTAACCCAGCATCTTGTGTAATGACTGTCCCACCAGTTAAGATTGCAATATCAGCTAACATTTGTTTTCTTAACTCTCCAAATCCTGGAGCTCGAATTGCAACTACATTAACAATTCCACGTAACTTATTCAAAATTAATGTTGCTAATGCTTCTTTTTCAACATCTTCAGCAATAATTAAAAGAGGTCGTTTTGTTTTTGTAATTTGTTCTAAAACTGGTAATAAATCTTGTTGAACTAAAGTAATTCTTTTATCAGTTAAAAGAATATAAGGATTTTCATATAAAACTTCCATTTTATCCGTATTTGTTATGAAATAAGGAGAAATAAACCCTTTCTCTAGTTTCATCCCTTCTGTAATTTCAAGTTCTGTTACAATTCCTTTTCCTTCCTCTAAAGAAATAACTCCATCTTTTCCAACTTTAGCTAATGCATCCGCGATTAAAGAACCAATAACATCATCATTCCCTGCAGAAATGGATGCTACATGTTGAATAGCTTGAATATCTTCAACTGGTTGAGCAAATTCATTAATTTGGGTTACTAAATATTGTGCTGCTTTTTCCATACCTAATTTAATAGAAATGGGATTTGCGCCAGCTGCAACATTTTTTAATCCTTCTTTAACCATAGCATAGGCTAAAACGGTTGCAGTTGTTGTACCATCTCCAGCGACGTCATTTGTTTTTGAAGCTGCTTGACGGATTAAAGAAACACCAGTATTTTCAATATGATCTTTTAAATTAATTTCTTTTGCAATGGTAACTCCGTCATTTACAATTTGAGGTGAACCATAAGATTTTTCTAATACTACATTTCTACCTTTTGGTCCTAAAGTTACTGAAACAGCTTCAACCATAATTTCCATACCACGTTCTAAAGCACGTCGAGCATTATCTTGGTATAAAATTTTTTTTGCCATAATTTTTTTGATTCAATTATTTTTTATAGTTCTAATAAAAATATCTAAAAGATTACTCTAATTCAAAAATTATTAATTTTGCAAGTTTAAAATTCAATTCTATTAATTTTTTTTAACTTTACTAAATGAATAGAAGTGTAGTATCATCATTATTTAGAATTATATTTTGGGCTTGTAGCTCAGTGGACTAGAGCACGTGGCTACGAACCACGGTGTCAGGGGTTCGAATCCCTTCTTGCCCAATATTAGTTTCTATTTCTTATACTTTATAGTTAACACTTATTACGTTTAGTTTGGGGTGTCGCCAAGTGGTAAGGCTGCGGACTTTGACTCCGCCATTCGTAGGTTCGAATCCTGCCACCCCAGTTTAACAAATTAAGATTAGAAAATTAAATACGAAAAAGTTGTTTTAAAGTACTAGAATTCCCATAATTAATTTAACAACAATCACTATATACTATTTTTCTAAAAAATTATGGAAGCTAAAATTCAATTTATAAAAGGTCTCGATGAAAAAGTCTTACCAGATGTTCGATTAACACGATCACGAGATGGTAGTACTGGAACAGCAACATTTCGATTTAAAAATCCAAATATATTAGATAAAAGTACTGCAAAAGAAGGTGAAATTACCGGAATGTATTTAGTAGATGAAGAAGGAATTTTAGAAACACGTGACGTAAATGCTCGATTTATTAATGGAAAAGCTGAAGCAATTGAATCTATTTATATTATGAAAAGTCCAGAAACCTGGGATAGATTTATGCGGTTTATGGAACGATATGGGAAAACAAATGGTCTCGTTTTTACAAAAGCTAGCTAAATTAGATAATTCTATATTAGTTTATAGAATTATCCACCTCCAACTATGGTTACAATTTCAATTTGATCTTGATCTTGAAGAAAAGTCTCTTTCCAGTATATTTTATTACAAATAGCTTTATTATATTCTAAAACTAAAAGAGCATTATTGTAATTAAAATAAGCAACTAAATCTAAAAGATTTATATTTTGTTTGATATAATACTTTTCACCATTTAATAAAAACTCTTTCATTTGACTCATAATTTAATTTCTAAAAAATTTTATTAGATAACCTAGACGTCTAATCATATTAACTGATAGAGTATTAGTCAAGACAATATGGCGGGTGTGGCCAAGTGGTTAAGGCAGTGGGTTGTGGTTCCACCATTCGCCGGTTCAAGTCCGGTCACTCGCCCTTGTTGCTAGTTTTCTATATCAATTATAGTAAGTATTCTTAAAAAATTATTTATCGATTAAATCTATTTTATGTCACGTTATCGAGGACCTAAATTAAAAATCAGTAGACGATTAGGACCTTTACCAGGTTTAACAACGAAAAAATCAAGAAAAATAAATCGTCCTGGAAAAGATGGAAATTCACCTGATAATAGTAAAAAATTAACAGAATATGGTATCCGTTTAGAAGAAAAACAAAAATTAAAATTCAATTACGGATTAACAGAGAGCCAATTATTTAGATATGTGAAAGAAGCACGAAGAAGAAAAGGTGTAACGGGTTTAATTTTACTGCAATTACTAGAAATGCGTCTTGATACGCTTTGTTTTACATTAGGTTTTGCAAAAAGTATTCCCCAAGCTCGACAATTAGTGAATCATGGTCATATTACCGTAAATGGAAAAGTTATTAGTATTCCAAGTTTCCAATGTCGACTTAATGATATTATTAGTGTTAAGGAAAAAAACACTTCCAAAACGTTAGTTACTAATAACATTAAAAATAATCAAGTAAAAGAACTTCCATATAATTTAAAATTCAATGAATCAAAATTAGAAGCAACCGTTTTAGATTACTGCGACCGAGATGATGTTCATTTAAAACTTGATGAATTACTTGTAATTGAGTACTATTCTCGTCGATAATATATATATATATAGTAAGCTCTTCTTTACTTTAAATTTCAAATTACTAGTGAAATAAATAATTCATATTAAATCTATGTTAAAATTACGATTAAAACGAATAGGACGAAAACGATCACCTTCATATCGATTAGTTATTATGGAAAATTCTGCAAGACGTGATGGTAGACCAGTTGAAGAAGTTGGATATTATGATCCAATTTCGAAAAAATATAAGTTCGATGCTAATAAAATTCAAAAATGGTTAACATGTGGTGTACAACCAACAAAAACTGTTTCAGCTCTCTTAAAAAAAGCAGAAATTTTATAAATATTTGAATTAATAATTCAAATATTTATAAAATTACGATTAGAACTTTAATACTTTAAAAACTTAAACTATTCCATAGATTGTTGTCTCGGAATCTTACACCTACGCTTTCTCAATTGGTTTCAAATAAACCTTGCTAATCATCTATTAATTTTTTCTCTTTTAACTGATTCTATTAGCATTTCTAAATAAATATTAAATGAGCCTGAATTTAGATTATATAGTGTGATTAAATCTATAATGAAACAAGCTAAAAATCTTAAATATGTGATTTTATTCATTTAAATCGATTTTTTAAATAGTTTATAGAAACGTTTTTCTAATGGCGATGTTCAAATATTCTTTGCGCCTAATATTATTAAATAATCTAAATTTTTGTCACATAAATAATCCATGTATCCATTCTTTGTTTTAAATAATTGTACTAAATCTTCCAATTCGTTTTTGAATTTAATGCAAAACTACTTGCCGTCTTCAAAGTAACTATCAGCTAATCTTTTCCATATCCACATTGTTATAACAAAATAAGTGAAATAACTTTCAAGAAAATTGGTTAATGATGTAAAAAGTGGTATTGGAAAGTAAATATCAATGTTTATTGTCCAGACCGAGACTTTCTAAACTATTTTACGGAAAAAGTTTCCCCACATTTTTAATATCTTTTGCATCCTTCTTAATAGTGTTAAATAATTCTATAGGATTATTTATTCGAATTTTCGGTCGTTTTGGGAACTCAATCTCAGGTAAATTTTTATTATCGTCAATAAAATTGTCCTTAATTGAATTGGTTGATTCATTTTCTGGAGGTTCTCACCTCTTAGTTTCGAGGAGCTATTTAAAAGTGATATTTCTGTGCTTTAAATCTTTCAACTCACTATCAGTTGTATTCAATTGCGTTAAGGCAAAACTTTTGACTAGCAAAATAACCTAATATCTTGTTTATAGTTGGTTTTGCGAGAGAGATTATAACTTCTCTTTGATTCTAAAATAGTATCTAAAGAAAATTTCTATTGTTATAAAAAATAACCTTTGCCTATAATGTCATACAAGAAAATTGTAAAAATTTTAAAATTGTTTCGAAACTGGACAATAATATATTTTGTATGGTAATATATCTTATATAATATCCTCAGTAGCTCAGTGGTAGAGCAATCGGCTGTTAACCGATTGGCCGTAGGTTCAAGTCCTACCTGGGGAGTATTTATAAATTAGAAATTTTATGAAGAATGAGTTTGATCAATTAGAAATTGGAGGGAAGTTTTTTAATTCTCGTCTAATGTTAGGAACTGGAAAATATAAAACAACAAATGATGCTGTCAAAAGTATTGAAACTAGTGAATGTGAAATAGTTACGGTTGCAATTCGACGTCTTCCAACGAATTTAAAAAATGATAATACTAATTTTTTAAAGACTTTAAATTGGAAAAAATTATGGTTATTACCAAATACAGCCGGATCTCAAACAGCAGAAGAAGCTATTCGAATGGCGTTCTTAGGACATGAGTTAGCATGTCAAATTGGACAAGAGGATAATTTTTTTGTCAAATTAGAAGTTATTTCGGATCCAAAATATCTATTACCAGATCCAATTGGAACTTTAAAAGCCGCTGAATTTCTTGTTAAAAAGGGTTTTACGGTTTTACCATATATCAATGCAGATCCAATGCTTGCGTTACATTTAGAAGATTTAGGTTGTGCTACTGTTATGCCATTAGGTTCCCCCATTGGATCAGGACAAGGTTTAAATAATTTAGCGAATATTAAAATTATTATTGAAAATGCTCAAGTTCCAGTTATAGTAGATGCTGGTATTGGAACACCAAGCGAAGCAACAGCCGCTATGGAACTTGGAGCTGGAGGTGTTCTATTAAATACGGCAGTTGCCCAATCTAATAATCCGGCTCAAATGGCTGCAGCAATGAAGTTAGGAGTTCAAGCAGGTCGACTTGCTCATTTGGCTGGTCGTATGGACAAAAAACATTATGCAATAGCTAGTTCACCTTTAAATCAAATTAGTCAACTTTCGTAAATAAATATAACAAATAAATAATTAAAACTTAAGAGATTCAACTAAAAAATTGAATCTCTTAAGTTTATTACTTTTTTTTAATTAGAGTTTTTTTTAAAGAACCGTGAAGCTTTTCCTGATGAATTCGATTTAGTCAAATTTGGATTCTCTGAATCCGAATTTGAATTAAATTCCGAATTATCAATATCTGAATTCTCAGTTGTTAGACTAACAACTGATTCATTTTCAGTATTTATTGAATTTTCTAATAAACTTGGATCAACATCACTAAAATCAACTTTAACTTCTAATTCATTTGTATAAGTTAATAATGTCCCTTCAACTTTTTTCCGACTTACAATAATTTTAGTGTTTGGATATAAAGTTTTTGATAGACATTGTTCTGCAAGAGTATCTTCTAAATATTTCATGATAGCTCGACGTAACGGACGTGCACCATAAATTGGATCATAACCTTCATCTGTTAAAAAGGCTTGAACAGCTAAATCAACGATTAAATAAATTCCTTTTTCTTTTAATCGATTTTGAACTTGTTTAATCATTAAACCACAAATTTCCCAAATATCAATTCTTGTTAAATGATTAAACACAATAATTTCATCTAGACGATTTAAGAATTCTGGTCGGAAGAAATTTTTAAGTTCTTCATTCACTAATTTAGTCACTCGATCAAAAACTTCTGGATCTTTGATTGGTTCAGGAACTGGTTCCCAGCCAAGAACAGCATCTGGAGTAATTTTAAATCCTCGTTCACCTTGTTCCGATTTAGATTTAATTCCACTTTCACGTTCTATAATTTTTGCACCTAAATTAGTCGTCATAATGATTAATGTATTCGTAAAATCAATTACTCGACCTTTTGAATCTGTTAAACGACCATCATCTAAAATCTGTAATAATAAATTAAATACATCTGGATGCGCTTTCTCAACCTCATCTAGTAAAACAACAGAATATGGTTTTGAGCGTACAGCTTCAGTTAACTGACCACCTTCATTATAACCAACATAACCTGGTGGCGAACCAATTAGTTTCGCAACGGTATGTTTTTCCATATACTCAGACATATCCAATCGAATCATACTATCTTCACTACTGAACATATAATCCGATAAAGCTTTCGTTAATTCTGTTTTTCCAACACCAGTTGGACCAGCAAAAATGAAACTTGCGATAGGACGATTTGGATCTCTTAAACCTATACGAGCACGTCTAATAGCTTTTGAAACAGCAACAACTGCATGCTTTTGTCCAATAATTCGTTCATGAAGTGTCGATTCCATTTTCATTAATCGTTCTGATTCTGAACCTGTAATTTTAGTAACAGGAATGCCAGTCCAATTTGAAATTACATCAGATACATCAGTTTCAGTAACCATATCTACATCGCGACGAGTAAACCCACGTGCTTCATTAGTTAAAGCTGATTGTTTCATAATTCGAATATGAGTTCGTACTTCCATTTCATGATCTAATAGCTGTTTAGCAGCCTCAAAATCATGTTCTTTAATACATTCTTCTTTATCTTTTATTGTTTCTTGTAATTCATGCATCAAGCTTCTTAAACCTAATGGAAGACGTCGATTTTCTAATCGTACTCGTGCACCTGCTTCATCTAAAACGTCAATAGCTTTATCTGGTAAGTAACGATCAGCAACGTATTTATCGGAAAGAATAGCAGCTTGTTCTAACGCTTTATCATGATAACTTAAAGTATGATGTTGCTCAAATTTCGATCTTAATCCACGTAGAATTTCAATGGTTGTTCCAACACTTGGTTCTTCTACATGAACTGGTTGAAAACGTCGTTCTAAGGCTGGATCTCGTTCAATATATTTTCGATATTCATCATTTGTTGTTGCTCCAATACAACGGAATTTTCCACGCGCTAACGCAGGTTTTAAAATATTAGCTGCATCAACCGCTCCTTCTGCTGCTCCTGCTCCAACTAAAGTATGAATTTCATCAATGACAATAATAACAGCTGAATCATTTTGGGCTTCTTCAACGATTCGTTTTAATCGTTCTTCGAATTCTCCTCGATATTTCGTACCAGCCAAAATTGACCCAAGATCTAAAGCCATAATTAAGCTTCCATCTAAAAAATCTGGAACTTTTTCAGTTAAAATTAATTGAGCTAATCCTTCTGCAACAGCTGTTTTTCCTACACCCGGTTCTCCAATAAGAACAGGATTATTTTTTGTTCTTCTAGCTAAAACAGCAATAACGTCATCAATTTCTTTTTCACGACCAATAACTGGATCTAAATTTCCATCAATTGCTTCTTTTGTAACATTTTCAGCATATTCATCTAACGTTGGCGTTGGACTACCTTTTTTCTCACGTTCTAATAAGAATTTTTCTGCTTGAGTTAATGGACGTAAAATTTCTTCTTGAGTTTCTTCAATATACGTTAAAATTAAATTTCGTAATTTTTGGATATCGACATTTAATTTATCTAAAGTTCGCATTGCAACCCCATCCGATTCAGCAATAAGTGCTAATAAAATATGTTCAGTTCCGACAAAGTTTTGTCCTAAGTCTTTACTTTCATGAACGGCCATTTCTAAAACTCTTTTAGCTCTGGGAGTAAAAGGAATCTCAGATGCAACAAAACCGGTACCACGACCAATATATAACTCAATTTCTTTTCGAGCTTTTTTTAAAGTAACTTTAAGTTTTTTTAATGCTCGGGCACCAATTCCATGTCTTTGACCTATTACACCTAATAATAGTTGTTCAGTTCCGACAAAATTGTGACCCATTCTTCGTGCCTCTTCTTGAGACAACATAATAACTTTAATTGCTCCTTCAGTAAATTTTTCAAACATAAAAAAAGTTAGTTATTCTCGTTATTGATAACTTGTTAAATTCTATTCACTTTAACTTACATTATACACAAATTTTTCAAACTTTTTACTGAAACTTAATTCAGTTTATTTTAGGGGTTACTAAACTTTATAACCTTTCAATATTAAAAAACAATCTGGGAACGGAGGGACTTGAACCCTCACGCCTATCACTAGGCAATGGATTTTAAGTCCATCGTGTCTACCAATTTCACCACATTCCCAATGTGTATATATTAATTATATTTATAACCTACTATAAATGCAATATTATAGTGAAAGTTAAAGAGGCGGCACCCAGATTCGAACTGGGGAATAGAGGATTTGCAATCCACGGCCTTACCACTTGGCTATGCCGCCACTTATCTCTATTATAGTACATTATCATTAAATCATACTATAATTATTTGATATTAAACTAAGTTTATTTAGTTAAGAAAGATAAAATCGTGATAAAATAAACTAAAAAAGTTAAATAGTAATCAGATCAATATTACTTTTTTTTTAATTTCTTTTAGTAAAAAGAATTGAAAAATCGTCTTTATTAGTTTTTTAAGAGTGATTTAAGTTTCAAACAGTTTTAGATATATAAACTAAAGAGACAAAAAATAAAGTATTTTAATTTTAAATTATTAAATTTGACAATATTTATCGGATATCAAAAAATAAAAAGTAAAAAAAAAATCCGATTCGATTCAATCAGAAAATAAAAGATCTTTAAATGATTTTCTATCTTTCTTCTTTTGATATGTACAGTAATAGTTAGAACTTAATCTATAACCAAAGTAATTTTAATACGATAACTTGTGTAGAAATTCGAATTTTCATATATAATAATAAATCATAATAATGTAGAATAAAATATTATTCTCTAAATTTAAACATTTATATATAAAAAGGATTCTTATTTATGGATACTCGTTTATTTGTAACTGCTGTGCCATTATTAATTGCAGGGTCGTGGGCATTATATAATATTGGTCGTTTAGCTATTCAACAAGTTCAACGTTTATCACGTTAATTTTCATGTTGAAAAGATAAAATTAAGACAATAAAATAATTAAATATTTACCAGAAGTAGAATAAATATTTAATTATTATTGAAATATACTATAATTATAATCTAAGATAATAAATACTAAAATTATAAAAAATTATGTCTCATACTGTTAAAATTTATGATACGTGCATTGGATGTACTCAATGCGTACGAGCATGTCCTACAGATGTATTAGAAATGGTTCCGTGGGATGGTTGCAAATCCGGTCAAATTGCATCTTCTCCTCGTGTCGAAGATTGTGTAGGTTGTAAACGATGTGAAACTGCTTGTCCTACCGATTTCTTAAGTGTACGTGTATACTTAGGAGCAGAAACAACTCGAAGTTTAGGTTTAGCATACTAAAGAATACATTAATAGAACTTACAGAATTTATCTACATTAAGTAGAATAGAATTATAAAATATAAATTAATTTTGATCTAGTTTTTCAACAGATCAAAATTAATTTAATACTTATTCCCATGTTTTCAAAATTTTATTCCTGCTTGAACACGAGCTTAAAACTTAAAATAAGAAAATATAATATTTAAAAATTTGATTAGTAAAATAAAATTTCCTTATACAAAAAAGTTTGTGTGACGACATAAAAAAGTTTTATTTTTAAACTAGCCTTGCACGATTAACTGCTTTAAAATATAACCAGAAACCACGTGTAATTATATTGTTAATAAATTTATTATTAATAAATCGATGATTTTAAAATAGAATAACAACAACACTACTAATAATTACTGTTAGTAAAATACGTTTTCGATATTTTAAAATAGTATCAAAAAGATTTGTTAATTGATAATTCATAAGCTCATAAGTAGAGGGTTGATCTAAATTTCCACCTCGGTGAATATTAAAGATTGGACCTATTTCATTAGTTTTTGGTTTATTAACCAGATCTATTCTACTATATTTATCTGGAGATGATTAAGCATTGGGTCTTCTAATTTTTAAATACATTCGTTTAGATTCTAACGCTGTTTTTTTTGTCTTTTTAGACTTTTTTTTAGACGATTCAAAAATATCACTAATCAATTTCAAGGCTGAGTCCTAGTTGAATTTGTTTGCATTTACAATTTCTTCACGAATTCCTCGCATATTTATACTAGCTAATGCTCCACTTACTGCTGGGCCAAACGGTTCGTCCGTATCAACATTTGATGCCCCGATTTAAATAGCCGCCATACTAGCTCATCTTCTTCGAGTTTCAAAATTATCGAGTTAAGTGATACACTCCGCAACAGTTTTACAATCCCCACACTTAGTTTATTCTACTGCTTTAATTAAAGCACTAATAATAAAAGTCAGGATTATTATTCTGAAACAAATAAATATAAATTCTTTCACTCTTCTTCTAGTTTAGTTACTATAAAAATTTCTAAACCTTATTAAAAGGTTTAGAAATTTGAGTTAGATTTAACGAATTAACCGTTAACAGCTGGAGCTGTTAAAGCAACTGGTAATACTTCACCTGAAGCTAAATCTAATGGGAAGTTGTGCGCGTTACGTTCGTGCATTACTTCGATACCTAAATCAGCACGGTTGATGATGTCAGCCCATGTGTTGATAACACGACCTTGAGAATCAACAACTGATTGGTTGAAGTTGAAACCGTTTAAGTTGAACGCCATAGTACTGATACCCATAGAAGTAATCCAGATACCTACAACTGGCCATAATGCTAAGAAGAAGTGTAAAGCACGAGAGTTGTTGAATGAAGCGTATTGGAAGATTAAACGACCGAAGTAACCGTGTGCTGCAACGATGTTGTAAGTTTCTTCTTCTTGACCGAATTTGTAACCAGCGTTAGTAGATTCGTTTTCAGTTGTTTCACGAATTAAAGAAGAAGTTACTAATGAACCGTGCATAGCTGAGAATAAAGAACCACCGAATACACCAGCAACACCAGCCATGTGGAATGGGTGCATTAAGATGTTGTGCTCAGCTTGGAACACAAGCATGAAGTTGAATGTACCAGAGATACCTAAAGGCATACCATCAGAGAATGAACCTTGACCAATTGGGTATACTACGAATACTGCAGTAGCAGCAGCTACTGGAGCTGAGAATGCTACGAAGATCCAAGGACGCATACCTAAACGGTATGATAATTCCCATTCACGACCCATGTAAGCACATACACCAATGAAGAAGTGCATTACGATTAATTGGTAAGGACCACCGTTGTATAACCACTCATCGATTGAAGCTGCTTCCCAGATTGGGTAGAAGTGCATACCGATAGCGTTAGAACTAGGGATAACTGCACCAGTGATGATGTTGTTACCGTATAATAAAGAACCTGCTACAGGCTCACGGATACCATCAATATCAACTGGAGGAGCTGCGATGAAACCGATGATGAAACAAGTAGTAGCTGTTAATAATGTAGGGAACATTAAACAACCAAACCAACCGATGTATAAACGGTTTTCTGTACTAGTAATCCAAGCAGAGAAACGTTCCCAAACTGAAACGCTTTCACGTCTTTCTAAAGTTGCTGTCATAAAAAAGTTTTATTATTATAATTCTTCCCAAGTCTTTAACTTGTTAAATAGAATTATAAAACAAAATTACAGTTTGTATCCTTTTTCATCAAATTTTTATTTAACAAATTTTAAAAATTCTAATTCAAAATCAAAAACAGCACGATTTGTGTTTCCACCAATAAAAATTTGTTTATCGGTATTGATCATCCAGACTTGTGAATAGGTAATATAACTGATTAACGTACTAATCATTAAAAAGAAGAAGCCTAAATAAATAACAGGAATACCAGGATCTGTTTTAATTTGTAAACCAGTTGAACTGATTATTTCTAATAATGTCATAGGTTCTAGAATATTGACCATTTCATTTAATTCTAAATTTCCTAAAAATTGACCTTTGTTATTGTAAATAGAACAATAGCCTTCTAAATTATTAATTATTAAAATAATTCCATCATTTGAACTCTTATTATTGGAAATCCAAGTTAACCAAACTTTATTTTGATTTTCAAACGTATTTATTAAAGGATATTCCACGATTTGTTTTGCTGAATTTTGAAACCGTAATCCAATCAAATTCCAATCGGTTTGATAATAGTAAATATTATTTTGAATTAACGGATGATTTACATAAATAGTTTTTCTTGTTGTTTCATTCCCTTTCGAATTAAGTATTGAAATATCTGAATAAAATTGGGAAATTGTTTTTGTTTTTGTGTAAGTAATCCAAAAATCATTAACTCTTGCAGAAGTTCGTGAAATAATACTTACGGGTCCATTGGTTAAAATATTTTGAATATGAAATGTTTCCGTTTTTGGAACAATTTCTTGAGCTTTAAAACCAAATAAAGAACCAATAATGGTTCCAATTAAAATTAAAATCATACTAAAATGAACAATAATAGGTGCAATTCGACCTATCAAACCTTTGTAACAATACACCATATTTTTTTGATGAAATATAGAATATTGTTGATTTTTTATACGTGATAAAATTTGATTAAAAGAAGAATTATTTAAAATAGTAGAAATTTTTAATCTATAAAATGGACTAGTAGTTCTAAAGAATTGACATCGCCGCGCAATTTTTAAGGATGGGACTTGTTGTAAAAAGCTGCATAACGTTAAACTACATCCAAATAGAACGATAAGTGTCAAAAACCACCATGTTTTATAAACATGATCAAGACCTAATTTAATAATTAGATCCCAAGATAAAAATCCAAATAGTGGATTATTTAACGGATAATTTATTTTATAAGCCTCAATTGTTTGATCCTGTTCAATAATTGTTCCTGCAATACTACAAAAACTTATTAATAATAAAATAAAAATGGAAAACCGTAAATCGGCTAATAATCGAAAAACCTTTTGTTTCATCACACATAATAGTTAAATATATAATTGTTTAGAAGAGGCTAAACGAATTTGACCAGATGAAGCCCAATTTTGTAATTTTAACATTTGATTACTTTCTAAATTAGCTAATGGAATTAATTCTTTAAGTGCAAGACAAATATCATCTGTAGTAAATTCACGTTTTTCATAAAAAGCATGATACATTCCTTCAATGATACTCTGTCTAATTTCAGCTCCAGATAATGATTCTGATAATTGTGCCAATTTAGAATAATCAAAAGATTTCCAACTATCTGGTCTAAATTCTTGAAGATGGATTTTAAAAATTTCTTCTCGTTCTTCTGTTTTTGGTAAATCTATAAAAAAAATCTCTTCAAATC
>Ga0316187_10002119_pt1 | contig 17334 bp, 12 predicted proteins | sample CroRivburrow1_MG_FD_204927 | JGI IMG/M metagenome (GOLD analysis project Ga0316187, IMG submission 204927) | Coastal sediment microbial communities from Maine, United States - Cross River worm burrow 1 | ecosystem: Environmental > Aquatic > Marine > Coastal > Sediment | place: USA: Maine...
GGCCCTAATGAACGAGCAGCTGCGGGAAGATCATTACCACACTTCCATAGATCTCGAGGGAGCCCGCCAGACCGCCCAGCTTCTGGAGACGCTCTAGCCTATCTAGCCTATTATGAAGTCAGCACCCTGCCTACTCTATCGAAATTTTCCCGGTGGCGGACTGCAACGGATCAAGGATACGCTGTCGAAAGCGCTCGATCTCAGCACCTATCCCCGACCGATTCCAGTGCTTTTCAGAGCCGATGACATCGGGGTCCTGTCGGCAAGTTTTTTGCGAATGCTCGACCTGTTTCACACCCATCAATTCCCTTTGTGTCTGGCCGTGGTGCCCACCTGGCTCAGCCAAGCCCGCTGGAAAGCCATCCAATCCCATGTCGACACCGGATCTTCCTTGTGGTGCTGGCATCAGCACGGCTGGAACCACACCAACCACCAGCCGCTTGGGAAAAAATGTGAGTTCGGCAGCGCCAGGTCAAGGAGCGCAATCTCAGGAGATCTGTCCCGGGGCAAAGACCGCCTGCTGACCGTTATCGGCTCAGAATTTTCACCGTTCTTCACCCCCCCCTGGAACCGCTGCTCGGAAGAGACGCTCGAAATCCTGGCTGAGCTGGGCTTCAGCGGTGTGTCCAGGAGCCAAGGTGAACAGGGCAAGAATAATCCTCTGGAAGATTTTTATATTAATGTCGATCTCCACACCAGAAAAGAAACATGCGGGCGCTCTGCGCTTGAAAACTTGTGCGACGAATTGCGTCTGGCCGTAGAGCAACACTATGTTTCCATTATGATTCATCATCAGTTGATGGACGACAGTGCCTTCGAACTGCTCGATCTGCTGCTTACTCTGGTAGCCGGAAACAGTAAATTCAGGGCCTGCACCTTTCATCACTTGAGAGAACCGAAAAAACCTGAAAGACCTGCCACTGGCGCCTAGTTCTTCTGAATATCATTGACAATTATCGATCCGTGGAGATATTATCATTGTTATTCTTTCGCTTCGGAAACTTCCAGTGACCAGGCTTCATTTTCCATTTCAGATTCGAAGATGAAACGTCTCATTGCCCTGCCGTTCAGAAAATCGTTGGAAATCGCCTACCAGTCAATCCGGGTGCGTTTTTTCCGTTCGCTGGTGACCACCACCAGTCTGGTGCTGGCTGTCGCCTTCCTCTGTTATATGCGCTCCTGCAACGATTTTGCTCAAGGATTGTTGAACTCAGGGGATATCAGCGGCTATCAGACTCTGGTGAAAGCCGGATACGATGTCAGTTTAGGATCCGATGTCATCGCCGCCTCCGCCAAGCAGCGGTGGATCGTCACCTTGTCACTGCTGGTCTGTATAGTAGGAATCATAAATGCCCAGCTCATGTCCGTCACTGAGCGTTTCCGCGAGATCGGGACGATGAAATGTCTGGGGGCCCTGGACCGCTTCATCGTCCGGCTCTTTGTCCTGGAGGCCCTGATGCAGGGGCTGGTCGGTTCGGTGGCTGGATCCTTTTTGGGGGTAGTCAGTGCCCTTATCTCCTCATTGCTGGGTCTGGGGACCGGCATTTTAATTTCTTTTCCCTGGCTGGCGCTGGGCTTCTCGATGCTGCTCAGTATTGTGGTCGGAACCGGTCTCAGCCTGATTGGCGTAATCTACCCCGCCATCATTGCCGCCAGGATGCAGCCGGTGGAAGCAATGCGGCTGGAACATTAGTATAGTTATGTATCAAACTAAACGTGGATAACCTGTCATGGCTGGAAAAACGATAGTCAGAGTCAGCGGCGTCACCAAGAACTTCGATCTCGGTAAGATAGTCGTCGAGGTGCTCAAAGGCATCGACCTCGAAATCGAAGAGGGTAGATATCTGAGTATCATGGGCCCTTCCGGGTCGGGAAAATCGACCCTGTTCAACATGATTGGCGGTCTCGACAAACCCACTTCGGGAAAAGTTTTTATCGACGAGGTCGACATCGCCCAGCTTGACGCCTATGAACTGGCCTGGCTTCGCTGTCGTAAGATCGGTTATATATTTCAGACCTTCAACCTGATTCCGGTGATGACCGCCTTGGAAAATGTCACCCTGCCGATGACCTTTGCGGGCGTCTCCAATGATGAGGCTGTCGAGCAGGGCATGGCTTTGCTCAAACAAGTCGGTCTCGACGGCAGACACACCCACAAACCAACCGAGCTCTCAGGCGGCCAGCAGCAGCGTGTTGCCGTCGCCCGGGCCCTGGCCAACAGCCCGGCTATCGTTTTAGCCGATGAGCCGACCGGCAATCTGGACTTGAAAACGGGCGAAGATATCATCGACCTGCTTAAAGAATTAAGCAGTGAAAGAAAGGTCACGGTCATCTCGGCGACCCATGACTATAAAATGCTCAACGTCTCCGACCAGGTAATCTGGATTCGTGACGGCAGAGTAGAGAAAATCCAGGAACGATCGGAACTGGAAATCAGGACCGGCGGGCTGGAATAACATCACCACCTGGCGAATGCGCAATTTTCTGTCCATAATCAGTCGAGCGCTAAGCACCCTTTGTGCTTTGTCCATACTGATGATGCTTGTTCTGGCAGCACCGGTCCGCTCCCAGGGTATCGATGAGATCGTCGCCGAATTCAGCAGCTACGGTGACCGCAGCAGCGGAAGCGAAGGCAGCGCCAGGACAGCTGATTTCATTGCCGATTATTTCACCGAACTCGGTCTCGATCCGCAGACCTATTATTTCCAGATCCCCACCCGTCAGGTGCACCATGCATCCATCACTCTAGACGATCAAACGGTTAACCTTTCCCCCCTGATGAACAACGCGGTCACCCCGCAGGCGATAGACGGCCAAATTGAGGGCCCGCTCTACTGGGTCGACAAGGGTAATCTGAGTGAGCTTGACCAGAAGCTGATCAAAGACGCCATCCTGCTGATGGATTTCAATTCCGGATCCAGCTGGCTCACCGCCGCCTCGCTCGGAGCCTCGGCTGTTATCTTCATCGATTCCGGGGCGACCGCTACCAACAGCTTTTTTCGTGAAAAGGAAGAGCTCTCCCCGATCCGCTTTCCATCCTATTGGATGGAGGAGCAGCAGGCCAAAGCGCTGTTTGGAAACTATCGGGAGGCGGTTAACGGACTGGTCCGCGACCGGGTGACACTGTCCTCACAGATTACCTGGAAGAACACTACTGAAAGAACTATCTACAGCCTCATTGAGGGCAGCGATCCCGAACTCTCGGAAGAACTGATTATCATCGAGGCTTTCTATGACTCCACCGCCCATGTGGCAGGCCGCTCACCTGGAGCCGATGAGAGTATCTCCATTGCCAGCCTGCTCAAACTTGCCGAACATTTCTCCACCGCTCCGCCCGGACACTCACTGCTGTTCGTCGCCACCAGCGGTCATGCGCAATCTCTGCATGGCATGCGGGAATTGATCTGGTCCATGCAGGAACGCACCAAGGGCATGAGGGATCGGCGCAAAGCGCTGCAGAAAATGATATCGGCAGCAGAAGAAGACCTGGCGTTGATCGATAGTATCTCCTTCCCGCTTGCCAATGATCCCGAACGAGACGCGCTCCTGGCAAAGGCCATAGAAAATGATCTCAGGTATGCCATCGACCGGAGTTCAAACCGTCTTATGAACCTGAGAATGCGCAAGGAGAGCGGTTCCGAAGCGCAGATCAAGATCCTGGCCGACCAGCGCTATGCTCTCAGACGACTGAGTTGGACCCAGACCTATCACGACCTTCCTGAAGAGGAACAAAAACTTCTCGCCGATCTTCTACCAACCGTCATCCAGACCAAAAAGGATGATATCGTCGATTTTGAAGATCAGCTGCAGGCCCTGGAGTCCGCCCTTGATTTCAGGCAGCTGACCCGGGACTATGAGATGGGAGCGGTGCTGTCTCTGCACCTCTCAAGCCATGGTGAGGGAATTGGCGGTTTTCACCGGGGCTGGCTCTACAAACTGCGCCCGCGCATCAACCGGACGGGTATGTTCAGCACCATCGGCGAGATCTTCGCAGAGAGCGGGGCCAATGCTCAAGGCACGGCCCGCTATGTCAACTCTCTGCAGCCGAGCAACCTGCGCAGTTGGGACTCCTATTTCCTCGATCGTCCGTATCTCGGCGGCGAGGTCAGCTCACTGGCCGGTTACATAGGCGTCACCCTGACCACCATTGGTGACGCCAGATTTTTATGGGGCACCCCCTGGGACACCTCGGAGAAGATAAACTGGACCTATGTCAACGACCAGTACCGACTGCTCGAAGACATGATCCGGGGCGTCAGTTCTGCTCCAAAGCTGCATGACGACCTGTTCCCGCGCAACGGTTACTCCTCGGTGACCGGGACCAGCAACCTGATGCTGCACGGTGAACTCTTTGCCAACTACCCCACCTCAAACTCCTTATTGCTCTCCTATCAGGGTATCGCCGAACTCTACGGCTGGGTCCACCGGGACGGCACTTTTATCTACAAGGGTATTGCCGACAGCAAAAATGTGTTCGACAAGCTCATCATCGAAGGCTACCGGTTTGACGAGGAAAGCGGCAGGGTGGTCTGGGCGATTGACAAAAAGGAGACGACCAAAAACAACTACCGGGTAAAAATAGTGCGCCGGGCGATGAAGACCAGGCTGATCATGTTTGGCTGCAGGGAGACTACCATTTTCGATCTCCTGGAACCCCGAAGCCTCGAGTATATGACCAAGCTCTACCTCTTCGACGGCAGACGGGACGCACCGCCGCAGCGCTACTGGTACAGCAGGATAGACACCAGAGAGTCAATCATCTCCTCAATTTATCTGGAACCGGCGGCGCGTCTCAAACTGACCCTGTCCGACAATGTCCTGACCCGGAAATTCATCTTGTCCAATGCCTCTGCAGAAAAACCGATGGGTACCGGTTTTCCCGTCGATGAAAACCCCCAGATCAACAATACCATTTACCATTCTGCCGGCGATGCCTGGTTCCTGTTGACCCCGCGAATATTGAACCTCGAATCACACGGCATTTATGACGAGAGGATCAACGGACTCAAAGAGCGCGGTTTGTCTTCGCTGGCGAACAGCGCCCGGCATCTCGATGAGCTCAACTATGCCGACTTCAGAGAGGCAGCCTCAGAATCCCAGGCCCTGGCCGCACGCGTCTACACCCAGATAGAGAAAACCCAGAAGGACGTCCTGTTCGGGGTCCTCTTCTATATTGCCCTGTTCGTACCGTTTGCCTTCTGCATGGAACGTTTCTTATTCGGCTACGCCAGCATCTACAAACGGATTATCGCCTTCAGCCTCATTCTTATCGGACTGATCGCTATCGTCTACAACGTTCACCCTGCCTTTGAACTGGCCTACAGCCCGATGGTGGTGATTCTTGCCTTCTTCATCATCGGTCTTTCGGCGATGGTCACCCTGATCATCTTCTTCCGCTTCGAGGAGGAGATGATTCTGCTGCAACGCCATGCCAGCAACATGAGTGCCGCTGAAATCAGCCGCTGGAAGGCCTTCGTGGCCGCCTTTTTCCTGGGCGTTTCCAACCTCCGCCGCCGGAGGATCCGGACCATTCTGACCTGTTCGACGCTGATCATCCTGACCTTTACCATCATGAGCTTCACCACGGTCAAGTCGAATGTCCAGACCAACCGGCTGTTTTTTCAACAGGAGGCGCCCTATTACGGGCTGCTGATGAAGAAATTGAACTGGCAGTCAATGCCGCCCCAGGCAACGGCAATCCTCGAAGGAAGCATGCAGGACATCAGCACCCCGGCACCGCGGATCTGGCTCGAGGCTGCCGATCCGACCCAGTCAATTCACGTACCGCTGCGTCATAGTGACAACCGTGCCGAACTGCAGGGAATGGTGGGCCTGAGCCATTTTGAAGCCGAAGTGACAGGACTGGATCGACTGCTCTCCTCCGGGCGCTGGTTCACTGCAGAAGATTATACGGCGATCATTCTGTCTGACTCAACCGCCTCCCAGCTCGGTGTCACCCCTGGCGAAAATAGTAAGATTAAGCTTTGGGGGACTGATTTTACGGTCATCGGTACCTTTCCTGGAGAAACGCTTGACCAGACCCTGGATCTCGACGGTGAGCCGTTAACCCCGGTGACCTTTCCCAAAGATCGCTCCGAGGGGCTCTCCGATGTCGAACAGGAAGCTATCGAATCTGGTGATGATATTCGCAGTTTCCAGGGGCGCTATACGCATATCCCCGGCTCGCTGACCGCCTTTGTTCCTGCACCCACTCTGCTGGCCATGGGAGGTGTACTCAAAAACATTGCCGTCCGTCCCCACTCTGAAACCGATATCGACGGAATCGCCTCGCAACTGATCGATCGCTTCAGTTTGGCCATTTTCACCGGCGACAAGAGTGGCGTCTGGCTCTACAACCTCACCGATACAATTGCCTACAGTGGAGTTCCCAATATCATTATTCCGCTGCTGATCTCGATCCTCATCGTCCTCAATACGATGATCAGCTCTGTTTACGAAAGGAAGAACGAGATTGGCATCTACACCTCGGTGGGACTGGCCCCCTCCCATGTCGGCTTCCTCTTTGTCGCCGAAGCGATGGCCCTGGCCGTTATCTCCGTTGTCCTGGGCTACCTGCTGGCCCAGGTATCGGCGGCCTTTCTCTCCGGCACGGCCTTCTGGGAAGGTATCACTGTCAACTACTCCTCCACCGCCGGCGTGGCCGCCATGATCCTGGTCATCGCCGTGGTACTTATCTCGGTCATCTATCCCGCCCGTGTTGCCGCCCGGATTGCCATTCCCGACGTCAACCGCTCATTTGAGCTGCCCGCCCCTGTCGATGACACCATCGATACCAACCTGCCCTTCTACATGAAAGAGGAGGAACGCGAATCAATCGGCGGCTTTATCCACAACTATTTCATGGGTCATCAGGATATTTCGCACGGTCGATTCTCCACCGGCCACGTCGACCTGGTGATCGAACCGCAAAACAGCGCTTTGGCCGGGCAGGTTCATCTGCAGGCCCGGGTCTGGCTGGCCCCCTTTGATTTTGGGATTATGCAGCGAATCGACATTTTCTTTGTTCCCGCACCCGGGAGCCCTGAATTCCTGGCCATACAATTAAAGATACACCGGGAGTCGGGAGAAAGGGGGCAGTGGCAGCGGATAAACAAAATGTTTATCCACCAGCTTCGCAAACAGCTGCTTATCTGGCGGTCGATGGATCAGGGCGTCCACCGGCAACTGGGTGAGGATTTCAAAGAAGTCTTAGTGGCCAGGCAGACGGGTTGAGCAACGATATGGACCGGGACGCCACAACTCTCCAGCTCACTTCGAGAATCAGACCGAGGGCAATATTTATCGGTGTGCTGCTGGCTGGTACAATCTGTTTGTTGACCCCGGTCAACAACATATATCACCGGGCCACTCCGCTTGGCGGTGGCCACTTCCCACTGGCCCCGTTTTTTCTGTTTCTGGTGCTGGCGCTTCTGGTGCTGCTGATTTCCCGGGTGTTCAAATCCAGAGTGCTGATCACCGGATCAGAGCTGCTGGTGATGTGGATGCAGATGGTCATCGGATCCGGTATTGCCTATACCGGTCTGTCCCGGACCCTGTTCATCAATCTGACCGCCCCGATTCAATTCGCCACCACCGGCAACCAGTGGCGCGAGACCTTCGACCCCCTGCTGCCCAAGGGATTGATGCCCAGTGATCTCAGTGCCATAGAACTTCTCTACAACGGCCTGCCCTCGGGTCGATCCATGGGTTGGCTGGAAGTGTTGGCAGAGATACCCTGGCAGGCCTGGTCCTCGGTGTTCTTCCGCTGGGGCCTCTTTATTTTGCTGAGCTACATGACGATGATATTCATCATCAATCTCTTCTCCCGGCAGTGGATCGTCAACGAAAAGCTTAACTTCCCCCTGCTCAAGGTCCCCCAGTTCGTCAGCTACACGGTTGACAGCCCCGATGGCTTGAAGCTTTTAACCAACCGTTTTCTGTTGGTCGGCCTGCTGATTCCGGTCTGCCTCCATCTGCTCAACGGCCTCAGCCTTCACTTTCCTTCTGTACCAACGATTCAGACCCTGGTTCTGGCTGGCAAGTATTTTCCCAAAGAGGGGCTGCTTTCCGGTTTCTACAAGCTCAAGATCTACATCTATCCGGCCTTTATCGGTTTCGCCTTCCTCACTTCCAGGCAGATTTCCTTCAGCTTCTGGGTCTTTTTCCTGGCCGGAGGCCTGCTCTATGGCATCTTGGACATCACCGGCTACGCGGTACCTGCTTCAGAGCTGGGAATCACCTTCGGCCCGACCCTTACCAGGCCTGAGGAAATGCAGATGATCGGCGCCTACGGTGTGTTTTTCGTGTTTCTGGTCTGGCTGGCCCGGCACCATCTCTTAGATGTTTCAAAGCAGGCGTTTTTTCTTAAACCCGGCGGGAGCTTACAGAGCGAATGGTTTGACGTACGCCTGTCCTTCTGGGGCGTGTTGGGAGGTTTTTTCTTCCTGATTCTCTGGTTCTTTTGGCAGGGCCTGTCGCCTTTCACCGCAGTGCTGATTATCAGCTCATTTTTCATGATTTCCCTGGTGGCTACCCGGATCATCTGCCAGGGCGGCCTTGCCTACTTTACCCTGACCGCCGCCCCCATCGATGGTCTGATAACCAATTTCGGCACCAAATTATTTGCCGGTGCCGGCGGTCTGATTGGTGCCATCAGTCAGAAAATGCTGTTCGTCGATCTGCGTGAATCGCTGATGCCTTCGCTTCTGCACAGCAAGAAAATTCATCAGGGGAAGAATCCGACTACCCTTATCTTCGGTGGCATGCTGCTCACCCTGGCCGTCTCGGTAACCGCATCGGTGCTGGCCATGATGGCGCTCTGCTACCGCTACGGCATCCGGGAGTTGGAACTGGAATGGGCCACCTCGACCACGCTCAACGTCTTTGAGAATGCCTTCAGACTTATCGTCAACCCTGTCTCTTCAGGCGATTCCGTCTATACCTTCGCTATGATCGGCACCGGCATCATGCTGGTACTGGTCTTCTGCTATCAACGTTTTTACTGGTGGCCGATTCACCCCATCGGCTACCTCACCGCCTATTCTTCGGCCATGCGGATTCTCTGGGTAAGCTTCTTCATCGGCTGGCTGTGCAATGCGCTGTGCATGAAGTATGGCGGTGTCACCCTGTTCAGGAAGATGCAATATTTCTTTATCGGCCTGATCATCGGTGATCTGCTGATGGGCGGAATCTGGGCTCTTGTCGGCCAATTTACCTTCTCAGGTTATATGGTGCTGCCGGATTAAGACTATGTACGATGACAAGGAACTGAAAGAATACCGGGACCTGCTGCCGGCGCCCGACCACTTCGAGGAAGGCTTCGACTGGAAGACCATCATCGGGGCGGTGTTCATCGGTTTTCTGATGATGCCGGGCTCGATGTACCTGCAGCTAGTCATCGGCCAGGGCATCGGCCCTGCGGCCCGCTGGGTGACCATCATCCTCTTTGCCGAGATTGCCAAGAGAGCCCATTCCGAACTCAAGCAGCAGGAGATATTCCTGCTCTACTATATGGCCGGCGCGGCCCTCGCATCACCTTTTTCCGGCCTGCTCTGGAATCAATACCTGGTCCAGTCCGACGCCGCCCGGATGCTCGGCCTCACCGAATATATACCGACCTGGGTCGCTCCGGGACCCGAATCGATGTCGATGATCGAGCGCACCTTTCTGCACCGTGACTGGATGATACCCATTCTGCTGCTGGTCGGTTCCCAGATTATCCAGCGCATCGATCAGTTCGGTCTGGGCTATGCTCTCTTCCGTATCACCTCGGATGTGGAGAAGCTGCCTTTTCCGATGGCCCCGGTGGCGGCCCTGGGCACCATGGCCCTGGCCGAGTCGACCGAAGAGAAGAAATCGGGCTGGAAGTGGCGGGTATTTTCCATCGGCGGCGTTATAGGGCTGGTGTTCGGCGCCGTCTACGTACTGCTGCCGGTTGCCTCGGGGTTGATCTTCACCGAGGCAATCCGGCTCATCCCCATACCCTGGATAGAGCTGACCAGCCATACCGAAGCGGTGCTCCCGGCCGTAGCCACGGGTCTGCAGCTCGACCTTGGACTGGTGTTCGTCGGCATGGTGCTGCCCTTCTGGGCGGTCATCGGTGGACTCATCGGACTGCTCATCACCATCGTCATGAATCCGATTCTCTATAGCCAGGGCATCCTGCATCGCTGGCATCCGGGCATGGCCACCGTGGAGACGGTATTTGCCAACAATTTCGATTTTTACATGAGCTTCGGCATCGGCCTCGGACTGGCCATCGGGGTGATCGGCATCTGGTCGGTGGTCAGATCATTCAGGGACTCATCCTCCGATCGGGGAACCTTGAAAGATTTGTTCAACCCGCCCAAAGGCAGGGGGGACTTCAATTTCTGGATCTCGATTGCCATTTACATGTTTTCAACCCTGGCCTATGTGGCTCTCTGTGTCTGGCTGGTGCCGACCTTTCCATGGGTATTCTTTCTGGCTTACGGCTTTATCTATACCCCGATTATTTCCTATATAACCGCGCGAATGGAGGGCATCGCCGGGCAGTTCGTCAGCCTGCCGCTGGTCAGGGAAGCCAGCTTTATCGCCGGTGCCCGTTTCTTCGGTTATCAAGGCATCGAGATCTGGTACGCGCCGATCCCGATTCACAACTATGGAGAGGCCACTGTCCAGTTTCGCCAGATCGAACTGACCGGTACCTCGATCAGGGGCATCATCAAGGCTGAAATCATCGTTTTCCCGGTGGTTATGATCGCTTCTCTCTTTTTCTCGCAATTCATCTGGCGGTTGGCGCCAATACCGTCGGCCAGCTACCCCTACGCCCAGGAACTCTGGCATCTGCAGGCCCTTAACACACTGCTGATGCAGACCTCAACCCTGGAGGGGAACTCGGCCTTCTACCAGGCCCTCAACGGGACCACCGTCTTCTCCGGGCTTGGTTTCGGCCTGCTGGCCTATTTCGTCCTCAGTCTGTTCGGACTGCCGGTCCTGCTGATCTACGGTGTGGTCAGGGGGCTCGGTCAGTCAACCCCCCACGGGCTCATTCTCGAGGTGGCGGGAGCCCTGCTGGGCCGCTACTTTTTTCTGAAGAAATACGGGCCCATGTGGCGTCAGTATGCCCCGGTCCTGCTGGCCGGATTCTCCTGCGGTATGGGGCTGACCGGCATGTTCGCCATGGGTTTTGCCCTGATTATGAAGTCACTCAACTATATGGCCTACTGACATTGGCCGCTCTGCTGCTTATCTTCTAAGCGGTTGACGCACCATCTACAACCAATCCTTCCCGAGAATACCAGGTTCACCATGCGGCTCACCGAGCGACCACTGTTCTACTGGATCAAAAAACGGTACCGGGCACTTCAGGTTGTCCTGCTGGTGATCATCGTCATCAGCCTGTTTTTCAGGGTTTATCCCCTGGAAATGCAGCGCAAGATCATCAACATCGCCATCAATCTGAAGATGATCGACAAGCTCTACCTCTACTGCGGGCTCTATCTTGGAGCAGTGTTGATGGCCGGAATAATGAAATATGCGGCCAACACTCTGCAGGCCATCATCGGTCAGAAAATCCTGATCTGGATGAGGCGCGATCTTTATCAGCATATCCTCAAGTTGCCGCTGACCTTTTTTCACAAAACCCAGACCGGTATGATCACCTCGGCAATGACTGCCGAACTGAACGCCATCGCCACCTTTTTGGGAGGCGCCCTGGCGATTCCAATTACTTCGGTTCTTACCTTTCTGGTGTTTCTGGGCTTCATGATCTACCTGAACCCGCTGCTCGGCCTGCTGAGCATGATCATCTATCCGTTTGAATTCACTGTCATCCCCCTTCTGCAGCGCTGGTATAACCGCTACAATCAGAAACGCGTCATGGTCACCAGACGGATGGCCAGTGTCGTCAACGAAGCGGCCGAAGGAATCCACGAAGTGCAGGGCAACGGCTCATTTCTGCTGGAACAACTGAAGCTGGACCGTCTCATCTACAGGCTCTACGATCTTGTCGTCAGACTCGACATCCTCAAATACGGCATCAAGTTCAGCAACAACCTATTCCAGTCCTTCGGCCCGTTCCTGCTCTTTCTGGTTGGCGGATATATGGCTATCAACGGCGAATTCACCATCGGGGCCCTGGTCGCTTTTCTGTCAGCCTACGAAAAAGTGTATGATCCCTGGAAGGAAGTGATCCTCTATTATCAGTCCTACCAGGATGCCCAGGTACGTTACAAACAGATCATGGAGTTGTTTGATCACCAGCCCCAGTTCCTCCTCGAGGCTCCCGGTTCGGCACCACGAAGCTTTAAAGGATTGATCGAGGCCAAAAATATCGGCTACCGGATCAACGATTCCATTCAGCTCCTGGACGACATTTCATTCCGCCTCGAAGCCGGTAAACATCTTGCTCTGGTCGGTTTCTCCGGATCGGGCAAGAGTACCTTGGGGCATGTCCTCAGCAGGCTTTATCAGCAAAGCAGCGGCACCCTGAGCATCGACGGACAGATGATTGAAACACTGTCTCAGATGGACGTGGTCACCGGCATCAGCACGGTAGCCCAGCAGTCGTTTATTTTCACCGGCACGGTCAGGGACAACCTGCTCTACTCAACAAATGCCCTCCATCTTGCCGACGTCACCCATGAGCTTCCCAGTCGGCAGGAAATCTTCGAGATTATCACCGAAGTAGGCCTGGTTCCCGATCTGATCCGCTGGGGACTGCGCTCGACCATCTCGCCTCAGCGGGCCAGACCGATGATTTCAAGTTTCCTGAAAATGCGGAAAATCGTCCGGCGGAAAATGGGCTCCGACATTTCAGAGGCAGTCGAGTTCTACGATGTAAACCGTTTTTTGCGCTACAGTCCGGTCGCCGTCAATATCATGTTCGGTACCTATGGCATCGCTTACACCACCAAAAAACTGCTGACCAATGAAACATTCAGGACATTTCTTAACGATACGGCACTGGAAGAATCGTTGATTGAACTCGGCCTCGAAATCGCTGAGGCGACGATCAATCTTCTCGGCGACTTCAATGGCGACGATTTTCTCTTCCAGGGCAGTCCGATGAAGCCCGGTCAGCTGAAGGATTATGTGAAACTTCTCGAACAAATTGATGCGGGTGGAAACTGGAAGACATTGAACAAAAAATCCCGGGATCGTCTGCTGCTGCTCGGTCTTAAATTTACCCCGGGAATTCATAAAATTACTTCCCTGCCGCGCAGTCTCGAAACAGCTATTATGGAGGCTCGGCCCCAATTTCTGGAGCAGGTGGCCAAGATCGATATTGCCAGCTGCAGCAACGGAACCACTGGAACTCTGCAAACAGAGATTGCCACAGTTGATCAGGCCCAGAAGGCAGGGCCCGCAAAAACCGAGTTCACCCCGTTCTGCATCAACCACTACCTCTACTCCCGCAACCTTGAAGACAATATTATTTTCGGTACCGTCATTGACCGCGACCTGGTCAGGGAAAAATTAAGCGCGGTCGCTGCTGAAGAGCTGAAGCGATACGATTTGCTCGACTATATCATGGATATCGGACTCGACTTTCATGTCGGCAGCAAGGGCGACAACCTCTCCGGAGGGCAGAAGCAGAAACTGGCCCTGGCCCGAGCCCTGCTGAAGAAGAGCCCGGTCCTTATCCTCGATGAGGCAACCGCCAGTCTGGACAATAACTCGCAGACCAGGATACAGCGCTATATCAGTACAAAATTACGAGGAAAAACAACAGTTATCGCAGTCGTGCACCGCCTTGACATGATTTCTGAATATGACCATATATTAGTTATGAAAGAGGGTAAGATCGTTGAATCGGGAAGTTACGATGATCTTATTGCAAAGAAAGGGACCCTTTATGAACTCATCAACGGTCGTCGAGAATGAAAATCACCATGCCACCCGGCTTACCAGAGATTTTGAGCGGCTCAGGCATTCCCCCCTGTTTTCCGGACTGCATCTCGACCTGGTGAAGCTCTTTGCCTATCTATCCAGGCACCGGACTTTTCACCCCGGCGACCTGCTCATCGAGTCTGGGAAGAAAGCGGATAAGGCCTTTATCCTGGATGGGGGAAGTGTGGAAGTGACGGTCACCCACAGAGGCGAACAAGTGAGGCTCCAGCGTCTGGAGAACGAAGGCTGGGTCGGAGAACTTGCCCTGCTGGCCCAATTCGACTGGTTCTTTTCGGTGCAAGCACTCACTATTGTCGATGTTCTGGTCATCGACCGCAACGCATTTCAAAAAGTTCTGGAAAAATACCCTGCCCACAAGGACGGACTCATCGAGCGAGTCATCCAGCTCAGCGTGGGTCGGCTGGTCGATCAAACCTCTTCTATGCTTGACAGAATGCTTTCGACCGGCAAAATTCAGTCTACAGCCCTGAGCTGATCTATGAAATATTTCACTGCCACAACACTTATCATTATCGCCCTGCTGAGTTTCACTTCGGTAGCGGCGCACGACACCCCAACGGAGATCGGCGGTTTCAAACTTGGGGAATTTATCACTGATTACCCTCAAATAGAATATTCCGATTACCTCAAGGAGGTGGTGATAAATGACTGGCACGGCTTTCGGAAAGGTATCATTTCCTACGGTACCTGTGCTTACCCCGGCCGGATCGTCAAGATCAGAATGAAGTACCAGAATTCCAGCAAAGACTTCTACGACGAGTTACTGAAGAAACTCAGAAGCAGATACGGCAAGCCCGACGAATGGAAAGGTGACTCCTTCGGGGTCCTCTATGTCTGGAAATGGCGCTTTGTCGATAAAGACAACAGGCGGGTTAACCTGATCCTGCAGCATAACCTGGGGGACGACAACGAAAATATCGGCAACATGGTAAAGTTATCTTTTCCGGAAATAGAAGAAGAAGAGCGGTTCTGTGTAATCGATTTTTTTGAGAAAAACAAAACTGCTGAAGAAAAAGAAGTGATTAAACAACGGATGAAGCCGGACTGGGACTATATGCTTCCCCGCTGATTCTGCCTGAGACATCTTGACCCGCACCAACCATATCCGCTGGAATCACCTTCATCTGGACATCCCCCAGCACTGGGATGTCATTGTCAAAGCGCGTCGTCACCTGATTCTCGAAAACGATCTCAAACCAATCGCCGAATTGCGTTGGCAGCCTACTGGAAAACATGCAGGCCCACTCTCCGGGAAGAAAATCGCCAGGCAGCTTGCTCCGGGCACGGACTGCTCCAGAAGTGAGGTGCTGACCGACCTGCTGCCGGCCCGCTTCAGATCAAAATTTGCAGTTGAATCCTTTGCCCTGGATCACTCCTCAGAGGATACAGTGCTGCTGCTTACCTGCAAAAGCTGCACAACTACCCTGCTTATCAGAGTGTATGGCAAGTCGCTGGAAAGCTTTCAAAGCCACCCCTTCGTTCTAGAGTCGCTGAATTGCCATCCAGACCCTCCGGAATCTGTGAAATGGCAGATTCAGGACTTTTTCTTTTCTCTTCCTGAGGGGTTCGAACTGGAGCGTTCTTCCTTTCGTTTCGGGCTGACCAACCTCTGTTTCAAAAGTAGTGAAGCCGAGCTCCGCCTGTGCCGACTGGCGCCTGCTTCCCAGCATCTGCAGCAGAATTCGTTTGCCACCCTTTTCCAGTCTTTCTGTGGGGCCCGACCCGGACATCAGAGGGATGCCGACCCGTCTGCGCTGCATTATCATTACGCGCCAAAACTGCCGGAATATCTGTGGGGCCGGATCAGAAGAAAAAAGCTTTATCAGGCGGCATCATTTACTCATATTCCTCACCACGATCGCATTTTAGGGTATAGTATCCGCAGCAAAAGACCCATTGCGAACTCGGTAAAAACTATGATTCAAGACGGCTATGGGATTATTCAGAAAAAAAAAGCAGCCGACCTTCCTGACGCGTGATCAGGCGCTGGCCTGCACCCCGGTGAGAAACAATGTGGTCGACTGGGAGATCCTTGAATCAGGACTCATCCAAGTGGAATATGTTCTGGTATTGAAACCATTTTTACAATCGATCTTCGAGCGCTTCGGCAGCAGCACAGCCGAAACGCCGACCAGAAAGATCGAGTTGGATACACTGGGCAGCCAGGTCTGGCAGATGATCGACGGCAGCCGATCCACCGCCGAACTCATCGAGGAGTTCGCCCGCCATCACAAGATATCCAATCAGGAAGCAGAACAGTCAATCAGCCTTTTTCTCCGTGAACTGGGGAAAAGAGGTCTGATCGCACTCGGCTGATTATTGCTTGCCGCCCAGTTCACCGAGCTTCTTTCTGACCAGCTGCAGATCATTCCAGGTCGGCTGCTTCATTTCTGGATTTTTTAACAGATAGGAAGGGTGAAAGGTCGGCATCAGCAGGATCGGCTGTCCACTGCCGACCTTAAATGGATGAAACCTGCCCCGCAGCGCAATCAGCGGCCGAGTACTGTCAAGCAGGGCCTGAGAAGCCACTGTGCCCATGGTGAGAATTATCCGGGGCGAGAGCAGGGTAATCTGTTGTTTCAGATAACTCATGCAGGTCGTGATCTGACTTGCCTCAGGCCTGCAGGATTCAGCCACACTGCACTTAATGAGATTGGTGACAAACACCCCGGACTGTTGCATCTCAATTGCCCCAATCATCCTGGTAAACATCTGGTCCTGCTGGTCACCGAACAGTGCTTCTCCGCTTGTACCGGAGCTGTGCACAAGCCAGTCGCCGACCACCAGAAGATCGGGGCTTAGCCCCCCTTTACCGGCAGTACTGACTTTTCGGGTTTCACAGAGCTGACAGAGCCGGCATGTTTGAATTTCTTTGGCCAGTTCTGCAATGGTGACCGTATCCGGCCCACTCTTCTCGGCTGCAAGATCATTAGTGGATACTCTCTGGCGCTGTGGGGTTTTCCCCTCATCACCAGCTTCTGCGGCTAATCGCTCGAGTTGCTGAAGCCCCTCTTCGAGTGCAGCTCTGTTATGATAATAGTTGACCCCACACGATTGGTGGTAGGCAACCAGGGATCTGATGGACTTGAGGAGTTCGGTAGTGGTCATCTGAAGTGTTTTGACGGGCTCTGAGTGGCTGAAGCGAATCTATCTGATCCTATATTAGCGTTTTGTACTCTTGCCGCAATACTTTTCGATTGCTCGCTAACTGACTGTAATTTAATACGAAAGAACCACCGCCACAGAGATCTTGTATTTTTGTGGTAGTAAGAGAAGAAAAGCAAAGCGCATCCTCCCCATTTGTGGTATATTGATATGAGCATATACACTAATTGATAGTGGCAGCATTTGCTGGCTTACAGGAACAATCTTATCGGAAGCGGGTTATGGAAAAAGAGGAATTCAGTAAAATCAGAAAACAACTCGAAAAAACCCAAAAAC
>Ga0316187_10002120_pt1 | contig 17327 bp, 12 predicted proteins | sample CroRivburrow1_MG_FD_204927 | JGI IMG/M metagenome (GOLD analysis project Ga0316187, IMG submission 204927) | Coastal sediment microbial communities from Maine, United States - Cross River worm burrow 1 | ecosystem: Environmental > Aquatic > Marine > Coastal > Sediment | place: USA: Maine...
GGCCCGCCGTCCGGACGGTTGCGGAACAGACGCAGCTGCCACATGTACTGCGCCGGATCGTCGGCGATCATCGCCTCCAGAGCCCGGTTGATGCGCTCCGCATCGGCCTGCGCGTCACCGCACGGGAAACCCTCCAGCGCCGGCAGAAAGCGCGCCACATACTGCCGCGTCGCGGCGTCGTAGCGCGCCACCACCGGTACCACCGCGGCGTCGCACAGACGCGCCAGGCGCGCGGTGCCGGTGAGCGTGGCCTTGGGCACGCCGAAGAAATCCGCGAATACCGAATCCTTCAGGCTCAGATCCTCGTCCGGCAGGTAGTAGAGCAGGCGCCCGTCGCGCACTGCGCGCACCACCGGGCGCAGGCTGTCGCTGCGCTCGGCGAGCAGGCCGCCCTGGCGGCTGCGCGCGTGGCGGCTGAGCCAGTCCAGCAGCGGGTTGCGCTGGCGCTTGTAGATGCCGATCACCGGGTGGCTGGCCATCACCCGACAGGCGGCCAGCTCCAGTGCGCTGTGGTGGCAGGCGAGGAGGATGGCGCGGCCGCGCGCGGCGAGCGCTGCATCGAGCTGCTCGCCGCCCTCGATGCGCGCCCGCCGGCACAGCCGCGCGCGGCTGGCCCACCAGACCAGCGGCAGATCCAGCGCGCTGCGCACGTAGTGCACGAAGCAGGCGGTCAGCAGGCTTTCGCGCTCGGCCTCGCCGAGTGCCCCAAAGCAGGTTTCGAGGTTGATGGACACCACCCTGCGACGCTTGGCGTTGTGCCGCGCGAACCAGCCGCCGACGCCCTGTGCGAGGCGCTCGCGCAGGGCCAGCGGCAGCAGGCAGAGGGCGCTGAGCAGGCCCACCGCCAGCCATCCCGGCCAGTGGCGCGGTGCCAGCAAGTCACGCGCAAAGGCACCGCTGCGACTCCACTGCGGCGCGCTGCCGCCGCGTTCAGCCATGCGTCGCCTCCTCGCGCGCCGCCACCAGCCAGGCTTCGCTGCGCTCGCCGCGGCTCGGCTCGCCATAGCCGGCGTCCTCGCGGTAGTGGATCAGGCGCAGTCCGGCGAACAGCTGCAGCAGCTCATTGGGGGCGAGCAGGAAATCGCGGTTTTTCGGCCCGCCGCTGGCGGCTGTAGTGACGGGGCGCTCGCGGGTGAAAGTCTGGTAGAAGAGCAGCCCGCCGGGGCGCAGCGCGGCGGCGATTGCCGGGCACAGCGGGCGCGCCAGAAAGCGGCTGACGACGATCACCTCGAAGCTGGCCGGCTCCGGCGGTGCGGCGAGCACGTCGCGCTGTGCCGCGCTGAGCGGGAGGCCGCGCGCCGCGGCCGTCGCGGCAACCCGCGCCACGGCGCCGGCGGCGTAGTCCCAGGCGTGGCTGTCGAGGCCGTGCTCGGCGAGCAGCAGGGCGCTGCCGCCGAGACCGCAGGCCAGATCCAGCGCGCGGCCGCGTGCCGGCAGCAGGTGGCGATTGGCGGCCAGTACCGCTGCCGGCGCAGGTGTCGCGTCGGCGCCATCTGCGGCATGGCGGTAGCGCCGCTCCCAGCGCGCCTGTCGCGCGTCTCGCTGCTCGGGGCTCATCGCTGCAGGCGGCTCGCTTTCCCGCTCACTTTTCCCAGAACATCGGCGTGAACAGCACCAGCAGGGTGAAGATCTCCAAGCGGCCGAGGAGCATGGCGAAGCTCAGCACCCAGAGCGGGAAGTCGGACAGCCCGGCGTAGTTGGCGCCCACATCGCCGAGCCCCGGACCGAGGTTGTTCATGCACGCGGCGACCGCGGAGAAGGCGGTGACCTGATCCAGTCCGGCGGCCATCAGCACCAGCAGCATGACACTGAACACCGCCACGTAGGTGGCGAAAAAGCCCCACACGGCGTCGATGATCTTGTTCGGCAGCGGATTGCGGCCGACCTTGACGAAGACCCGCGCGTTGGGGTGCAGCAGGCGCTTGAGTTCGCGCGCGCCCTGCTTGGCCAGGAGCAGGAAGCGAATCACCTTCATGCCGCCGCCGGTGGAGCCGGCGCAGCCGCCGACGAAGCTGGCGAACAGCAGCAGCACCGGCAGAAAGCCGGGCCAGTTGAAGTATTCGGAGGTGGTGAAGCCGGTGGTGGTGCCGATGGAGACAACGTGGAACAGGCCCTTGGTGAAGGCTTCGCTGAAACCGAAGGTGTGGGTCAGCATCAGGTAGCCGATGGTCAGCACGGCGATGGCGAACATCAGCATGGCGTAGGCATTGAATTCGGCGTCTTGACGGTAGGGGCGCAGCGACAGGCTGCGTACCGCTATGAAGTGCAGGGCGAAGTTGACCCCGGAGATGAGCATGAAAACCACCGCGATCATCTCGATGGTGGTGCTGTCGAAGTAGCCGATACTGGCGTCGTGGGTGGAGAAGCCGCCGATGGCCACGGTGGAGAAACTGTGGCCGATGGCATCGAAGGGCGACATCCCCGCCGCCCAGTAGGCCAGCCCGCAGGCGATGGTCAAGCCGAGGTAGATGTACCACAGCGCCTTCGCCGTCTCGGCGATGCGCGGCGTCATCTTGTTGTCTTTCTGTGGGCCGGGGGTCTCGGCGCGGTACAGCTGCATGCCGCCGATGCCGAGCATGGGCAGGATCGCCACCGCCAGCACGATGATGCCCATGCCGCCCAGCCACTGCAGCATCTGGCGGTAGAAGAGCACCGACTTGGGCAGCCAGTCGAGGCCGACGATCACCGTCGCCCCGGTGGTGGTCAGCCCGGACAGGGACTCGAAAACCGCCTGCGAAACGCTCAGGTTGAGCGCTTCGGTGAGGTAGAGGGGCAGCCCGCCGACCACGCCCAGCGCACCCCAGAACAGCACCACAACCATGAATCCGTCGCGCAGGCGCAGCTGCTTGCGCACCCGCCATACCGGCAGCAGACAGACCAGGCCGGTGCAGAGGATCAACAGAAAGGCGTCGAAGAAGGCCACCCAGGCGCCGTCGTCGTAGAGGAAGGAGACCAGCATCGGAGCCAGCATGGTGGTGGAGAACAGGCTGAGCAGGATGCCCAGCACCCGCTGGATGACCGCGTACTGCATCAGACGAAGGTCACCGCAACCTGAAACAGCTTCTCCACCTGGGGGATGCGGTTCTTGTCGGTGAGGAAGAGGATGACGTGGTCTTCGGGCTCGATCACCGTGTCGTGGTGCGCCACCAGCACTTCCTCGCCGCGCACCAGTGCGGCGATGGTGGTCCGCGGCGGCAGGGCCAGCTGATCGATGCGCCGGCCGACCACCTTGGAGCTCTTCTCGTCGCCGTGGGCGATGGCCTCCATGGCCTCGGCGGCGCCGCGGCGCAGCGAGTGCACGGCGACCACGTCGCCGCGGCGGATGTGGGTGAGCAGCGCGCCGATGGTGATCAGCTGCGGGCTGATGGCGATGTCGATGATGCCCGACTCGACCAGATCGACGTAGGCCGGGCGATTGATCAACGCCATCACCTTCTTTGCGCCGAGGCGCTTGGCCAGCATCGCCGAGAGGATGTTGGCCTCGTCGTCATTGGTCAGCGCGCAGAACATGTCCATCTCGTCGATGTTCTCCTCGATGAGCAGCTCCTGGTCCGCGGCATCGCCGCCGATCACCAGGGTGCGTTCGAGGTCTGCGGCCAGGTAGTCGGCGCGCGCCGGGTTGGCCTCGATCAGCTTGACCTTGTAGCGCTCCTCCAGGGCATCGGCGAGGTTGCGGCCGATATTCCCGCCGCCGGCGATCATCAGCCGTCGCGTCGGTCGTTCCAGCTGGCGCATCTCGCTCATCACCGCTGCGGTGTCGCGCTGCGCGGCGATGAAGAACACCTCGTCGTTGGCCTCGATGGCGGTGTCTCCGCTGGGGAGAATGGCCTGCTCCTGACCGGGGCGGTAGATGGCGGTGACGCGGGTCTCGATGCCCGGCAGGTGCTGGGCCAGATCGCGCAATTGGTGGCCCACCAGCGGCCCGCCGTAGTGCGCGGTCAGCGCCACCAGGCGCGCGCGGCCATCGGCGAAGCTGAGCACCTGCAGCGCGCCGGGATGCTCGATGATGCGCCGGATGTGATCGCGCACCAGCCGCTCGGGGCTGATGATCACATCCACCGGCATCGCCTCCTGGCAGAACAGCTTGCCCTCGCCGAGATACTCGGGAGCGCGGATGCGGGCGACCTTGGTCGGCGTGCGGAAGATGGTGAAGGCGACCTGGCAGGCGACGATGTTGATCTCGTCGTCGTTGGTCGCGGCGATCAGCATGTCCGCATCCTCCGCACCGGCGCGGCGCAGCACCGGCGGGTGCGAAGCCATGCCCAGCACGGTGCGCAGATCGATGCGCTCCTGCAAATCCTGCAGCGCATTGATGTCGGTATCGACCACGGTTACGTCGTTGTTCTCGCGGGCCAAATTCTGGGCCACCGTCGAGCCGACCTGACCGGCGCCGAGCACGATGATCTTCATCGCCGTTTCCGTCGTTTTTGTTCAGGGGGCAACCGACACAGCGCAGCTGTCGCCGGCCGCGGCGAGGGATCGCGCATTCTACACCGCCGGCGCGAGGCGGCGGCAAGTGATGCTCAACTGCGCGCGCGACCGACGTCGATGCCCAGTGAGCGTAGCTTGCGGTACAGGTGGGTGCGCTCCATGCCGACGCGCTTGGCCAGCTCGACGATGGAGCCGTCCACCGCCTTCAGCTGGGCGAGCAGATAGCAGCGCTCGAACTCGGCGCGCGCCTGGCGCAGCGGCAGCTCCAGCGGCACCGGCATCAGCCCGCCGGAGGCGCTGGAGCTGATCGCCCCCTCGCCGCTGGACAGCGCCTGTTCGACCTCGTCGACGCCGACCTCGACCCCGGAGCCGAGGATCATCAGCCGCTGCACCAGATTTTTCAGCTCGCGGATGTTGCCCGGCCAGTCGTGGTTGCGCAGGCGGTTCTGCGCGGCGACGTTGAAGTGCCGGTACGGCAGCTTCTCGTGCTCGACGAACCAGTTGGCGTGGTATTCGAGCAGCGCCGGGATGTCCTCCTTGTGCTCGCGCAGGCCGCGGGTGGCCAGCGGCACCACGTCGATGCGGTAGTAGAGATCCCCGCGGAACTGCCCGGCGGCGACCCGGTCGCGCAGCTTGTCGCGGGTCGCGGCGATCAGGCGCAGCTCCAGCGGCAGCGCCTGCTGGCCGCCGACACGGCTGTACTGGCGCGATTCCAGGGTCGCCAGCAGCAGCGTCTGCGCCTGTTCCGGCAGGCCGCCGACATCGCTGATGAACAGCGTGCCGCCGCGCGCCTGGTCGAGCAGGCCCGGGTTGATCACCCCGGCGTACTCGCTGCCGAACAGCTCGCTGGCGGCGTTGTTATCGGTCAGGCTGTCGCCGCGCAGGGCGACGAAGGGGCCGTCGCGCTGCGCGGAGAGAGCGTGGATCTGGCGCGCCAGCACGCTCTTGCCGGAGCCGGGTTCGCCGCTGACCAGCACCGGCGCGTCGTTCTCCGCGCTGCGTGCCGCCTGCTCGCGCAGCGACTTGATGTAGGCGCTGCCGCCGACCAGTTCCGGCGGCGGCGGGGGCGGCTCGCCGCCGGCGGCGGTCGCCGACCCGGCAACGCCCGGCAGCGGCGCGCGCAGCGCCTTCTCCACCACCAGCAACAGCTTGGCCAGCGAGAGCGGCTTCTCGACGAAATCCACCGCGCCCATGCGCGTCGCCTCGACCGCCGTCTCCACCGTGCCGTGGCCGGAGATCATCACCACCGGGAAGTCCAGCCGACCGCTCTCGCGCCAGTGCTTGAGCAGGCTGATGCCGTCCTCGCCGGGCATCCAGATATCCAGCAGGGCGAGATCCGGGCGGCGCTCGTCGAGCGCGGCGCGCGCCGCCTCGGCGTGCTCGGCGCTGCTCACCTCGTAGCCCTCGTCCTCGAGGATCTCCTGCACCAAACCGCGGATGTCCGGCTCGTCGTCGACCACCAGAATGTACGCTTGGCTCACTACTTGTCTCCCGTCGCGTCACGGCGCAGTCCACCGAGTGGCAGGCGCAGGGTCATCGCCCCGCCGCCGCCCTCGACGTTGGCGGCACGCACCGTGCCGCCGTGCTCCTCGACGATTTTTTTAACGATCGCCAACCCCAGCCCGGTGCCGCGCGGCTTGGAGGTGACGTAGGGTTCAAAGACGCGGTCGAGCACGTCCACCGGAAAGCCCGGACCGCCGTCCTCGGCGCGCAGTTCCAGATAGTGGCCGCGCTCGCCATGTACCGCGCGGGTGCGCAGGGTCAGCGCCGGCCGCTCGGCGTCGGCCTGCGCCTCCAGGGCGTTCTTGATCAGGTTGTGCAGCACCTGGCGCAGGCGCGAGCTATCCGCGGAGATGCGCGGCAGGTCGCTGCCCAGATCGAGCACCAGCCGCAGCGGTCGCTCGCCACCGCGGTACAGCTCGGCGACGTCCGCCACCAGGGTGTTGACGTCGACCTCGGCAAAGCTCGCCGGCGGCGTGTTGGCGTACTCGGCGAAGGCTTTGACCATCGACTTCATCGACTCCACCTGCTGCACGATGGTGTGTGTGGCGCGATCCAGCACGCGCGCGTCCTCCTCGGCCATCTGCGCCAGGTACTTGCGCCGCAGGCGCTCGGCGGAGAGTTGGATCGGCGTCAGCGGGTTTTTGATCTCGTGTGCCCAGCGCCGCGCCACCTCGGCCCAGGCGGCGTCGCGCTGGGCGCGCACCACCGCGGTGAGATCATCGAACACCAGCACGTAGCCAGCCTCGCCGCCGGGCTGGCCGGGCAGGCGCGCGCCGCGGCAGACGATGTGCTTGCGCCCGCCGCTGTCGAACAACTCGAACTGGCTGCTCCAGTCCTCCTCGGCCTCGGCCACATGCGGCGCCACCACCGTCCAGAACTGCTGTAGCGGGCTGCGCTCATCGACCTCTTCGTCCGCCGCGCCATCCGCCGCGCTGCCGGCCGAAGGCAGACCCAGTCGCGCCCCGGCGCCGAGCAGCTCGTCGCCGAGGATCGCCGCCGCCGCCTGGTTGGCGGTGCGCAGGCGCCCGGCGGTGTCGAGGGTGATCACCCCGGTGGACAGCCGCGCCAGCACCGCCTCCAGATAAGCGCGCTGGCGTTCGGCCTCGATCTGGCTGGCGCTGGCCGCGTCGCGCGCCTGGGCGATGCGTGCGGTCATCTCGTTGAAGGAATTGACCAGAAAGGCCATCTCGTCGCGGCCCTGTGTGGGCAGGCGGGTGGAGTAGTCGCCGGCGGCCACCGCGCGGGTACCCTCGGCGAGGTGGTGGATCGGTTGCATCAGACTGCGCGCCGAATAGAAGGCCACCCACACCGCCATCAGCGCCGACAGCAGCAGCACCAGCGATAGGGTGAGGATGTAGCTGAGCTTCAACGGCTCGCGCAGGTAGAGCAGCTGGCGATACTGCTGGAAGGCGTCCTCGACGCGCTCGGCGAGCGTGCCGCTGCGCTCGCTGACCGGGTACAGCGCTTGCAGCAGGCGGTTGTCGGCGAAGGGATCCTCGGTGAGCACCGGCACCACCACGCGGATCACCAGCTCGGAATCGCCCAGTGGGTCGAGGCCGATGTAGGGCGCGCCGCGACGCACCTGCGCGGCAATGTCGTCGGCCGGACGGCTCGGCACCACCCGGATGTCCACCGCCGCGGCGCTGGAGGCGATCACCTGATTGCCCGGGGTGAGCAGGGTCAGCTCCTGGGCGCCGACCTCGCTGGAGATGCGGTCCATGAGCACCACCGCGGTGATCGGCGAGACCCCGACCAGTTCGTCGGAGATGTTCACCGTGATGCGCAGCAGCAGGCGCATCTGCTGGCCGAGGGCGTCGCGCGACAGGTCGAGGGCATCGGTCAGCGCCTGTTCGACGCGCACATCGAACCAGCTGTCGATGCCGCGCGACAGGTAGCGCACGGAAAAGGAGTAGACGATCAGCACCGGCACCAGGGCGATCAGCACGAAGCTGCCGACCAGCTTGGCGGTCAGCCGCGAACCGGCCGCGCGGGCGCGAAACTGGCGCACCAGCTGCAGCGCGTTGGTGCCGATCAGCACGGCGATGACCACCAGGCCGAGGCCGTTGAGCAGCAGCAGCCAGATGTAGATCTCGCCGAAGCGTTCCATGCTTTCGGCGCTGTCGCCGAGCATGTACAGCGCGGCCAGCAGGAGCAGGAACAGGGTGACCATCGGCCACACCGCGCCGGTCAGTCGCTGGATTATCTGAACGACCAAGTGAACAACTCGCTTTTCAGCCGCCACTGGCTGGAGAGATAGGCCTGCGGGCGCAGCGGCAAGGGCAGCTCGCCGATGTCCAGACGGCACTGCAGGGTGGCCAGATACTCCTCGTCGTCCTCCAGCAGCAGGGCGTCGAGCAAGGGGAAGTTGCGCAGCGAGCCGATGTGCCAGAGCGCCGAATCGAGGCTGCGGAAGCTGTTGTTGACGCCGCTGTTGAGGTTCTCCACGCGATAGCTGCGCGACAGGCCGTGGAAGCTCAGCCGGTAGCGCTGCTCGACGCGCGCCACGACGTCATCCGGCCACCAGTCGCGCGGGCTCAGCACCTCGATATCGATGCCGAACACCAGCGGCACGCCGCTGGCCAGGGCCGCGCGCGGCTTGCGCGGCAGCTCGATCTGCACCGCCGCGTTGACCAAATGGACGCCGTCGCGCAGATAGCTGTCGGCGTGCTCGACGCGCAGCTCGTCATCCGCCGCCGCCGGCGACGCGGCCCAGGCCAGCGCCACCAGCAGGAGCGTCGGCAGCGCGGCGCAAAGCCCCGTCAGGGTCTGCATCCACCGGCTTTCGCCGAGCTGCGCCCATCGCCGCATCCACAACCGCGGTGCGACCGGCTGCAATCGAGCGGACGGCCGAGAGGCACGCGCAAGCGGCGGCGGACGCAGCGATGGAGGGGGTCTGTTCAGCGGGCTGGCCTGTGCGCAGTGGTTTGCCGGAGCGAGCTGCGCCGGCAGGAATGGCCGGCGCGCGATGCGGCGCTCAGCGCCAACTATCCACAATTGTCGTTTTTTTGCAACAGTGCGTAGTAAAAGCCATCCATATCCCCGTCGCCGGGCAGGATCTGCCGCCCGTGGCGGCGCGCCAGACCCCATTCGGCGGCGATCGGCAGCTCGCCGGCATCGCCGCCGTCGCCACCGCCGGCAGCGGCGCGGCGGGCGAGAAAGGCGGCGATGCACTGCTCGTTCTCCGCCGCCATCACCGAGCAGGTGGCGTAGAGCAGGCGCCCGCCCGGGGCCAGCGTCGGCCACAGGGCGTCGAGCAACCCGGCCTGGCGCGTGGCCAGCGCGGCGATGTCGCCGCGACGGCGCAGCAGCTTGATATCCGGGTGGCGACGCACCACGCCGAGGCCCGAGCAGGGGGCGTCGAGGAGGATGGCATCGAAGGGCTGGCCATCCCACCAGTCGGCGACGCGGGCGGCGTCGGCGGCGTGGGTCTGCACGCGCGGCGCGGACGCCGGGTCGCCGGCGATGCGCGCCAGGTTGTCGTCGACCAGCGCCAGGCGCGCCGGGTCCACGTCCAGCGCCAGCAGCGCGCCCAGCTGCGGCTGGCGCTCCAACAGGTGGCCGGTCTTGCCACCGGGTGCGGCACAGGCGTCGAGCAGGCGTTCGCCGGGATGCGGATCGAGCAGCGCCGCGGCCTGCTGTGCGGCGGCGTCCTGCACCGAGAGCAGGCCATCGGCGAAGCCCGGCAGCGCCTCCACCGGCTGCGGCCGGGCGAGACGGATGGCGCTAGCGCAGAGCGCATCGGCGGTGGCCTCGATGCCCGCCGCGGCCAGCTCTGCGAGGCGCTCCGCACGGCTGCCGCGCGCCAGATTGGCGCGCAGGCTCATCGGCGCGCGGCGATTGTTGGCGGCGCAGATCTGCGCCCAGTGCTGCGGCCAGTCGCGGCGCAGATCCTCGATCAGCCACTGCGGGTGGGCCAGCCGCGCCACCGGCGAGGCGTCGGCGCGCTGCTCGATCTGCTCGCGCTCGCGCTGCAGGCGGCGCAGCAGCGCGTTGACCAGCCCGCCGGCGCGGGCCGGGCCGGAACCGACGCGACGCAAGCCGCGCACTGTGTCCACCCAGGCGCTGACCGCGGCGTGCTCCGGGCTGCGCATGTACAGCAGCTCGTAGATCGCGGCGCGCAGCAGGGCGCGCAGCTCGCGCTCGCGCTGCGGCAGTGGCCGCTCCAGCAGTTGCGCCAGTACCGCATCCAGCCGCGGCAGCCAGCGCAGCGTGCCGTAGGCGTACTCAGCCAGCCGCGGGCGCTGCTGCGCGGGCAGCCCCCCCTGCAGTTCGGGCAGTAGCTCGGCCAGCGATTCGCCCGCCTCGGCGCGGCACAGCAGCTGCACTGCGGTCAGGCGCAGCGGGTCGTGGTGGCCGCTGCGCTGCGGCTTGCGAGGTGCGCTCACTCACCGGCCCCGGGCGATGCGGCCCCGGGCGGCGGGGCTTTCGGCGACTCGCCGAGCTGCGCGCCGAGCGGGTCGCGGCCGTTGAGGAATTCCGCGGCGCCGAGCGGTTTTTTGCCCGGCAGCTGCAGGCGGGTAATGCGCAGCAGGCCGTCGCCGGTGGCCACGTCGATGCCGTCGCGAGCGGCGGCGACCACCCGCCCCGGGGTGCCGCTGCCGGCGATGGCACTCGCCTCCCAGATGCGCAGCCGCTGGCCGTCGAGGCAGCTCTCCGCCACCGGCCAGGCATTGAAGGCGCGCACCGCGCGGGCGATGCGCCGCGCCGGCTGCGTCCAGTCTATCTGTGCCTCGGTCTTGTCCAGCTTGGCGGCGTAGCAGGCTTGCGAGTCGTCCTGCGGCTCGGCGGCGAGGCTGCCGTCGGCGATGCCTGGCAGCGCGGCCCGCAACGCCTCGGCACCGAGTGCGGCGAGGCGCTCCTGCAGCTGCTCGGCGCTCTCTTCGGCGCCGATGGCGATGCGCCGCTTGAGCAGCATGTCGCCGGTATCGAGCCCGGCGGCCATCTGCATGATGGTGATGCCGGTCTCGGCGTCGCCGGCGAGCAGCGCGCGCTGGATCGGCGCCGCGCCGCGCCAGCGCGGCAGCAGCGAGGCGTGGATGTTGATGCAGCCCAGACGCGTCGCGTCGAGCACCGCCTGCGGCAGCAGCAGGCCGTAGGCGGCGACCACCAGCAGATCGGCGCGCAGCGCGGCCAGCCGGGCCTGTTCGGATTCGTCGCGCAGGCTGCCCGGCTGGTGTACCGGCAGGCCATGCGTCACGGCCAACTGCTTGACCGGGCTGGCGGCCAGCTTGCGGCCGCGGCCGGCGGGTCGATCCGGCTGGCTGTAGACGGCGATCACCTGGTGTTCGCTGTCGAGCAAGGCGGCCAGTGGCGGCACGGCGAATTGCGGCGTGCCCGCGTAGATAATGCGTAGCGGTCGGCTCATGGGGCGGTTTCCGGGGCTGTAGTTTCCGGCGGGAGGCGCCCCGCCGACGGGCGGCGGAGACGGGTCTGTCGACCGGCCGCCGGCGGGCGGGCCGGCGAGCGGGTGCGCGATCAGGCGCTCTTCTGGCGCAGTTGCTTCTCCAGCTTGTGGCGGATGCGGTTGCGCTTGAGCGGCGACAGGTAGTCGACGAAGACCTTGCCATCGAGGTGATCGATCTCGTGCTGAATGCACACCGCGAGCAGACCCTCGGCTTCCAGTTCGAAGGGCTCGCCGTCGCGCTCGAGGGCGCGCACGCGGACCCACTCCGGGCGGCGCACCGTCTCGTAGTAGCCGGGCACCGAGAGGCAGCCCTCCTGCATCTCCTCTTCGCCCTGGCTGGCGAGTATCTGCGGGTTGATGAAGACCCGTTGCTCAGACTTGTCCTCGGAGACGTCGATCACCAGCAGGCGCTTGTGCACGTCGACCTGGGTCGCTGCCAGGCCGATACCGGGTGCGGCGTACATGGTCTCGAACATATCGTCGATCAGCCGGCGCAGATCGTCGTCGACCTGTTCCACCGGTGCTGCCACGGTGCGCAGGCGCGGATCGGGGAAGACCAAAATGTCCAGTAGTGCCATCGGGATAGAACCCATTGTTGAGTGACGTCGGGAGAATTGCTCCGGAAACTGGCCCCGTCGCGTCGAAAATTCGACAGCGACGCGACCGAGGTCGCTTGTCCAAGGGTGTATTTTGACTAAACTCGGTTGAAAATTCATCGCGCGGAGCAGGAACTTGACATCTCTTTTCCACGTCTTGGTCATCAAGTGCCGCTGCGACGCGCGGATTGCAAGCCCCTGCGCGGCCCCGATTGCCGCTCTGCGCGCCGGCCTGCTGGCGGGCCTGACGGCGGCACTGCTGGCCAGCGTCGGTTGCGCCCGCGAGCCGGCGCGCGTCGAGCCGCAAGCGCAAGCCGTCCCCAGCCAGCCGGCCGACGAGCCGGTCACCGCCATCGAACCGCTGGCCGCACCGCAGCCGGCCCCCTCGGCCGAGGTGGTGGTGCGCAGCGAGGCGCCGGAACGCTACACGGTGGTGCGCGGCGACACTCTGTGGGACATCTCCGCACGCTTTTTGCGCGACCCCTGGCTGTGGCCGGAGATCTGGGATGTCAACCCGCAGATCGGCAACCCGCACCTGATCTACCCCGGCGACATCATCAGCCTGTTGTGGGTCGACGGCCGCCCGCGCCTGCAAGTGGAGCGCGGCGATCAGCTGGTCGGCACACGCGGTGCGGACGGCGTGGTGCGCTGGTCACCGCGGGTGCGTGCCGAGGCTCTCGACGACGCCATCCCGCTGGTTTCCGCCGACGCCATCCACCAGTTCACGGTCAGGCCGCGCGTGGTCACCAAGGAGCAACTGGAGGCGGCCCCCTACGTCATCGGCAACTACGACGGCCGTCTGATCAGCGCTACCGATCATCAGGTCTACGTGCGCGGCCTGCAGAACCGGGAGGAGCGCCAGTACAGCGTCTTCCGTCCGGGCAAGCCGCTGATCGACCCGCAGAGCGAGGAGATCCTCGGCTACGAGGCGATCTACGTGGCCGACAGCAGAGTGCTGGAATTCGGCGATCCGGCCACCCTGTTGATCACCGACAACAACCGCGAAACCCTCGCCGGCGACCGCCTGTTGCCGCTGGACCGCAGCAAGCTGGGATACAACATCGTGCCGCGCCAGCCCGAGCTGCCGCTCGACGGCCTCATCATCTCGCTGTTCGACGCCATCAGCCACGTGGGCCAGAACCAGGTCGTGGTGATCAACCTCGGCCAGCGCGACGGCATGTCGGCCGGTGACGTGCTGGCCATCGAGCGCCGCGGCGGCAGCATCGTCGATCGCTACAGCGGTGTCGAGGAAGACGTCGTCGACCTGCCCGACACGCGCATCGGCGTACTGATGGTGTTCCGCGTCTTCGACCGCGTCAGCTACGGCTTGATCGTGCAGTCCACCCGCGCCACTCACCTGAACGACGCAGTGACCAATCTTTGAGCCGCGAGTGAGCGCGGCGAATGCAGCGGTTGACGCCGGCGTGCAGGCCTGGCTGCAACTGGTGCATGCGCGCGGCATCGGCCCGCTGCGCGGGCGTGCGCTGGTGGAGCATTTCGGCGGCGCCGCGGCGGCGGTGGCGGCATCGCCGGCGGCGCTGCGCGGCGCCGGCCTCAGCGACAAGCTGGTCGACGCGCTGGCCGGAGCCGCACGAGCCGAGGGCCCGCAGCGCGATCTCGACTGGGCCGATGGCGAGCACTGCCAACTGCTGCCCTTTGATCACCCCGCCTACCCGGCGCGCCTGCGGCAACTGCGCGACGCGCCGCTGCTGCTGTATCTGATCGGCGATCCCGAGGTGCTGGCCACCCCGCAGTTGGCGATGGTCGGCACGCGCAACCCCAGCCCCAGCGGTGCCGAGACCGCCGAGCAGTTCGCCGCGCACCTCGCCGCGCGCGGCCTGAGTATCACCAGTGGTCTGGCGCTGGGCATCGATGGCGCCGCGCACCGCGGCGCGCTGGCCGGCGGCGGGCTGAGCGTGGCCGTGGCGGGCACAGGGCTGGATCGCGTCTACCCGGCGCGGCACCGCGATCTGGCGCGGCAGATCGCCGCCGAGGGTGCGTTGATTTCCGAGCTGCCCACCGGCACCCAGCCGCGGGCGGAGAACTTCCCGCGGCGCAATCGCATCATCGCCGGCCTGTCGCTGGGGGTGCTGGTGGTCGAGGCGGCGCTGCGCTCCGGCTCGCTGCTCACCGCGCGCCAGGCGATAGAGCAGGGCCGCGAGGTGTTCGCCATCCCCGGCTCGATCCACAATCCATTGGCCCGCGGCTGTCACCGCCTGATCCGCGACGGTGCCAAGCTGGTGGAGACCGCCGATGACGTGCTCGAAGAGTTGGCAGCGCTGCTCGATGGCGTGACCGCTCAGACAGTGACGCCGGTGGCGGGCGACAGCGCCGCCGCCGTCTCGCCGCCGCCGGATGAGCCCCTCGACCCGGCCTATGCGCGCCTGCTGAGCTGCATCGATCACGACCCGCAGCCACTGGATGTGTTCGTCGCGCGCAGCGAGCTGCCCGCCCAGGAGGTGGCATCGATGCTGCTGATGCTGGAGCTGCGCGGACTGGTGCGCGCAGTTGGCGGTGGTCACTACCAGCGTGCCGCTGCCGGCGGGAGTTGAGAGGCGCGTTTTGTGTTCGCCTGGCTGCGTCGGTATATTCGCCCCTTCCTTCGCCGCTCGACGCCCGCGCGTCAGCGGCGATTCCGTCTCTAGAATCCCGCGCCACAGCGCGCGGTCGGTGTCTTTTTTTCCATGAGCAAGAACCTGATCATCGTCGAGTCGCCCGCCAAGGGTAAGACCATCAAGAAATATCTCGGCAAGGACTACGAGGTGATGGCTTCATACGGCCACGTCCGTGATCTGGTGCCGAAGGAGGGCGCAGTCGACCCGGAGCAAGGCTTCGCCATGCGCTACGAGGTCATCGACCGCAACCAGAAACACGTCGACGCCATCAAGCGGGCGCTGAAAAAGGCCGACCGCCTGCTGCTGGCGACCGACCCGGACCGCGAAGGCGAGGCAATTTCCTGGCATCTGGTCGAGCTGCTGCGCGACGCCGGCGAACTGGTCGACAAGCCGGTGCAGCGGGTGGTGTTCCACGAGATCACCAAGCGCGCGATTCAGGACGCCGTCGACCACCCGCGCGAGCTGGCCATGGATCTGGTCAACGCCCAGCAGGCGCGTCGCGCACTGGATTATCTCGTCGGCTTCAATCTGTCGCCGTTGCTGTGGAAAAAGATCCGCCGGGGGCTCTCCGCCGGGCGCGTGCAGAGCCCGGCGCTGCGCATGATCTGCGAGCGCGAGGCGGAGATCGAAAAGTTCGAGCCGCGCGAATACTGGTCGGTGGACGGCCTGCTCGACAAGACCGGCGCGCAAATCACCGCGAAACTGGCCCAGCTGGCCGGCGAGAAGGTCAAGCAGTTCACCATCACCAGCGCCGAGCAGGCCGACGCCGCGAAAGCGGCGATCGACGCATCCGCCAGGGGCCGGGTGAGCGTCGTCGAGGTGGTAAAGAAGCAGCGCAAGCGCAACCCGGCGCCACCGTTCACCACCTCCACACTGCAGCAGGAGGCGGTGCGCAAGCTGGGCTTTTCCGCGCAGCGCACCATGCGCACCGCGCAGCAGCTCTACGAAGGGGTCGATCTGGGCGGCGAGACCGTCGGTCTGATCACCTATATGCGCACCGACTCGGTGACGCTCTCCCAGGATGCACTGGCCGATCTGCGCAGCCTGATCGCGCAGCGCTACGGCGAGGACAACCTGCCGGACAAACCCAATTTCTACCGCACCAAGTCGAAAAACGCCCAAGAGGCCCACGAGGCGGTGCGGCCGACCTCGGCGCAGCGCACGCCGGACGACATGCGCCGCCACCTGAAGCCCGATCAGGCCAAGCTCTACGACCTGATCTGGAAGCGCACCGTAGCCTGCCAAATGGTCCACGCGACTCTGGATCAGGTCTCCATCGACTTCGACGCCGGCGCCGGCAACGCCTTCCGCGCCACGGGCAGCACGATTCGTCACCCGGGCTTCATCGCGGTCTACTCCGAGGGCATCGACGACAAGAAAAGCGACGATGACGACGAGCGCCGCCTGCCGCCGCTGGAAAAGGGCGATGTGCTGGATCTGCAAGAGATCAAGCTCGGCCAGCACTTCACCGAGCCGCCGCCGCGCTTCACCGAGGCCACGCTGGTCAAGGCGCTGGAGGAGTACGGCATCGGCCGCCCGTCGACCTACGCCTCGATCATCTCCACCCTGCAGAGCCGCGAATACGTGGAGATGGACGGCCGCCGCTTCATCCCCACCGACGTCGGTCGGGTGGTCAACCGCTTCCTGTCCAGCCACTTTACCCAGTACGTCGATTACGACTTCACCGCCAAGCTGGAGGATGAGCTCGATGCCGTCTCGCGTGGCGAGGAGGACTGGGTGCCGCTGATGGACAAGTTCTGGCGCCCCTTCAAAAACCTCGTCGAAGACAAGGAGCAGAGTGTCTCCCGCGACGAAGCCGTGCAATCTCGCGAGCTGGGCACCGACCCGGACAGCGGCAAGCCGGTCAGCGTGCGCATCGGCCGCTACGGCCCCTTCGTGCAGATCGGCACCCGCGACGACGAGGACAAACCGAGGTTCGCCGGCCTGCGCCCCGGACAGAAAATGAACACCATCACGCTGGAAGAAGCGCTGATTCTGTTCAAGCTGCCGCGCGAGCTGGGCGAATCGCCCCAGGGCGAGAAGATCACGGCCAACATCGGTCGTTTCGGGCCGTATGTGAAATACGACAGCAAGTTCGCCTCGATCAAGCACGACGACCCCTACACGATCACGCTGGAGCGCGCGCTGGAAATCGTCGCCGAGAAAAAACTCGCCGACGCCAATCGCATCATCAAGACCTTCGACGGCTCGGACATCCAGGTGCTCAACGGCCGTTGGGGGCCCTATCTCTCCGACGGCAACAAGAACGCCAAGCTGCCCAAGGAATTGAAGGAAAACCCGAAGGACATCGATCTCGCCACGGCGATGAAACTGATCGAAGAAGCACCGGAGAAAAAGGGTCGCGGCAAAAAGACCGCAGCGAAAAAGACCGCGGCGAAGAAAACTGCGACGAAAAAGACCGCCAGCAAGAAAAAGGCGACGGCGAAAAAGACCGCGACTAAAAAGACTGCCGCCAAAAAAACCGCGAGCAAAAAGATCGCGAGCAGCAATAGCGCCGCAGCCGATTCCGCCGACAAGGCGCCCTGGGAAGACTGAGCTGCGCCATGCCCGTCGACCTGGCCCAGTGCGCCACCGCAGTGCGCGCCGGCGGCGTCATCGCCTATCCCGCCGAGGCGGTCTTCGGCCTCGGCTGCGATCCGCGCAACGAGGCCGCCCTCGCCCGCCTGATCGACATCAAGCAGCGCGACGCCGGCAAGGGCATGATCCTGATCGCCGCCGACCTCGAACAGCTGCGCGACTTCATCGCCCCGCTCCGCG
>Ga0316187_10002121_pt1 | contig 17323 bp, 15 predicted proteins | sample CroRivburrow1_MG_FD_204927 | JGI IMG/M metagenome (GOLD analysis project Ga0316187, IMG submission 204927) | Coastal sediment microbial communities from Maine, United States - Cross River worm burrow 1 | ecosystem: Environmental > Aquatic > Marine > Coastal > Sediment | place: USA: Maine...
CATCTGCGTCAGGCAAAACCGGCGCACCACTTACCTGCCGCCATTATCGCACCCCACGCCGGCTACATTTACTCGGGGCCGGTTGCAGGCTCCGCTTATGCAGCGGTCATTCCTCGGCGCAGTGAGATTCGTCGCGTCCTGCTGCTCGGTCCCGCCCACCGCGAATACGTAAAAGGCGTCGCGGCAAGTACCGCAGCGGCGTTCAATACTCCCCTCGGAGAAGTGCCCCTGGACCAGCAGACGATCCGCAGCGCCGTCCTGGAGTTCGATTTCGTTGAGTTCGATGACAGGGCACACGAACTGGAGCACAGCATCGAGGTCCAGCTACCTTTCCTGCAGTCGATACTGGATGAATTCACCCTCGTTCCGCTTGCCGTCGGTGGGGCTCGCCCCGAACAGCTGGACCTTTTGCTCGAAAAATTCTGGCGCGATCAGTCGACACTGGTGGTGATCAGTTCCGATCTCAGCCACTACCACGACTACTCGAGTGCGCAGCGACTCGACGAATACACGTCGCAAAAAATTGAGGCACTGGATCCTGCCGGACTGACCGGGGAGAACGCCTGCGGACAGAGACCGATCAGTGGATTGCTGCAGTACGCGGCAAGACACGGGATGCACTGTGAAATTCTCGACGTCAGGAATTCCGGCGACACGGCCGGAGGACGTGACCGCGTCGTCGGCTACGGCGCCTATCTTTTTTACCACTGACTCACACGCTGACGACCCCGCAAGTGACTGACGAGCGCAATCGTGAGCGATTGACGCAACTCGCGTCGGATACGATCGCCCACGGCGTCCTTCGTGGCTCCGAACCGGCGGTCGATCCGGGTGAGTGGCCGCCGGAGCTACGCGAGATCCGGGCCAGCTTCGTCACGCTGCAACTGTACGGAGAACTGCGTGGATGCATAGGGAGTCTCGATGCCTCGCACCCGCTGGTAAAAGATGTTTCTATCCACGCGTTCGGCGCCGCATTCCGGGACCCACGATTCAGTGCCGTGTCGAGGGAAGAGGTGGACCGCCTGGAGATCCACATTTCGGTCCTCTCCAAACCGACCCCGATATGCTTCGGCAGCGAAACCGAGCTGCTCGAGCTGATTCGGCCCGGGGTGGACGGGCTGGTCCTGAGGGAAGGGGCCCGCCGGGCCACGTTCCTGCCGGAAGTCTGGCAGAAGCTATCTGATCCCGGGCAGTTCCTGGCCCACCTCAAACTGAAAGCAGGTTTGGCGGGAGATCACTGGTCGAAATCCCTGACCATTGAACGCTATACCACCGAGTCCTGGTAGATCCGGACCCTACCCGCCGCTGCCTATTCCCGGGGGTCATCCCGCCCAGCTAATCGCCGGGACAAATGCGTATACTGTGCCGGATTCATGATGGGCATTATCGGCAAATACTGGCGTGGTGGGTACTCCCTCGGTGCCTCGTTCTGGTTCGGCTTTGTGTTACTGGCTGCGGGGTACCACTACCTGGAACCCGTTCTGCTTGCTCCTTTCGCGGACCAACCCGCACTCTACACCACCGTCGCTGTCGCCTACGTGGCTGTTTGCCGGCTGATCGTCTTTCCATGGCAGGTCGTGGGCCTGCTGAAAGCGTCGGACCGACATTACCTGGCCTACGGGCGCGCCTGGGTCCGGTACGGCGTGCAGGCGGTAATCGTCCTCGGACTGGCATTCACCGCAGCCCACGTCATCGGCTCGGTGCAGTCGCTGTTGATCTACAAGGACATGAAGGAGTTCCTGGCGGAGAGTGAAAACAGGGACTATTCCGTGGTCGTGCTGGACGACGGCAGGACGATCCGGCTTAGTGGACCTTTGGATTTCGGAATCACCAAAACGGTGGAAGACTTCCTCGCGGGCCACCCCCGGATAAATTCGATCGTACTCGAAAGTGAAGGCGGTCAGATTTACGAAGGCAGGGGTCTCGCGATGCTGATCGAAAAGTACGGCCTGGATACCTATACCTTCGAGAGCTGCAGTTCAGCGTGCACCACGGCGTTCATCGGCGGTGAAAAGCGGTATCTCGGGACCGGAGCGCGGCTCGGATTCCACCGCTACAGGATGGATTCGGCGAAGACCCTCCAGTACCACAAGTACTACGACATGGATGTGGAACACACCAAGGATATGGACCTGTTCCGGAAAAAGCGGATTAAAGCGGCGTTTCTTGACAGGGTATTCGAGACGCCGCACGACCGGATATGGTTCCCCGACGCGGAAACGCTGATCGATGCGGGGGTGATTACCGGCTTGGTGGACGGGGGATAGTCCGGCACTTCAGCCCGCAGCCGCAGCGTCGGTGCAGTAACGGCGGTTGACCGCTTTCCCGATCAGCCGGGACTCATTCCTCGCAGGCGTTCGTTGCGCCGGCGCAGCAACTCGATGGTCGCCAGCAGAGAAATCGACAGGACGATCAGCAGCGTCGCCACCGCCAGGATAGTGGGGCTGATCTGTTCGCGTATCCCCGAGAACATGGCCCAGGGGATGGTCCGCTGCTGATAGCTGCCCACGAACTTGACCACCACCACTTCATCGAACGAGGTCACGAAGGCGAACAACGCGCCGGAAATGACCCCGGGCAGTATCAGCGGCACGATCACCCTGAAGAAAGTCGTGACCGGCGATGCCCCTAGCGTGGCCGCGGCCCGCGTCAGGCTGTGGTCGAAGCCGACCAGCGTCGCGGTGACGGTGATCACCACGAACGGCGTCGCCAGCGCCGCATGCGCCAGAATGACGCCCAGGTGGGTCGACGCCAGGCCGATGTCGGTATAGAAAAAGAACATGCCGGCGGCCGAGATGATCAGCGGCACGATCATCGGTGAGATCAGAATACCCATGACCACCGTCTTGGCCGGCATCTCGGCCCGACTCAACCCCAGTGCCGCGATGGTGCCCAGCGAGGTCGATACCAGAGTCGAGAATATCGCAATAATAAAGCTGTTTTGGACCGCGCCCTGCCAGTTCGCGTCGGTAAAGAAGTCTTTGTACCATTCGAACGAATATCCCGCAGGATCGAGCGCCAGCATCTCGGGAGTGAAGGTGAAGAACGGTTCCGCGTTGAAAGACAGCGGCACGATGATCACGATGGGCGCAATCAGAAAAAAGAATATCAGGCCGCAAATGACCCTGAAGGTGTAATACCAGATCGTTTCGATTCTGCCGGCGTGTGCGGGTAGGGCCATAATGGGTTCAACCGAGTTTCATGTTGTCGATGCCGACGATCCTGTCGTACAGCAGGTAGAGTGCCAGCACAAGGCCCAGCAGGATCGCTCCCAGCGCCGCCGCCAGGCCCCAGTTGAGGGAACTCTCCAGGTGATACGCGATGTAGTTACTGATCAGCGTGCCGCTCTGCCCGCCGACCAGCGCCGGCGTGATGTAGTAGCCGATGGAGATGATGAATACCAGTATTGCGCCTGCGCCGATGCCGGGCACGGTGTTGGGCATGTACACCCGCACGAAGGCGGTGAACGGATTGGCGCCGAGCGAGCGCGCGGCGCGCATATAACTGGGCGGAATATTTTTCATCACACTGTACAGCGGCAGCACCATGAAGGGCAGCAGCACGTGCACCATGGCGACGATGGTGCCCACCTGGTTGTGGATCATGGCCAGGCGGTTGTCATCGGCCAGGAAGCCGAACCACACCAGGATATCATTGATCACGCCCTCCTGCTGCAGGATCGCGATCCATGCAGAGGTCCGCACCAGTAGCGAAGTCCAGAAAGGCAGCAGCACCAGGATCATCAGCAGATTACTGGTGCGTGCGGGAAGCGTGGAGAGCAGATAGGAGATGGGATAGGCGAGAATCAGGCACAGCACGGTAATAAGCATGCTCATCCACATCGTACGCCAGAACAGCGTGACGTAGATGCTCTCCTTTCCCGGATTTTTCATCACGTTGCCCTCTTCGTCGTAAGAGAAATCGAGGGCCGATAAGTAGTAGGCTTTGGTGTAGTTGCCGCTTTCCCGCTTGAGCACGCGCCAGTAGGCAACGTCGCCCCAATCCTTCGACACCTTGATAAAGGCCTCTTTATAAGGCGGCTCCATCTTGGTCGCCCTGCGGCCGCTCTTGCGAAACAGGCTCGAAAATCCCGGTTTTTCGTAGTTCAACCGCCGGCCCGGCTGGCCGATGGACTTGTTCTCGTAGCCTTCGACGAAGTCCGCGTGCAGAGCCTCGAACACCTCTTCGCTTGGGATTTCGTCGCCGGACTCGTCCCAACCCTGGATCGCAACCGCGGTGCGGTGCAGGGTGTCCGGCACAATATTATTCTCGACGCTGCGAAACAGCATCGAGAAAATGGGGATGAAAAAAGTGACCAGGATGAACAGGAACAGCGGCGCCACCAGCATCAGCGCCCTGTTTCGGGCGCGTCGCCTGGCGCGTGCCAGGCTGACCTTCAGCGGCGTGCCGTCCGCCGTGACCAACTTTTCAGGAACCACCGTATCCGCCGCCGTGTTCATAATTTTCCTCTTGGCAAAGCGGCCGGCCGGGGCCGGCCGCCATTACCTCAACAGGTTATCGGGCCCTGTTTCACTGAGCCAGCCAGGCCTGGAACTTCTCGGTCAGGTCGTCGATGTTGTCCGCCCAGAACTCGAAGTTGTACAGCAGGGTGTTCTTGGCATTATCCGGGGACGTAGGCATGTGTGGAGCCATGTCGATGCCGAGTTCCGCGTGCTTGCCCACCATTGGGGCGGAAGACTTGCGCGCCGGGCCGTAGGAGATGTACTTCGCCTGATCGGCAAGGCGCTGCGTATCGGTGGCGAATTTCAGGTACTCCATGACTTCGGCCTCGTGCGGGCTACCGACCGGGACAATCCAGCCGTCCAGGTCGAATACCTGCCAGTCCCACAGCATGGCGACCGGCTGCTTTTCCTCCTCGATCACCGAGAACAGGCGGCCGTTGTAGGTCGAGCCCATGATCACCTCGCCGTCGGCCAGAAGCTGTGGCGTCTGCGCGCCCTTCTCCCACCACACGACATGGTCCTTGATGGTGTCCAGCTTCGCCAGGGCGCGCTCTACGCCTTCGTCCGTTTCCAGCACCTCGTATACCTCTTCCGGCGCAACGCCGTCGGCGATCAGGGCCCATTCGAGGTTATTGACCGGCCGCTTCTCCAGCGACCGCTTGCCGGGATATTTTTCCAGGTCGAACACGTCATTGATGGTGGTGGGCGGCGTATCGCCGACCAGGTCGGTGCGGTATCCGAAAGTGGTTGAATACACGATCTGCGGGATGAAGCACGGCGAGACGATCAGATCGCCAAAGTCCTGGCTGGCGGGTGTGCCGTCGGGCGCCGGGAGTAGATCATTGTCGTGGTCGATCTCTACTGCCAACCCTTCGTCGCAGGCCACAATGGCATCCGACGCCACCACGTCGACCAGGTCCCAGGTGACGTTGCCGGCTTCCACCATGGCGCGCAGCTTGGCCAGTGCGCCGGAGCCCGAATCGTCGTTGATGATATTGATGTCGGGGTGCATCTTCATCCACGGCTCGTGATAGGCGTTTTGCTGGCTCGCGGTATAAGCGCCGCCCCAGGAAACAACGACCCAGTCTTCGGCCGAGGCGGCGTTCACCGCAAAGCCGGCCACTGCCGTGGCCAGCACCGTTTGAGTTATCAGTTTTTTCATCTTTTCCTCCAAAATTTTGGGAGATGGTTTGGGAGATGGTTTAAGTATTGTTCGTCCGAAACGGACAGTTGCGAATCGGGTTTCCGGTCACTTCAAAGCATCCAGTGCCCGACAATCCTCCATTTTCCAACCGACCTTCACCCTGGCCCCCTCGCGCAGTTGGGTATGGGCCGTCGAGTTGGGTATCTTGACGACGAACTCGGCGTGCCCACACACATTCATGCGGGTGCGAATGTGATCGCCAAGGTAAATCAATTCCTCTACCTTACCCTCGAACACGTTCGGAAATTCCTCTCCGGGGTCGAGGGCAACCCGCTCCGGGCGCAGCGACAGCGTGGTCTTCTCGCCCACGCCGGCAATATTCACCGCCAGCGCTTGTACCTCACGCTCTGCGCCCACGTCCACGCGGCAGCTTTCGCCCTCGATGCCGGTGATCTTGCCGCTGAGAACGTTGTTCTCGCCAATAAACTTGGCAACGAATGCGTTATCCGGCTCCTCGTACAGCACTGCAGGTGGCGCCAACTGCTGCACGATGCCGTCGTCGAACACTGCGATGCGGTTCGACATGGTCAGCGCCTCACTCTGGTCGTGGGTCACGTACAGCACGGTGACGCCAAGACTTTCGTGGATGTGCTTGATCTCGTACTGCATCTGTTCGCGCAGGTTCTTGTCGAGTGCGCCCAGTGGCTCGTCCATCAGCACCACGTCGGGGTCGAACACCAAGGCCCGGGCCACCGCGACCCGCTGCTGCTGGCCGCCGGACAGCTGCGCCGGCCTGCGATTGCCGAACTCACCCAGCTGCACCATGTCGAGCGCACGGTGCACTCGCTGCTCGACCTCGGCTTTCCCCATTTTTCTGACTTCCAGGGGAAACGCCAGGTTCTCCGCCACCGTCATGTGCGGAAACAGCGCGTAATTCTGAAACACCATGCCGATGCCTCGCTTGTGCGGCGGCACGTTGTTGATGGGCTGATCGTTGAGGTAGATCTCACCGTGGGTGGCGGGCTCGAAACCGGCCAACATCATGAGACAGGTGGTCTTGCCTGAGCCGGAAGGCCCGAGCATGGTCAGGAACTCGCCCTTTTCCATATCCAGGTTGAATTTCTTGACGACCAGCGATTCGCCGTCGTAGCTCTTCTGGACGTCTACGAAACGAACTATGGCGTTATTGGCTTCGGTCATGCGGCCCTCGTCTGCGGGATAGGCGCAATCTAGCGGGAACCGCGAATCTCACGCCCGCGATCGATCTAGGCACGTATCCTCCAATGATGACAATATAGTATTTTTTATTTGAGCCTAAATCCTTACACAGACGGTCACTTGAGGTCAACGGAAACCTACACGACGGCGAGAATAAGCCCTTTTAAAGCCATTTCAACTGCACCGAATACCCGGCACAGGAGTCCGAACTGCCCGATCTGCCGTCAGCGGGTCTTCACCCGTTTGCCCTCGATCCAGTTGATCAAAGGCCGCCACTGCTCCAGGTCTTGCTCCACCGCCGCCGGTCCCATTTCGAAAATCCCCGTTCCGCGCTCTGCAGCGCGCACGTAATTCTGCGTATCCCTCAGGCTGGTCACGAACGGGAGTTCCGTATCGATGAGAAAATCTTCCAGATGCGCGTAAATATTGGTATTTCCCCGGACCCTGTTGGCCACCAGGCCGACCAGGTGCTTATGTTCTTTCAACCGTCCCTTTTTCACGAGATCATCCACAAAATCCCGGGCGGCCCGCATATCGATGGGAGACGGCAGGACCGGTATGACCATGGCTTCCGCCTGTTTCATCAGCATTGCCAGTTTGTCGGTAACGCTGCGCGCCGGGGCGTCGAATATGATTCGTTCGGTTCCGTCCGGAATGTCCAGCGAGCCCGACAGGCCGGACAAACCGGTAATCCCTGCATGCTTCCCTTCCTTGTTGCGAACCTCGATCCAGTGCAGGCACGATTGCTGGGGATCGAAATCCACCAGGACAGTTTTTACCCCCCAGACCGCGTAGTAACTGGCGAGGTTCGTGGAGATGGTCGTCTTGCCGCACCCTCCTTTCGGGTTGGCGACCAGAATAGATCGCATTATTTCTTACCTCTGCTCTCGGTTTAACACTAGCCGGAGAACCCGTGGATCTGCGTGCCATCGAAATGACGGCGCCAAAACAATCGGGGCTCCCCGAATTTTGCACATGCAAGCGGTTAGCATACGCGTAATTGGCAACCCGCGCTACGGTCTCTGCCGGCAGTGTAGGCACCTATAGATGACTTAGCACTATCCCGAGAAATACGGCGGCCCCCGACCAGGTGTTATTCAGAAAAGCCTGGAAGCAAGCGCGGGGCTCTCTGTTTCTGATGAGCCATTGCTGGAACAGGAAAAACATCCCGGTGACGATCAGGGAACCATGGAAATAGACATCCAGCGACTCCCTGACGCCCAAGAACAGCAGAAGCGCCAGCGTAAGCGCCTGGCAACCACCGACGACCAGACGATCGTAGCTGCCGAACAGTATCGCAGTGGATTTAATGCCAATCACCAGATCGTCCTTCCGGTCCGACATGGCGTACATGGTGTCGTAGGCCATGACCCAGGCTATATTGGCGGCGAGCAGAATCCAGGCCGACGCCGGGACGCTCCCGGTCTGCGCCGAGTACGCCATCGGTATTCCCCACGAAAATGCAAAGCCCAGGAACAGTTGCGGGATATGGATGAACCGTTTCATGAACGGGTAGATGATGGCCCAGAAGGCACCGACCAGCGACAGCATGATCGTCAGGGTATTCAGGGTCATGACCAGCGCCAGCGCGGCGCCGCTCAATACGCCGCACAGTATCAGCGCTTCGGTGACAGACACCCTGCCCGCCGCCAGCGGTCGGTCCCTGGTGCGTTCCACGTGAGGATCCATCTCCCGGTCCGCGTAATCGTTGATAACGCACCCCGCCGCCCGCATCAGGAAAACGCCGGCAATGAAAACGACCAGGATATGGGGTTCGGGGCCACCTGCTGAGGCTAACCACACCGCCCACAGCGTCGGCCACAGCAGCAGCAGGGTTCCGATGGGGCGGTCCACCCGCATCAGACGCAGGTACTGCTCCAGTCGGTCCAGACCAGGCCGCATTTCTCGTCAGGACCCCGAGCGGAGGCGCAGGCAGGGATAGCCGCCTGATGAGAAATGCGGTCTATACATAGCCGTACTGCTCTGCGTTTCTGACCCAGCGCCTGATCAACGGCTGCACGCGGTCGGGATGGTGCCTCATTATCTTCTTCCCCAGCGACAGGACCTCGGGCAGCAGCTCCCGGTCCCGGACCAGGTCCGCCACGTGCATCTTCTGGGCCCCGGTTTGACGAGTGCCAAGCACTTCGCCGGGGCCTCGCAGTTCGAGATCCTTTCGGGCAATCTCGAATCCGTCGGTGGTGTCACGCAGCGCCGCCAGGCGGAACCGGGCGTGCTCCCCAAGTGGCGGCTTGTACAGCAGTACGCATGCGGACTTCCGGTCCCCACGGCCTACCCGGCCCCGCAACTGGTGAAGCTGGGACAACCCCAACCGCTCCGCATTCTCGATGATCATCAGGCTGGCGTTGGGAACGTCCACTCCGACCTCGATGACGGTGGTCGCAACCAGCACCTCCAGCTTTCCATCCCTGAAAGCCGTCATCACCTTGTCCTTTTCCGCGGCCTTCATGCGCCCATGGACGAGGCCTATGCGTGCATCGGGCAGCGACTGGTGCAGCAGTTTCGCGGTCCCCGATATGTCCTGTGCCCGGAGCACGTCCGATTCGTCGATGAGCGGGCACACCCAGTACGCCTGACGACCGCCGCCGCAGGCGACCCGAATGCGTTGCACGACTTCCTCCCGGCGTTCCTCCGGAACCACGACCGTATCCACCGGCGTGCGGCCCGGCGGCAGTTCATCGATGCTGGAGACATCCAGCTCCGTGTAGAACGTCATGGCCAGTGTCCTCGGGATCGGCGTGGCCGTCATGATCAGCTGATGCGGCATCATGCCTTCGAGTTGACCTTTGTCCCGCATGGCCATGCGTTGATCCACTCCGAAGCGATGTTGTTCATCCACGACGACCAGTGCAAGACGCGGGAATTCAACGTCCTGCTGAAAGAGTGCATGGGTGCCGACCGCCACCTGCACGGTCCCATCCGCCATCCCGGCCAGGGCGGTGCGCCGGCTGGCGGCGGACATGCGTCCTGAAAGGTAAACCGAGCGGATACCCAGAGGGGTGAGCCACGCCAGGAGGGTCCGGGCGTGCTGTTCCGCCAGCAGCTCCGTCGGTGCCAGCAGCGCGCTCTGAAATCCACTGGCTGCGGCACAGACTACTGCCGCTGCCGCCACCACCGTCTTGCCCGACCCGACGTCCCCCTGCACCAGCCTCAGCATGGGGGCCGGGCGGGACAGGTCCGCCAGCACCTCGCCGACCACCCGACGTTGTGCGCCCGTCGGCTCGAACCCCAGGCCCGGCAACAGCCCCTCGGTCACGGCGTCCACAGCGGTCAGCGCCGGCGCAGACAGTGTCCGTCGCCGCTCCCGGAGCATCTGAAAACCCAGATGGTGTGCCAGCAGTTCCTCGATCGACAGCCGCCGCTGCGCAGGCGTCGAACCGGCTTCCAGGTCCTCGAGACTGCTGCCGACCTCCGGCCGGTGGAGATCCAGTATCGCCTTCTGCAAAGTCGGCAATTCCGGGCCCTTCAGGTAGTCGCCGGGGATCAGCTCGGGCAGATCGGACCAATGACCATCAATCGCCTTGCCCGTGATCCGCCTCAGGATGAGCTGTGACACGCCCTCGGTGGCTGGATAGACCGGGGTCAGCCGTTCGTCAGGGTCCGTTGCCGGCTTCTGCTGCGAGACCCTGTATTCAGGATGCACCATCTCGAAAGTGGCGCGGCCAAACCTGACCTCTCCGAAACATGCAATCCAGTTTCCCTGTTTCAGGTTGTTCTGCTGCGCGCGACTGAAGTAGAACAAGCGAATGTTGATCCAGCCGGTTCCGTCGCTTATACGGCTGATCAAGCTCCGGCGGCGGCCGTAGGTGATGTCCGTACACTCGATGCGGCCGATGATGGCGGCCCGATGACCGGGACGCACGCTTCCGATTGCCGATACATGGGTACGGTCCTCGTATCGGTAGGGCAGGTGCAGCAGCAGATCCTGGACAGAATCTATTCCGAGCCGCGCCAGCTTTTCAGCCAGCTTCTCTCCAACCCCCGTGATTGCGGTAACGGGGGTGTCGTTACAGTCCGTGTTCGACATGCTCGAGGCAACCTGCTCCCGGGACCTTAAGAATCGGCGACCTCCATGATCGCATCGATTTCCAGCTGCGCGCCCTTCGGCAAGGCAGCGACACCGACCGCCGCTCGTGCAGGATAGGGCTCAGTGAAATAGCGTGCCATAGTTTCGTTGACCTGCGCAAAGTTGCCGAGATCGACCAGGTAAATGGTCAACTTCAGCATATCCTGCAGCGACCCTCCGGCCGCTTCGGCAACACCCTTCAGGTTCTCGAACACCTGCTCACACTGCTCCTGGAATGTATCCCCGGCGAGTTCCATGGTTTCCGGATCGAGCGGAATCTGCCCGGACAGATAGACCGTGGGCCCTGACCTGACCGCCTGGGAGTAGGTGCCGATAGCCGCCGGAGCGCTAGCGGTTGAAATAATGCTCTTTGCCATGACGATATGCCTCGATCATTAAGGAAACTCCGGAAATCCCGTGATGTTGGCATTGCACGCGAAGCGAAGCAATCCGGAATTGCAGGTTTTACTACTGCGGACGCCGTGTCGCTCTTCGCGAAGCCAAACCTGTACTATCCTTTTGCGCGTGCGACCCGGTACACACCGGCCACACGCCGGATGCTTTTCAGGATCCGCGCCAAATTGATGCGATCCCTGACCTCTATGCCCAGCCTGATGGTGGCAAAACTCCCGTCACGCTCCTCGACATTCACGTTGTTGATGTTGGAATCCTGTTCGGCTATGGCGGTAGCGACGTTTGCCAGCACACCCCTTTTGTTTTCGGTATCAACCCGCACGTTCACGGAATAGACCCCCTGCACTTTATCCGCCCAGTTCACGTGCACCAGCTTGTCCGGATGCTTTCGGTATTCCGCTATGTTCAGACAGTCGAACATGTGGACGACAATGCCGCGCCCCGTGCTCAGGAAACCCACGATGTTGTCCCCGGGCACCGGGCTGCAGCATCGCGCAAATGTGATCAGCATGCCCTCGGCGCCGTCGATGGCGAGTGGCTTTTCATCGGCCTCGAGTACTTCCAGACCGTCATCCTTGCGTTTCTTGGATGCGATCTGGTTGGCCACCATGGTAGGCAGGCGCTTGCCAAGACCGATATCTTCCAGCAGCTCGTCCCAGCTGTCGACGCCGAGATTTTGCAGAAGGTCTTTCTTGACCTTTGTGTTCAGCTTGATCTTGCCGATGCTTCGGTTCTTGATGGCGTGACCGAGTAGCCGCTTGCCCAGCTTTAACGCTTCGCGCCCCTGCTGTTTCTTGAGATAGTGCCGGATCGAGGCGCGGGCCTTGCTGGTCACGGTATAGTTCAGCCACGACGCCGTTGGCCTGGCGTTGGCGGACGTGATGATCTCGACGTGATCCCCGTTGTGCAGGACGGTGGGCAGCGAGACGAGTTCCCGGTTCACCCTCACCCCGGCGCACTGGTTGCCCACGTCGGTATGCACCGCATAGGCGAAGTCCAGCGCGGTGGCCCCGCGCGGGAGTTTCTTGATATCCCCCTGATGCGTAAATACGTACACCTCGTCGGGGAAAAGGTCCATCTTTAAATGTTCCAGGAACTCACCCGGGTTGCCGCTGGATTTCTGGGTATCCAGAAGATCCAGCAGCCACTGCCTCGCGAGTTCCTGTGTTTTCACACCGGTGGTTTTATCCGACTTGTATATCCAGTGTGCAGCAATCCCCGCCTGCGCGATACGATTCATCTCAAGGGTGCGGATCTGGACCTCGAGGGAGGCGCCGAATGCACCGAAAACCACGGTATGCAGGGACTGGTAACCATTGGCCTTGGGGATCGCGATATAGTCCCGGAATCGGCCAGGTATGGGCTTGTACAGGCTGTGGACGATGCCCAGGACCCGGTAGCATTCATCCAGAGTGCCGACGATTATGCGAAAGCCGTAGATGTCCTGCAGGTCCTCGAAAGATTTTCGCTTTTCCAGCATCTTTTTGTAGATGCTGTAGACACTTTTCTTGCGCCCGATTACTTCGGCATCGACCCCGGCACTACGCAACTCGGATTCGATGGCGGACTGGAGTTTCTTGATAACGGACTTCCGGTTTCCCTGCCTTTTTCTGATGGCCCTCTCTATGGCCCCGTAACGATTGGGATACAGGTACTGGAAGCTCAAGTCCTGGAGTTCGCGGCTCCACTGGTACAAACCCAGACGGTGGGCTATGGGCGCATAGATGTCCATCGTCTGCCTTGCCACACGCCGGCGCTTGAGCAGCGGTAAAGCATCAAGGGTCCGCATGTTGTGCAGCCGGTCGGCGAGCTTGATCAGAATAACGCGGATGTCCTTGGACATCGCCATCAGCATCTTGCGGAAATTCTCCGCCTCGGCGTGCTCCTTGCTGTCGAACTCGATCTGGCCGATCTTGCTGACACCGTCAACGAGGAGCGCCACCTCCTTGCCGAATTCCGCCTCCAGGTCTTCCTTCGGAGTTCCCGTGTCCTCGATGACGTCGTGCAGAATGGCTGCAACGATGCTGCTACTGTCCAGCCGGAGTTCCGTCAGGATCTCCGCCACAGCCACGGGGTGGTAGATATAGGGTTCGCCGCTGCGCCGCTGCTGGCCCGTGTGGGCCTCGGCGCCGAAAAGATAGGCCCGGTAGACCTCCTCTACGGCGTCATCATCGAGATACGTCCGCAATACATTGCAGAGCGGGGTGGCGGAACCAGCCGGAGCAAGCGACGGAAGCCGCCTGCCCGGTCTACGCGGTGCTTTCCTCCGAAGGGTCGGTATCTGCATCCCCCTCGGTCTCCTCCATACCGTCGGACAAGGCGTCGAACTCGTCCAGTTCCAGAGTCGGCTTGTCCTCGAGGATGTCTTTTGTCACCAGCCCCTCGGCAATCTCCCGCAGGGCGACCACGGTGTGTTTGTCGTTGTCGACCGATACCAACGGATCCGCACCGTCAAAGAGCTGGCGGGCGCGTTTGGTTGCGACCAGCACCAGCTGAAAACGGTTGTCGACATGCTCGAGACAATCTTCTACTGTAATTCTTGCCATTCAATACCCCACAAATTCTGATTTACCAGAGTGTAAAAGCCGCCGGGAATGCATTCCAGGCGCCCGCATCTATTCAATTGTAACCTTTACTGAGTCATCCACGCGCCCGGAAACAATCGAACGCAATTCAGCCATCGCCTCCTCCAGGTCGTCATTGACCACCCGATAATCGTACTCACCTCGATGGCTCATTTCATCCTCTGCCTGCTGCATTCGCCGTGCGATGACCTCGTCGGAGTCCTGCCCCCGTGCACGCAGCCTTCTTTCCAGTTCCCTGCGGGAGGGAGGCAACACGAAAATACTCCGTGCTGACGGGATTCGCTGCCTGACCTTGCGGGCACCCTGCCAGTCGATATCCAGCAGTACGTTCCGGCCCGCTTCCAGCGTCCGATCGACCTCGGCTTTCGACGTACCGTACAGATTACCGAAAACCTCAGCGTATTCGAGAAACTCCGCGTTCGCAACCATGGCCTCGAATCGAGGTCGATCCACGAAAAAGTAGTCCACGCCGTCGGTCTCACCAGGCCGCCTGGGCCGGGTCGTATGCGACACGGCCAGGACGGTGTCCACGAGTTCCTCCACCAGCCGTCTCGCCAGTGTAGTCTTCCCCGCCCCGGAAGGTGCAGAAATTATGAATAAACGTCCATGTGACATGTTGTTGAAGACTACGCTTTTCTACGAGGGGGAGCAGACCGAGTCGGGAATTATAGCCCAATACGGCAAGATCCGGTCAGCCGCCGCCGCTCCATAATCCCCTGTCGGACACGTAAATACCGGCGGAAGAACAGCCCAGGGGCGGCGGCGCGGCGGGCAATCCGTCCAAAGATGCGTTCAAGTGTGAGAAGATCGAACCGATTTGCGTTACTTTGAAGCTGGATAAGAGGTGTTCGTATGCGCGCATGGGAAATCATTTCCGACGGCGGTGTAGATGAGCTGGTACTGAACGACCGGCCGGAGCCGGCTCCGGGCCCCGGTCAGGTTCTGGTCAGGGTGCACGCGTCGTCGCTCAACTACCGGGACCTATCCACCATCGAAGATCCCGTCAGCCGTGGCCTGTCTTTGCCGACGATACCAAATTCCGACGCGGCGGGAGAGGTGGTGGCGATTGGCTCCGGAGTGGAGGGGATTACCAATGGCGATCGCGTCATGGGGTGCTTCTTCCAGGACTGGCAGTCGGGCCCCATTTCAGCCGGGGCAATGGCGTCCGCTTTGGGTGGGGCAAGACCGGGCGTCCTCGCCGAACTGGTCGCCCTGGATGCCCGTGGATTGGTGCCGGTGCCGGCACACCTGACGTGGACGGAAGCCTCGACGCTGCCCTGCGCAGCGCTGACAGCCTGGCATGCCCTGACCCGCCCCCGCCAGGTCCGGCCCGGGGAGACGGTGCTGTTGCTCGGCACCGGTGGGGTGTCCGTCTTTGCCCAACAGTTTTGCCGGCTCATGGGTGCGAGGACGATCGTCACCTCTTCGAGCGACGACAAGCTGGAGCGGATGCGAACCCTGGGGGCGTCCGAAACCATCAACTACCGGGCAACCGCCGACTGGGATTCAGCGGTACTCGATCTGACCGACGGGGTGGGAGTCGACCGCGTGGTGGAGGTGGGTGGACCCGGGACGCTCCAGAGGTCCATCGACGCCTGTCGCGTAGGCGGTCTGATCGCGCTCATCGGCATCCTGACCGGTGCCCAGGGCACGGTCACACCCACCGGCATTATGCGAAAATCCATAACCGTCAGGGGAATATATGTCGGCTCCAGGCAGATGTTCCTGGAGATGAACGAGGCTGTTTCATTGCACAGGCTGACGCCCGTTATCGACGAGGTATTCGAATTCCTGCAGGCGCCCGGGGCATATCACCGGATGCGGAGCGGTCGCCACTTCGGCAAGCTGGTGATCGAGGTAGGCTGACGCCGCAAGGCTGATTCAGCCGTCTCAACCCGTGGTGCGGTGCTCGTCCCCGGAGCGGAGGCCAATTTGATGTCAGGTCAGTCGGGATTGCTGGATATTCTCTCTGTTACGGCCCCGATATTCATTATCGTGGGGATCGGCTACTCAGCGGTCAGACTGCACCTCATGCCTCAAGACGGGATCCGCGCACTTGCCATTTTTGTGGTGAATTTTGCGGTTCCGGCGCTTTTGTTCAAGGCGATAAGCGAACGCTCCATCAGCGAGATAGTTCATATCGACTTCCTGCTTGCCTATGGGCTCGGCTCGTTGATCGCCTTCGCTTTCGTGTTCACCCTGGCCAGAAGAATGCGCTCACAGAACGTAACGACCAGCGCGATCTTTGGACTGGGCGGCAGCTTTTCCAATACGCTGATGGTGGGATATCCGGTCACATCTGCGTTACTCGGTTCCGCCGCGCTGGTGCCGTTTGCTCTCGCGCTGCTGGTGGAGAATTTTCTTATGATGCCCCTCTCCCTGGCGCTGGCGGATATGGGCAGGAACCAGGAGAAAGGTCTTGCCAGTGCGTTATTGGCAGTTGTCCTGACCTGGTTGAAGAACCCCATCATGATGTCCATTTTCGCCGGCGTCCTGTTCTCCCTGCTCGATCTCGAGACACCTGCAGTGGCAGGCAAAGTCATCGACCTGTTGTCCAAAACAGTCACCGGAGTGGGACTGTTCGTCATCGGCGGCATGCTGGTCGGGTTCAAATACCCGGGGAAAATCCGGGATGTCTCGCTGGTGATGGCGGGCAAACTGATCATCCATCCGCTGGCGGTAGCCGCTGTATTCCTGATGTTCCCCGGAATGGATCCCCTGCTGCGGACTGCAGGCATTATACTGGCGGCCGTTCCGATGCTGGGGATCTACGCCGTCATTGGGCAGCGCTACGAACTGGGCGCTATCTGCGCCGCCGTACTGGTGCCCACCACGGTGGTTTCTTTCGCGACCATCACGACCGTCATCTGGCTGCTCACCCACGTCTAACCGGTATACTTTGGCGCCGGCTGCCAGCAGGTGGAGGCGTCATTGACCTTGAACAGCAACAGAATTGAAGTTTGGGAGCACACACATGATTGAAGAAATTACGGGACTACCGGCAGGCACGTTGGGCTTCAGGATTTCCGGCAACGTCACCGGTGACGACTATGACCGCGTACTCACACCGGCGATAGACAAAGCCATCGAGGAATTTGACCGGATCCGGTTCCTGGCGCAGATCGGCCCGGACTTCAAAGGCTACAGTCTGGATGCCGCGTGGGATGACGCCAGGCTCGGTTTGCGGCACTGGAAAGGATTCGAACGGGTAGCCGTGGCAACCGACGTGGGCTGGATGCGGACCATGATCAAGGGGATGAGTTTCATCATGCCATGCCCGGTGCAGCTGTTTGATCTGGATGAAGTCGATGATGCCAAACGCTGGTTGGGCGAGTCACTCGGGTCGATACAGCTGGACAGCGAAGGCGACGTCATCGGTATTCGCCTGCTGGGCAAACTCGAACCCAGCGCGTAC
>Ga0316187_10002122_pt1 | contig 17320 bp, 13 predicted proteins | sample CroRivburrow1_MG_FD_204927 | JGI IMG/M metagenome (GOLD analysis project Ga0316187, IMG submission 204927) | Coastal sediment microbial communities from Maine, United States - Cross River worm burrow 1 | ecosystem: Environmental > Aquatic > Marine > Coastal > Sediment | place: USA: Maine...
GCTTGTGTTCCTTGGCGATACCGCCGAACAGCAGTCCGCCGACAAAGGCCGCGATGAAGCCGCTGCCACCCAGGGCCTGGGCCAGCGCGAAACAGGTCACCGCCAGCGCAGGTACCGGCAGCTGACGCCAGGTCTCGGTGATCCAGCCGCGCCCGGCGGCCCGCCTCAACGTCCACGAACCGATCAGCGTCAGCCCGATACCGACCACGGCACCTATACCGATCTCCTCGATCACCAGCATCAGCGGACTCACCTCGCCGCCCCCCTGCCCGCTGGCGGCGACGGCCAGACCGAGAAACACGAACAGGATCGGGACACAGATACCATCGTTGAGCCCGCTCTCGACATTCAGCCCCTGACGCATGTTGGCCGGGACACGCTCATCCGAGACCACCGCCTTGCCGAGCGCTGCGTCTGTCGGCGCCAGCATGGTCGCGAGAATTGCGACCTCGAACAGGGTCAGGCCGCCGAACAGTACCACCCCAACCCCGAAGCCGAATACGATTGTCAGCGGCAGGCCGACCAGCAGCAGCCGCCCGGGGATACGGATATTCTTCTTCAGCACCCCGAGATCGGAATTCGAGGCATCAGTGAACAGCACCATCGCCAGGGTCAGCTCGGCGAGTGTGCGCAGGCCCTCGGCATCGACGTCCAGCTTGAGCAGATCCAGCCCGAGCGGACCGAACACCAGACCGAACGCGGTAAAGACCAAAGCGCCATTGATCGGCGTGCGCTCGAGACCACCACCCACGGTGCTATAGAGAAACACGAATGCCGCCAGAATCGCCAGAGTTTCGTACATAGCTTTACCACCTCAATCGCATAGGGTTTGTGTCCACGTAATCTTCAGACTACCGTTTCACTGCAGCGCGCTCGGCGCCGCACTCGCCGGCGCCCCGGCTTCATCACCCGCTGTACCGGTCCGCACCATTACCGAAGCGGTCGTGCCGACGCGCAGCTCAACCCCGTCCGGGACCGCTTCGAGATGAATGCGCACGGGCACCCGCTGGGCCAGGCGAATCCATTCAAAGGTCGGACTGATGTTCGGCAGCAGATCCTGCCCGGTACTGCCATCGTCCTGGGCAATACCCCAGCCGATGCTGTCCACGCGGCCGCGAAGTGGACTATCCGGGTAGCTCATCAGCGTCACGATCGCCTGGTCGCCCCGGCGTACCTTGCCGACCAGGGTCTCGCGGAAGAAACCGTGCACCCAGAAGCTGTTCACATCCACCAGGGCCAGGGCCGGCTGGTTGGCCACAGCCTGGCTGCCCAACCGCAGATTGAGGTTGGTGACATAGCCGTCCACGGATGCCGTCACCTTGCTAAACTCCAGGTTCAGCCGCGCGGTCTCCAAAGCCGCCTTGGCCGCGCGCAGCTGGGCGTTATCTTCCCCTGACGCACCAAGTTCGGCTCGTGCCCCAGCCAGCTCCGCCTGTGCCTGCAGCTGGGCCGCCTTGGCCTGTATGAGCTGCGCCCTGGCTCTCTGATCGTCGGCCTTGGCAACGTCAAAGTCGGCCTTGGTCTGGTCATAGTTGCGCTTGGAGATACTCCCCTCCGCCACCAGCTCCGAGGCGCGCTCGAAATCCGCCTTGGCCCTCACCAGCTCCGCTTGTGCACTCTCGATGGCCGATTCGGCCTGCTCGATCTGCGAGGCGCTCTGGTCGAGCGCCGCCTCCGCGGCCTTGACCTGTTGTTCGAGGTCTCTCAGTTTGTCGCGCGTCTCGTCGAGATTGGCGCTGGCCCGATCCAGGCTCGCCTGGTAGGTACGTGGATCAATCTCGAACAGCAGATCACCGGCCTTGACGAACTGGTTGTCAACGATCGGGAGCTGAACGATGGGACCTGAGACCCGGGGAGCCACCTGGATGATATTGGCCCGCACCTGACCGTTTCGGGTCCAGGGATTGTTGAAGTAGTCCCAGTACTTGAGGGCAATTGCCGCCACCGCCACCAGGACAACCAGGCTGGTCATCAGGACCTTTTTAGATAGACGCATAGTATTCACCCCGGAATCACGAAGGTGCCGAAAAAGAGCGAGTAGATCACCGCCAGGGCGAGCAGCACCAGGGGCGGGTAGGCAAAATAGCGCGACAGCCGGTAACGATTGAGAAGCTGGGTCGTCAGCCAGGCGACGAAGAAGCCGAGCAGACTCGCGATCAGTAGCGGTGGGAAATACACCCCGCCGATCGAGAATTCACTGGGGATCAGCAGCATCGGTCTCCATCCTCATCAAAAGCGCGCCTCACGCCAGCGGCCCCAATCGATGGCAGCGGCATGGACCACATATTGGACCGTCGTCTCGGAGAGCCCTCTGAAGGCACCGAGCAGGCGGTAGAAATGCTCCCGATCCTGGCGACTGAGTTGTTCCTCGGTGGCCTTGTTCAGGGACTCTTCGACACGTAACTCCAATCGTTCGACAATTGCCCCCAAGGTCGCACGCGCCCGCTGCACATCGCCACTGCCAGTATCGCCAGACAGGCGTTGGAATGCCTCGCGCACCCGCAGCCGCCAGGCACGAATATCGTGGAGCAATTCTTCGATAATAAATTCCGCGTGCGGTTTCGCGCGTGCCTCCAACAGCTCTTCCATTCTGAAACTCAGCGACTGGACATCGGTCACCAGCGCCTGCACCGCCTGCGGTGAAGCGCTTGGCAGCACCCTGGCATCAATATGAAGCGCCCAGGCGCCAAGCTTGCGCGGCAGGCTGGCCAACTGGTGTGCATGAAAAGACCTGCGCCAACGATCAAGGCGCGTCGGTACGCGATCGGGGTCATGACGCATCGTCGACAAGAGGTAGTCACTGCTGCGGAAGAAGCGGGCGAGCAGGCGCTGAAACGCCCACTGCGGACGCAAATCAAACGGAAAATAGGTGCTCAGCGCCAGAACCAGGAAGACCAGCGGAAACATCATGGCGGTATTGGCGACAGACGAGAAGCTGTAGCTCTGCTGGTTGGAGATACCGGTAACCACAACCAACATCACCAGACCGAATACCCGGCCCAGGGCCTGTTTAGGCGAGGCAAACAGATAACAGATGGCGAAGCTCACCGCGAAGAGCATCAGGCCCAGGCCCAGGAAACTCGACAACTGCGGCATCACAAAGATGTACAGCAGGCCGGCAAACAGAATGCTGACCATGGCCGGCGTGAACAGGGTCTTGGCCTGTAGATGGGGAGTTGTCGCCAATATCATCCCGAACGGAGCAGCGACGTTCAATATCCCAAAACCACCGGGAATGTCGGGCACGTAGACAGCGGCGAGAAAGACAAGCCACATGATCACCGTGATGCGGACCACGCCGGCCAGACGGTCAGGATCGAACAACATCCCGGTATTCAGTCCGGGCGCGGATTCGGCCACCGCAACCGCCTGGCCGAATCCCTTGATATCGGCGACGCTATCGAACAGTGATCGCGTCAGCGCCTCCAGATGGCGCAACTGCGAGCAGCAGACGGTCAGGGCGGCCTGATGAAAATGCGATAAGGCCTGGACCTGTGCTTTATCCAGGGTCAGTTCCATGGCTTGTGGTGGCTGCCCGGGTGTCTGGCCGGCCAGCATGTGCTCGAGCGCGGCAAATCGGTCTTCAAGTTCGGCACCAACCTCCTTCAGGTTGGGTACCAGCCGCTCCAGGGCGAGGCCCTGGACCTCGGCGAAGCTCTCTCGCCAACGCTCGAGCGTCGAAGCCAGTTCCGCCGCCTGCCGCCGATAGCGCCGCCACTGTTGCCGCAGCTCCCAGACCTCGTAACTGTCAGTCTCCGCGGCATCCAGCAGTTGCTCAGCACCCGTCTGCTGCTGAACCAGCGCGTTCTTCAAGGCACGGGCATCGTCAGCGCCACCCTCCCCTTTCATCAGCCCGAAGTAAGACGTGAAGAGTTGGTGCTGCGTCGATGCCAGCTTGCCGACGGCGGCCTCGAACTTCGCTTGTGAGTTGCTGGGCCAGACCAGGACCGAGACCAGGCTGAAGACCAGGATGCCCAGGCCGGTCTCCTGCGCCCTCAGCACCGCGACATCGAACGCGTTGCCCGCACTAAGGGCGGCCTCCACCGAGATGATCACGACGACGAAACCGCCGACATGCCACAGATACTGGTGTTTGGCGCGGGCCATCATGTAGGTGCAAAGACCCACCCAGGTCGAGAGCAGCAGCATGAACAGCCAGCGGTCTTGCGCGCTGAGCGCAATGATCATCAGTCCGACCGCCGCCGCAATCAGGGTGCCGAAGATACGCAGCGCCGCCTTGTTGAGCGACTGGCCCACGGTCGCCAGGCTGATCACGGCCACCGCAACACCCGCCCATTTGGGATTGTCCCAGTCCATCGACAGGGCGATGCCATAGGCAATGGCCATCGCCAGCGCGGTCTTAAACGACTCTTTGAAGCGGGTGGATAGCATCAAGTGCTCGCGCAGATCATCTGGCGGATGCTCGGCCTTGTTCGGCCAGGAGACTCTGGAAGTCCGGATTGCTGCGGATCAATTCGCGACCCGCCTCAATCAGCTTGTCCACCTGCTCGTCGCTGAGGTCGAAACTGGTTGGGATAAGGTTGAAAAATTGCAACAGATCGGGCCTGTCGATATCGTTGAATCCCAATTGGATAAAGTGCGACTGAACCTGCCGCCCCGGCGTCGATAGATCCTCGGCCCAGCGCGGCAGCGTCTCGTCCATCAGTTCCAGGGTCGCCGCGTTGTAGCGGTGCAACTGCGCCGACGACACCGCGCCGATGCTCTCCTCCAACGACGGCTGTTTGTTGGACTTGTCCATCTCCGGTTTGGGGTTCGTGGAGGCATTGACAGAAATCACCACCAGCCGGCCAGGTGGCCTGCGATCGACGCTCTTTAGAAAGGTCTGAATTCCACCCGACACCTCGACGATCTCATAGATGGCACGTAGCCCCAGATTATCGGTGATCCCTCCATCCACAAAATGCGCGTAGGGACGCTGCTCTTTTTTTCCATAGGTCTCCAGGCCCTCGACGACCTGTGTCAGTTCGGCATTGTCGATCACCCGCTTTCGGGCACTCTCCAGCCATGCCAGTTCGCTTTGACCACAGCCCGCGTAGTTCCGCAACACCACCGGGTGGAATAATATCGGTACGGCAGACGATGCCGTGACCGCACGGGCCACCGGATACGAGTTGATATCCGAGCACAAAAGATTGAAATATTCCTGAATAAAGGAGAAACGCACCCCGTAACCGAGATCCGATGCATTGATCAGGATCATGGGTCCATCCTGGCGCTGCATATCCGCAAAGGTTTTGTTGTGAAACACGGTTTTCTCATAGAGATCCACCGCCATCTCGGTCCGCCCGGCGCTGCTGAACCAGCGCAGCGGATTAAACAACGCGCGCAGCAAGGTGCCTTGGACGTTGCGCCGGAGGAATACCTCTTCAAAGTCCTCAAAGATACGGTCGCCAAACAAACCGTAATAGGCTGAAGTGAAGCTTCCGCCCGAGACGGAGCTGATAAGGTCCACCTCATCAAGCAGCCGACGCTGCTGACCGTCTATCACGACCATCGTATCGCGCAGTTCCAGCATGACCCCGTAGGCAAGGGCCGCAGCGCGGGTCCCCCCCCCGGAGAACGCCAGCATGAGTGACATATCCCCGGCTCCCCTTCGAGCGACGGTCTCGAACGAGTAGCCCTGTTTGGATGCAGGCTCGGACTCTGGCTCGTTGTCCACCACGCCATAGGGCGCGCAGCCGGAAAGTAGAGAGAGCAGCAAACATAAACCGATGAGCTTCATTGTGTCTCCCCGTTCCTTCTCATACGGATTGGCTCTACATGGTCCTCCTAGTGGGCCAAGTGTCGATACTCCTGTCGGGGGACTCATTGCGAGTCCGCTTGGCCCACTAGCGGTTGCGTCGGACTCCGCCCAGCAGTGCGCTGCCGATAGCGCCAGCGGCAGCACCTTTGCCCGCATCGCCGGCCACGGCACCGATCACGGCGCCTTTTGCCGCGCCCGATGCGAGGTCGCGCCCGGCGGTCGTGTCCTTACCCGGTTTCTTGGTTACGCCGCCAAACAAGGCACCGCCCACGGCGCCGGCGGCTGCGCCTTTGCCCGCATCACCCGCGATTGCGCCGACCACGGCACCCTTTGCCGCGCCACCCAGGGTATCCTCTGCGAGATCGCGACCATGTGCCGCGGCGCTCAGAAGCACGGCCGCAAGCAATACCCCGGTAGGTAATACTTTCATCCCCATGTTCAGTCTCCTCTCAAGGTCAGCCTTGCGCGGACTGCTGCGCCACTGGCTGTGCCGTTCACTTTTCAACGCGGTAGACAGGAACCGAATATCAGGTACCCCACGCCCTCCGTTACGATCGACCCGGTCAAGCTGCCGCTCGCCTTGTCAATCCTGACGCTCCAACCACTGGTTCCCTCACTCCCGAGAAGGACCAGGAGATCATCCTCACCGCCGACACTCGCAATCGGCGACGAACGACGGTCACCGCCTTGCGTCGCGCTCTCGACCACCTTCTTGTCCGGATGGAACAGCATAAATACAGGCAGGTTCACAGCCGTCGCCGGGCCTTCGAGACAGTCGCCGTCATTATCACAGCTGACCGTGTTGGTCAGCGCGCAAAGCATCGAAGACGTGCCCCCTGCCTGATCGCCCGTAGCCGATACCGCGGACGCTGCGCACAAAATTCCGGCGGCAATGATCTGATAGGTAAATTTCATTGATTTCTCCCAATCCGGATCATGCGACCCGGCATTCCAAAACGCTTTCGTTGCCAGTAAACAAAAATCAATGGACTCGATTGATTCGAGTGATCGTCAACTGGTCCATATCCAAAATGTATTTCAATCGAGTCTGATGACCCCATTGATCCCCCCTGTATCAGGCCAGCGGAACAAACGAAACCACCCGATCAATCGTCCAATAGGCCGCCACGCTGCCAATACCATAGGGCACCAATCGCCAGCTTGCTTGCGGCAGCGCCACCGGCAGCCGTTTCAGCAGTGCTATCACACTCACTACCACTGCGATAAACAACAACTGCCCGGTCTCCACCCCGACATTGAACATCAAGAGCGCCAGCGGCACCTCATGCTGCGGCAGCCCGATCTCAGACAATGCCCCGGCAAAACCCAGGCCATGGAACAGGCCGAACACAAACGCGATCACCCACGGCCAACGCTCGGTAATCCCCATCCGGCCCTGACGTTTATGAATGATCTCGCCGGCGAGGAACACGATGCTCAGCGCAATGATCGCCTCGGTCGGCGCCGGCGGCAGATGGATCATCCCGAGTGTCGCCAGGCCCAGCGTGATGCTGTGCGCCACCGTGAATGCGGTTATCGCCTTGAACAGGGACATCAGACCCGTCACGATCAGCAGCAGCGCGAACACAAACAGGAGATGGTCTGCACCCTCCAGGATATGGATGGTGCCCATGAGCCAGTAATCGCCTGCCACCTGCAATTTGCCGGCCCGTTCAGGTATCACGTAAGACGTATTACCCGAGCGCAGTATGGTGGAAAACTCCGATCCATCCTGCAGCTCGATGCGTATCAGTACGTCATTGGGCACCGCATCGAGACCGACGATGCGCAGGGTCGCTCCGTTCAACGACTGACCATCTGAGCGATAGGTGCTCTGCTCCACCCACGCGACCGGCGTCTGTCTGACCACCGGACTCCCAACCGGTGCGAGAAACTCCGGTAACTGAGGCGTGATCTGCACCACCGCCCTGTTGCGCTTGATCGGTTTCTTCCAGAGGACATCGACCCAGCCGCCCTGGCGCTCGGTGATCTGCAGCAGCGCCGGTGAGAAATCATCGGCCAACAGGATGCCCGGCAGGAAAGACAGCAGGAGAAACGTTATCAACGCCCGGTAACGCGAGCCTTTTTCATACCTGGAATTCACGACGTAGGCCCCGACTTGTCCGCAGCACCGCCGGTGACCTCCGCTGCGCTGCCGCGACCTGTGTAGGGTAAAGCGGGCAGCTCTTCGATCACGATCTCGTACCGGCTTTTCAGCTGCTCGTAAAACTCAGCCTCGATGGCCTCCTGCTGGCTGGCTTGCCAGTCCTGCAGGACCCTGTCCTTGACTGCCTCGAACGAAGAATCCGGTGCAGACTCCAGGGCCGATACATAGACGAGGTGGGTGCCATAACCGGAGAGTACCGGGCCGTGCCATTGTCCGGGTTCCAGCTGCATGACGCTCGCCGTAAATCCCGAACCCAGAGACTTGCGCACCTCAAGCTCCGATTGCTGAATAAATTCATTGCGCAACAGGAAACGATCGCCTTTGTCGGCTGTAGCCGCATCGGGGGGACCGATGGCTGTCAACTCCGCGAGCAATGCATTGGCATCATCCAGGGTCGCATCGCCCCGTTTGTCCGGATCGATAAAGACATGCGTGAAGCTAACCAGGTCGGGCGCCTTGTAATCGTCCCGGTTGTCCTCAAAAAAGCGTTCGAGCTCGCCTTCTGCGGGCTGCTTCATGGCCGCGAGATCCTTGGTCAGGAATTCGAGCTTCTGTGCCATACGGCGGCGGGTGATCGGGTCGTCCTTATCCAGACCCATCGCGACCGCTTCGCGATAATAGATATTCTCGCGGATGTAGCGCTTGATCAGGCCGTCGAGTTCCTGTTCCGTCGGTGGGCGCGACCAACGTGCCTGCCAGGCCGCGACGAAACCATCGACTTTTGCCTGGTCGACGACGATCACTCTTTCGCCGGCACCCTCCTCTTCGACCGGCGCGCCAGAGATGCCGTAGGCAGCGTAGATGGCGGCACCTATCAGAAAAAAGTGCAAAAGCGGTTCACGTAACAGTTTCATTTCGAAATCTATCCTTAACTCATTCGTAGGCTGGATTAGGCGCGCTAGCGGCGTAGCCCAACGGAAACAGCCAAACTGTTGGGTTACGCTTCGCTAACCCAACCTACGCAAGCTGTATCAATCGAGTCTGACCCCATTGATACGTGACCCCATTGATACGTGCAGCAAAAAGAACGCCCCGCCGATGAGCAGAAAGTGCAGCAATGGCTCGCGTATCAACTTCACTTCAAAATATCTCTTTGGTTTCCGGAAAAAACGGGGGCGGAAACTTCGTCGAAGAAGCCGAACATTGATAACCGCCCCTTTTCATCCTCAGTGACTTCCTATCCCTTCGGTGTAAACCATATGGGCGAGGTGTAGGCGCGCTCGGTGATCGTCATCCGCGTTCCCGGCATCGGCTCGACGCCGAAGCGCTTGGCGTCATACGCCGTCCAGCGCGGAGTGGGTATTTCGATCACTCGGGCGTAGTAGAAGGCCCGCAGCTTGGGGTCGAAGTCCGGGTCCTGCCAAACCGTGATCAACTCCGCCGCACCGATGCTATTGGTCCAGGTGGCATTCTCGACGTCGACCGTGGTGCCGACGGCGGGGACCTTACCCTTGGCATCGGGCTCGCGGTCCCCGCCCCAGGCCACGTCGTATACCTTCTCATGCAGCTCGCCCTTCTTGTCCATCCAGCCTTTGACGATCTGGACACGGTCGAGGTTGGCGCCGATGGGGTCCTTTAGAGCGGCGACCAGGAAGCTGGGCGCCTTGCCCTCGGGCGCAGCGCTGAGATCACCGCCCATGGGCACACCCTTACCGTACCCGGGGACCGCCGGGTTGCGCGTATTGGCGTCGGTCTGGTCGAACTCCCAGCCGCCGAAGAAGCGAACGATCATGCGCGTGCCGGTGGTCCCATAGGTTTCCCTGCGGTGCAAGGCGTCCCAGATGGCGGTGCGGGTATTCTCCTCGGCCCAAACGGCGGCGTAACCCGACGAACCGACCTCCCAGTCCATGACCTTTACACCGCTCTTCTCGTTGTTCATGAAGGGTTCCTTCATGCGTTCCGGGCTGGGCTCCTGGGGCGTCGTCTTGCCGAAGAAGTTCTCTTCCTCCGCCGCCGCGAGGCCGGTGTGCATGTCGGTGCTGCCGACCATGCCGAACTTGTAGGGATTGGTGCCGAGCTTGGCCTCCAGCTTCAGACCGTTCTTAAGCGCCGAACGCGCATACTCGTACTGCAGCATGTCTTTGTCCTTGGCCTGGCTGGCGTCCAGGTTGCCCTTGTCCCAGAGCTCGAAGTCGGCGAACTCGTCGTTCGGCGACAGGTACGGGTGGGCCTCGGCGGTGCCTTTGGTCTGGGTGACCTCATAGAGGCGCTCCCATTTTGCCCGTTGCTCGACATAGTCCTTGTCGACCTTCTTACCCGTGTAGGCCTTCTCGACCGGGAACATAATGCCGTTGGACAGGTTGCCGTTGTGTGGAATGGCCAGCACACTGCCGCCGGTCTTCTTTTCGTAGGACTCCATCCACTTCCACAGATCGACGGGGTTGGGGCTGCCCGGCGGCATGATGGTGAACGGCACCACCTGGATGGCGCGGTCGCCGTTGTCGCGGAAGATCACGTTGCGGTGCATGTTGGCCCCCTTCACCAGCGAGGTCCATTCGTAACCGATGACGGCGGTGAATCGGCCCGGCTCGTTGAATTCTTCCGCGGCGTCGATGGTTTCCTGCCAGGCATCGCGATAGGGTCGAGTCCCGGGGGCGTAAAGCAATGCCTTGGGGAACTTGCCCTGCGAGAACAGGCCGATCATGTCCAGGGCCGCCTCTCCCCCCTTGCCCTGCATGACCAAGTCATGCCACTCACGGCCCTTCGGGTCGGCGAGCAGTGCCGCCTTACCCGCCAGCAGGTCGGTGGCGAAGCCCATGTTGTCCGAGTGGTCGGTCACCACGAGGAAGTCGAGCGGACGCGCCAGTTGCACCGGCTGACCGGTCGAGGCGGTGACCTGTTCGCCGCGCGCAAAGCGGTAGGCGTCGCGCGGCCTGAGCCTGGCGCCCCATATGCCGGCATCCATGGAAAATCCGGTATGCAGGTGGGTGTCGCCAAAGAGCGGACGGGTTGGGTAGTTGCGCTCGGCGTACGGGGAGTAAGGCTTTGCACCAAGCGCCTTGTCGATCTTCGCCTTGTCTGTTTCTCCCGGGGTCAGACCCGCGGAGTTCTCCGCGAACGCCGGCACGGTCAAAAGCGCCGCACACAGGACCGACGAAATGAAAGCGCCAGCCTTGGTCCTCATTCTCATTGCCTTGGTCCTCATTCTCATTGCCTTGGTCCTCGGATAAATGGGGTCTGACCCCATTTATCCTTTTCTTGTGCTTACTTCTTCTCAGGTGAGGCCGCCGGCCCCCATGTATGGCCCGTCAGTTTTTTCAACTTGGCCTTGATCAACAACTCTTTCTCAGGCGTGTACCAGATCGGTGAAGACCAGGCGCGCTCCTGAATCGTTGCGGCCACGTTCTTGGGCGGCTCTACACCCAACTTGACTGCGTCATAGGTGGTCCAGCGTGGTGTCGGGATCTCCAGCACCCTGACGTAATAGGCGGCTCGCTTCATCGGATCAAAGTCCGGGTCGGTCCACACGGCGCTCAACTGGGTGTCGCCAATGTCATTGGTGTACGTGGCCTTTTTGACATCCACCGTGTTACCCACCGGTGGCAACTTGCCGGTCTTGGCATCGGGCTTACGGTTGTCCGACCAGGCGACGTCGTAGATCTTCTCGGCCGGCAGGCCCCATTTGTTGACATAGGCCTTGATGATCTGGATCCGATCGAGATTGCCGCTTTCCGGGTCTTTGACGGCCCAGACGGCGAAGGTCGGTGCCTTGGCGCCTTTAGGCTGCTTCGCCAGGTCTCCGCCCATGGGCACGCCACCGTCGTAGCCCTTCTTGACGAAGTCCTTATCTTTCACCAGGTCCTTCGGATAGCCCCAGCCACCAAAGAACCGCAAGCGGATGAGGGTACCGGAAGTACCGTAGGTCTCCTTTGCCTTCATCGCATCGAAGATCGCCTCACGGCTGTTCTCTTCGGCCCATACCGCCGTGGTACCGGCCGACCCCATGACCATGTTGGTCGCACCGGAGGCATTGGGTGTCGGATCCAGCCGTTTCTTGGCGGTGTCGTCCAGCACGCCGTGGGAGCCATGGAAGTTGAACTCTTCGTTGTTGGAATAGCCGGAGTGGGCGTCCGAACCTGAGGCGACACCGTATTTGAACGGGTTGGTGCCTAGTTTGTCTTCCAGCACCATGCCGTTCGCCAATGCCTGACGGTAGTAGCCGTATTTCATCTGGCCGGTCTGGCCGACGTTGATCATGTTCTGCTGGATCTCGAAGTTGGCAAATTCGTCATTGGGGGAGAACAGCGGATGGGTATCCGAGCTGCCCTTGGTCTGGATGATCTCGGTCAGCGGTTCGTTGGCCTGTTGCCGGGCCGCATAGCGCTCGTCCATCGGACCGCCGAGAAACTTGTTCGGCGAAAACATCCAGCCGTCGGACAGGTTGCCGTTGTGGGGGATGGCGAAGGCCTCGGTGCCCTGGTTGCGTTGGATCTCGAGGAAGGTCCAGAGGTCCTCGGGATAGATGGAGTCGAACGCGGTAAAGGGTACGACAGGCCCTTTGTCATCCCTGAAGAACACATTCCGGTGCATGTTGCGACCGTTGGGAATCGAGGTCCACTCATAGGCGAGCAGCGTGGTGAACTCCCCCGGCTTGTTATGCTTGTTGGCCGCTTCCGTGTACCGCTTCCAGTTGGCCGACTGGAGTTCCGGGGAGACAAACTCTTTCATCGGCTTGCCCGTTACCAGCGAGCGCAGAATCTGGTTGATGGCTGAATCCGGGTCATGCGGATCGGCGTTCTTGTCTCGCAGTTTCTTTGCAAGGTCCGTCTTGTAGAGCGGATCGTCCTTATCGATCAGCGACGGCATGATGCCGAAATATTCGGCATGGTCGGTGATCGCCACAAAGTCATAGGGCGTGCTTTTCTTGATCGGCTCGCCCGTCGTCGACAGTTTGACCTCCTTGCCCATGGCCCATTGATAGGCCTGATCCCAGGTCTGACGCGTCCCGACAACGAACGCGTCGGGAGAGTTCATGGTATGCAGGTGTTGCTCACCGAAATAGACGTTTTTCAGCGGGTTCTTCTTGCCGTCGGCACGATCGGGTTCACCGACGGAGTCGGCAGCGATCGCGCTGCTGGCAAGCATTGCTGAACACAGCGCCGAGAGCGTGAGTACAAATGCCTTGGTTCTCATTACCTTGGTCCTCATTGCCTTGGTCCTCATTGATCAATGGAGTCTGACCCCATTGATACTCAGAATGTCAGATGGAGTCTTCCGCTCAGCACGATGGCGTCATCGACGTCCTTCAGGCTTGGTTCCAGATACTGCAGGTTGATCGAGAATTTGGCCGCCGGCGTGATGGCCAGGTTGTAGAACGCCTCGATCCCCTGAGACTCACCTTCGAAGCCGAGTTTGCTGGTCAAATTATCGTCATAGACATCGTTGTAGAAGTAACCAATGCCGAACACATCGTTGGGCCGGGAATCAATCACGCCACGGCCGCCAATGCCGAGGCTGACGCTGGTCTCAAACGGGTTTGTGTCTTTGTCCGCGAAGCCGAGGCGGCCGAAAATGCCCCACCCTTCAAGATCCGGGCGCTGGTTGTGCAGGTCGAGCGGCCCCTCACCAACTCCCTCCGCGGAGAGATACTGCCAGAATGAGAGGATTACCATCCAGGACTCGTCTTCGGTCGATGTCACCGGGCCCACGATGCCGTCGCCCGGATTAACGGCGAGAGTGCCGAGTTCCGTGAAATCGGTGTCGAAGAAATAGATGGCGTTTACGTTCGCGCCGCCAGGCAGGCCGCCCAGTCGATATTGAAACATCGCCGCGTTGGCCCAGATGGTGCCATCGTCGTAGGCATCGTCGAAGCAACTGTTATAGGAGCAGTCCGTGGCGCTGAGCACTGCACTCGAGAGAATCACCTGCTTGTTGGGTATGTAGAGGGCCCCGCCACCCAGCGTGCTGGCGGGGACGATCAGCGTCTGCGGGCCGTAGTTGAGATTGTAGTTCTGGAACTGGGTGCGACCCCGTCCGGACGCGAACTCGTTCAGGTCGCCGTTTTCGAAGGTGTCCACTTTCCCGAAGAACAGGCCGAATTGCTCGGACAGGAACTGGTTGTATGTCAGGTTGGTTATGGTGAAGTCCGCGTCTTTCTGCAAATCGGCATAATCCACGGGGACAAGCGAGGCCGTGAAGTGCGGCTGCGTCGTGCCCGAATAAGGATTGGTGTTGTTGCCGTATCGGGTTTCGGCACGGATATCGATCAAGGCCCCGGGCAGAACACCGGCGCGCATCAGGTCCACTTTCAGTTTGTAGGTGAGATTGGAGCCCGATTCGGTTTCGCTACTGAGACCGCCATCGACGACAGAGCCAACCCAGGACAGCGACTCCAGACCGAACTGAACACCCTTGTTCGCCCACTCGGTCCGTTTCCCGCCCCAGTCGCCGGTGAGATAGTCCCGCTCCCAGATGTCGCCCCCGTAGTCCGGAACCGGCAGAATCCCCTGCGGCTGATCGGTCGACGCATTTGCCTTGGAGGCATCCCCCTCTGCGTGTACGTCGACCGCCGCCAGGAGCATGATGAGCAGTGCGGCGAGTGGTCGGACCGCCAACCGCCTCGACGCATCAGAGCACCGTCTGAGGCAGAGACCTGATTGAAACCGATCGTTCGTTTCCGAAAGCTTTATTTTCATACCTTCCTCATCCTTAACCCCTTTCTGCGGTGGAGTCGCTGGCAGAAGCAAGGGTATCCGGTTGCCGCCAGCGCAAAAGTCATGTCCCGGTCGCTGGCTGTCCTTCTTCGACGCCTCCGACCGAGGCCCGTAGATGCGGGCAACACGCCGCCAGAAGGCTTTCCATATCACTGCACGGCATCAGTGCTGACAATACCGGCAACATGTTCATCCGCTGTTCAAAGGCGACGGTCCACCCTGCGCTCAACTCGGTCTTCGCGCCGATCCTCGCGCCGGTCTTGTCGGCGATCCCGCCGGCGCTCGCGCCGGTTTGCCCCGGCAAACGAAATCGGTGTCAGCGGGCGTCCGATTTCATCGATAAACAGCGACGCCTCAGTACCGTCAACTTCCTCTTCACCATCCAGCACCTCGGCGTCGTAAACCAGATCGGCCCCCTCCAGCCGCGGGTTGCGCAACACCACGACGATATCCTGTGGCAGCGGCTCATGGTGGACGGCCAGAACCGCATTGGGCGGATCTTCTGCAAAACTGTGATCGCCCGTCGCCCAGCTTTCGATGTAACCCTTCGTGGTCATACGACCGACGATACGGTCAGGACGATCGGTGAAATAAAGTGTGTCTGCGGCTACGTCTTTGAGTCTGAGGACTCCAGACTTCAATGAAACTCCTCGCGCATTCTGCACAAAGAGGTACTGGGCCTCGTGCTCCCTTTCCTCTGCCGCGGCCAGTGCCGAACGGTTGCCCACTACACCCACCAGGGAACCGGCGGCCATGGCTGTTAGGAAATTTCTACGTTTCATCGTTTTGTCCTCGGGTGATTCGTTTGCGACCTCATGGCCCCTGCCAGTTCAGTCGCTCCAGTGATGCCACCGACGATCAATGGGGTCAGACTCGATTGATCGCATGATTGCTCGTCGCAGTGATCAATGGGGTCAGATCAATCGGGTCTGACCCCATTGATTCCTTTTTGAGTGCAGCCTGGCAGCAGGGGTCATCTGGCATCTCAGTCATATTCCGATGAAGTGCCCTTACCAGTCCGGCCTGCGCCATGTTTCTCTTTCCTCATTCATCGATGGCAGATCCTCAAGCACCTCGGGATCGAGCAGTCCGCCCCAGTCGGTGCGCTCGCGCATCTGCTCGCGCGTTTCCTCGGAGACGAAGTCTTGCCCCGCACGGATCTGCCAGCCACCACCGAGGGCGCGGTACATGGATACCAGGTTCTGCGCGATCGACCCGCGCGTCGCGGTCAGTCGATCCTCCTGAGCCAGCAGCGATTGCTGTGTATTCAGCACGGTCGTGTAGTCGGTGGCCCCGTCTCGGTACTGTACGAGGGCAATGTTCACCGAGCGCCTGGATGCAGCAGCGGCCTGGCCAAGGAACATCGACTGCTGCTGTGCCTGCAGAAAGCCGATCATCGAATCCTCGACTTCCTGCCCGGCCTTCAAAACCGTGTTCTGATAGTTGAGCAGGAGCTGTTCCAGCCTTGCATCCTGCACCCGGACGTTGTTCTTGATACGGCCGTAGTTGAAGACATTCCAGGTAACCGCCGGACCGCCCTGAAAACGCACAGCCGACGAATCGAACAGATCGTCAAAGTGGACCGTACCGTTGCGCGAACTGTCGGTGCGGGCACCCGTCGTCAGGCCGATGGTGCCAAACAGTGAGATACTCGGATAAAGATCCGCCTGGGCCAGGCCGATGGATGAACTCTGCGCCACCGCCTGCAGCTCGGCAAGACGCACATCGGGACGTCTTCGCAACAGATCCGCCGGAATCCCCACCGCCACCTCGGCCGGTGCCGTCGGAATCACACCCGCTTTTTTTGCGCCCGCCGCCTGCCCAGTCGGCCCCTCAGCAGGTCCGCCCATCAGCACCTGTACTTCGACCGGCGTGATGCCGAGCAGGGTGGCCAGCGCGTTCAATGCCTGTCGGCGGCCCGCCTCGAATCCCGGCACCGATGCCTGCGTTCCTCGCAGCAGGCTCTCGGCCTGATTAACGTCGAGTTCGGTCGTGGCACCGTTACGGTAACGCACCCGGCTAAGACGCAGGCCGCGTTTCTGGAGTTTGATGTTCGACTTGGCAATCGCGATACGTTGCTCAAACGTACGTACCGTGATGTAAGTCGATGCAACCTGTGCAGTGAGACTGACCAGCACGTCGTCATAGTTGGCTACCGATGCAAGCAGGCTGGCGTCCGCCGATTCGATACCCCGTGCGTAGCGTCCCCAGAAGTCGAGTTCCCAGCCTGCGGTGAGGCCAGTGTCGTAGCTCACGAAGCTGAGGTCACCCCCTGCTGTGTTGGGGGCATTGCGGCTGCTGTCGACGAAAGTGGCATTGGCGGTCGCCTGCTGTTGCTGCGGGTACAGCCGACCGACGGCGATACCCAACTGCGCCCTGGCCTCGAGGATCCTTACCCCGGCCGTCTGCAGGGTCAGATTCTGACGATAGGCGTGATCGATCAGGCGATCGAGAACGGGATCATTGAAAACCTTCCACCAGCGCCCGTCTTCGACCGGCTCCACCGCCTTGAATTCGGCCTTGTTCGCCTCGATCCACGCCTTTTGAATGTTGGTGTCGGGCCGGGTGAAGTCCGGACCAAGCTTTGCGCAACCGGATACCAGTAAGGCCACCGTGAGTGCGATGGCGACACGCTTTGCCCGTGCGCAGTCGAGCGTGCGCGAGCGGACGCACAGATCGGCTCGCGGTTGCGTGCATTGGTTCAGCATGGCTTACTCCTGGCAATCAGTGGTACGT
>Ga0316187_10002123_pt1 | contig 17319 bp, 14 predicted proteins | sample CroRivburrow1_MG_FD_204927 | JGI IMG/M metagenome (GOLD analysis project Ga0316187, IMG submission 204927) | Coastal sediment microbial communities from Maine, United States - Cross River worm burrow 1 | ecosystem: Environmental > Aquatic > Marine > Coastal > Sediment | place: USA: Maine...
TTCAGTCGTGCCGCCGCCAATGTCAACAACCATCGACCCCGTCGCTTCCTCCACGGGCAGCCCGGCGCCGATGGCCGCGGCCATCGGCTCTTCGATCAGTTCGACCTTGCGCGCCCCTGCACCGAATGCCGACTCCCGGATCGCACGGCGCTCCACCTGAGTCGATCCGCATGGCACGCAGATCACGATTCTCGGGCTGGGTGCGAAGAACCGGCTATCGTGGACTTTCTTGATGAACTGCTTGAGCATCTGCTCGGTGATGGTGAAGTCGGCGATAACACCGTCTTTCATCGGCCGAACCGCCGTAATATTGCCTGGCGTGCGGCCAAGCATCTGCTTGGCGGCGAGGCCAACCTCCTGGATGGTTTTCTTCCCGTTCGGTCCGCCTTGCTGCCTGATTGCGACGACAGATGGCTCGTTCAGAACGATGCCCTTGCCTCGCACGTAAATCAGCGTGTTCGCCGTACCAAGATCAATGGCGATGTCGTTTGAGAAATATCCAATCAGAAATCCGAACATAATTTGTATACTTGGTTGTGAGCGCAATCCGCGGCACAGGAAAAAACGCCGACTATGATAACCTATCGTACTGGTGCGGTTAACAAAAACAATGCCTTCCACACAAGTTTTAAGGGCTTTTCGGGACAGGACCCTGCCCGCCGGTAATGCTTTCGTTGGCTTGTTGGTACGCCGATTACCGGCCAGGACATCGGCCGGCTACAAAAATCCGAATCACCTCTGAATAGCAATTCATCTACTCATGTCACTATCCCTGGACGAGGTAAAGCGCGTAGCCATGCTGGCACGCATTGAAGTTACGGAAGCCGAAAGCGCCCAGATGCTTGAGCAGTTGAGCGGCGTATTCGGTCTGATAGAGAAAATGCAGGCCACCGACACCACTGACGTAGAGCCGATGGCCCATGCGCAGGACGTGGTGGCGCGGCTACGCCCGGACAAAGTCACCGAGTCTGATCAGAAGGACTTGTTCCAGTCTGTGGCACCGGCAGTGGAAAACGGTCTTTACCTGGTTCCCAAGGTGATCGAGTAATGAATGGTCCGGTAATTATGGCGGCTCAGGTGACACACGAATCATGATCAATTCCGGCCTCAAGGCGCTCTCGCAGAACCTCGCCGACAGGAAGATCTCGAGTGTTGAACTCACGCGCGCCTATCTCGAACGCATCGACGCCCATAACGGGGCGGTCAATGCCTTTATCACCGTCGATGCCGAGGCCAGCCTGGCCCAGGCGAAAGCCGCAGACGCACGCATCGCCCTGGGAGATGCAAAGCCCCTGACCGGCATCCCGATTGCGCACAAAGACATTTGGTGCGCGAAAGGATGGCGCACTACCTGCGCTTCGAGGATGCTCGAAAACTTCCGGGCGCCTTACGACGCCCATGTCATCGAGCGCTTCAATGAGGCCGGCGCCGTCATCCTCGGCAAGACCAACATGGACGAATTCGCCATGGGCTCGTCGAACGAGACATCCTGGTTCGGCCCGGTAAAGAATCCATGGGATCAGGAGCGGGTACCCGGTGGAAGCTCCGGTGGCTCGGCCGCCGCCGTCGCTGCAGCACTCACACCGGCAGCGACCGGTACCGATACGGGCGGCTCGATACGCCAGCCCGCTTCACTTTGTGGCGTATCCGGTTTGAAACCCACCTATGGTCTTGTTTCACGCTACGGGATGATCGCTTTCGCCTCCAGCCTTGATCAGGGCGGGCCGCTGGCCCGAACCGCGGAAGACCTCGCGCTGTTGCTCGACGTGATGGTGAACTTTGATCCACGCGATTCAACCAGTCTCGACCGGCCGGAAGAAGACTATTCGCGGATGCTCGAAGCACCGTTGAACGGCCTGCGTATCGGGTTACCGAGAGAGTATTTCGGTGACGGCATATCGGGCGACGTTCGCACCGCTGTCGAGGCGGCGATAGATGAGTACCGCAAACTGGGCGCCACCACGGTTGAAGTCGGGCTTCCTGCAAGCGAGTTGTCGGTACCCGCCTATTACGTCATTGCGCCCGCGGAAGCATCAAGCAATCTGTCGCGCTTCGACGGCGTCCGATACGGCTTTCGCGCCGAGGAGTACACCGATCTTCTCGACATGTATTGCAAAACGCGCGCGCAAGGTTTCGGCGCGGAGGTAAAGCGGCGCATATTGATTGGTACCTATGTCCTCTCTCATGGCTACTATGATGCCTACTACTTGCAGGCGCAGCGAATTCGCCGGCTGATTGCACGCGATTTTTCGCAGGCGTTTGAGCAGTGCGATGTCATCATGAGCCCGACTTCGCCGTCAACGGCGTTCGGCCTTGGTGCCCGGATGACCGACCCGGTACAGATGTATCTGTCGGACATTTTTACGCTCGCTGCGAATCTGGCCGGGTTGCCGGGTATGTCTATTCCGTGCGGACTGGACAGTGCCGGTCTGCCGGTCGGGTTGCAGATCATTGGCAATTACTTCTCTGAAGCACGGATGCTCAACGTCGCCCACCTTTATCAGCGACAAACCGACTGGGCTACGCGCATGTCGCCTGTCGCAGCGAGTTGATCATGGACTGGGAAATTGTCATCGGCCTGGAAACACATGCCCAGCTGTCGACCCGCTCGAAGATCTTTTCAGGTGCCTCGACCGCTTTCGGATCACCGCCCAATACACAGGCTTGCGCGGTTGATATTGCACTTCCCGGCGTGTTGCCCGTGCTCAATATCGACGCGGTCGGGAAAGCCATCCGTTTTGGAATTGCGGTCGGTGCCACTGTCAATCGCCGCTCGGTGTTCGCCCGCAAGAACTACTTCTATCCCGATTTGCCCAAGGGTTACCAGATCAGCCAGTACGAGACTCCTGTCGTCGAAGGTGGCCAGGTCGCGATCCAGCTTGACGGCGTAGAGAAAATCATTCATCTCACGCGCGCCCACCTGGAAGAAGATGCAGGAAAATCCTTGCACGAAGACTTTCACGGCATGACCGGGATCGACCTGAACCGGGCCGGCACGCCGCTACTGGAAATTGTCACAGAACCCGATATGCGCTCGGCCGAGGAAGCCGTCGAGTACGCTAAAACGCTCCATGCGCTGGTGCGCTGGATCGATATCTGCGACGGTAATATGCAGGAAGGCAGCTTTCGGTGTGATGCAAACGTGTCAGTGCGCAAGCGCGGCTCGGACCAGCTTGGGACCCGCCGCGAGATCAAGAACCTGAACTCGTTCCGATTTCTGCAGCAGGCCATCGAATACGAGGCGCGTTGGCAAATCGAACACCTCGAAGAAGGCGGGAATATCCAGCAGGCTACCGTGTTGTTCGATCCCGATTCAGGCCAAACACGGTTGATGCGCACCAAGGAAGACGCGCACGATTACCGGTATTTTCCCGATCCGGATCTGCTGCCGCTGGAAATTGACGACGCCTGGCTGGAGCGCACCCGGGAGGACATGCCGGAGTTGCCGGCAGTGCGCCGCCAGCGTTACCAGAACGAACTCGGGCTTTCTGCGCAGGACACCGTGCTGCTGGTCTCCGACCGCGAGACGGCGGATTACTTCGAGGCGACGCTGGCAGCCATCAGCACCGGCGACCGGGCGGCAGCGGCCAAGCTGGCGGCCAACTGGATCAACGGCGAGCTGGCAGCGGCACTCAATCGGGCAGAGCTCGAATTACCGGCATCGCCCGTTAGTGCGTCAGCCCTGGCCGGATTGATCAGCCGCGTCATCGACAAAACACTGTCCTCGAAACTGGCCAAAGAGGTATTCGACGGGCTCTGGAGTGGCGCGGGCAGCGCTGACGAGATTATCGACAAACGCGGGCTGCGCCAGATCTCCGACAGCGGCGCCATCGAAAAGCTCGTGGACGAAGTGATCGGCGCGAACGAACAGCAGGTTGCCGACTATCTCGGCGGCAAACAAAAAGCCTTCAACTCGCTGGTCGGGCAGGTGATGAAAGCCAGCAAGGGCAAGGCGAACCCGGCACAGGTCAACGAAATTCTGAAACAAAAACTGGATAAGCGCTGACCGTCAAAGACCGACTGGCGTGGTAGCCGGGAGGGTTACCGGAACCGGTTAACGCCCCCTGTTATGGGCTTCGAGCAGCTCACGGTAGCGTTCCTTGTCGGCCTCGAAGCGATCAATAACGCGTTCTACACTGCGCTGCTTGCTTTCCAGTTCGTATTCAAGCCGCGCGATGTCCGACAGCGTCTCGTCAATCTCCTCTATCAGCGAGAGCGGCGCTTCCTTGCCATCGATCGAGTACTTCACCTCGCGGTTGCGCAGCTCGCTCAGCCGGTCGGTGTAAATCGCAAGTTTCTTTCTCGCGTACTTCACCGCTAATAAAGGCGTTTCCAGGCTGCGCTTCTTGGCAGCCTCGATCTGCTGCTCCGAGCTGTAAGTCTGCATCAGCGCGCGATCCTGCCGCTGTTGGGCAAGTCTCGCCTGACGCTCTTCCGGACTTTCCCCTGGACGCAAAGCGTCCGGACGCTCCATTACCAGGCCCTGCTTGGTCATTTCGTCGGTCTCGCCGCCTTGACACTCCATTCCGGGGCGATCCGAATAGTAGACGCGCCCGTTCTTGTCCTTGCAGCGGTACATGTGCGCTTCGACCGCAAATACCGGTGCTGCAAAGAAAATCAGGACGAACATCAACCCAACCCGGGTCAGTCGTCGCTTGTAAGGCCCCATGTGTTCACACCATATTTCCGGCGATAGTCCTGTACTGAACGCAACTGCTGTGCCAATTCAGGACTGGCGGAAAGAAAGCCGCAAAGGTCGTCCAATGCCGAGATACTGACGACCTCCAGAGAATAGGTGCTGCGGACCTCGTCAATTGCTGACCGGTTCCCGCTGCCACGCTCCATCCGGTCAAATGCGATCGCCACGCCGCACGGAGCAGCCCCTGCTGAGCCGATAATCCCGACCGATTCACGCACCGAGGTCCCGGCCGATATTACGTCGTCAATGATGAGCACACGCCCTGCCAGCGGTGCGCCGACCGTGTTTCCGCCCTCACCGTGGTCTTTTGCCTCCTTGCGATTGAAGCAAAAAGGAACATTTCGCCCCATTTCCGCAAGTGCCACTGCAGTGCTCGACACCAGCGGAATTCCCTTGTAGGCCGGACCATATAGCATGTCGAACGCGAGATCCGACGCAGTAATGGCTTTGGCGTAAAATTGGCCGAGCTTTCGCAGCGAGTCGCCGTCGTTGAACAAGCCGGTGTTGAAAAAATACGGCGAAAGGCGCCCTGCCTTCGTCTTGAACTCCCCAAAACATAGGACCCCGGCCGCGAGGGCGAACTGAATGAAATCCTGCCTGAAATCTGAATTCATCACATGCTGAAAATTGTCTCGTTAAACCTGAACGGCATCCGGTCTGCCGTTAATAAAGGGATGCTTGACTGGCTGGGTAAACAGTCTGCCAGCGTCGTCTGCCTGCAGGAACTGAAAGCACAGACCAAAGATATCGTGCCCGCTGTCCACAACCCAGGCAAGCTTCGCGGATATTTTCATTGCGCCGAACGTCCGGGCTACAGTGGGGTGGGATTATATTGCAGCAGGCTGCCCGATCGCGTCATAAATGGCCTGGGGATCGCCGAATTCGACAGCGAAGGACGCTATATCGAGGCACAGTACGGCGATTTGTCCGTCGTTTCGCTCTATGTGCCTTCGGGCACGAGTTCTCCTGAACGCCTCGCGTTCAAGTTCAGATTCATGGAGCAGTTCATCGAACCACTGCACAAACTGATCAGCAGCGGCCGCGAGGTGATCATCTGCGGCGACTGGAACGTGGCTCACAAGGAAATCGATCTGAAGAACTGGCGCTCCAACCGAAAGAATTCCGGTTTCCTCCCGGAGGAGCGCGAGTGGTTCTCCGGCGTTCTCGACAAGCTGGGCTATGTCGATGTGTTTCGTACCCTCAATCAGGAGCCCGAGCAATATACGTGGTGGTCCAATCGCGGTCAGTCATGGGCGAAAAACGTCGGGTGGCGGATCGACTACCAGGTGGCGACGCCACGCATCGCCGCGCTTGCACGGCGGGCCGAAATCTTCACGTCGCAACGTTTCAGCGACCACGCGCCGCTAACCATCGACTACGATTACAAGTTCTGAGTGCGCTGAAATGACTGCGACCGAGGCAGAAAGTTTCCCGGCATGAGCAATGCCTCCTCAGCGCTGCGGCTCACCCGGTTTCTCGCCGATCTCAAAGTGTACGCGCGGCCCCATGTGGCTCGTATGCTGTTGCTCGGGTTCTCTGCCGGCCTCCCCTTGCTGTTGGTTTTCGGGACACTGTCGTTCTGGTTGCGCGAAGCTGGCGTAGATCTTTCGACAATCGGATTTTTTTCGCTTGTCGGGCTTGTTTACGGATTCAAGTGGACCTGGTCGCCGCTCGTCGATCAATTGCCGATCCCCATTCTCACGCGCCTGATGGGCAGGCGGCGCAGCTGGCTGCTCGCATCACAAATCGTGGTCGCGTTCGGATTGTGTTGTATGGCAATGACCGACCCGGCGCTCGGCCTCCAGAGCATTCTCGCGCTGGCACTACTCACGGCGTTTGCATCTGCCACTCAGGATATTGCCCTGGATGCCTTTCGCATCGAATCGGCAGATGTCGCCGAGCAGGGCGCGATGGCCGCGAGCTATCAGGCCGGTTACCGCAGCGCGATGCTGGTAGCGTCGGCTGGAGCATTACTGATTGCAGCAGCTTTCGACGCCAATGAAGCGACTTACGAGCAGGCGCCCTGGGCTGTAACCTATTTCATCATGGCAGCATTGATGAGCGTCGGCATCGTGACCGTACTGTTGTCCTCCGAGCCGATGCCAATAAGCCCTCGTGACATATCGGCGACACCCGCCACGCAAGCGACCGGAAAATCGGCTGGCGCAATGGAACGCCTCGGGCAGTGGTTGCTGGTCGCGTTTGTCATGCCATTCTTCGACTTCGTAAAACGCTACCGATATGACGCGCTGCTGCTGCTCGCGCTCATTGGAACTTACCGTATTTCCGATGTGGTGATGGGTGTCATGGCCAACCCTTTCTACCATGACATGGGGTTCACGAAAGATGAAATTGCAACCATCTCAAAAGTTTACGGCGTCATCATGACACTTGTCGGTGCCGCGCTCGGTGGTGTGTTGAGCTTGCGCATCGGCGTCATACGAACACTGTTTCTCGGCGCATTGCTGTCAGCTGCAACCAATCTGCTCTTCGCCTGGTTGGCCACTCGTGGCCACGACCTGACCGGTCTCATTTTTACGATTTCAGCAGACAACCTGAGCGCCGGGATCGCCAGTGCCGCGTTCATCGCCTACCTGTCGGGTCTCACCAACGTTCACTACTCGGCAACGCAGTACGCGCTGTTCAGCTCCGTAATGCTGTTGTTGCCAAAACTGATTGCCGGTGGCTCCGGTGTGTTTGTCGAACGCTATGGTTACGAGAATTTCTTCACGGTAACCGCACTACTCGGCGTGCCGGTTCTGGTTCTCGTCTGGCTGGCGCGTAACGTATCGATGTACGACCGCGACAAGATTACAAAACAGACGAAAACCTCAATCTAGCCATTGCTGCAGCCAGCGGCGAGATGAATAAAGTTGCTGCCAACGTTATTCAACAAGTTGTCAGCCGCTCCATTTGTCGAATCGATACACTGCCAGCGCGCCCAGAAGATTGGGTAGAAACCTGACCTGCTCGCCCGCCTCATCGAGAACGATGCGCTCTCGTATACGCACGCCGTGCCCGGCACAGAAGATTTCGAAGTCCTCGATGGTCAATACGTGAATATTCGGAGTGTCATACCACTGGTATGGCAATTCACGCGATATCGGCACACGTCCCATCATCACATGCACACGATGGCGCCAGTAGCCGAAGTTCGGAAAGGTCACGATGCCCTCACGGCCGACACGCAACATTTCCTTTACGATTCGTTCGGTATGCCTCACCGCCTGAAGCGTCAGCGAAAGGATGACGTAATCAAAAGAGTCATTATCAAATCCGGACAACCCGGCTTCCAGGTCTGCCTGCAAGACGTTGACGCCATTCTTCAGACTGGCGAGCACCTTGTTGTCGTCGATTTCGATTCCGTATCCGCTGGCGCGGCGTACCCTATGCAGGTGACGCAGCAGGGAACCGTCACCACAGCCGAGATCCAGAACATGTGCACCATCCCTGATCCAGCCGGCAATTGTCTCGAAATCGCGCCGGTCGGTTCGCTTCGTGTAGCGCGCGGGAATGCTCACGTGGACACCCGCTCCAGGTAGGCGCGGATCAGGTTGTGATAAACCGCGTCATCCATTAAAAAAGCATCGTGGCCATGAGGTGCCTCGATTTCCGCATACGAGACATTTAACCGGTTATCCACCATCGATTTTATGAGTTCGCGGGAACGCTGTGGTGAAAAACGCCAGTCCGAGGTGAACGACACCACGAGATAGTCGGCCTTCGATTTCTTCAAGGCGGCCGACAACGCGCCGCCGTGACTGGCTGCCGGATCGAAATAGTCCAGCGCCTTGGTAATTCGAAGATAGGTATTGGCATCAAAGGTATCGGCAAACTTGTCGCCTTGATAACGCAGATACGATTCGATCTGGAAGTCGATGTCAAAGTTGAAGTTCAACACATCCTCACGAAGATTGCGGCCGAATTTCGCGTCCATCGCATCATCAGACAGATAGGTGATATGACCGATCATGCGCGCAATACGCAATCCCCTCCGCGGCACTACATTGCGCTCGTAATAGTGCCCGTCGTAGAACTCCGGATCCGACGTGATCGCCTGGCGCGCCACTTCATTGAACGCAATATTCTGTGCCGATAGCTTTGGCGCAGCAGCGATTACGAGCGCATTTCGCACCCGGTCGGGCTGATCGATAGTCCATTGCAGTGCCTGCATGCCACCAAGACTGCCGCCCATCACCGCCGCAAACTGGTCGATTCCCAAACGTGAAGCAAGGCGGGCTTGAACCTGCACCCAGTCTTCCACCGTCACCACCGGAAACGCACCCCCCCAGGGCTTGCCCGTAACGGGATTGATGCTCGAGGGTCCGGTCGATCCGTGGCACCCTCCCAGATTATTGACACCGACGACGAAGAAACGCTCCGTGTCAACCGGCTTGCCGGGCCCGATCAGATTGTCCCACCAGCCCAGGCTTTCCGGCTGGTCAGCATAGACGCCTGCGACATGATGAGAAGCATTAAGCGCATGGCAAACCAGGATGGCGTTATCGCGCGCCGCGTTGAGCTCGCCATAAGCCTCATAGGCCAGAGAGTAACTGTCGATTCGCGCGCCACCCATCAGCTCGATGGGCTCATCGAACTGCATGGATTGCGGCGTTACGATACCAATCGATCTTTGTGACATTCTGCTCTTACACTATTTCAAGGTCAGAAGGAACAGACTCTCGCGCGACGCCGTTCTTGCCCCTTTGCACCACAAAATAGCCATCACTGAGGAATGGTGACGAGAGACAGACGGCGCAACAGCTGTTGCACGGCGTCATTACGCATGTCCCTAAACAGTAGTTGTACTTCGGATTCCTTGCCGAGAGTCTGCGTATCGTCATAGGTCAGGTCACGCCGCACCCTGATCTCGTCAGGGGCAACCAAATCTTCCATCAGGCTGTCCATGATGCGGTAGCTGACCCGATACAGCAACTGGTACTCGTTGACGCTGCCCGATGCAGAAAGTGAGAGGATTTCCTGTACCTGCTGTTCTTCGATAATCTGGACAACCACCTCTGCCTGGCTCGCGGCATCGGTGAGCTCTACCAGGCTGCTGCCTTTGAAAACGCGGCGCAACTCGGTGGCGAATTGCGATGCTCCAGAGCTTTGAACGTATACGTTTTCAAATGGCACATCCACCTCGCCGCGCAGATGAAAACCGCAACCGGGAATCAACAAAACGAGACAGGTGGTCACCAGCGCTGCGAGGCGGCCATGCGCCTTGCTGAAGTGTGAAACCATATTCACTTCCCCTGTTCTGAAATTCAAGCCACGATGTTGACGAGCCGTCCAGGCACAACAATCACTTTCCGGATCGCCTTCCCTTCGACATGGCGCTGTGCGCCGGGGTGCTCTAGCGCGGCTTTTTCGATGTCCCCCCGGTCGGCGTCGGCTGCGACCAACAGCTTGCCACGCAACTTGCCATTGACCTGCAGCACCAGCTCAATCTCATCCTGCACCAGTGCGCTTTCATCCAGTTTCGGCCATTCGGCATCCTGCAGCTCGCCAGCGAAGCCCAACTCGTCCCATGCCGCCTGGCAAACATGCGGCACCATGGGGAACAGGACGCGTAACAAAACGCTCATCGCTTCGCGCTGAAAAACCGCGCGCGCAACGTCCGGCGCAGACGACACAGCCTTGCTTTCCAACACATTCAGCATCTTCATTCCGGCAGATGCTACGGTATTGAACTGCTTGCGATCATAATCAAAATTTGCCTGCTTGAGCAGAACATGCAGATCGCGGCGGGCCTCGCGCAATTGTCCGCCTGCTACTGTATCGGCGCTGCCCTGTTGATTCGATGCGTCCTTGTTAGCGGTTCGCAGTGCATCAGCATTCTCGGCTGCGTATCTCCAGAGACGCCGCAAAAAACGGTACGCACCCTCGACGCCGTCGTCATTCCAGGCCAGCGTATCTTCAGGCGGCGAAGTGAACATCATAAAGAAACGCGCGGTGTCCGCTCCGTATTTTTCGATCAGGGCTTGCGGGTCGACACCATTATTCTTCGACTTCGACATGGTGCGAATCCCGCCGGACTCCACCGGCTTGCCATCGGTGATCAGGGTAGCGCCGACACGTTTACCCTGATCATCATGAGCGAGGTCGACGTCCTGCGGGTTGAAATAGACAATGCGCCCTGAGTCGTCCTTGCGTGAAAAGATCTCGTTCAACACCATGCCCTGCGTGAGCAGATGCGAGAACGGCTCGGCGGTTTTTACAAGGCCGAGATCACGCATTACCTTGGTCCAGAATCGCGCATAGAGCAAATGCAGGATGGCGTGCTCGATACCGCCGATGTATTGATCTACCGGCATCCAGTAGTCGGCCCGCGCGTCAACCATCGCATCGTCAGACCCCGGGCAGGCAAAGCGCAGGAAATACCATGACGAATCCACGAACGTATCCATGGTGTCGGTTTCGCGCCGCGCGTCGGCTCCGCATCGCGGGCACTTGCAGAACAGAAAATCCTCGCGCTTGTTCAACGGATTGCCAGAACCGTCCGGCACGCAGTCCTCAGGTAGAACAACAGGCAGCTGATCGTCGGGAACAGGCACGTCGCCGCACGCACCGCAATGAATGATGGGCACCGGCGTACCCCAGTAACGTTGCCGCGAAATGCCCCAGTCGCGTAAACGCCACTGCACCTGCTTCTCGCCCAGCGCTTTCGCTTGCAGATCTGCGGCAATGGCATCGATCGCTTGAGCATACGAGAGGCCGTCATAGCGTGCCGAATTCACGCACACGCCGTGGTCGGTGTACCAGTCCTGCCAGGCATCGGTTGAATACGTCTTTCCGGCGACGTCGATAACCTGGGTAATCGCAAGGCCATATTTCTTTGCAAAGGCAAAGTCACGTTCATCGTGTCCCGGCACACCCATGACCGCCCCTTCGCCATAGGTCATCAGCACGTAGTTGCCAACCCACACCTCAACCCGTTCACCACTTACAGGGTGCTCGACGAACAGGCCGGTGGGCATGCCTTTCTTTTCCATGGCCGCCATATCTGCTTCCATGGTGCTGCCCTGGCGGCACTCCTCAATGAAGGCCGCCAGTTCGGCGTTCGAACTGGCGGCATGCGCTGCCAGCGGATGCTCTGCCGCAACGGCACAGAACGTCACACCCATGATGGTGTCCGCCCGGGTGGTGAACACCTTGAGTTGATGGCGCTCGCCGTTCAATTCGTAGGGAAACGCGATGTTCACGCCTTCACTGCGACCGATCCAGTTGGCTTGCATGGTCTTCACACGCTCCGGCCAACCATCCATGCCCTCCAGATCGGAAAGCAGTTCGGGCGCATAGTCGGTAATGCGCATGTAATACATCGGGATTTCGCGTTTTTCGACCAACGCGCCGGTTCGCCAGCCGCGACCGTCGATTACCTGCTCGTTGGCGAGCACGGTCTGATCAACCGGATCCCAATTCACCACGCCGGTCTTCTGATAGACCAGGCCTTTCTCCAGCATGCGCAGAAACAGCCACTGGTTCCAGCGGTAATAGTCGGGCTTGCAGGTCGCCAGTTCACGATCCCAGTCGATGGCGAATCCCAGCGACTGGAGTTGTTTTTTCATGTAGGCGATGTTGTCGTACGTCCATTTCGCTGGTGGCACGCCGTTAGCCATCGCCGCGTTTTCCGCTGGCAGGCCGAACGCGTCCCAGCCCATCGGCTGCAATACGTTGAAACCGCGCATCCGGTGATAACGCGTCAGGACATCTCCGATGGTGTAGTTGCGCACGTGTCCCATGTGCAACTTGCCGGAAGGGTAAGGGAACATCGACAGGCAGTAATACTTCGGGCGATCCGGGTCTTCGGTTGCCTGAAACGCCTTGTTGTCGGTCCAGCGTTTCTGTACCTGTTCTTCTATCAGGCCGGGATGGTACTGACTTTCCATTTCAGCAGCAGGGGATGATTGATTAACGAAAGTCCGCGATTATATCGTTCAGGCTCACCCTAAGTAGTCAATGAGACAGGTATTTTTCCGGCCAACGGCGTCTTTGCCGGGCGCGCGCGAATGCTGCCCTGCTTCGGCACCGCCGTTTCGTTGTACCATCTGCCGCCCGAGCGGCTATTTTGCGCCGGTTTGCAGGTTTCAGATTTATGTCCAGAAAATTTCCCATTGTTGCGGTTACCGGTTCCTCGGGTGCAGGTACGAGTGCAGTGCACGCCACCTTCGAGGCACTGCTCGAAGCCGAGTCGATCAATGCCGCTTTTGTGGAAGGCGACAGCTTCCACAAATACGAGCGCGACGAGATGCGCAAGCTCACCGACGAGTGGGAGCGCACCGCCGGGCGGGCGATCAGTCACTTCGGCCCGGAGGCTAATCTGTTCGAGGAGCTCGAGGCACTGTTCCGCGAGTATGGGGAACAGGGAACCGGTACAACACGCTTGTACCTGCACAACGAGGAGCGCGCTGCGCCCTACGGACAAAAAGCCGGGACGTTCACTCCATGGCAACCGCTTCCGGAGGATACGGAGTTGCTCGTTTACGAAGGGCTGCACGGTGGTGTTGTCACGGATACCGTGGATATCGCGCAGCATGTGGATCTCTTGATTGGCGTCACGCCCATCATCAATCTGGAGTGGATACAAAAGATCCAGCGCGATCTTCGCGAACGCGGTCATTCGCTGGACATGATCACCGAAACCATACTGCGGCGCATGCCCGACTACGTTCACTACATTACAACGCAGTTCGCGCGAACCCATGTCAATTTCCAGCGCGTGCCGACCGTTGATACATCCAATCCGTTCGCAGCCACCAGTATTCCGGGCCCGGAGGAAAGTTTTGTGGTTATACGATTCGCCACGCCTGAAGGGGTTGATCTGGAAGCAATCCGGCTTCAAATCGCCGGCGCATTTCGCTCAAGGCCGGACACACTGGTTGTTCCGGGTGACGAGATCGAACTCGCGATGCGCCTGATTCTCGAATCGCGAATCAGGGAACTGGTCGATGAAGGCAGACGCCTCAGAGCACCGTCCGTATAATTGGCGTTCGGTACATTAACGTCGGTTTTCTGCCGCGCGCAATATCAACAAAATTCATGTTCACAGCGCCCCAGGGCGCGACCCGATAATTCATTCGTGCGCCCGATTATCAGGCGCTGGACAAATTCATAGCACTTGCTTGACGAGCGCTGGACAGCCACACAGTCGTAATGTCGCAAATCCTTGAAGGCCTGAACAACGAGCAGCTTGAAGCGGTCACGCTTCCCCACTCCTCGGCTTTGATACTCGCCGGTGCCGGCTCGGGAAAAACCCGGGTGCTGACAACCCGCATTGCCTGGCTGATCCAGTCCGGCCAGGTCAGCCCGCTGTCGGTGCTGGCGGTCACGTTCACCAACAAGGCGGCGCGGGAGATGCTCACCCGCATTTCCGCCATGCTTCCGATCAATACGCGCGGCATGTGGGTTGGCACTTTTCACGGACTGTGCAACCGTTTGCTACGCGCACACCATCGAGAGGCCGGATTGCCGCAGACTTTCCAGATACTCGACAGTGCCGACCAGCTGTCGATGATCAAGCGGGTCATGAAGGGCCTGGGCGTGAACGATGAGAAGTATCCACCGCGGCAGGCGCAATACTTCATTAACTCCAACAAGGAAGAGGGCTTGCGCGCCACCGCCGTTGAAACGGTGGACGATTTCTCGCGCCACTTTCTCGATGTGTACGCCGCTTACGAATCCCAGTGCAACCGCGAGGGCGTGGTGGATTTCGCGGAACTGCTTCTGCGCTGCTCCGAGTTACTGCAAAAAAACGAGATCCTGCGCTCGCACTACCAGACGCGGTTCAGGCACATCCTTGTGGATGAGTTTCAGGACACCAACCGCCTGCAATACATGTGGCTCAAACTGCTCGCCGGAGCGGACACCACGGTCATGGCGGTCGGCGACGATGATCAGTCGATCTACGCGTTCCGGGGGGCACGTACCGGGAACATGCTGGATTTCGAATCGGATTTCGGCGTAGAGAAAGTCATCAAGCTGGAACAGAACTACCGCTCGCACGGCAACATACTGGACGCGGCCAACGCCCTGATCCGTAACAACCGGACGCGTCTGGGCAAGAATCTGTGGACCTCCGAGGGCAAAGGCGAGCTGTTGCGCGTTTACGAAGCGGCAACCGACGTCGAGGAAGCCAGTTACATCCTTGACGAGGTGCGGGCGCTGAAAAACGAGGGCGTCAGTCTTTCCGACATGGCCTTGTTGTATCGCTCCAACGCACAGTCCCGGGTCCTTGAGCACGGATTGTTCAACGCCGGTATCGCCTATCGCGTTTACGGCGGGTTGCGCTTTTTCGAACGTCAGGAAATCAAGCATGCGCTGGCTTACCTGCGACTGATCGCCAATCCGCAAGACGACGGTGCGCTGTTGCGGGTGATCAATTTCCCCACTCGCGGTATCGGAAACCGGACACTGGAGCAAATACAGGCTGCAGCGGAAGGATCCGGCATCAGTCTTTGGCAGGCCGCGTGTTCGAGCCCACCGACCGGGCGGGCCGGTGCCGCCATTGCCGCATTCATACGACTGATCGAATCCATGCGTAACGCCACCGAAGGGCTGCCGCTGCAAGAGCAGGTGGAACACGTAATCGAGGCCAGCGGATTGATCGACCACTACCGCAAGGAACGTGAGGGTGCGGATCGCGTGGAGAACCTTGAGGAACTGGTTAATGCTGCCGCTTCCTTCGTATCGGAAGAAGGCCTTGCCAACTATCAAGCCGACACCGCCAATGCGGTCACCGGTGACGCGGATGCGGCCGACGTGCCGGAACTTGATCCGCTCAGCGCTTTTCTCGCTCACGCATCTCTCGAAGCAGGCGACAACCAGGCGGCCGCGGGAGCCGATGCGCTGCAACTGATGACGGTGCATTCTGCCAAAGGGCTGGAGTTCCACACGGTATTTATCAGCGGCCTTGAAGAGGGTCTGTTTCCGCACGAAAACAGCCTCAACGAAGACGGCGGGCTCGAAGAAGAAAGACGCCTGATGTACGTTGCGATGACGCGTGCGCGCCGGCGACTGTATTTGTCGCAGGCTCAGACCCGTATGCTTCACGGACAAACGCGTTACAACGTGGCATCACGTTTTCTGGATGAAGTCCCGCAGGAACTGCTAAAACGTCTAAATGTCTCGGTGAGGCCGGTTGCGCAAGGCGGCAACAGCACCGCACCGTCGCCAGCACCGCGCATCCGTTCCAGACCCGTGACTGTCGGTGGATTCCGCATTGGCCAGCAAGTGTTGCACTCCAAGTTCGGCTCGGGCGTGATCGTCCAAGCCGACGGCAGCGGCAAAGACGCCCGCGTTCAGGTCAACTTTCGCAATGACGGGCTGAAATGGCTCGCGCTGGAGTACGCGAAACTGTCACCAGCCTGACCACGGAGATCAGGCACGGCGGGCCCAGATCGCGCTGACTGGCTCTGTGGGCGGTGGCTTACTCCGGGAAAGCGGTCATGACCGCATTCCCGGCACGATGACTCAACAGCAGATCACGAAATGGCTCCGGGTCGTGCGCGTGCGTGAGTTCGCCCGGCCGTGGCAAGTGAAAATCGTATAGCCGTGACACCCAGAACCGCAGTGCACCGGCGCGCAACATGGCCGGCCAGACAGCGCGTTCCGCTTCCGTGAAACGACGAACCGACGCGTACGCTGCAAGCATTGCCCTGCATCGCTCCACGTCAAGTGTCGCATCCGGGTTCAAACACCAGTCGTTTACCGTGATCGCGACGTCATAGATGAAGCTGTCGACACAGGCAAAATAAAAATCGATAAAGCCGCCGACAACATCGCCGTCAAAAAGCACATTGTCGCGAAACAGGTCCGCGTGTACCGGTCCACGCGGCAATCCGTCCCGGGATACCGTCGCCTGGAACTCGATCTCCGATCGCAACACCTGAGCGTCGTCCTCGCTCAGAAACGGATAAATTTCCGGAGCGGCCGCGGCCCACCAGTTGGCACAACGCAGGTTGTCGAGATGCTGTTTGAACGTCTGTCCCGACAAGTGCATGTCGGCAAGTTGTTCTCCCACCAGCGCACATTGATCGGGGCCGGGATCCATTACCGGCTGGCCCGGCAAGCACGTCACGATAGCGGCCGGCTTGCCGTTAAGAGCGCCCAGAAATTTATTCTGCAAATTGGCGATCGGCTTTGGCGCCGGCACCCCGTGGTTGCTCAGATGCGCCATCAGGTTCAGATAGAACGGCAGCTCTTTCGTCGTAAGCTTCTCGAACAGGGTCAGCACATAGCGGCCGTGCGTCGTCGTCAGGAAATAATTGGTGTTCTCGATGCCCGACAAGATGCCCTTGAGCTCGACCAGCGAGCCAATCGAGTAGTTGCGCAGCCAGGCACGCGCCTGCTCTGGAGTGACTGTTGTGAATACCGACATCGCGCGAGAATTTTAACGGTTGGCTGTACGTTCAGTTCGGGAATGCGTATTACAGATTGAGTTGCGCTTCGCGTTCAGCGGCAGAGGGTTCAAAGGTGCGCTTCTCGTAATGGCTGAAGATGGCATCGACGACCTGCTGCGGTTCATCAAGGACCTGGATCAGGTCCATGTCATCCGGACCGATCATCCCCTCTTCGACCAAGCGTTGCTTCATCCAGTCAATCAGGCCCGCCCAGAAGGG
>Ga0316187_10002125_pt1 | contig 17313 bp, 18 predicted proteins | sample CroRivburrow1_MG_FD_204927 | JGI IMG/M metagenome (GOLD analysis project Ga0316187, IMG submission 204927) | Coastal sediment microbial communities from Maine, United States - Cross River worm burrow 1 | ecosystem: Environmental > Aquatic > Marine > Coastal > Sediment | place: USA: Maine...
AGGGAGGGTAATTTTGCAATCAATAAAAGTGCCTTTCCTGAGCCAGCAGGTTCAGGAAAGACCCCTTGATGGGATCTTTTGAAAATTAAAATAGCGTTGATGAAGCCGGGGATCGTGATTTACGTATCATCGGCATGCTGTTCGGTTAAAAACCGTTACTACCCCGCGTAGCGAAAGCAAGCGCGGGCCTCCTCAAAAACCCTTTGCTGCCTACTAACCACCGGACCCGTATCAGGGGTATCGGGTCACAACTCTTCAAGGCGTGACTATTCACACAAAGGGACCTGTCAGCATCCGACGACGGGCAGCCGGTAGCGTTTCGAGACAGGCCATTGGGCCTTCCGGCAGGCTCATGTATTAAACCTGTGGGAAGACCCAATAGCACAATTCCAACGCACTATAGGGCTATTTGTGAAGAGGCTTCGATATCTGCCAGTTCACTGGGCGAACTGGCAGATGTTTTTAACTCAGGACTTCTTCTCCCAAACTTGATCCAGAGGCCGAAACTTATAGCCAATGGATTTAATGTGATCCTTCTGAGCGCGAAAGCGTGTACGATCCACCGTTGGATCGAGCTTAACTTCATCACCCAAAGGCCACAGCGTACCGAACAGAGAAGCAAGTTCATCCTCGGACTCTTTGGGTTCAGATTTATCCTCGGAAGGTTCTGCCTGCTTGCCTTCTGCTTCAGGGCCAGAGGATTCAATCACAGGTGTTGCAACCGGCGTGGGCAGTTCGTCCACTGGATCAGGTTCAACAATCGGAGCCTCATCTTCTGGGCGTAGATCATCAATACCATCAAGTGACCACAACCCAATACGGGCACGGACCTCCATGACCACCCGACCACCAGCGACATATGAGGTTGGATAGATCTGTTCAACCCCAAATTCACCTTCATAGCGACCTTCGTCATACTGTTCGAGTTCAGCATCCTTGACACTGAATTCACCTATCTCAGTGGTTAATCGTCCGACGTTAAAATCACCATTACGTCCGCTAATGGTACGGATACTTAGTGTTCCACGTAATTTGACCATAAGAAGTGTCTCCATCTTGATTGAAACAAAGGGGAGACAGCCCCAAGGGAAGTCGCCCCGTGGGTGGTTTAATTGAAAAAATGTGAGATTGACCGGGAGCTGTAATCAGTTCCCGGTCGGTGTGGCTTAAGTGTTGGCAGCCTGTGGTAAAGATTGCTCCTGCGCATCATTCTGAGCAGAGGGCAGTGCAAACTGTTGGCCGTCCACTTTTGCCCAGGTGATCTTGAGCAGTCTAGCTTTCAAGCTAACGCCGGTCTGGCCCTTCTTATCGCCTTGCTTGTACTCGAAGGTGTCAACATACAGATCGCCGAGTTTGAAGCCTATGAGCACCTTGCGGTCATTCTCAATGGCTTCTTTTAGCTGTGTTATGACCTCTTTGGCCTCGGTGCCTGAGACACGGCAATCAAAGCGAACCGTCTGGATGTCATCAGATGCACCATGAATGGCGGCAATATCGACAGCTAAAAAGGGTTCACCCTTGCGTACGGGAACCTCGCGGACACGGTTGAGATAACCGATACCGGTGGTGTGAAGATCGAAATACTTGGTTTCGGAATTGTTTGATTCAGACATGATGTTCTCCAGATGGATAGATAAAAAAACACCGGAGAAAACATCGACCCAGCCGGGGAATGTTTTCCCGGTAGGGTAAGAATTGAGACAGATTGAAATAGACGGATCGACGGCCTAATGGCCGGGCAGTCACGATACGATCCATGAACCGCCTTGGGTGTTGACTGATGTCAACGAGGGCGCAGCTTTAACCCAGGCTGCGAGGGTAGAACTATGGATAATCTAGTCTCAGATGCTGATGGTGTCAACATGGATTTCGATACTGTGCAGATTAAGCGGCAGCAGACATGTGGGACTGATGCCGGCTCCATACTGAGGCTAATGGAAAGTGGTGTTGGGTAGTTGATGAGTACTGAAAGCTGACATTCAGGCTAAAATAGTGATTTAGTTCCACCGGCCCTAAGCTGCGGGTACCCCTGGAGGCACCGAGTGAGTATCGTTCGAGTGCTTGATCTTGATCAATACCTTCGTCTAAACTGCCGCCGATGATTCTTTTCCGTCAGACAAAGAAACGAACTCTATTCCTGTGGACGCTATTGCTCTCCGTGGCGTTATTGTGTGCCCAGGGTGTAAAACTGCACGTTCATAGTATTGACCATGATCATGATCGGCAACATAGCCATATTACTGCCGAGGCGGTGACTGAGCATTCGCATCTGAGTGAAGTCCACCTTTCTAGCAATATTTCTCATGGCGACCACCACGATGAGGTGGTATCAGAGCATGACGCAAGCCCGAATGGTTTACTAAAAAAAGCTTCCAGCAATGTAGTTATGCTGGCTTTACTCGCCACCGTGCTTTCTTTGCTTTTCCCTGGTTTTTATCAGCAGACATTTCATCGCCGCCGTGATAAAGACGCTATTCTCCCTTGGCGATACCTCCTTTCTCCACCACCGCGCGCTCCTCCACACTAAGTCCTTATACCTCCTGATAGCCGTGTTGTAAGTGCAGATCTAAGCTAGGTCTGTACTGCACAGTGTCGGCATATTATTGGTCAGTCACGTATCAGATACGAAAGTCGTACTGACCATGATTAAGTTCTACTCGTTGTAGAGGAACCCGCATGAAAAAATTAACACTCATTATTCACACCAATGTTCAACAGGAACTGGCTGATCTCTTGCGTTCTATTGATCAGGTACCCGGCTTTACCTTCAGTCATGTGGAAGGTCACGGGTCCGAGGTTGAAAACGATTCATTTCTTTCAGCACGAGACAAAGTGGTCGGCTACATACCACGGATACGCACTGACATCCTGCTTGAAGATGGAGATGTTGATGTTGTACTCGCACAGCTTCATGACAAAGAAAACAACATCGCAGGCCAAGGCATCTACTGGGTGACCGCTGTAGAAAAAGGAGGACACCTCCTGTGATGATCAATAATGCGAAACAACCTATTCCTGAGATAAAAGCTTTGCAAAGGCGAGGTGACAGCATGACAACCTCAACAAAGGACAGCTACGAGATGCTATTTAAACGGAATCTATTGTTCCTGATAGCCGGGGTTTTCTTATTGACGCTATTGTCAAATCTGGCCTATGCCCATGGTATGTCAGAGGCCGAAAAACAGTCCATTATTGAGGGCGGAAATCTGCGCTATATGTGGCTTGGTGCGACGCATATGTTGACCGGCTACGATCACCTGGCGTTTGTATTCGGGATCATCTTTTTCCTGACCACTTTCCGCGATATCGCCAAATATGTCACCGCGTTTACACTTGGTCATAGTGTCACCCTCATATACGCGACGTTTAATGCTATCCAGCTTAACTACTATGCAATCGACGCAGTGATCGCTCTGAGCGTTTGCTACATTGCCTTTGCCAATATTGACGGCTTCCGCAAATACCTCAGTATAAACCCACCCAACATGATGTTGATGATTATTGGTCTCGGGTTAATTCATGGTTTTGGATTGTCCACCCGACTGCAGGAGTTACCGCTGAGCGAAGACCATCTGCTGCTCAATATCATCTCATTCAATGTTGGTATCGAACTGGGACAAATCAGTGCTCTGGCCCTGATGTTGCTGCTCATTGCCACTTGGCGAAAAAGCCATTTCTTTCAGACATTCAGTACGATTACAAACTATGGTCTGATCATAATGGGGGGGCTGCTTTTTCTTATGCAGATGCACGGATATGAACACACCAGCAATCCTGAAGAATTTGCTGCCAGTACGACGCCAATTCAGAATGCTAAAAACCGTGAGATTGTTGCCGGCAGTGGAAAGGCTCAGGATTTCAAACAGATTCCGTGGAAAGACTCAATCGCCGTTGTCATTCCAGCCAGGGGCAACAAGGAATACAAGCTTCACCTTGCAGAAGGGGCCACATTTCAATATGCATGGCAGACCGATGGGGAAAGTCTTTTCTTTGATTTCCACGGGGAACCAACAGGTGATACAACAGGTTTTTTTCAAAGCTTTGAAAAAGACACCGATAGTCAATCAAGTGGTTCTCTAACTGCCTCCTTTGATGGTACGCATGGTTGGTACTGGAAGAATAGCACCCGATCTCCCGTTACCATTGCATTGAAGGTCAAAGGCAATTATCAACGCTTAGATTCAAAAATAATGTTGCAGGATACTAAGCCCGTTCCAAAAGCTAATACAACAACACACGATTCTATCGATTAACCACGGAGTATTCATATTATGCAGATTAAAGCATCGTTACTTAGTGTCACTCTTGGCTTGTTCCTTGTCGTTGCTATAACGGGCTGCGACGACCACGGCCACAGCCACGATAACGGACAGTCACATGAATCCGCGAATCAAGAAACAGATAAAACGAATTCAAACACCCACAACACTATTGACTAACTATTGGAGATATCAACATGCGTATTCAAGCCATCATTATTAGCCTGACATTAAGCCTTTTTTCGTTAGTGGCCATGGCCGGTGCGGGGCATGATCACGGGCACTCCCATGATCCTGTCACTCAAATCCAGGCCGAAGAGGTCGCGACAAATAGTGTCTCCACACTGGTCGATAAAGGCAAGATCGATAAAAGCTGGAAATCAATAAAAGCCACAAAGAGCGAGAAAAAGAGCTTTGGCGGCAACATGGAATGGGTGGTTGTTTTCAATAACAAAAATGTTAGCGAACCTGCGAAACAGACACTCTATATTTTCCTGACCTTAGGTGGTGAATATCTCGCGGCGAATCACACCGGGAATTAAAGAAGCGCTGTCGGCATAACATAATGAATCCATGCTTGCCAGGCTCCTGGCAAGCATGGATTGTTATGGTGCATTTCCCGTTGGGTATTAGTTTCAAGCTTCTTCAGCACGCTGATTATGATTTTATAACAAGCGATGACTTTGGATACTCCATATCAGCGAGATAACAAATGGGCTATTACATACTAAAGATCGCAATTACAACGCTGTTGGTTGTACTTATTTCTGAAATCGCCAAACGAAGCTCATTTATGGGCGCTATTCTCGCATCAGTGCCTTTGGTGTCTGTTCTGGCTATGCTATGGCTCTATATAGATACGAAAGATATATCTAAAGTTAGTGCATTATCATCCAGTATTTTTTATCTTGTACTGCCGTCACTATCTTTATTTGTGGCTTTGCCCTTGTTGCTTAAACAGGGTATTAACTTTTACTTGGGTATATCGCTATCTATTGGCATTACCGTTTTGAGTTAGTGGTTAATGATATCGGTATTGAATCACTTTGGGGTTAAATTGTAATGCGGTAAACAGTGTTAACGAACTCGTTCACTCATACATACTTGGTTGCAGTAAAATGACGGCGCGTTCCTTAACGCAACGTTCACGAATGATCGTTCCTACGCAGATGGTGCCTGTTCATTAAATGCAATTAAATGTCTGCTTTCTCTGGACTCCAGGCAAAAGGATATTCGAGCTAAATGGTTTCTGTGCGTCGGCAACAGCCGATCGCTATTCAAATCCGCACTTGATAAGGCGAATAAGAATCATTATCATGTTGACCTCAAACAAATAATGAGGTCAGCAAAATGGGAACCCGCTTCAATTCTCTTCAGTATTTTATAAAATCCATCCTTGGCATGACCTTGGTTTTTGGCAGTAGCACGCTCCTGGCTGATGACACACATCTTCTGAGCAATCTGTCTGAACCGCGTCAGCGCATGGAGGAGCAAGGTTTTGCCATCGAAGCCGTTTTAACCACCGATATCATGTATAACATTGATGGGGGAATTGAGCGAGATGGCACGCTTCTTGGCAATCTGGATATAGCCTTCGAAATCGATACCGAGAAGGCCGGGCTCTGGAAGAATGGCACCTTTTTAATCTATGGCCTGGGTAATTTCAATTCAGGCAAATTGCTTACCGAAATTGCAGGTGATTTTCAGGCCACAAGCAATATTGAAGCTGATGAGGCCTTCAAGTTGTACGAGGCCTGGTATGAGCACCGATTTAGTGATCACGCCTCCCTGCTTTTCGGTCTGCATGATTACAACAGTGAGTTTGATGTGGTGGAGTATGGCGGCCTATTTCTCCAAAGCTCCTTTGGAATATCGCCTGATATCTCCCAGAACGGCCCTTCGATCTTTCCAGTTGCCGCCCTGGGTACTCGCCTGAAGGTTTGGCCTACGGAGAACACGTACATCATGGCAGCACTCTATGATGGTGTGCCGGGTGATCCAGGGAATTCAACTCGTACCTCAATCCGACTGGGTCATGATGACGGCCTGTTTGGTGCGCTGGAGATAGGGCACACTGTGGGTGATCCTGGGAGCCTGGAATATCATAAATATGCCATGGGGGTATGGACACTGACGGCGGAGGTTGAGAACTTTGCCGGCAATATTCAGGATGAGAATAGCGGCATCTATTTCATTGGTGAGAAGACCCTCTTTGAAGAGGATGCTGGCCGTGGCAGCCTGGGAGCCTTTGTACAGCTTGGCTTTACACATGCAGATCGCAACCAGGTTGATTCCTATTGGGGTGCAGGCCTCAACTACACCGGATTGTTTGCCTCCCGCCCGGAGGATGTTGCTGGGCTGGCCGTAGCTAGCGCCAGAAATGGTTCCAACTTTATGGATTATGCCAGGGATGTAGATGGCCAGGCCGTTGATCATACGGAGACCACCATCGAACTGACCTACCAGGCCAGGATTCAACCCTGGTTAGCCATTCAGCCTGATCTGCAGTATGTCATCAATCCTGGCATGGATCGCAGACTGGATAATGCACTAGTGGTCGGTGCGCGTATTGAAGTGGTCTTTTAGCCACTCACTGCCTGAGTTCAGCTGTTCTGACTGCGAGGATCGGTCCATCTGCATCGGTGAATTCCACCGATATAAACTGGACATTAACATTTTGCATAAGGGACAACGCGTTATTTGTGGCATCACTAACGAGTGAGAACGAACATCCTTATTGTGTGCAATTCCTTAGCTTTTGTTTTCTATATTGTAAGTTATTTCTTAGCCTTCTATTTTGACGTAACAGTGGGCGAGTATGATTTAGATTGCATTCTGAAGCAGTCTTTGGCGCCCCTGCAGCTGTAGCTTGGGTGATTTTTGATGGATCTGCGCCAGCTTCAACTGCATCCGAGAAATTCTTTGTATTTGTGCTTGTGCTACAACCCGCGGTTAGAACCGCAAGCATTACTAAACAGGCTGTGGTTGGTTTTTTCATAATATGTAGCTCCATTTCCGATATTTCTATATTCGAACCAGTATTTTATATCACGACCATGATTACAACTGCAGTTGGTATGTATTTTGTTTATATAATAAAAACATGCGACTTAAATTCTTTGTCCAAATTTGATTGATTATCAAAAATAGTGTCAGGCACTGCATGGTGGAAGGCCTTATCACAGGATAGGGCCTTACCACCGAGGCAGAAACCAACGAGTGGCAAGCTGATACACACAACGGCCATTTAGAATTTGGCTAACAAAGTCTCTTCCCCAAAAAACTGACCCCCGCCACCTTGGCTGCACAATCCAGGCAACCCTGCCGTATTGGCGGATTTAATGACCGGATGGTACGCCTTCATGATCCGCCTGTTCAGTGCCCTTCCGTGCCAACATGATGGCTTACCTGCATATGTGTAGCACCAGTCGGAAGCTCATTGAACAGTGCTTTAAAGGCAACACGGTGCTGGTGCTTGTTAGAGTATGTGATTCTCCGTAGTTTTGAGCTTCCAGACTCAAGGATTTCCCCGTTGTCATCAGCAAACACTACATCCACATGCCCCCAGATACGCCCGTTGTGAAACCGGCTCCTGACTGTACCCCATACTTCAAATCCATCGCTAGTTGCACTGTATGCAATTTCCTCTGGATGAGCTCTGGAGCTGTTTACGGTCGTTATTGCCAAACCGCTTCCGGTGGCAGCCTGGACAGGCAGGACGATAACGGAGAGTAAGGCAATGAGACCAGCTATAGGCAAGCGTTGTTTATACATGGTTATTTCCTCCTTAATTGATCTGGGTCTGAGCCCGACGGGAAAACAGTCCGTAGAGGACGGGTAGCACGAACAGGGTCAGTAGGGTTGATGACCCCAGTCCACCTACGACTACGGTGGCCAATGGCCTCTGCACTTCAGAGCCTATGCCATTAGAGAGCAGCATTGGGATCAGTCCCAGTGCTGCAATGGCTGCTGTCATCAAAACCGGTCGCAAGCGTGACATGGCGCCACAAAATACCGCCTCACCGGTCGCTACGCCGGCCTCCACATTCTGGTTGATGGCGTTGACCATCACCACGCCATTGAGCACCGCCACACCGAACAGGGCGATAAAACCGATGGAACCCGGCACCGAGAGATACTGCCCGGTGTAGTAGAGTCCGGCGATCCCACCGATTAAAGCCAAGGGAACATTGATCATGATCAGCAGCGCTTCTCCCATGGAGTGAAAGGCGAAGTAGAGCAGCAGGAAAATCAACCCCAGGGAGAGTGGCACCACGATCATCAGCCGGGCCTGAGCCCGCTCCTGGTTCTCGAATTGGCCACCGAAGACCACCGAGTAGCCGGGGGGCAGGTCGATCTCATCATCGATACGCTGTCGTAGTTCCGTCACCAGTCCCCCCATGTCACGCCCCTCGACATTGGACTGGATCACCACCCGGCGTTGCACATCGTCCCGCCGGATCTGCGGTGGGCCGGATTCAATGCCGACCTGTGCTACATCCCCCAGCCTTACCCAGGCACCGTTGGGAGCCTGCAGGATCAGCCCGCGCAGTGTTTCCACGCTGTTGCGGTGGTTCTCGGCCAGGCGCACATAGATGTCGTAGCGCTCATTGCCCTTGATGACCTGTCCCGCCTCACGGCCGCCGATGGAGTCACTGACCAGATCCATCACCTGTGCCACCGGGATACCGTAACGGGCCAGGGCATCGCGATCAGGACGCACCGCCAGCTGTGCCTCACCACCGATCTGCTCCATCTCCACACCACGGGTGCCTTCTACCTTGCGCACCATGGCTTCGATCTCTTTGCCCGTCTTGGCCAGTTGATCAAGATCGGCTCCGAAGAGCTTGATCGCCAACTGCGCCTTGACCCCTGAGAGCAGCTCATCCACCCGGGTGGCAATGGGCTGAGAGAAAGAGAAGAGCAGACCGGGATGGATCGACATCTTCTCCTCCATCAACAGTTGCAGCGCCTTACGGTCAGTTGCGGATGTCCATTCAGGGACGGGCTTCAGACCAACAAATATCTCCACATTGGAGACCGGCTCCGGATCACCGCCGATCTCGGCGCGACCGACCCGGCTGGAGACGTAGAGCACCTCGGGAAAGGTCATCAACTGCTGCTCCAGCTTTTGCGCCACCTCAAGCGAGGTGTTAAGGCTGGATGAGGGGGCGAGAGTGACGCGGATGTTGATGGTGCCCTCTTCCAGTTCTGGCACAAATTCGGTGCCCAGTTTCGGTACCAGTGTCAGCGACCAGGCGAAGAGTCCCAAAGCCACCAGCACCACCAGTGGCTTTACCTTCAGAGACCATCGGAGTAGATGCCGGTAGGCCCATTCGATGGGAGTGAACACCGGGCTATCGCGGTGTTTCACCGCCCGGCGGAAGGCGTAGGTGGAGAGAGCCGGGATGACCACCAGGGCAACCACCAGCGAGGCGAGCATGGCCAAGACAATGGAGACTGCCATAGGCTGAAACAGTTTGCCCTCCACCCCTTCTAGGGTGAACAGCGGGGCAAACACCACGATGATGATTACCACTGCGTAGAAGACCGGCCGTCCCACCTCTTTGGCGGCCTCCTGGATACGTAAGGAGATACCATGATCATCATGGGCGGCGTCATAAGGATGTTCAACTCCTGGTGCAACCTCCCGCTGGGTGAATTCATGATGTTCCGCATCCGGTCGGGTCAGGTGCTTAAATATGTTCTCCATCATCACCACGGAGCCATCCACCATCATGCCAATAGCGATGGCCAGTCCACCCAGGGACATGAGGTTGGCGGATAGTCCCCAGTAGCTCATCAGGGTGAGGGCCAGCCCCAGGGAGAGAGGGACCGAGATGAGCACTAGCAGGGCAGCCCGCAGGTTGAGCAGAAATAGCAGGAGCACCACCACGATCAGGACAAAGGCCTCCAGCAGTGCATTGGAGACGGTGTTCACCGCCTGATCCACCAGGTCAGACTGATCGTAGACCGCTTCAATGGTCACCCCGTCGGGCAACGCCATCTGAATGGCGGGCAGGCGATCCTTGATGCTGCCGATAGTTGCCTTGGTATTGGCCCCCATGCGTTTGAGCACCACCCCGGCCACCACTTCACCCAGCGGTTCGGGATTGCCGTTGGCATCGCGACGGGTCATGGTCACCGCACCCTGACGAATCTCGGGGCCGAAATCGACCCTGGCCACATCGCGTACCCGCACCGGCACGCCGTCCACGTCCATGAGCGGTATATTGCCGATGTCGCGCAAGCCCTCTTCGCCACTGCGCACCCAGCCCACACCACGAATCACCAGCTGCTCTTCGCCGCGATCCAGATACCATCCCCCGGCGTTCCGGTTATTGGCTTCGATCGCTTCGGCCACCTCATTGCTGGAGAGTCCATAAGCCAGCAAACGCTGGGGGTCGAGTTGCACCTGATACTGGCGCACTTCACCGCCGAAGGAGAGAACCTCAGTAACGCCGGGAACCGGCATCAATAACAGTTTGACCACCCAGTCGTTGAGGCTACGCAGGGCAATGGCATCGTACTTTGAACCCTCCTCAGCCAGCAGGACATACTGAAACACTTGTCCCAGACCAGAGGTGTTAGGCCCCATGCCTGGAGTGCCGATGCCCTCAGGGATCTGCTCCTTTGCTGCTTGTAACCGCTCAAAGACCAACTGGCGGGCGAAATAGATATCCGTCCCCTCTTTGAAGACCACGGTGATAACCGAAAGGCCGGTCTTGGAGATGGAACGCACCTCCTCTACATCGGGCAGGGCATACATCACCGCCTCGATGGGGAAGGTGATGAGCTGCTCCACCTCCTCGGCGGCAAGCCCCTGGGCCTCAGTGTTGATCTGCACCTGGACGTTGGTGACATCTGGAAAGGCATCTAGGTTGAGTCGGGGGATAAAAGCGCCCGCAGCGCCCAGGCAGCCCAGCAAGCCGAGCACTACCAGCAGACGGTTGAAGACCGCCCAATCAATAATTCGATTTAGCATGGCCGCCTCCTAATGGTTATGCACTTCGAAACCGGCCTTAGCCAGCTCCGACTGCAGAAAAAAGGCGCCCTGGGTGACCACTCGGGTTCCCGGCTCCAGCCCTTCGATCTCGGCCAGACCGGCGCTGCGGCGCAGCACCTCCACCTCTTTCGGCTCGAATTCGCCGGGATTGGTTTCGATGAACAGCTGCCAGTCGCCATCGGGACTACGCATCAAGGCGGTATCAGGCACTGCCAGCGCCAGCTTTCCGGTCTCATTCGTTTGTAAACGAACCTCTACAAAACGGCCTGGATGCAGGTGCCCATCCTCATTGCGGATTTCGATACGCACCCCTTGGGTCCGGGTCACTTCATCCATCATCGGGAGGAGTTGCAGTACCTGTCCTTCGGCCCATCCGGTATCGGCTTTGATCCGGGCCTGTGCGCCGGGGCGTATCGCGGCCTCCTGGTCGTGTGATAGCCTTGCCTCCACCCAAACGGTGGCGGGGTCGGTGATCTCAAACAGCACCCGACCTGGCTCCACCAGTTCACCCACGGTGAAGTCGTCATGGATGATGATGCCGTCTTGACCGGAGAGCAGCTTGAACTCACCGGTGGCTTTGGCAGGATCGCCGGTCCTCAGCAGCCGGTCGATTTGGGCCTTGGTCATGCCGTAGGCGCGCACGCGGGCGTAGGCCTGCTGGCGTGCCACCTGGGCCTCCACGTAGCGCCGTTCGGAGAGCACCTTGCGACCCAGCTTGGTTGCCCGCCGCCACTCGATATCGGCCACCAGCAATGCGCCTTGGGCCTCGGCCATCTCCACGCTGGAGAGGGTGACCAGCGGCTGGTCTTTTTTTACTTTCTGCCCCAGACGCATGTGTCGCGCCAGCACTTGGGCGGCGATGCGAGGGGTGGCCTTGGTGGTAGCGTAGGCGTTGAGATGGATCTCACCGGGTGCTTGGATCTCTGCCATCAGGGGCTTGTCCTGAAGCACTTCGACAGCAATCCCGGCGGTCTTACGCTGTATGTCGCTCAGCTTGATGCTGCTCTCCTCCTCCTCATGGTCGCCATGGCCACCTGCTTCTTCTCCATGACCCTCTTCTTCATGATCTCCCTGTCGGTCATGATCCGTTTCCTTTTCATGGTCGTGTTCTCCCTCTTCATGATCGACCTCCTTGCCAGCACGGTCATGATCCTTCTCTTCATCAAGCTGTTCGTGTGTTGCGTTGCGTGTTACCTCTTTGTCGTGGTCATGCTCTTCTCCGGCGGTTATCCAGCCTGGCAGGGTGAGCAGACAGCAAAAGATAAAAATCCGTATGGAACGGATTTTCACGCAAGCCCCGGCGGGGTGAGGCGCAGGGATGCGTCGAATAAATGTAGTGATTTGTTTGTTCATGTCTCTGCAGTTCCTTATATTCAGTAGGAGGATGTGGCGGCTGCATCAGACGTGCTGATAGCCGGGCTGCCAATCCACTCAAATACTTGGCCGGTAGCTGCCTGCCATTCGATCCAGGCGTGCCACATGGCACCGTGCAGCTCGGCCCCGGCGATGCGGGTATCCAGGGTCTGCTGGAGCTGTACCAGATACTCTGTTGTCTCCAGTTCACCGGCCTGCCAGAGTTGTTCCAGTAGTTGAGACTGCTGCTTCAGACTGCTCTGGCCCCGGGAGAGCCATACCCGCCAAGCCTGGGATACCAGGGTGTAGCGATCACGGGCGGTTCGCAGTTGTGCCAGGGTGGTACGGTAGGCCTGCTGCGCTTCCTGTTCCGCTTGCAGGGCTTCGCTACGGGCAGCCGTGACACTGCTGCGAAAATCATTACGGACTTGTAGGGGCATCGAGAAAGAGAGCGTGAGCTTGTTCTCTTCATCTTCACGCCCAGCCATCAATCCCAGAGTGGGATCGGCCCTCCGCTCCCGGTCTGTGGCATTGATCTGCATGCGAGCCACCTGTGCCAGGAGGTGGATCTGCCGGACATTTGGGTGACTGCCGGCAAGTTGCTCATCTTCCTGAGCATTCGGCAGGCTGCTGGGAAGGGTGGAGGGTAAGTGAAGCGGCTCAGGTGGTGGTTTACCGGCAAGGGCAAAGAAGTCCCCTTTCGCCTCCACCAGCTCGGCTCCGGCCTGAGCATGGGCCATTGCCGCCTCGGCAACAGCCAGGCGTGCCAGCTCCACCTTAATCAACGGTATGTCACCGGCGTTTTGTCGCTGCTCAGCAAGGGTCTGGAATCGCTCCAGCAACTGGAAACGCTGCTTGGTCAGTGAGGTGATCTCTTTGTTGTTCAGGATGCGGACCATGGCGTCCAATAGCTCCACCGCCTTCGTCTGCCTGAGCGCATGCAATGCGGATCGGGTGGCTTCTAATTTGGCTTGGATTGCACGTTCCTGCGCACCGCGCTTGTCATGCATATCAATAGTTTGACTCAGCCCAACGCCATAATCATAAAAGTCTGTGCGCTCTGTTTTTGCCCCTTCCAGCTCCAGCTCAGGGTTGTAAATGGGCAGGCCAGCACCCTGCACGCGGGCGTGGGCGGCATCAATGGCAGCTTGTGCTGCCTGGATCTCTGGATTTTCATCCAGGATTCGGTTTATGAATTGGCTAAGGTTAGTAACGTTTCTGGCGGACGAAGGAGGCTGTCCGGACGGACTAATTGACGACCAGGCAGTAGCGGCATTGGCTACAAGACAGGCACACAGGCCTGCACGCAAATAGGTAAAGAACGACATTGTAAGAGTCTCACAGGTTCGGATGAACGCGAAACCACTGGTAAGCCAGTGGTAAAAACACAAAATGAGACTCAGGCTTTTGGGGGGCGTGAGGGAGGGGTGTCGAGAAAAGAGTTCCAGGCGGCCAAGTAAGCGCTCTTAGGAGTGTGAACACCACCTATCGTGGGCTTGGCTGGTGTAAAATTCAGTCCGAGCAGATGGAAAGACCCGTGGCTGCAGTGATCATGGGCCAGGAGATTATGTGGCTCATCGGGGAGGTCGCCGGAGTCTCCAAGCGCCACCACCTGATCTACAGCCGATTCTTCATAATGCACATCGGCAGCGAACGCCATCCCGTATCCCAGGATGGAGATGACAAGCCATGTGATGATGAGACGATGAATCATTTGTTATGCTGCTGGTTCCAATAGACGGTCAGTTTAACTGTATGTGTGTTAATGGGGCAATGCAAGTTTTATCTTGAACTCTGATTTCACATTCTCAACTACCTTCGATCAGCTTTGTTCTATTGAGTTAACGTGCATATGACCAACACGTGAAGGTAGAAGTTCCGTCTTGGAAAGCGTGGTCCGCATTACGGTCTAGCACCACCTTTCAGGGTACGAGCCTCTATACTTTTGATTCAGATGGTAGCAGGAGGTCATGGCATCACCTTTGTTCTGGAGATGGCTATCGATTCAGCATCGATGAAACAGTGTAACATTAGTTTTCAACCGCTATCAGAAAAGGGGTTGAATTGCCAAACTAGGTTAATTTGGCGATTCAGTCATCAGTGCAAGCAGGGGTTCCTGCATGAGCGAGCTACTTGCAATAACCTGCATCATGAGAGCTATGAATGACCATGAATAGATTGCGCGAGTGATATAAAGTTGAGTCACGACCATCATCACGACATAGAGATGATAGGCGATCGGCGACTGATTGCCGCCATCGCCGTCAATATGTTGTTAACCCTTGCCCAGGTAATCGGTGGCATTGTCTCAGGTAGTCTCGCTTTGATTGCCGATGCCTTGCACAATTTCAGTGATGCCGCCTCATTGCTAATCGCTTGGGTGGCACGCAGGATCGGCAGACAACCAGCCGACCACTTCAAAACCTTTGGCTATAAACGAGCTGAGGTGATCGCCGCCCTGGTCAATCTTGTTACTCTGGTATTAGTGGGGCTCTATCTCATTTATGAAGGGCTATGGCGTCTGTTTGAGCCACAGGTCATTGAGGGCTGGACGGTGATTATTGTTGCAGGTGTTGCACTGGTGATTGATGTGGTTACAGCAATACTGACCTATACCATGTCGAAGCAGAGCATGAACATCCGAGCTGCCTTTCTGCATAACGTCTCAGATGCTCTGGCCTCGGTGGGAGTCATTATCGCCGGAACAGTGATCCTGCTTTATGGCTGGTATTGGATGGATACTGCGCTAACCTTGCTCATTGCCGGTTATGTGCTCTATCAGGCTGCAACGCTGTTACCCAAAACCATTCATATCCTCATGGAAGGTACACCGGAAGGTATCTCCATTGAGGAGGTGATCAACGTTATGGCCCTTGTCGAGGGGGTTTCAAATGTTCATCACGTCCACATCTGGCAACTGGATGAGCATAAAAACGCTCTGGAGGCCCATGTGGTGATTAACGATTTTTGTGATACCCAAACCGTCAAAGTTGCACTGAAAATCGAATTGGAACAACGTTTCAATATCACTCACTCGACGCTGGAGTTTGAAATCGAACACTGTGAAAAGCCGTGTTGCTGATTGATTACGGCCAGTGTTCAGCTACAAATGCTCCACCAACCAATCGGGTGTAAATTGCACGAAATAAGTATTGAGAGAGGTGAGCTGACCGCTTACCAACAGCAGACCGATCGCAATCAGAAAAACGCCGCTCACTTTTTGCACAATATGGGCGTGCCGGTTGAGGCGGCGTAATTGCCCGGTGGCACGTGAGAACAACAATGCCGTTATCAGGAAGGGTAGCGCCAAGCCCGAGGCGTAAATCAGCGTATAGAGCACCCCTTGGGAGGGTTGACTCGCGGCCATGGACATCACCGCTCCCAGCAGTGGTCCGATACAGGGTGTCCAGCCTGCACCAAAGGCCATACCGATCAGTCCAGAACGGGTATAGCCCGGCGTCATGTTATGCCCGGCCTGTAGCTGTTTGGTCATGTTTAAAAAGGGGATGTTGACCCAGCCTAGGGTGTGAATACCGAAGACGATGACCAGCACGCCTCCGGCCTGGGCGATGAGATCGTTATAGTGGTATAGCGCGTTACCGATCAATGTCACCGGCAGGCCGAACAGCAGCACGAAAATTAAGGTGAAGCCCCCGACAAAAAACAGAGCGTGGCTGAATACATGCCAGCGGCCGATTCGCTCTTCCTCATTCTGCTCTTCCAGTGAACTGCCCGACAGCTAAGTGAGATAGACCGGCACCAATGGTAATACGCACGGCGAGAAAAACGATAAGGCGCCGGCGAAGAAGGCCAGGGGGATGGTGGTGTCGGCAGGGCTCATATGATTTCACTTCCTAATAGCTTTGGGACGTTTTTTAGATGGCGATGGTTGTTGACATCGCCACGTATATGTAAGATCATTTTCGCAAACATCGAAATGAACTGAAAGTCTATGAAAAAAGTGACACCATTGGTTAACCAAGGCGAAGTCTGCAAAGTGCCGTGCTTTGACCATGACAAAGTCGCTGCGGTAAAAGCCCGGCTGACCGAAGACGAAGAGCGCCTGCCCCAATTGGCGGAGTTCTACAAACTATTGGGAAGCCCCACCCGCCTGAAGATTCTGCTGGCCTTGGCGGAAGGGGAATTATGTGTCTGTGATATCGCTCATGTACTGGGTTTGAGCGTCGCGGCGACTTCACATCAGTTGAAGCTGCTACGTGATCAGAGTTGGCTGGGCAAACGGGATGACGGCAAGATGGTTTATTACCGCCTTAAGGGTGAGGACCTCTTGCGGGCTTTGCAGGGTGATCTGGCGATGATGGAAAAACGTCTCGGCTGATGTTTTCTTGGTTCAGTCATTTAGACGTTTTCGATAATGACGATATGTGTTTTGGATATCTATTCCTTTATGAAAAACGGGCATGAACAGTGCCAAAACCGCATCTTCCTCGACATGGCTCCTGCTGGGATTGGCGGTCTGCCTTGAAATTGCGGGGGCTCTGGGCCTGCGTTTCAGTGAAGGCTTCACCTTGTTGCTACCTACTGTGATTGCACTTATTGCCTTCATGCTAGCGCTCTACCTCGTCAGCCGCGTGATGGAGAGATTGCCGGTCAGTGTTGCCTACCCTGTATGGGCAGGCGGTGGAACGGCAGGTGTCGCGCTTTTCGGCGTTCTGATGTTAGGCGAAAACATCA
>Ga0316187_10002128_pt1 | contig 17297 bp, 15 predicted proteins | sample CroRivburrow1_MG_FD_204927 | JGI IMG/M metagenome (GOLD analysis project Ga0316187, IMG submission 204927) | Coastal sediment microbial communities from Maine, United States - Cross River worm burrow 1 | ecosystem: Environmental > Aquatic > Marine > Coastal > Sediment | place: USA: Maine...
GCCTGGCGGCGATAGTGGGTTTCGTCATGCCGGTCCGACTAAGCGTCGCGGCGCGTATCCAACAGAATCCGTTCTTCCTTCGCCGCCTTGCGTGTGTTGATCATTCTGACTACCCAGAAGATAGCAAGTATGGGGAGAGGAAAGATCATGGCTGTCAGCGTCAACTGGCTGGCCACGGAAAATAAAGTGAGCTTCCGCCACGCGATGCGGGACTGGAGGATGACCTGAGAACTCAGGAAATAATCACTGCGCGGTGATTGCTCGGGGATGAACTCGCCATACATCTCGTGGAGATAGCGGACAAGGTCATCGGGATCAAATAATCGCAGGTGGCCGAAAAAATAGATGTTCGCGTGATTACCAAGATTCTTGCGCTGCTTGACCTCTTTCGCCGAAGGCTTAGCCGGCGGGTTCATGATGGGCATGAAGGCCAGTAGCGAGGTACCGATAGACAGTACCAGCATCACATGGATAACCGGCAGTACATCGATCAACACCTGGGGGAAAATAGATTGCCCCAGGGCCGACACATAGATGCCTGCCCCATTAAAGGTAATCAGCGCTGCGTTCTTCGCCTCCGCGAATTGCAGTTGCTGATTCACCATGCCCTGGCTGATCAGCAGATGTCTCTCGACGGAATCGTTCAGGGCCATAATCTCTGAATGCTCTACCGCAGGCTTGGTGATGTGACGGGATCGGATAGTAACTTGCCTCTTCCAGTTCGGGGTGCAGCTAAGTCGATAGTACCCCCGTTGAGCAGTGGAGCAAGACTTGGTGGCGCGGCGGCATAGCCAACTGCGGCCCTGCCGGCTCGTTGCGAGCCGCCCAACCAGGGAGTAGCCGCCCCAACCTGCCACCCGGAAGTCCGCGATAGCAGTCTTCTGCCCCGGCCGCCAGAACCCAAAAGACTCGGCTGCTCAGTGCCTCCGGCGGCAAGCGACAGACATCAGATGTTCATCAGGATCCAATCAGTTCTTGGCGGGCCTGAATGCTCAGACTCTCTCCTGTCGACGGGCAACGGTGTGGCGAGAGCCCACCCCCCGACGTCCAGGAAGGCCTGCAGGGCCTGTGCTGAACTTGATGGAGAATTGCTATGAGTACGCTGAATTCTGCTTTTCATACGACCGTGGCCTGCTTGTTCGGGGTCACAATAACAATGGCTTACTGGTCTTCACTTAGCACGCTGGTTTAAACATGAAGATGAAGACAACAAGGTCAGGATTGCCCCGCCCGGAAGGGCGGGCCAATCAGACGGCGAAAACGCTGCCATCAGCGTTCGTCACTAAAAAGACCCCCAACGCGGTGACTGGTACCTGGCAGCCGGAGGCTAGAAATCAGCTTTCCATCAGAACCTGATCAGTCTTTAGCCCGGGCATCCGCCCAGAATACCTACTCAAGGCTTAGCCAATATCAATACCCGGATTGACGCCAAGCCGTGGCAAAAACGCCAGGTGAACGAGGAGAACTGCAATGACTATGACGAAAAGACTACAGCGGCAGTTTGGCAATTGGCTGTACCAGGGACGCGAGCTTGCTTATGCGTGCCGCGCAAATGCCGCACCGGATTGCTTCTCGATGCGTACGTCACGCAAAGCGCCGCAGCAGCCGATCAATCTGCCAACGGCGACAGCAGCTTATTACCCGCTGACTCCCAGACCTTATCTGCCACAACAGCCGAAATTCTCGGCCTGATAGCAGGCGATGCAATTAACTCAGCCCTTGAACGCAGGAGAATGGTTATGAGCAAGAGGCAGGATACGATCAACCAGGTGGCCAGTTGCCTTTATTACGGTGCAAGCTGCACCTTCGGCGTGGCGTTGGTGCTGGCTTATTACACGGCGTTGACGGCAGCCTTATGAGAGCGATTGATAGCTTGCTCCGCAAGCCACCCTGCGGGGCTCCGCGGCTGCGCCGCTACCTCGCCCTCCCCGTCAGCTGCACGGCTACGCCGTTCATCTGACCGACCCGGGTCGAACCTAAGGGTTCCGGATTCGCCAGACCTCTCCACAAGCCATAAAAAAGGCCCCTGTAAGGGGCCGTTTTTATGCCTGGCGGAGAGGGAGGGATTGATGGCTTGCTCCGCAAGCCACCCCTGCGGGGCTCCGCGGCTGCGCCGCTACCTCGCCCTCCCCGTCAGCTGCACGGCTACGCCATTCATCTGACCGACCCGGGTCGAACCTAAGGGTTCCGGATTCGCCAGACCTCTCCACAAGCCATAAAAAAGGCCCCTGTAAGGGGCCGTTTTTATGCCTGGCGGAGAGGGAGGGATTCGAACCCTCGAAGGGCTTTTAACCCTTACTCCCTTAGCAGGGGAGCGCTTTCGACCACTCAGCCACCTCTCCAAACTTTTTACTACCGCCGGTGGGTCAGCACCAGTCGGGATTCACTCAGGCCATCCCTGGCCCTCGCCCTGCGGGCGGCGCTGCGCGCCGTGCAAATCGTCTGTCCTGACGATTTGTCGAACCCTCGAAGGGCTTTTAACCCTTACTCCCTTAGCAGGGGAGCGCTTTCGACCACTCAGCCACCTCTCCGAATTGTAGGCAATCACCGCTGGTCGCCAGGCGGCGACGCGATTCTAAGCCAGACGACGAGAAAAATCAGTCGTTAACAGCTTCGGCCACATCCTGAGGATCCGCACCGTTGCCGTTCTGCTGTTCCTGGCATATCCGCTGGTAAATCTCTTCCCGATGCACCGCTATTTCTTTTGGCGCCTTAACGCCCAAGCGCACCTGGTTCCCTTTGACGCCTAGCACGGTGACATCAACATCGTTGCCAATGATGACGGTTTCACCGACTCGCCTGGTCAATATGAGCATGGCTCCCCCTGATTTTTATTATTTTAGCCCCAGCAACGCACCTTCCTGGTGCGAACCCGGGCGTCTCAGACCGTCAGCGACAACCAGGACCCCACGGCAAAGCCACGAGAAAAGCTGTCGAGAAAACGGAAAGAAGATCGCGGAAGCGCAGGCCCCAACCGGGCATTTTCGCGTCAGCAGCTCTTCCTAAGCCGCTCAGGTTAATCAGGATAGTACCCCAGCGCCGCGGGCGGGCGCCAGCCAGCGCCTCAGCCGAGCTGCTGCTCGGCCCAGCCGGCCACTGAGCCCAGCGCGTTATCCAGGGCGGCCGGGTCGGTGCCACCCGCTTGGGCAAAGTCAGGCCTGCCACCGCCTTTGCCCCCCACCTGGGCCGCGACCGAGTTGACCAGGTCCCCGGCCCGGACGCGGCCGGTCAGGTCTTTGGACACCCCGGCAGCCAGGCGAACTTTGCCGTCTTCCGTGGCACAGCCCAGAACGACGACGGCAGAGCCAAGCTTGTCCTTGAGGCGATCCACGGTCTCACGCAAGGTCTTGGCATCCATGCCGTCAGCCAGCCGACTGGCCAGCACCTGCACCCCATGGACTTCAATGGCGTCAGCGCTCAGGTCCTGGCCGCCAGCGCCGCTGGCCAACTGGGCCCGCAACTGCTGCACTTCGCGCTCCAGCGTCTTGCCTCGGTCCACAGCCTGCTTAACCCTGGCTTCCAGATCACCCCGACTGCCGCGAACCAGTTCGGCGACTCGGTGCAGCAAAACTTCGGCGGCCTCAACCTCCGCCAGGGCGAGTATGCCGGTGACTGCTTCAATCCGTCGCACGCCGGCAGCAATACCGGACTCGGAAGAAATCTTGAACAGGCCAATATCACCGGCCCGCTCTACATGGGTGCCGCCGCAGAGTTCAGTGGAGAAATCGCCCAGGCGCAACACCCGCACCTGATCCGCATACTTCTCACCGAACAGCGCCATCGCACCGGCAGCCACGGCGTCCTCGTATTCCATAATCTGCGTGTCCGCAGCCGCATTGGCGCGGATCTGGCTATTCACCAGCCGTTCGATCTCAAGTAATTCGGCCGGGGTAACCGCTTCATAGTGCGAAAAGTCAAAGCGCAATCGATCGGGTGATACAAGAGAACCCTTTTGAGAAACATGAGCGCCCAGCACCTGGCGCAAAGCCGCGTGCAACAAATGGGTCGCTGAATGATTCAGCACCGTGGCGTGACGGCGCTGCGCATCGACGTGGGCAGTCACCAACCCGCCTACCCGCACCTCACCGGACTCACACTGGCCCAGGTGCACGTGAGCATCGCCGCTTTTCTGAGTATCCGTGACCCGGAACAGAAATCCGTCGGCCGCACGAATAAGCCCCTGATCACCCACCTGACCGCCGCTTTCTGCGTAAAAGGGCGTTTGCGCCAGCACCAGGGCACCACTTTCGCCGGCGACCAGTCGCTGTGCCGGCTCCCCATCCTTGAACAGATGGGTCACTTCGCTATCTGCTTCCAGTTGATCGTAGCCGGTGAACAAGGTGGCCACATCCAGCTGCGGACCTGCATCAACCGACAGGCCGAACTTGGATGCCGACTGGGCACGCTGCCGCTGCTCGGCCATGGCAGCTTCATAACCTGCCCGATCAATACTCACCCCGCGGGCGCGGGCAACGTCGGCTGTCAGATCGATGGGAAAGCCATAAGTATCGTAGAGCTTGAACACCAGCTCACCCGACAACTCCTCACCGGCCGACTCAAAGGCAGATTCCAGTATCCGCATGCCCTGGGTCAGGGTTTCTGCAAAACGATCTTCTTCGCCGGCGAGTACCCGCTCGACGTGCTCAATCGCTGCACTCAACTCCGGATAAGCGCCGCCCATCTCTTGCTCAAGGGGCCGCACCAGGCGATGAAAGAAACGCTCTTTGACGCCCAGTTCATAACCATGGCGCAAAGCGCGCCGAATGATTCGCCGCAACACATATCCACGACCTTCATTACTGGGCAGCACGCCATCAACAATCAGAAAAGAGCAGGCGCGAATGTGGTCGGCAATAACCCGCAAGGATGGCGAACTTCTGTCGGCAACCCCGGTGATATCTGCAATGGCATCGATCAGGCGCCGGAACAGGTCGATGTCGTAGTTGCTGTGGACACCCTGCATGACAGCGGCGATACGCTCAAGCCCCATACCCGTATCCACGGACGGTTTGGGCAAAGGCGTCAGGGTGCCGCCAACAGCCCGGTCGAATTGCATGAACACAAGGTTCCAGATCTCGACGTAGCGATCGCCGTCTTCATCGGGTGAACCCGGTGGGCCGCCGGGCACTTGCGCCCCATGGTCGTAAAAGATCTCGCTGCAGGGACCGCACGGACCGGTATCGCCCATGGACCAGAAATTATCCTTCTCGCCCAAGCGACTGAATCGCGTCGGGTCCACGCCAATTTTCTGCAGCCAGATATCCGCGGCCTCATCGTCGTCCTGAAAAACCGTCACCCACAATCGTTCCGCCGAAATACCTAGCTCACCGGTAATGAATTCCCAGGCAAAACGAATGGCATCCTCTTTGAAGTAGTCGCCAAAGCTGAAGTTACCCAGCATTTCAAAGAAGGTGTGATGTCGCGCTGTATAGCCGACGTTCTCAAGATCATTATGCTTGCCGCCGGCGCGCACGCAGCGCTGGGAACTGGCTGCCCGGCTGTAATCACGCTGGTCGCGACCAAGAAAAACATCCTTGAACTGCACCATGCCAGCGTTGGTAAACAGCAGAGTCGGGTCATTCCCTGGAACCAGGGGCGAACTGGGTACCACGCGGTGTGACTGTCGCGCGAAATAATCCAGGAACAGCTTGCGAAGTTCCGATGTGGTCATCTCAATCTAATCCTGATCCCAGTCACCTGCCAGAGCATGGCGAATCTCATCGCTACCGAAACCCCGGTATTGCAGGAAGCGCATTTGTTTTGCGCGGTCTGCGAATTCTGCCGGAATATCCGGCCCAAATTTCTTGTGGCGCGCCGCCCGGGCCGCAGCCGCCCAGTCTAGGTCCTGCAGGGCCACGTCCACCAGCTCTTCAGCAACACCGCGCTCGCGTAGTTCCGCCCGCACGCGGGCGGGGCCCTTACCCCGGCGGCAGCGGGAATGGGCAAAAGCCTCGGCAAAACGCCGGTCACTCTGGAGGCCTTCCTGCTCCAGAGCAACCAGGGTTGCGGTTATTGCCTCGGCTGAATAGTCCCGGTCGCCGAGCTTGCGGCGCAGCTCTGCCGCTGAATGCTCCCGGCGCGCCAGGCAGTCCATAGCAACCCGGCGGGGGGTCGCCTCGCCGCGGGCGGCCGGACTCATAACCGGCGGACGAGCCTCAGGCTTCTGCAGCCTGGGCTGATTCCTCCGCTTCCGCCGCAGCAGCGGCAGCGACGGCGGCAGGCTTGGGCATCAGGCGCTCGCGGATCTTGGCCTCGATTTCGGCCGCGACTTCAGGATGCTCGATCATGAACAGTCGGCTGTTTTCCTTACCCTGGCCGATACGATCGCCGTTATAGCTGTACCAGGCGCCTGCCTTATCGATAAAACCTTCCTGGACGCCCATATCGATGATCTCGCCCTGCCGGGAAATGCCTTCCCCGTAGAGAATTTCGAACTCCGTGTTCTTGAAGGGCGGCGCTACCTTGTTTTTAACCACCTTGACCCGGGTCTGGTTGCCGACCACTTCGTCGCCTTTCTTGATGGCGCCGATACGCCGAATATCCAGCCGCACCGAGGAATAAAACTTCAGCGCATTACCGCCCGTGGTGGTCTCAGGGCTACCAAACATCACGCCGATCTTCATACGGATCTGGTTGATGAATATCACGATGGTATTGGAGCGTTTGATATTACCCGTCAGCTTGCGCAGGGCCTGGGACATCAGCCGCGCTTGCAGGCCCACGTGGGTATCACCCATGTCGCCCTCAATTTCTGCTTTCGGTGTCAGGGCCGCAACCGAGTCGATGACAATTACGTCAACGGCACCGGAGCGCACCAGCATGTCGGTAATTTCCAGTGCCTGCTCACCGGTATCAGGTTGGGATACCAGCAGGTCATCAACCTGCACGCCGAGTTTCTCGGCATAACCGGGGTCCAGGGCATGCTCGGCGTCGATGAAAGCGGCGGTGCCGCCGCCTTTCTGGCACTCGGCCACGACCTGCAGGGTCAGCGTGGTCTTGCCCGAGGATTCCGGACCGTAGATTTCCACCACCCGGCCGCAGGGCAAGCCACCAATCCCCAGGGCCACATCCAGGCCCAGGGACCCGGTGGAAATGACCTCGATATCGCGAGTTGGGCCGCCATCGCCCATGCGCATAACCGAACCTTTGCCAAACTGCTTTTCGATCTGCCCGAGGGCGGCCGTCAAGGCCTTTTTGCGATTCTCATCCATCGTTTTGCGGTGCTCTGGAAGTGGTTAAGGGGAGGCTGAATTCGGCATCGATTATTGCATGGAATACCGACACCGGCAGCCTCGAGAAAAAATGAATTTAACCCACTTAAGGCTCAATGGATGAGCCTGCCGGAAAGCATTGATCAACCGAATACTCTGCTCCGGCCGGGGCGGTCACGGACCGCAGCAAAGCAAAGCTTCGGACGCGCCATAGCACCGGTGGGACAGCAATTTGCGCCGGCGGCCGGCGCGTTTTTCGGCACAGGGTGAGGTGGGGATTGAAAGCGCGGGCCGGCAGCCGCAGCCCGAGGGGCGCCAGTGACTGCCACAGCTCGTCGGCCAGCCGCGACAGGGCAAGCGGGGCCTCGGCGGGACCCACCCACAGGACCCGGGGGCCGGGAAAATAACCCACCCGGCTCAGGCTCAGAGTCAGGGGCGGCATCTGCACTTGCGCGGCTGCCGCGCAAATCCCTGGCAAGTGAGCCAAGTCAACCTGCCCCAGGAATGCCAGGGTCAGGTGATAGTTGCGCGGGGGCACGGCCCGGCCACCGCAACTCGCCGTGACGGACTCGCAGCTTGTCTGCAGGGCCGCGCGCACCGCCGCATCGGGCCACAAGGCGAAAAACAGCCGCGCTGAACTCACTCCGACCCGGTTTGCTGAAGAACACCTTGCAGCGCGGCTGCAACGGTCTGTCGCCGCACGGCATCGCGATCACCGTCGAACTGGTAGAGCTGGCTGCGCAGGACATCCCCAGGCCCCGCCCAGGCTATCCAGACCGTGCCTACTGGCTTCTGGGCACTGCCCCCGCCGGGACCAGCGATGCCGGATACCGCCACGGCCAGGTCAGCCTGCAGCTGTTGCCGCGCGCCTGCCGCCATAGCTTCCGCCACGGGCCCGCTCACCGCCCCCTCGGCCTCGATCAGGCCTGCGTCCACCCTTAGCAAGGCAGCCTTGGCCGCGTTGCTATAGGTCACGGCGGCCGCCTCGAACCAGCCCGAGCTGCCCGGAATATCCGTCAGCAGTTTCGCGATCCAGCCGCCCGTGCAGGACTCGGCGCTGGCCAGCTTACGGCCGCTGGCATCCAGGGCCGCAGCGACCCGCCGCGCGAGCACGCCCAGCGCATCATCGTCAGTGTCCATGGCAGAACCTTCAGTGACCAGGGCCGCCGGGGTCAAGTCCGGGCGCGACTCACCCAGCTTCCCTTATGATTCAACCTATGAGTACCCCTGCCGCCAAAACTCTCCAGCCAAGCAAGGACGCCACGGGCCATACGCCCATGATGCAGCAGTACCTGCGCATCAAGGCCGAATTTCCGGACATGCTTCTGTTCTACCGGATGGGCGATTTCTACGAATTGTTTTATGAAGACGCGCGTCGCGTCGCCAAGCTCATCGACATCACCCTGACAGCCCGGGGCAAATCCGCCGGCTCACCCATCCCCATGGCCGGTGTCCCCTATCACGCGGCGGAAAATTACCTGGCCCGCCTGATTCGTCAGGGCGAGTCCGTGGCCATCTGCGAACAGGTGGGTGATCCGGCCACCAGCAAAGGGCCAGTCGCCCGCGAAGTCGTCCGGGTCCTGACCCCGGGCACCCTGACCGACGATGCCCTGCTCGAAGCCCGTCGCGACCAGTTGCTGGTGGCGGCCTGCCAGCGCGGCGAAACTTTTGGTCTGGCCTGGCTGGACCTGAGTGCGGGTCGTTTCACCGTCACCGAGCTGCCCAGCGCGGAGGCACTGGATGCCGAGCTGGCCCGCCTGCAACCGGCCGAGCTGCTGCTGGAGGAAGGCGCGACGAAGCTCCGCCCGGCCGGCACACAAACCCGCGTTCGGGCCATGCCCCCCTGGCATTTCGAGCTGGACAGCGCCCGCCGCACGCTGTGCGAGCAGTTCGGGACCCAGGATCTGGCTGGCTTTGGCTGTGCGGATCTGCCCGCTGCGGTCAGCGCGGCCGGGTGCCTGCTGGCCTATGTACAAGACACCCAGCGCGGCGCCCTGCCCCACCTGGCGGGCCTGCAGACCGAGCTGTCCACGGACGCACTTATCATGGATGCGGTCACGCGCCGCAACCTGGAAATTGAAACCAACTTAAGCGGCCAGGCGGAACACACCCTGGCCGGGATCATGGACCAGTGCGCGACAGCCATGGGCAGTCGCCTGCTGCGCCGGTGGTTGCAACGACCCCTGCGGCATCAGTCGACCCTGCGCAATCGCTACCAGGCCGTCGGCGCTCTGGACAACGGGCAACTGGATGCCCGCGCCGAACAGCTGCGCCAGGTCGGTGACCTGGAACGCATTCTCAGCCGGATAGCCCTGCTCACTGCCCGCCCCCGCGACCTGGCAGCCCTGCGGCGGGCCCTGGAGATACTGCCCTTGATTCGGGCAGGTCTGCCACCCGAGTCACCCCTGGTTGAGGGCCTGGACCAGGCCATGGGAGAACACACCGAAATCCTGAACCGTTTGCAGGCCGCCGTGATCGAAGAACCCCCCATGCTGATTCGTGACGGCGGTGTCATTGCCCAAGGCTACGACGCACAACTGGATGAATTGCGCTCCATCAGCGCGAATGCCGATGCCCATCTTACGGATCTGGAACAGCGTGAACGGGAACGCACCGGCCTGCCGTCCCTGAAAGTCGGCTACAACCGCGTGCACGGGTACTTCATCGAATTGAGCAAGGCCCAGGCCGACCGGGCCCCCGCCGACTACACCCGCCGACAAACCCTCAAGGGCGCCGAACGCTATATCACGCCGGAACTCAAAGCTTTCGAAGGCAAGGTTCTGAGCAGCCGCGAGCGGGCCCTGGCGCGTGAGAAGCAGCTTTACCAGGAACTGCTGGCCGCCCATTTGCCGGCCTTGCCCGAACTGCAGGCAACGGCCCAGGCCCTGGCGGAACTGGATGTACTGAATAACTTCAGCGAACGCGCCCAGACTCTCAGGCTACAGCCACCGGAATTGAGCAACGAACCAGGCATCGACATTAGCGCCGGACGGCACCTGGTGGTGGAACAGGTCTCGGCGACGCCCTTCGTCCCGAACGACCTGCGACTGGATAACCAGCGACGGCTGCTGATCATCACGGGCCCGAACATGGGCGGCAAGTCCACTTACATGCGTCAGGTTGCCCTGATTGTCATCCTGGCTCATGTGGGCTGTTATGTACCTGCGCAGGCAGCCCGCATCGGCCCCATCGACCGGATCTTTACGCGCATCGGTGCTGCTGATGATTTATCCGGCGGACGCTCGACCTTTATGGTGGAGATGACAGAAACCGCCAACATTCTCAACAACGCCAGTGACCAGAGCCTGGTGCTGATGGATGAAATTGGCCGCGGCACCAGCACCTTTGACGGCCTGTCCCTGGCCTGGGCAAGCGCCCGCCACATTGCCCGGCACAGCCGCGCCTTCACCCTGTTTGCCACCCACTACTTCGAGCTGACCGCCCTGGCCCAGGAACTGCCGGGCTGCGTCAACGTGCACCTGGATGCCACCGAGCATGGCGATGAACTGATATTCCTGCACGCCGTCCGGGAAGGTCCGGCGAATCAGAGCTATGGGCTGCAGGTTGCCCAGCTGGCCGGCGTACCCCGGGCCGTGGTGCAACAGGCGCGGGCATATCTGCAGGAACTCGAGGCCCAGTCCAGCGCCCAGCGCGCACGGCAGACACCGCAGGCGGAACTGGCTTTGCTGCCGCCGGCCGCAACGCCCGCCGACGAGGCTTTGCGCGCTGCGGTAGAAAACCTGGATCCAGACGAGCTCAGTCCACGCGAAGCCCACGCGGCTCTTTACGAGCTCAAGAAAAAACTCTAGACAAGATCGGCCCCTAGGCCCGACGGAATTTTCCGTGCCGGATAAAATAAGCCACCTGGTCCGCCACCTTGCGAGACAGGAGCATGGCCGTATGGGTCACGGGCAAAACCACATGGTCCGTGATGCCGGGCAAGCGGGTTTCGCGCACAGACACCGTGCCATCGTGGGGCGCGTCGATAGCCCTGGTGACCACGCCAATGCCGAAACCCAGATCACCGGCAATCACCCCGACCTCACGGTCGCCCTCATAAAGGCTTAAGGGCGATTCGAGCACCGACTCACGGATAGTTTTGCCCAGCATGGCCTTGCCGCCGGCCCAGCTGGCCAGCTCAGCTGCGACGCCACTGCCCACCAACGGCGAACCAATACACACCACGCGACCCGGCGGCGGGGCTGTCATGCGAGCCAGGGTTTGCAGGGCGAGGACGCCGCCCAGACTGTGGCCGACCAGGTGCAGCTTGCGCGCGGGGATCTGGCGCAGAAATTCCGCCAGTCGCCGGCTATTGGGTGCAATTCCCTGGCCAACGGACGGGTAATCATAGACATGGACCTGGAAGCCGTAATGCTGGCGCAGCCGCCAGGCCAGGGGCTCCATGGTCAGGCCATGCATCCACAAACCGTGCAGGAGCACGATCGCTTCATCGGAAGTTGGCGCAGCAGCTGCCATAGCAAGCCGGTCGGATCAGCTGGCAGTCGGCTCCGGCGGCTTGCGCAGGCGAATACCGGTCTCGCGCAGCTGCGCCTGGCTCACCGGACCCGGTGCTTCGGTCAGCAGGCAACTGGCCGACTGGGTTTTCGGGAAAGCAATGACATCGCGAATACTGGCGGCACCGGCCATCAGCATGACGAGTCGATCCAGGCCAAAGGCGATGCCCCCGTGGGGGGGGCAGCCATAACGAAGCGCGCGCAGCAGGAAGCCAAACTTACTTTCGGCTTCTGCCTCATTAATACCCAGAATGCGGAATACCGCCGCCTGCATGTCTTCGCGGTGAATACGAATAGAACCACCGCCAACCTCGCTGCCGTTGAGCACCAGGTCATAGGCCCGCGACAGGGAATTGACCGGCGCAGATTCCAGGTCGACGGGATCGTCAAAGCTCGGCGCTGTAAAGGGATGATGCAGGGCTGAAAAGCGCTTCTCGGCCGGATCCCAATCGAACATGGGGAAGTCCACGACCCAGACAGGCTGCCAACCGGTAGCGACCAGACCCTGGTCATGACCCAACTGGACGCGCAAGGCACCCAGGGAATCGTTGACGACCTTAGCTTTATCGGCGCCGAAAAAGACCAGGTCGCCGTCGGCCAAAGCCAGGCGCTCGATGATGCCGCTCACCGCATCATCCGGCAGGAATTTGAGTATCGGCGACTGCAGGCCCTCGCGCCCCTTGGCTACCTCATTGACCTTGATATACGCCAGACCCTTTGCACCATAACGACCCACGAAGTCTGTGTAGTCATCTATGGCTTTGCGGCTCAAGCCGGCACCGCCCGGCAGCTTCAGGGCGGCGACCCGACCGTCGGGGTCGCTGGCCGGACCAGCGAAAACCTTAAACTCCACGGCCTGGAGCAGATCGGAGATCTCCACCAGTTCCAGCGGAATGCGCAGATCCGGGCGATCGATACCAAAGCGATCCACCGACTCGGCATAGGTCATGCGCGGAAAGGGATCCGGCAACTCTTGCTCCAGGACCTCGCGGAACAACTGGCGAATCAGTCCCTCCATCATGGTCATGATGGCGTCCTCATCCATGAAGGACATTTCGATATCCAGCTGGGTAAATTCCGGCTGGCGATCCGCGCGCAGATCCTCGTCGCGGAAGCAGCGGGCAATCTGATAGTAACGATCGAAGCCGGACATCATCAGCAGCTGCTTGAACAACTGGGGTGACTGCGGCAAGGCGAAAAATTCGCCCGGGTGCGTGCGGCTGGGCACGATGTAGTCACGGGCCCCTTCCGGCGTGGTGCGCGTAAGCATGGGCGTTTCGATATCGATAAAACCCTGCTCATCGAGAAAACTACGCAGGGTGCGGGTGACCTTATGGCGCAGCCGCATACGCTCGGTCATTTCCTCGCGGCGCAGGTCCAGGTAGCGATAACGCAGGCGCAGGTCTTCGTGAGCATTTTCATCGTGATGAATGGGCGGGGTTTCAGCTGGATTCAGCACCTCCAGACGTGCCGCGAGGACTTCCACCTCACCACTGGCCAACTTCGTGTTCACGGTGCCTTCAGGGCGCGGACGAACGGTGCCCGTGACGGCCAGCACATATTCGCCGCGCACACGCTCGGCTTCGGCAAACATTTCAGGCTGATCCGGATCGAAGACCACCTGCAGCAAGCCTTCCCGGTCACGCAGATCGATAAAGATAACGCCGCCGTGATCACGCCGACGATGGACCCAGCCGGCCACGGAGACTTCCGTACCGACGGCAGCTGCATTGAGGTCACCGCAATAGTGGGTGCGCATGGCTAGACTCTCGCGAGGGCGGGCGGCCACAGCCACCGGGGTCGCGGGATGTTACGGGGCAGGCCCGGACGGCGCAAGGGAATCGGCGGGGAGCTTGCCTGACCAGGGCGGGATCACCACACCCAGAGAAACAATCATCTTGATGGCCGATTCCACATCCATATCCAGCTCAATGACCTCCGAGCGGGGAACCATCAGGATGAAGCCGGAGGTGGGATTGGGCGTGGTGGGCACGAACACGCAGATCACGTCCTCCGCCGTGCGCGCCTGCACTTCCTGCAGGGTGGTCGCAGTCTGGAAGCACAGACTGTAGACACCTTTGCGCGGGTACTGAATCAGCAGCACTTTCTTGAAGGACTGGCCGGTACCGGCAAATAGAACTTCGGCGAATTTTTTTGCCGCCGAGTAGATGGTTCGAACCAGCGGAATCTTGTCGAGCAGCAGCTCCCAGACAGACACCAGCTGGCGGCCCAGGATATTGGCTGCCACCAGCCCCGTAACCAGCAACACGGCCAGGGCAATAATCAGGGTCAGGACAACATCCAGGTAGGGAATGCTGATCCCCAGGAGATTCTCGGGACGATAGGCCGGGGGCAGAATCACAAACCCGGAGAGAATGTCGGCCAGTAACTTCAGCAGCAGCAGAGTCACGCCCAGAGGCACCCAGACCAGCAGGCCCGCAACCAGGTATCGGCGGAAGTGTTTCATGGGTGGCCAAAGCTCCGGGTGCCAGGCAAACCGCCGGGCAGGACCCGCATCGTGAAGCAATGTGAACGGACGCTCAAGCCGTGCTAGCTACTCTTGTCTGCAGACTTGCTGCCGCTGCCGGCTGCCTTGGGCTTGGCCGGCTTGTCAGCCTTGCCACCGGTATCTGACTTGGCATCTTTAGCTGCCTTGCCGTCCTTGTCCGCTTTATTGTCTTTGGAGTCGGACTTAGCCACCCCGTCAACGAGATTGCGCTTGTTGTCGGTCTTGAAATCCGTTTCATACCAGCCGCCGCCTTTCAGGCGGAAGTTCGGCGCGGAGACAAGCTTGCGCAACTCCGGTGCCTCGCACTCAGGGCAAACCCTGAGCGGGTCATCGCTCATTTTCTGCAAAGCATCGAACTTGTGTCCGCATTGCTTGCAGGCGTATTCGTAGATAGGCATCTGTCCTCCGAAAGCCCCTTAGCGGAACGCGATGGTGCCGTCGTCCACGGTCACCTTGACGGTATCGCCAGGCTTGAACTGGCCGCGCAGGATATCTTCTGCCAGCGGATTTTCAATCCTTTGCTGCACGGCACGCTTCAGAGGCCGGGCTCCGTACACCGGGTCATAGCCCACATCAGCGATCTGATCCAGGGCTTCGGGCGTCAGCTCCAGATGCATATCGCGGTCTGCCAGCCGCGCCCGAAGATAGCCCAGCTGAATCTCGACGATCTGCCGAATCTGCCCTTTATCCAGCGGGTGGAACACCACGATGTCGTCAACCCGGTTCAGGAATTCCGGGCGGAAATGCTCGGCCACGTCCTCCATCACCGCTTCCTTCATGGCGGCGTAGTTCTCCTCGCCCGCCAGGCGCTGGATCTTTTGCGAGCCCAGGTTGGAGGTCATGACGATCACGGTGTTACGAAAATCCACGGTCCGGCCGTGACCATCCGTCAGCCGCCCATCATCAAGCACCTGCAGCAGCACGTTGAAGACGTCAGGATGGGCCTTCTCCACTTCGTCCAGCAGGATCACCGAATAAGGCTTGCGGCGCACCGTTTCTGTCAGATAACCGCCCTCCTCATAGCCCACGTACCCCGGCGGCGCGCCAATCAGGCGGGCCACGGAATGTTTCTCCATAAACTCCGACATGTCGACACGAATCAGCGCGTCCTCGCTATCGAAGAGAAAAGCCGCCAGGGCCTTGGTCAACTCGGTCTTGCCGACACCCGTCGGCCCCAGAAACAGGAATGAACCGTTGGGGCGATTCGGATCCGACAGTCCGGCCCGCGAGCGGCGAATGGCGTTGGCAACCGACCGCACCGCTTCATCCTGACCCACCAGGCGCTGATGCAGAGCCTCTTCCATGCGCAGCAATTTGTCCTTCTCGCCCTCCAGCATCTTAGTCACCGGGATACCGGTCCACTTAGAGACCACTTCGGCGATTTCTTCTTCGGTAACCTTGTTGCGAACCAGGGTCGTTTCCTGCGTCTCGGCCGCCTGAGCATCCTGCAACTGCTTTTCCAGCTCGGGAATCTGGCCATACTGCAGCTCCGACATGCGCTGCAGGTTTTGCGCGCGATTTGCCGTCTCCAGCTCAAGACGGGCGCGTTCCAGCGCCTCTTTTATATGGGTGGCGCCGGCCAGCTGGGCTTTTTCAGCCCGCCAGACTTCTTCCAGGTCTGCGTACTCACGCTCCAGCTCCGCCAGCTGGGACTCCAGGTCCTTCAAACGCTTGACGGAGGCGTCATCCGACTCCTTCTTCAGGGCCTCACGTTCGATTTTTAGCTGAATGATGCGACGATACAGTCGGTCCATGGATTCCGGCTTGGAATCAATTTCCATGCGAATACGTGAACCTGCTTCATCGACCAGATCGATCGCCTTGTCCGGTAATTGCCGGTCGGTAATGTACCGATGGGACAAGGTGGCTGCCGACACAATGGCCGGGTCAGTAATGTCCACGCCGTGATGAACTTCGTAGCGTTCTTTCAGGCCACGCAAAATGGCAATGGTGTCTTCTACCGTCGGCTCTTCTACCAGAACTTTCTGGAAGCGGCGCTCCAGGGCGGCATCTTTTTCAATGTTGTCGCGATATTCATCCAGGGTTGTCGCGCCGACGCAATGTAACTCGCCGCGGGCCAGGGCCGGCTTAAGCATATTGCCAGCATCCATGGCGCCCTCGGCTGCACCGGCGCCCACCAGGGTGTGCATCTCATCAATAAACAGGATGATCTGACCTTCCTGTTTGGACAGGTCAGTGAGCACGGCTTTCAAACGCTCTTCAAACTCGCCGCGGAATTTTGCCCCGGCAATCAGCGCGCCCAGGTCCAGAGACAGAATGCGCTTGTCCTTCATCCCCTCCGGCACCTCACCGTTGACGATGCGCTGCGCCAGCCCTTCGACAATCGCCGTCTTGCCCACACCGGGTTCACCAATCAGTACCGGATTATTCTTGGTGCGCCGCTGCAGAATCTGGATGGTCCGCCGGATTTCGTCGTCGCGACCAATAATCGGATCGATCTTGCCCTGCTCAGCACGCTCGGTCAGATCGATGGTGTACTTCTCCAATGCCTGACGAGTGTCCTCAGCATTGGGGTCATTCACCTGGCTGCCGCCACGCAAGTCTTCCACGGCTTTTTCCACGGCGCCGCGCACCACACCACTGTCGCGCAGAATCTCGCCCAGCATGCCTTTATCATCAGCAGCCGCCAGCACAAACAGTTCGCTGGAGATGTACTGATCATCGCGATCCTGGGCGAGCTTGTCCGTAACGTTCAGCAACCGGCCCAGATCATTGGCAAGGTGCACCTCGCCGGGCGTGCCCTCGACTTTAGGCAGGCGGTCCAGCGCCTCGCCCAGGCGAGAGCGCAACTGATTAATTTTTGCGCCGGCCTTGTTCAGCAAAGGCCGCACAGTGCCGCCCTGCTGATCCAGCAAAGCCAACATCAGGTGGGCCGGTTCGATGAACTGGTGCTCCCGGCCAAGGGCCAGAGACTGAGCATCAGCGAGTGCCAGCTGAAATTTGCTGGTGAGTTTGTCCATGCGCATGGCTCGGGCTCCTTCGACTGGATCGTCCCCTCAAAGTGGGGCCGACAAGCCTGATTTCAACGCTTTGCGGCATGCT
>Ga0316187_10002130_pt1 | contig 17287 bp, 15 predicted proteins | sample CroRivburrow1_MG_FD_204927 | JGI IMG/M metagenome (GOLD analysis project Ga0316187, IMG submission 204927) | Coastal sediment microbial communities from Maine, United States - Cross River worm burrow 1 | ecosystem: Environmental > Aquatic > Marine > Coastal > Sediment | place: USA: Maine...
CGGTATGAAAGGTGGCCAGGCCTTTGGTCACCTGATGTACAGTCATTTGCTGAACCTGGTGCAACGCCCGGTTTCATCACTCTACCGCCTGTTCTTCGTGGTGACCGACACGGCCGTATCGACCGCGAGTTTCGACTGGACCGCGGCGCTGAACGATAAACCGGTGCCGGCGCTCAGTGATGCGGCACCGATGGACCTGCAGCAGTGGGAAATCGATCTGGATAAGATATCGGGCCGTCCGTTATCCTCCGGCAGCGTGGATGTGCTGGTTGACGGCAGTGCATTCTTTACGCGTTTGATCGACACGGTCAGTAGTGCCAGGCAGTCGGTGCATTTGCAGACTTACATCTTCGATAACGACGACTTTGCACTGGAAATAGCTGATTTGTTGAAGCGCCGCTCCGCCGAGGGCGTGGAGGTAAAGATATTGCTCGACGGCCTGGGAACCATTTCGGGGACCATGTCGAATTCACCGTCATTGCCTGCCGAGTACCTGCCGCCCGCATCGGTACGGCTTTATCTGGAGTCAGGCTCACGGGTGAATGTGCGCCAGAAGGCTAACCCCTGGCTCACCGGTGACCATGTGAAATCAACGCTTATCGATCGCGACATCGCCTTTGTTGGGGGTATGAATATCGGGCGCGAATATCGTTACGACTGGCATGACCTGATGATGGAAATACGCGGGCCGATGGTCGATATTATCGATCGCGAATTCAACCTGGCCTGGGGACATGCCGGCCCACTGGGTGACCTTGGCTATCTCTTCGCGCAGGCCAGTCCCGGGAAAGATCCGGTCGATACAGACGGTTACCCGTTACGCCTGTTGCTCACCGGTCCGGGGAATTACGAGATTTATACCGCGCAGCTCGAGGCGATTCGGCGCGCGCAGCGATATATCTATATTCAGAACGCCTACTTCACCGATGACAGTTTGCTACGTGAACTGGTGATGGCGCGGCGTCGCGGCGTCGATGTGCGTGTTGTGATCCCCATGGAAACGGACCATGGCCCGATCAATCGCAGCAATGTTCTGGCCGTTAACCTGATGTTGAAACACGGCATCCGGGTGTTCTTATACCCGGGATTCTCCCACGTAAAGGCCGCAATTTACGATGGCTGGGTCTGCATCGGATCGGCAAACTTCGATCGCCTCAGCCTGCGCATCAACCGCGAACTGAACATTGCCAGTTCGGCCCCGGAGGTTGCCGGGCAATTGCTGGAGCGATTGTTTGAGCCGGATTTTAGTATTTCTCCGGAATTAACTGAGCCGATCCCGGAGCGTTGGGTTGATCACCTGGTGGAAATTATCGGTGATTACGTGTACTGATGCAGTCCAGGCTTACTGTTTTTCCAGGGCCGCCCTGAAGTCACCGTATCCGGATTCACCCCAGTCGCCCTGGCAGCGGGCGGTACGCTGCAGCAACCAGCCTTCGGCATCTGCGTGACTCAGCAGGTCGACACCGAAATCCTGCGTCAATAGCGCCGACGAGTCGGCCGGGAACGGCCTGGCGAACATGCTGGCCGCCATCGCCAGGCCCGCGCTTGGGCGCGGATGGCCGTCGGGGCGATAATAGTGGCTGGATTTGACCGGGGTGAGCACACCTTCGAGCGTCATCGCATTGGGGTAGGCGAAGTCAAAGTAGTGGATCCGCGCGTCGCAGCTGCGCTGTTTGTGGCGTAGAAATTCGAGCGCCGCCAGCTCGTTGCTGGCGCCAGGGTCGCAGGATTGCTTACGCGTGTGGGTCGGCGTGAAGTAGGCGTAGATATCTACTTTTTTGCCACAGAAGCCATCGATTATGATTTCGAGTTCCGGCTGTTCGATCTGCATCGTACTGTCTTCCACTTCCGTATCCGCCGGTGCCGAGTCACTGGCCTGGCCTGGTTGCGGGAAAATGCGCCTGGCGGTCGGCGTCATGTTGCGTCGCGTCAGGTCGGCCTGTTCATAGGAATCCAGGTAGTCGGGTTTGCTAACGCCACGATCACGCGCCAGGATGGTGGAGATCAGCTTGACGTTGGCGCCCACCGCCCAGCCGCCCAGCGCCAGCGAGTACGCGCGGCGCAAGCCGACGAAACGATTGGGCTGGTGGTCGGCGTCGACGTCGAGTATCGATTCGTCGAAGCCATAGCGAAAGCGCGCGCGGTTTTTCTCGCGATAAAAAGTATTGAGATTGATGATGGCCGCCTGCAAATTCGGATTATCGAGCGCGGAGTCGGCAAAACGGCGTGTCTCGTAAGCGGTGCCACCGGACACGCCGTGATTGAATAGCTTGCGCCCAAGCAGCCGGCTGGTGTCAAGTGGATCAAAGGCGTCGCGCGCCCAGGACGCGCCGAACACCGCGATTTCAGGTTTGATCTCGTCATACAGAATCGGCTTATAGATCCGGCCCCAGCCCGATAGCAATTGTACGATCGCCTGGTTGTTATCCGCTAGCATGTAGCGATAGGCAACCAGGTTGACGGTAGCGACAACAAACGCGATCAACAGCACGAAGCTGCTGAAAACCCACAGAAATCGTTGAGCGAGGCGATTTTTCTCACGATCCTGCACAGGCGGGTTCAACTTGTCATCGTGGGCAGGGCTATTCATGCCAGATCAAAACTGGAAGTAAATGAAGGGGCTTAAATTCGACAGCGCGAACCACGCGACGACAAAAACCCCGGCGGTTGTGAACGCCCAGCCCGTGCTCAATTTGAAGCGCAGCCAGGCAGGTCGCAATGGCGAAACCTCATCGTCGCGGTATTCTTCGACGTGTAGCGCGGCTTTGGTCGCCTGGAACAATTCCATGGTGTTCGGCATCAGCCAGACGATAAACAGGTAGATCGGAAACATCGGCACGATGCCACGTGTCAGATGCGCGACTTCATGCCACCCGGAAAAACCAAGCATGGCGCCTGCCAGACGCAGCGCGGCATCAAGATCAGGGGCGCGGAAGAATACCCAGGCGAAACTCACCGCGAGGAAAGTCACTACCACCGACAGTGCATGCACAATCCAGCCAGGCCAGCGTGGGCCGGTTTTCGATTTTACCGGCGCCGGACGCAGGCGCTTGATGAGTGCGTGCCACAGGTGGTTCACTGCCAGGTAACTGCCGTGCAATATACCCCAGATAACGAAGGTCCAGCCTGCGCCATGCCACAGACCTCCGAGTGCCATGGTCACCATAAGTGCCGCCACGGTGCGCATCAGGCCGTGATGGCTGCCACCCAGCGGAATGAACAGATAATCGCGCAGGAAACGCGACAGCGAGATGTGCCAGCGGCGCCAGAAGTCGCGAATGCTGTGGGCCTTGTAGGGCGAAAAGAAGTTCACCGGCAGGCGCAGACCGAACATGAAGCCGAGGCCGATAGCCATGTCCGAGTAGGCTGAAAAATCGAAGTAGACCTGGAAGCCGTAGCCGATACCGGCCACCCAGCCATCGACAAAACCGACCGCACCACCGTCGGCCGCGGCATTGTAAACCAGGTCGAGGTAGGGCACGAAGGGATCGATGATGGCCGTCTTCTTGAACAGCCCGAAGGCGAATAGCGCGATGCCGATAGCGACATAGTCGGCACGCAGGCGCCAGTCACGTCGCGCCGCCAGCTGCGGCAGCATGTCGTGCTGGCGTACGATGGGGCCGGCGATGAGTTGTGGGAAAAAGGCGATAAACAGGACGTGGTCCCAGAAGCGCAACTGCCGTACCCATCCCTTGTGCGCATCGACCAGCAGGCTGATCTGCTGAAAGGTGAAAAACGAGATGCCGATGGGCAGTATGATCTCCGGAATGTCGAAACCGGTTTGCAACGTCCAGTTAAGCGATTCGACCAGAAAGGCGGCGTACTTGTAAAACCCGATCAGCGCGAGGTTCAGCGCGATACCGAAGGAGGTGAGTGCGAGGCGTATGTGCCGTTCGGGTCCGGCCAGCACGGCACGCGCGATGACATGATTGAACAGGATCGAAGCGATCAGCAGCAGCAGGTAGGCCGGGATCCAGAAACCATAAAAGACAAAAGAGGCCGTAATCAGTATCGCTTTACCCCAGCGCTCGTCATGGCGACCGGCGAGCCAGTAAGCCAGCAACAGGATCAGTAAAAAAGCGAGAAAGGAATGCGATGCGAAAACCATGGGATGCCTGATCGGCTTAACCTGTCCTTACCCGTCTGCAATCACGAGGGCCGCCGGCTGCAGCGCCATTACCGGGGCCTGTATTGAATTGCAGAGATCGGGCCTGGAATTGCCTGTTTAGCCTCCTGTAGTTACTTACGGTGATGCGCTGTGCCCGGCACACTTGCAGCGGCGACAGCATATGATAGCAGGCAGGTATAAAACAAGCGCTGATTGGGAGACGGGTGATTGCAGCAGCCGGGCCTGGTTGCTATCGCCCCGATTGCGATCTGACGATGCTAACAGCGACCTCGCGGTGTGCGCAGCAGCGGTTGACAGGCATTGCCTGGAAATGAACAATCGTGCAAAGCGCGGGCAGGTGCCATTATACCCGCTTCAATATGGCAGACCGCCGATGCCGCGTCCGGGATGCCGGGTGTGCTGCCGAAATCACCATTAGTGAGCGCGATTCACCGCTCATTCAACCGAGGGACATGTAATGATGCTGGACACATTTGACGCCGAGCGCCTGCAAAATTTGCAGCCGGACGAATTATCCGATTCGCTGGAGCGAGGCTCGGTGGTATTTTTCCCGGAAAGTCCGGTGGCCCTGCCCGCGGCCGAGGACCTGGATTTTTTCCGCCAGGAATTGCCGCAGCGGCTCAAGCTGAAGAACATCAGCTTTCACCCCGAAGATGGCAAGACGCGCGGCCTGGATAGCGACGACGCCGAGATGGTCGAGCGTGTCAACCGCGTGCTGCAAACTGTCAGCGACGACATTGCTGCCTTCCTTGGTAAAACCGCGCCGCGTCTTACCGATAACTGGACGGTGGGTACCTGTAGTTTTCGGCCGCTACAGGAACAGGGGCGCGACCTGTCGGCGCATGCCAGCAATGAGTTGATTCACATCGACGCGGGCGCCTACGGTGCTACCCATGGCGACCGCATCCTGCGCTTTTTCATCAACGTCAACCCGGCCGAAGATCGTGTCTGGGCGACCAAGGGCAGTTTTCCGGAGCTGTTTGCCGAGCATGGCGAACGTGCCCAGCTGGGTTACCGCAACGCGGGCCCCGGATACCTGTCTAAGGGGCCGCTTGATCATTTTCGCAGTGGCTTGATCGGCCTTGCCGCGCATGGCATTCCAGTGCTGAGGGTTCTGGATTCTTCGCCCTATGACCGCGCGATGCGCAAATTCCACAATTACATGAAGGACACGCCGTCCTTTCAGCAGCAACAGCAGGGGCACCAGGAATTTCGCTTTCCCCCATTCTCGGCCTGGATGGTTTACACCGACATGGTCAGCCATGCCTGCCTGTCGGGGCAGCACGCCTTTGTCCACACCAGCCTGGTCAGGCTGGAAAACTGTCATCTGCCGGAAATGGCGCCGATCAATATTTTACGCGCCGCCGCGATTGCCGATTAGGGTCGCGGGTTTCGCCAACCACGAGCGGCAAAGGTCAGCGCCAGGCGCGTCTGGACAAAGAAGAGACAGGTTGGGCCTGGACCGGCGACCTACTGAAATTTGTGTTCATCGGTGAAGCCATCAGATTACCGTGAGGCAATATCTCTATCTTCCCTGTGGTGAGCGCTCTGGCGCCTTGAGCGGAACTTTGGAAGATAAACCTGAGGGGTGATCTTCGGCCACTTGCTGACATTTATCGCCCGACCGATTTTACTTTTTGGCTTTCGATTCAATTGATACCTTGATCATTTCAGAATTTGATTTTGCGCCTGATCGATAGCAAAAAGTAATGTGCTTTTAGTCACAGGTACCGGATACCAGACCCTTTGGCATCGATAAGTAAAACGTTTTTTATATTAGTAGCTAAATGCAACTAAAATCCTATCATCTGTCAATCTTTGCAAATAACAACATAAATTGGGGGAGCAGAAAATGAATTCGATGGCAAAAGGACTACTGTTGATATTCGGGCTAACAAGCTCAATTGCTGGCGCTGATATATTCGGTGAAGCCGATGATACCTACCTTGGCGTCCAAATGACGATGTCGCTCGATTCTAAATACAGAGGCATATTTTCAGGCCGCAATCGATTTGATTACCTGTTGATCGAACAGAATGATGGCATCAAAGACGGCATAGCCCTTACTCAGGATGGCAACGGAAATCAAATCCTTAATTATCTGACACCGTCTGATACATTCGATATTATCAATAACAGCTTTGCGGAATATGCTGTGCCAGTTTTAAGACTCGACGGATCCGCTAGTACCAATACCAGTACGAATAATTCGACAAATTATGCTGGAGCCGGATTCGTGGCGCTCTTAGTCGTCGGGATAATAGCCAAAAGCGATCTAAAAAAAGACTGGAAAGCAGTAGAATGAGTTCTGGTTTTTCTTAAGATTATGTTTCTCTTTCCAAAAATCGCTTGCTAAGGAACTGGATTACACCATTCTACGGAGGGGTCTGATGAGTGGCCACTTTGGGTGATCGCAGTCATTCGTCGAGTATGGCCACAGTGCCATACAATTGCCGGAAGCGGGCCTGGTCAGGCTATGCCACTTCTGCAAGGGCGATCGCTCGCGGGATATCACGGGGCCAGAGGCCGACAGCGCGCTGCTTAGGTCAGGGTTTCAACGCTTGCTCGAGACGATCGAGGACATCCTCCACTTCTACCAGGTCCATCACGCCTTCCTGTTCGATGCGCGTACCCCAGCGTAATTGTTCGGGCGTCGTGTTTCGATAGCGCTGTGCGGCCTCGGCAAACTTGTCGACGCAAAGGTCGAGTGAGTTATAAGGGCCGCTGCGCTTCGACCAGGTGCAGGCATGTAGCCCGATAACCGGAGTTCCCAAAGCATTGGCGAGGTGAGTCGGACCCGAATCGGGGGTTAACACCACATCCGCGCGGTGCAGCAGCGCGACCAGTTGCGGCAGGGTGTCCCTGCCGATCAGGTTGATCAGGGGTCTGTCTGCCGCCGCCTCGATCGCCGTACCCATCGACGCTTCCAGCGTGGACGGACCACCGGACAGCACTACGGTCAGGCCATGGCGCTCGATCGCGTAATCGGCGACCGCGGCGTAGCGCTCGGCACGCCAGTTGCGATGCACGTGGCTGGAACAGGGCGATATCAGCAAGACCCGGGCAACGCTCGGTATCAGACTGTCGACAAAGTTGATCGCCTCCCCGCTGACCGGGAAATTCCATTCGGGTTCCGACGCCTCGAGACCGATGCAGCGCGCGAAAGACAAATGACCCTGTACCTGGTGTTCGAAACGGGTTTGCGGAATCGAATGGGTCATGAAAAAGCGATGAAAATCACGCGCGCGCAAGCGATCCCAGCCTAACTTGATATCAGCTTTTACAACGGCGCCGGTAAAGTTTGCACGTGCCGAGGTTTGCATCTGCAACATGATGTCGAAGCGTTGCCCGGCCAGCCGGCGCCACAGTCGGTAGTACCCACCCCAGCCGCTTTTTTTATCGACGACGATGAAATTGATACCCTCCAGCGCCGCCAGCAACTTGTGCTCCAGGGTCGCGCAAATCCAGGTGATGCGCGTTTGCGGCCAGTGTTGCTGAATCGCGCGCACCACCGGCACGGCATGGGTAACATCGCCGAGTGCAGACAGCCGAACAATACAGATGTTCTCGGGCGCTGAAGTCAGTGGCAGCATCACGGTTATACAAGCCCTGTGCAGGAGAAAAGGCGTTAGTGTACGTTATCGTCGGCGGATCACAATCCGCGGGCTAAGGCCGAGCGCTTGCAGTGCGGGAACCAGGCGGGATATAAAAATCCGGTTGGCGCGCGTCGTCGATTAATTTCTGTTAATTTAGCCCCCATGAATCGTAAACAAGCTCAAGGTTTTGATTACATCATCATCGGCTCGGGTTCCGCGGGCGGTTTGCTCACTTTTCGTCTATCGCAGAATCCCGAGCTTCGCATTTTGTTGCTGGAAGCCGGCAGCGGCGATCATCACTGGTCGATTCGCATGCCTGCGGCAACGCGCAACAACTACAGCGGCGGGCCGCGTAACTGGTGCTTCGAGACCGAACCTGAGCCCTGCATGAATAATCGACGGCTGTTTCAGCCGCGCGGCAAGGTGATTGGTGGCTCTTCCTCGATCAACGGCATGGTCTACGTGCGCGGTCATCGACGCGATTTCGACGGTTGGGCAGAAAATGGTGCCGATGGCTGGGGCTACGAGGATGTATTGCCTTATTTTCAGCGCATGGAGACCTGCCGAGCCGGGGCTGACGATTATCGTGGTGGCGCTGGACCGATTGTGGTGGAGCGACTCACCAGGCACCATCCGATCGAGAATGCCTTCCTTGAAGCCGCCGCACAGGCGGGCTTTGCCCGCAGCCATGACTACAATGGCGCCGATCAGGAGGGTGTCACCTCTTTTGATGTCAACATCGATCACGGGTATCGGTCGGCGACGGCCGCCACCTGTGTTGTGCCAGCGAGTCAACGCGACAATGTCACGCTGCGTTGCAATGCCCGGGTTTTGCGCGTTTTAATCGACAATGGGCGCGCCATCGGTGTCGAATATCTTCGTGATGGCAAGCGTGAAACGGCACTCGCCCACGGCGAGGTAATCGTCAGTGCAGGTGCGTTTCAATCGCCACAAATTTTAATGTTGTCGGGTATCGGTCCAGCCGACGAATTGCAGCAACATGGCATCGAGGTTCAGCAGGATCTGCCCGGAGTTGGACAGAACCTGCACGATCACCTCGAGGTGCATGTCAAACATCGCTGCGCAGGCGGCCTGTCGAAGAACCATATGCTGCGCCCGCATCGCATGCTGCTCGCCGGAATCCAGTGGTTCCTTTGCCAAAGCGGTCCTGCGGCAACCACGCATAGCCGTGTCGGTGGTTTTCTACGCAGCGATGACGAAGTTGATTATCCGAACATGCAATACCATTTCTGGCCCTACTTCCTGGAAGGCTGGTCGCCACCACCGGACAAGGATGGCTATTGTTTCGATGTGGGTCCGGTGCTTACGCAGAGCCGAGGCTGGGTGAAGCTCGCCGGTGCCGATCCCCTGTTGCCGCCGCGCATTCTATTGAATGGATTATCGACCGAGCGCGATCGGGTCGAATTTAGGCGCTGCATCGAAATAACACGCACCATAGCTGCACAGAAAGCCTTTGATTTCTGTCGTGGCCCTGAGGTGTCGCCGGGGCCGGATGTGGTCAGCGATGCCGATATCGATGCCTATGTCCGCGCCAATGCCAATAGTGCCTACCACCCCTGTGGTAGCTGCAAAATCGGTCGCGATGCGCTGGCCGTGGTGGATTCCGAGTTGCGGGTGCATGGCATCGAGCGCTTGCGCATAGCCGATGCGTCGGTGATGCCGACCATCACCAATGGCAATATCAACGCGCCCAGCATGATGATCGGTGAGCGCGCAGCCGACCTGATCAGCGCCGTGAACCGGCATTGAAAATAATGCGCCTGGCCCAACATACTGTCGCTGGGCCGCGTTTCAGGCGAGAGCGATGAGTAAATCAACAGAAGAAGTCACGACACCGGGCTTGCGAGTGCTAATTCGCCGCCGCATTGAAGCTCCGAGAGTACAGTATTCCATCATGCTCCTGATCGTAATCAATGCGGTCATTCTCGGCCTCGAGACCGTGCCGGTCGCGATGCAGAATTACGGTTCGATTCTGCTCGCTATTGATCACTTCATCCTGGGCGTTTTTGTCGTCGAAATCCTGTTGCGCATTTATGCGCACCGGTTAGCTTTCTTCCGCGACCCCTGGAGCCTGTTTGATTTTGTCGTGGTGGCAATAGCGCTGGTGCCTGCGAGCGGACCGCTTGCGGTGTTGCGGGCACTGCGCATACTGCGCGTATTGCGTCTGCTGACCCTGGTGCCATCGATGCGTCGTGTAGTCGGCGCACTGCTCGGCTCGATACCGGGACTGAGTTCAATTGCGCTGGTGTTATTGTTGATTTACTACGTGTTTGCAGTGATCGCCACCAAACTGTTCGCTGAGCATTTCCCGCAGTGGTTCGGCAGTATCGGCGAGTCGCTGTACTCGCTGTTCCAGATCATGACCCTGGAAAGCTGGTCGATGGGTATCGTGCGCCCAGTGATGGTGGAATATCCCTATGCCTGGATTTTCTTTATTGTCTTCATCCTCATCGCAACCTTCACCATGCTCAATCTATTCATAGCGATAATCGTCAACGCAATGCAAAGCTTTACTGAACAGGAGAATCGCGAACGAAAGGTTGCGCTCGATGAAACCCGTGATCACATCGAAGCCGATCTGCATCACGAACTGGCCGAATTGCGCAGCGAAATTGCCGAACTGCGCCGGCTACTGAAGTCCAATCCCGGGATAAGCGGGCTAAAAGCGCGCTAGCGATGATCAGGCAGGACTACCCTGCCAGGCCGAGCGCGCGACCCGCTGGAAATTCTCGCCGAGAAATCCGCGTATCGCAGTATCATCGAAGCCCGCGTCGGCGAGTGCCGCTATCAGCCCGGGTAGTTGTGCCGGTCCGGCATGCTTGATGCCGTGCGTATCGTATTGTTGACCGGTCGGCCAGTAATCGGGGCGACTGCGCAGGATCACACCGATGTCGACGTCGACCTCGGGCGAGTAGTCGAAACCGATGCCGATGTGCTCACTGCCGACCAGCTTAGCGACATAGCGCAGGTGGCGTAGCATGGTAGCGATACTGACATCGTTATCACCGAGAAAGATACCCATACCGTTCAAACCGATGACGCCGCCAGTTGCCGCGCAGGCGCGAATCTGCTGATCGCTGATATTGCGCTGGTGATCCCATACGGCGCGCGGATTCGAATGCGTGAACACGACCGGTTTGTCCGATTCATGCATGATGTCGAGGGTGGTTTGATGCCCCGCATGTGAGCAGTCGACGATCATGCCGACCCGATTCATCTCGCGCACCACCTGCCTGCCGAAATCGGTCAGCCCGCTATCGTCGTCATGGCAGCCGCCGGCGGCGGTGTTGTTGAGGTTGTAGGCAAACAGCATTTGCCTGACGCCGAGCGCATGGTATACGCCGACCATGTTGATATCGCCGTTGAGCGCATTCATCCCCTCGATGTCGAAACTGAGTGCGAATTTGTCGTCGCGGCGCGCGCCTTCGATATCACGACTGTCATTCACCAGCACGAAACGATCGCCGTTATCCAGCACCCAGCGCCGATAGGCAGCGAGCGTGGACAGCGTCTCCTGCCAGTCCATGACGTCGAACCCGACGTTGAGGCTTAAGTAACTGACACCGGCGACCCGCCATTCATCGAGCAGATTGAGATCGACCTGTGGGTTTGGGAAAACTCCGGCATGCGCATCCCAGACCAGTGCCTGGCGATAGACCTGTTGCAGATGGATGCTCATGTTGCTCACCTTATAGAAAAAGCTGACCGGCAAATACGCGAGTTGCAATGCCGCCGACCTGCAGTCGCGCAATGGCGCCGAGATTGTCCAGGGTACCGAGCGATTTTATCGAACTCGGTCGACCGAGTTCGATTCCCTGCTCGGCCTCGACCGTGAACCCTGTGCCATCGATAGTGATCCTGGAATGTCGCAGCAGATAGCTGGTTAGCGCGGCGTTGGTAGTACCCGCCGCAGCGGACTCGCTAACCCCGACTGCGGGGCAGAAATCGCGCACGTGCAGTTGCCTGGATGGATCCTCGGTGTCCAGGCAAAAAACGGCGATCGTCTCGAGGCCATGTGCGTGGCAAAACTGCACCATGCCACTGAAGTCGGGGCGGATCGCGCGCATCTGCGGTAAGCCCACGAGCGGCACCACCAGGTGGATGAAATCACCACGCGCGGTTTCCAGCGGTAGATCCGTCGATAATGCATCGGCGTCCAGACCAAGCAAGCCCAGCAGTTCACCGCTATGCGGTGGCGCAGCCTCGAAGCGCGGTGGCGTAATATCGAGCATCACCTGGAAGCGCCCGTTGGCGGTTTTACTCAACGAAACATGCGCCGTCGATCTGCGCAGGCGCAGTTCGACGTCACGGTCGGCTGATATCAGTCCCGATTCGAGCATGTGCGTCAGCAGGCACACGGTACCGTGGCCACACATCGGTAATTCCATCACCGTGGACATGAATTGCAGGCTGATCCAGTCAGCGCCATAAGCGTCGACAAAGGCGGTCGCGGGCATGCCGATTTCACGCGCTATACGCTGGCGTTGCGCCGGTTCGATGCTTCCGGCATCGGTAATAACCGCCGCCTGACTGCCGCCAAAGGGGACCTCGCTAAATGCGTCATAAAGCGCCAGTGAGCAGGTTTTCATGCGCACCTGTGCAGACGAGTTGGCGTAGTGTCGACGCTGCCGGAGTGCTTAGGGCACCCAGCAAAAACCTGGCGGGCCGCTTTTATGCTGAGCGGGCCTGCGGCGCTGCTATCTGCGGTAGCTCTTGTTGGCGCTATGCGGTTGGGCGTGCTGTCAGGGTGCGTCGATTTTTTCATGCCGATCTCGATCAGAGGTTGCGTTGTCGTCACTGCGTGCTGGCTGCTGATCACTATCACCTCGGAATTCGAATGTGTTGCATTATCCATTAACGCGCGATCCGTGTCCCGCCGCGAACACGGATTATTTCACCCTCGGATCAAACGACGAGATTTGATTTTTCTCGTCTTCTTCCGCGAAGCAAAAAGCGATGCATGGGATTCAGGTCCGGACTGCGATATGGACTGAACTATAGAGCTGCAATAGACGACACTCGATCGACATTACAGGTTTGCGGCGTAGCGCGATTATCACAAAAATCGCTCTATTACACGGGGGTTTACCTGATCCGTTTATAAGGCATAATGCAGCAATGAGAAATGCAAAGATTCTCAGGTTAAACAAAGCCGGCACGCCGATCGAGTGGATCTCGCGTGAACAGGCGGCAACGCTAGTGGTCAAGGACCAGGTGGTCTGGGCACTCGGCGAGAACGCCTTTGAGATCCGTGGCGGTATCAATCGACTCGGGTGCCAGTCGGTGTTATCCCTGCCCAGCATCCTGGCCAGTGACGGCAGTGTCAAAGTGAATGACTTCGTGCCACCCCTGGTCAACAGCTACCTGTTTCGCCGGGATCAATTTCTGTGCCTGTATTGTGGCGGCGAATTTGTCGCCGAGCAGTTATCGCGCGATCACATTTTGCCGGTATCGCGCCATGGCACCGACTGCTGGACCAATGTGGTGACCGCCTGCAAGCGCTGTAACCATCGCAAGGCTAACCAAACGCCGGAAGAAGCCGGCATGGAATTGATCGCGATTCCATTTGTGCCCAACCGCCACGAGTTTTTCTACCTGGCCAACAAGAACATTCTCGCCGACCAGATGGATTTTCTGAAAACACAATTCTCGCGCAACGGTACCTGGCTTTAGCGCTGTATCGTCTGTCGAAGTGTCCAGCTTTGCCGAGTCCGTTTTAAGCACAGGTATGCGTGTCGTTGGGTGACGACCATCGGCGCGAAGCGGGCGCCCATGAATTTTTGGTAAGAGGCAATTTACGACCACCCTAAGCTGACTCTGGGGACTAAGATACCAGGAGCTGCTGCGTGATCGCAGTGGTTGTTGGAAAACAGCAGGAACTATCTGGTTGGTAAAAAACTCAGGCAGGTAACCCAGCCATAGCCATACATTCGCGTAAAGATTCAAGTTTGGCGGGATCCTTATAAACACCCCACTGGGTATACTTTGCTATCGAAGCATCTTCATCGAGTTCGCATGCTTTTTTTACCGCTTTTTGCGCTAGCTCTACTTCGCCGAATGCCGTGTAACAAACCGCGAGCCAGGCCAGATCATAACCGCTCAGTTCAGAATTTTTGCGCATGCACTCTATGGCTGATTTATAGTCCCCCCGGTAATAATAAATGACACCTAGACAAGTCCAGTACCAGGCTGGGTGTAACGGATTGAGATGCATTGCCCGGTCGATCAGACTTTTTGCCTTATCGATCTCGCCGAGAAATATATAACACATTGAGGACCTTGCAATGATAAGCGTATCGTTTGGACAAAGCTGTCTTGCCCGGTCGATGTGATATTGGCCCAGGGAAAATTCTCCGATTGCAAAATAACAGCTTCCCAGTAGTCGATGAATTTCGCCTTCCTTTTCATCGAGCGTCAGTGCGAATTTGCAGTGATCAATATATTCGGAGAATATTTCCTTCGACTAGCATCCCCTGACACCACTTAATGAGCATATGCGCCAGGCATGCGCCCTGGCCAGACCTGGATCCAACTCGAGCGCTTTTTCAAACTCCACATTTGCCCTGGCAAAATCATCCTGGGTGGGCCAGGAGCTGGAGGCAATCTTGTGAAAACTTAAACCCCGCAACAGGTGTTCGTAGGCGCTGAGGTTTTCGGTACTGCGTGACCTGGCGCGATCCAGTTCAATTCTCTGGATTCGTCCGGTCATGGTCGACACCACGGTTCCAATGATGTCGTTCTGTACTTCGAAGATATCTTCTAACGGGAAATCGTAGCGTTCTGCCCAAACATGATTCTGGCTTCTGGTCTCAATTAACTGGGCATTTATCCTGACCTGGTTACCCGCGCGCCTGACGCTGCCCTCCACTACATAATCGACCCCAAGTTGCAGTACCAGGTCACCAATATCATACGCTGCGCTCACGAACTGGAAGGCCGAGTGTCGGGCTATCACCTGAATATCTGCGAAACGCGAAAGTTCAGTGGTTATATCCTCGCTCATGCCCTCGCAAAAATAATTCTGTTCCTGATCACTGCTCAGGTTCTGAAACGGCAAAACTGCAACCATTGGCGCCTTACTTCGTACTTCGAGAGGATTTCCCGTAACTGGCGCAGATGCGGCAGTTTCCTGATCGTCTGCTTCGACAACGCCGGTAACGAACTGGTAGCCACGCCCATGTATAGTTTTGATGCAAAGCTGCGCACGACCGCTATCGCCGATCACTTTGCGTACCGCCTTGATTTGATTGCTCAGCGAGGTATCCGATACGACCTGTCCCTTCCAGATATTTTTGAAAAGCTCATCACGGGTTATCAGCTTGCTCCGATTGACTACCAGGTAGCTCAACAAGTCAAAAACCTTGGGCTCAACATCGATCACCTTTCCCTTATTGCTAAGCTGGTAATTCCGTGTATCGATTTCGAATTCGTCGAACTGATAAATCATCCCGCACCTTGCTGCCTGTGCTAGTCGAAGGTCAATTGTAAAATATTAAGCAAGTCCGCCGACAAATCTCACGTAATCATTACCTGATCTTTATAAATTGATTAGCTTTCCTGCAGGCTTGTGCTGGCAACCTGGTCCAATATTTATCTCACTAGCCGATCAGTATCGGTCACCAATCCACAAACAGGAGATATCACATGAGTCAGACAGTCGCCTACAGAGAATATTCCGCTCCGGCCACCTGCTCTAAAATTCAAGGCGGTGAATCACTGATAAGCAAAATCATTAAAACTAAATAGGATAGCGAAAACCCGCCGCCCACAATTCAGTGCCGGAACCAAACACCAAAGTTTCATGGATGCGAACTTGCTCGATGATGTCATGGGTCCTGAGATCAGCCGCACTTTGCGCAGATAAAAATCAGATTGGTTACGCGAACCAGTAATAACAACCCGACAGGTACAGCAACTTCATTCGATCCCGGATATGTGCCGTGCACGTTCCGGGATTTCGATACTTGACAGTTGTAACCCTGAATATCGCTTTACTATAGAGTCCGTAGTAGGCCGAGTCTGTGTAAAAAGCTGAAATACGAAGCTCATCGAGAGCGACTGAGCGCCCCCTTTTTTCTGTCGCATATGTCAATAACTTCGTTATCTGAGGTGATAGCTGGTCCAGTACTGGACGATGAACGCCTCGTTATATCCGCCACTGACGGGTTGGTTATCACTCCCGCAACAAGGCTGTTTGGAGTCGGAATCAGACCAGGCAATATTGGTCATAACCTGGTCAGGCTGAGGGGCTGACAATCGAGACCTACCAAAGAAGTGGACTACCCGGTTAAAAATAGCTGAGACTTTCGGTGCCAGTTGAATGGTGTCTACCTGCTGCATTGTATATTCTCCTTTATCGTTAGCGGCGGCTGCGTTGTTCCTATTTGCCGAAGTTTTAGTCGCTCTAACGATATTGATTTAGGTAAGCGTATAATTGCCCTGGCCTCGGATGTTGTGCATGCAGTTATTCGGATAGGCTCATTAGATTTTCAAAAAGGTATTTCAATGAAACTACCGCCAATGAACTCCCTGAGAGCATTTGAAGCCGTATCAAGGCTAGGTAGTGTCAGCAAAGCCGCGGAAGAGCTTTGCGTCAGCCAGGGATCGGTAAGTCAACAATTGCGGAAGCTGGAAGACCACCTTGACCGCGAACTATTCATCCGCACTCCAAATTCCTTCAAACTGTCGGCAGAAGGCGAGACTTACGCTGCTGTCGTGCAACGGTCATTAGGAGAAATCGCGTTTGCGTCCCGGGAGGTGGCCAGAACCAAAACCCGTCGCGGGCTTACGATTTCTACGGGTCCAAGTTTTGCCCAGCGGTGGCTAATGCCAAATCTGGAGAAATATTATCAGTCATTTCCAGACGTCCCCGTTGTTATCGACAAGACTCTTAAACTGGTTACCTTTAAACGCGATGGAATCGATGCAGCAATTCGATTCAGCGATGGTGAAGACGGATTTGATGGTCTTGATAATGTGCTGTTGTTCCATCCGCAGATATTCGCGGTGGCGAGCCCTGCCTATATCGCCGACCACGGAATGCTCGAATCACTCACAAAACCGGGTAAACACCACCTTATCGATGGACACTATAGTTTGAAGGAAGGTGGGGCTTTGCACACAAAATGGCAGGATGTCGTATCGGGCAATCAAATCGATCCGGCGGTCCAGTACGAATCCTTCCCAGACCACGACCAGACTTTAAACGCTGCTGTGCAGGGACGGGGAATCGCGTTATTACCGAGTAACCTGATAGAAGCAGAAATTGAATCAGGGAAAATTGAATACGCTCATCCCGAATCTATTCCGGCTCGATATAAATGCTACTTTGTGTCGCCCGCTGATGCCCGTCCGAATGGCGATCTTATCGCCTTCCGCGACTGGCTGGTTGATAGTCTGAAAGAGTATAGAATCGAAGCCAATAACGAGCTAGCAGACACCAAGGGCTAAGCGTAGCGATTGAGCCAGGTACCTGATTGAGTATTTTTGGCTGTCAGCTTAAGGCCGAAGATTTTGTCCCGCCCTGGTTTTGCAAGGGACG
>Ga0316187_10002135_pt1 | contig 17270 bp, 16 predicted proteins | sample CroRivburrow1_MG_FD_204927 | JGI IMG/M metagenome (GOLD analysis project Ga0316187, IMG submission 204927) | Coastal sediment microbial communities from Maine, United States - Cross River worm burrow 1 | ecosystem: Environmental > Aquatic > Marine > Coastal > Sediment | place: USA: Maine...
CGAGAATTCACGCCACGCGAGCATGTACTCCAGCGCCTTGAGCGCTTCCGGGCTGTCGAGTGCAACCTTGCCGTCGGAATCGAGAATTTCTCCACCCATGCCCAGGAGTATCCGTTCGTAGTCATACAAGACGGTCAGGTGCCGTTTGAAGGCCGCGGTGACGCCGTACATAGGATTTTCCAGTTCTTTACCGGCAACTTTTTCGCCCTTGTCACGGGTAAAAAACTCCGCCAGGTCGGTCCACTGCTGCCATGTATCGACAGTCGCGATCTTGTCTCCCTGCAGCGGCATGTCGTAGCCGTATTTGGATTTGAAAGCGGCCTGTTCGTCCGCGTTGGCCGCCAGGTCCTTGCGATATATGGCGAAGGGGGGAATATAGTGAAAGGGTAGCCCGATCACCTCGCCATTGTATGTCGATGTGATATTGAAGTTCTCGGGAATGAAATCCTCGATCCTGAGATCCGGATCACGCAGTTTGGGGTCGTCCAGGAATTCCTGCACGGGGCTGGCGAACCCCTGGGAGCCCCAGACCCCGACTGACCATGAGATCACCTGTACGGCGTCGTAGACCTGTGTGCCGGTAAGCGCATCCGTAAGAATCTGCTGCTGCACCTGCAGCAGGTCAGCGACCTCGACGGAAACTTCAATGCCGGTCCTTTCGGTGAAACTCTTGGCTATCTCCTTGTACGCGAGGCACGGCGAATAGCCGTCACAAATGACTGTGATCTTCTCGCCCTTGAAGGGTGCCGATGCCTCCTCCAGACTCCAGGCCTGGACCGGTAACGGGGCCACGGCCAGAGTGGCCCCAGTGATAAATACTGTGGTTGCTGACCGGGTCAGTCTTTTTTTCAGGTTGCGATAGTTCATTTTTCTACCTCGAAAGTTCTTTGTATTATCTTCCCTGAAATTTGCACCGGGTTTGACTACGTCCAAGCCCGGATCGTTTGATGGCGTGCGGGCAATGCCGAATCCCGCGGTAACACACAATATTGACAACCATAATGCGACAAATTGTGTTGCAAGATACACATAATATCTTCATCATGCAAATACTTTGCCGGGAGTCTCGTGGAAATATGTACTGCGGGGAAAAGCACCAGTACTCCTCCAACCCAGAGGTAAAAAGGAGCAGTCATGAGCAAACACAATAAAAGTACACGACAACAGAAGATCCTTGCCGAGCTGACGCTCCATCCGGCGACCCGGCTTACCGAACTGGCAAAGAAAATCGATGTGTCCCGTGAAACGATACGCCGGGACCTCGATGAACTGAGTGACAACGGAATTATCAGCCGGACCTACGGCGGCGCAATTGTGCATCCGCGCGGTGGTGAAGAAGGCCTGAAAGTGCGTGACGCCACATTCGTGGAGCAACGCAGGGCAATCGCGGCCACGGCCGCCGGGCTGGTGAAAAGCAATGAAGTAATCATGCTAGGTACCGGGTCCAGCACCCTGCATTTCGCCCGTCATCTGGCCACCAGCGATTTGCGGTTAACCGTTATCACCAGCGGAGTGGACGTGGCGATGGTGCTCGCTGTCAATCCGGGCATCCGTACCATCCTGGCCCCCGGCGACTTCGATTCCCGCGAATCCCGCGTTTGGGGCGCGGAGACAACGAACTTCCTGCGCAAGTTCCAGGCCGACACTACGATCATTGGCGCCAGCGGCCTGTTTCCCGGTGGTGCCTGCGAAGCCGATTCCCCGACAGCGTGGATCGACCGTGTAATGCTGGAGCGCGCAAATCACAAGATGCTGCTGATTCTGCACACCAAGTTTGATCAGCCAAAGCTCGAACTCATTTGCCCGCTGGAGACGTTCGACGTCATCATTTCCGATCAAAAGCCGCAGGGGGAGCTACTCGATGCAATCGCGTCAGCCGGCGTGACTTTGAAAATCGCCACATCGACACCCTCCAGCCTCGCAGCAACTGCCAGCGCATCATGACTTCGTGCGCTCATTTGCCGGGTCGTACAGCGCTTTCAAATGAATTGTTGCCGGGACCCTGCGCGTCCTGATTTCAAGCTCGTACTGACCGTTCAGCAGATAGTCGTTATCAACGCCTGCCTGGTGCCGTACGTATCCCAGGCCGATGTCCAGTCCAACGGTGTGCCCGTGCCCGCCGGAAGTAATCCAGCCGACTCGTTCTCCGTTTCGATAAATGGTTTCGCCGCCCAGCAGATACGCATCGGGCACATCGTGCGTGAAGGTCGCAAGTTTTTTGGTCAGCGGCCTGTCCCGTTGACGCAACAACGCTTCGCGCCCGATGAACTTCGTGTTGGAATCGATGGCCACCGCGAAGCCAAGCCCGGCCTCGTAAGGTGTATAGTCCGGGCCGATGTCTGTAGCCCATAACCGGTAACCCTTTTCGAGCCTGAGCGAGTCTATGGCCCGATAACCTGCGTCCCGCAAACCGTATTCCGCGCCGGCCTTGTGCAGGGCATCATAGACACTGAGTGCATACTCACAGGGTATGTGCAGTTCCCATCCCAGTTCACCGACAAATGTGACGCGCACTGCACGTACAGGTGCGCCGCCCACGAATATCTCCTTACAGGTACCGAACGGGAAAGACTCGTTTCCCAAATCGACTTGTGAGATCGACGTCAACAGCTGCCGGGACTTCGGACCCATCAGGGATATCGTTGCATAGGCGGATGTGATATCCAGAAGACAGGCGTCCTCATCGACGCCTATGTTTCCCTGGATATGGTCGAAATCGTGAACCGCAAAGCCTGTTCCCGTTACGACATAGTACTCGTGCTCGGCAATCCGTGTTACGGTGAGATCGCAGACAATTCCACCGTCACGGTTCAGCATCTGTGAGTACACGACCCTGCCGGGCTCACAAGCGACGTTGGACGCACACACTCTGCACATTACCTTCTCGGCATCGCGCCCGGTGAGCGCAAATTTTGCGAAGGAGCTCTGGTCGAAAACCGCGACGTCCCGGCGGCACGCAAGATGCTCCTCCCGTGAATACGGAAACCAGTTCTGTCGCTCGAAACTGTAATGGTCCTCCGGCCGCACGCCGTCAGGCGCGAACCAGTTAGCGCGTTCCCATCCCGCCTTTACGCCAAAGCAAGCCCTCTTTTCGGTCAGACGACCGTGCAACGGACTACGCCTGAAAGGGCGGCCGGCCTTGTGCTCATAATACGGCCAGTTCAACTGGTAGTGACGGGCCTGACCTTCCAGCGCACGCACCTTGACCTGTGCCTCGTCGCCATTGAAGCGGGCAAACCGTCTGATATCCGCCGCCCACAAATCGAATGGCGGTTCCCCGTCCAGTATCCATTCCGACAGCACCCTCCCGGCGCCCCCCGCAGAGGCGATCCCGAAAGCGTTGAACCCGGTGCCGATGAAGAACCCACGGAGCCCGGGAGCCTCACCGAGAATGAACATGCCGTCCTCGGTAAACGATTCCAGTCCGTTGAACCATTTCTTGATACCCGTGGTTTCCAGTGCCGGAATCCGCTTCACGGCGTTGGCCATAATCGGCTCAAAACAATCCAGATTTTCCGCAAAAAGGTGGTGCTCAAACTCCGCTGGAACCGTGGACCCGGACCAGGGCTGAGGATTGATCTCGTAGCCGCCTACGGCGAGCCCGCCGACTTCTTCCTTGAAATAGGTCAGGTGATCAGGGTCGCGTATTGTTGGAATATTGCGTTCTATGCCCTCGATCGGTTCTGTCACCATGTATTGGTGGTGGGAAGGTTGCACAGGAATATGCACACCCGCCTGGCGTCCGATCTGCCGGGACCAGATGCCCGCGCAGTTCACGAGCTTTTCGCAATTGACGAGTCCGTGATTCGTGCTCACGCCGGTTACCGCACCGTTGTGTATCTCCACTCCGTTCACTGTGACGCCTTCGAGGATTTGGGCACCGTTCATACGCGCACCCCTGGCGAGCGCCATGGTCAAATCCGAAGGGTTGATTACGCCATCACTCTCTACATAGGCGGCGCAGATCACGTCCGCGACGTTGATGGCAGGCACAATTCGCCCGGCCTCCGCCGCGGAAATAATCTCGAACTCAAGCCCAAACGAGTGTGCCATCGTGGCCGCTCGCTCGTATTCCGCGCGGCGTTCAGACGTACAGGCCAGCCTCAGTGAACCGTTTCGAACCCAGCCGGTTGCCTGCCCGGTCTCTGCCTCCAGGGATTCGTAGAGGTCCACGGAATATCCGAGCAGCCGGGTAATATTGGCGCTGGATCGCAATTGACCTACGGCGCCGGCCGCATGCCAGGTCGACCCGGACGTCAAGGTGGACTTCTCCAGCAGCAGGACCTCTTTGCAGCCTTTCTTGGCCAGGTGGTAGGCAACCGAACAACCAATAACGCCGCCACCGATAACGACGATCTCCGCACTTACAGGAACAGTTTTAGTCATCAGCTCTCTTCTCGTTACTGCGGGGAATACCTGGACATCTACAAGGATGAAGGGGATCTTCTCAATCAAATGTGCATCTTCGCACATTATGTAGGCTAAGTGCCACAGTATTTAGGGCCTTTCGTCCAGGAGATATCCGGTGTTTGCCCTGACGCCTTGTCTGCGGCTCAGGAAAAACCACCGGGTTCTCGCTTCGCCACTCTGTGGCCGCCAATCCCGGGGACGGGACAAGCTGGCTGTGCTGCTATGTTACAAGGCCGACCATGTGCAAAAGAAATCGGCGGCGTGGCAGGATTATTCCACTGTAACCGACTTTGCCAGGTTTCGGGGCTTGTCCACGTCGGTGCCCTTGATTATTGCAACATGGTAAGCGAGCAGTTGCAGTGGAATGGTGTAAATGATGGGAGAAATACTGTCGTCCACCGGAGCGACGTGGATAACGCTGGTTCCATCATCCCGCTCGAAACCGGAATCCGCATCGGCGAATACGATCATCTTTCCGCCCCGGGCGCGAACCTCCTGGATGTTCGACTTCAGTTTTTCCAGCAGTTCGTTGTTGGGAGCAACCGCGACCACCGGCATCGAGCTGTCGACAAGTGCCAGCGGTCCGTGCTTCAGCTCCCCCGCCGGATAGGCTTCCGCATGTATATAGGAGATCTCTTTAAGCTTCAAAGCACCCTCCAGCGCGATGGGATACATGACTCCCCGCCCCAGAAAAAGTGCGTGGTGCTTGTCGGCAAACTGCGTTGCAATCTCCCGTATCTCGTCATCCAGACCCAGAGCTTGTTCGATCTTTGCCGGCAGGGACCTCAGCTGTCCGATAATTTTCGCCTCGAAGATCTCGCTGTAGTCGGCACGGCGGCGCCACAGCGCGATGCCAAGCAGCATGAGCGCGACGAGCTGCGCAGTGAACGCCTTGGTCGAGGCGACGCCGATCTCCGGACCGGCATGCATCATGAACGCGAGGTCGGATGCGCGCACCAGAGAACTTTCCGGAGTGTTGCATATCGTCAGTGAGTGTTCGAAGCCAAGTACGCGGGCATATTCCAGAGCCGCCAGCGTATCCGCGGTCTCGCCGGATTGAGAAATCGTCACCACCAGGGTGTCGGGGTGCACCACGTGTTTGCGGTAGCGGAACTCGCTGGCGATTTCCACGTCGCAGTCGATGCCCACGTGCTCGAACCAGTACTTTGCAACCAGTCCGGCGTGGTAGCTGGTCCCGCATGCGATGATCTGGACCGATCTGACGCGGTCAAAGATCGCATGCGCCTGCGGGCCGAAGCTGTGCTCGAGCAGACTATCGGAAGTTATCCGACCCTCCAGGGTGTCGGTCACGGCGTTGGTCTGCTCGAATATCTCCTTCTGCATGTAGTGGCGGTAGTCGCCCAGGGTGACAATGTCCGCGGACATGGCCGATTCCCTCAATATCCGCTCTACCCGCTCGCCGGTCGCATCGGTTATTGTGATCTGCTGCTGGCGGATGTCCGCGATATCTCCATTTTCTAGGACGTAGTAACTCTTGGTCACTGCCACCAGCGCCGAGATATCCGAGGCTACGAATCCTGTCCCTTCACCGACCCCTACCAGTAGCGGCGGACCGTTCCGCGTAGCCACGAGGCGATCGGGATAATCCACGCTCGCGACTGCCAGCGCGTAAGCCCCCTTCAGGAGCAGAACGGTTTTTCTGACCGCCTCCGCAAGCTCATCACCCGCCTCCAGGAACTGGTAGATCTGGTGGACCACGACCTCGGTGTCCGTGTCGGAGGTGAAATCAAAGCCTGCCTTGAGCTGGCGTTGTTTGAGCTCCTCGAAATTTTCGATGATGCCGTTGCACACGACCGCCACCCTGTTCCAGCAGATGTGGGGGTGCGCGTTCTTCTCGGTGACGGCACCGTGTGTCGCCCACCGGGTGTGGGCAATACCGGTGTTACCCGCCAACCTGTCCCGGGTCAGCGCCTCCTCGAGTTCGGCCACGCGACCGATACGGCGGGTGCGCGCGAACTCGCTGTGGGCATCGATGACCGCGATACCGGACGAATCGTACCCCCGGTACTCGAGACGCTTGAGGCCCTGTAGAAGAAACGGGACGACGTTTGATTGCGTAACCGCACCGACTATGCCGCACATGATTTAGCGTTAACCGAGTTGTGTGTTGAGGGTCAGGAAGTGAGTGCCAGCATTTTATCCCAAACCCGGGCCTGCACTGCCCTGCTATTTACCGTCATCCTGGGTCTTACGGGGCCGCTTCCAGCGCTTGATGTTTTTCTGGCGAGCACGACCGAGCGCCAGCGTCTCTGGCGGAACGTCTTTGGTAATTGTGGACCCCGCACCGACGTTGGCACCACGGCCTACTTTTACCGGTGCCACGAGCTGGCTGTTGGACCCGATGAACGCGCCGTCATCGATCTCGGTGGAGTGTTTACAGGCGCCGTCATAATTGCAGGTGATAACCCCGGCGCCGATATTGACACCACGGCCCACCTTGCTGTCGCCGACGTAGCTCAGATGGTTGGCTTTTGAGCCCTTATCCAGACTGCTGTTCTTGACCTCGACGAAGTTGCCGATGTGGACGTTTTCAGCCAGACGTGTCCCCGGCCTGAGTCGGGCGAACGGCCCTACGATGGCGCCGGCCCCCACCTCTGCTTCTTCGATTACGCAATGCGACCTGATACAGGCGCCGTTCCTCAGCGTCGATCTTCTGACAATCGTGCAGGGCCCGATGCTGACCCCGTCGCCGATCTCGAGCGGCCCTTCCAGCACCACGTTCACGTCTACCGTACAATCGCGGCCGAATCTGACCTGACCGTGCACATCGAATCGCAAGGGATCGATCAGGGTAACGCCCTGTTCCATGAACGCCGCTGCGCGTCGCGCGCGATAGCACCCCTCGAGATGCGCCAGTTCCACCCTGCTGTTGACACCGGTGACAGTCTCCGGATCGACCGCCTTCAAATCTGCGATCTCAATACCTTCGCGGGCCGCAATAGCGACGACGTCCGTGAGGTAGAGTTCGGACTGGGCATTTTCGTCGCTTATCTGGTCGACCCACGACGCAAGCCGATCCCGGTCGGCGGCGATGAACCCGGTGTTGACCTCGCAAATAGCCAGCTGTTCCGGTCCGGCGTCTTTCTGCTCTACGATCCCGACCACCCGTTTGCTGTCATCTCTGACGATGCGGCCGTAACCCTGCGGGTCCGAAAAATCCGCGGTCAGCAGCGCGATCTTGTTCGACCTGGCACGATCGACCAGCTCCGACAGTTCCCCGGCACCAATCAGCGGAATATCCCCGTAGACGACCAGCACCACGCTTCCGGACCGGGTTCCTGGCAGTGCGGTCCTGACCGCGTGGCCCGTCCCCAACTGCTGCTCCTGCACTACCCACCGCACATCTTCCCCTGGAAACCGACCGCGTACCTGCTCCGCCTCGTGACCCACCAACACGTGGATTGCTTCGGGTTGAAGTGCTTTTACGGTTTTCAGTACGTGGGCAAGCAGGGGCTCCCCGCCCAGTTCGTGCAGAACCTTGGGGGTATCGGATCGCATGCGTTTGCCCTTGCCCGCGGCAAGAACAACGACTTCGAGTGGCGTGCGCGCTGTGTGACTCATGCGGGAGACTATATCATCGACCGGCGCAGGGTCCGCACCGGTCAATCAGCGGTTATTTCCGGGAACGGGTGCTCCGAACCAGGTTTCTAGCGCTGGCGAAGTTTCTGAATTGCTCTCAGCTGGGCCATTTGCTGTGCAAGCTCGGCTTTGGCAGTTGCAAACTCCATATCGGAATCCGCGGTTTCCATCGCCTGCCTGGCTCTTTTCTCTGCCTCGAGCGCCTGGGCCTCGTCCAGATCCTTGGCCCGGATCGCAGTGTCGGACAATATCGTCACCACGTGAGGCAAAACCTCGATCATCCCGCCCGAGACGAAAAAGAACAGTTCCTGGCCTTCAGGGGTTTCGACCCTCACCTCTCCCGGTTTAAGCTGGGCCAGAAAGGGTGCGTGGCGGGGGTAAATACCCACTTCCCCCATCTGGGCCGGAGCATGGACAACATTTGCCGTACCGGAAAAAATTTCTTCCTCGGCACTGACTATATCCACGTGCAGGGTCATCGCCATATCGAATTTCTCCCGCGTTTAGGTGACCGTCTTCGCTTTTTCCGGCACTTCATCTATGCCGCCTACCATATAAAATGCCTGCTCCGGATACTGGTCCATCTCCCCATCGACAATCATTCTGAACGCACGGATGGTATCTTTCCGGCTTACGTATTTGCCGGACTGTCCGGTGAAGGCTTCGGCAACGGTAAATGGCTGCGACAGGAAGCGCTGGATTTTTCGGGCTCTGGCCACCATCTGCTTGTCTTCATCCGACAATTCGTCCATGCCCAGAATGGCGATGATGTCACGCAGTTCCTTATAGCGCTGCAGTGTGCCCTGCACCGCGCGCGCGGTGTCATAGTGCTCCTGACCGATAACCAGTGGATCGAGCAGGCGGCTGGTTGAGTCGAGCGGATCCACCGCTGGATAGATACCGAGCTCCGAGACCTGCCGGGACAGCACCAGGGTAGCGTCGAGATGCGCGAATGTAGTCGCGGGCGACGGATCGGTGAGGTCGTCCGCGGGCACGTATACCGCCTGGAAAGAGGTAATGGAGCCCGTGCGCGTCGATGTAATTCGCTCCTGCAGCACGCCCATTTCCTGGGCAAGTGTCGGCTGGTAACCCACCGCCGACGGCATGCGCCCAAGCAGCGCGGATACCTCGGTACCCGCCAGGGTGTAACGATAGATGTTGTCGATGAACAGCAACACGTCGCGGCCTTCGTCACGAAAATGTTCGGATATGGTGAGTCCGGTTAGCGCCACCCTGAGTCTGTTACCCGGGGGCTCGTTCATTTGACCGTAAACCAGTGCCACCTTGTTGAGCACGTTGGCTTCTTTCATTTCGTTATAGAAGTCGTTGCCTTCGCGAGTACGCTCTCCAACTCCGGCAAACACAGAAAAGCCGCCGTGCTCGCTGGCAATGTTGTTGATAAGTTCCATCAGCGTCACTGTCTTGCCCACACCGGCACCACCAAACAACCCGATTTTTCCACCTTTCGCGATAGGCATGATCAGGTCTATGACCTTGACGCCGGTTTCGAGGAGCTCCACGCCGGCCGCCTGGTCGGCGTAGGCCGGCGCCTTGCGGTGAATAGGCAGGCGCTCATCGGTTGCGATGGGTCCCATCTCGTCTATGGGTTCGCCCAGAACGTTCATCACGCGGCCAAGGGTCGCCTCACCAACCGGTACGGATATGGGTGCACCGGTATTGGATACCTTCAGACCACGCCGGATCCCGTCACTCGATCCCATCGCAATGGTACGCACCACGCCATCACCTAGCTGCTGCTGCACTTCAAGCGTCAGATCCGCATCATCGACCGTCAGTGCGTCGTAGACCTTGGGCACGGATCCCCTCGGAAACTGGATATCGACAACCGCGCCGATAATTTCAACAATGTTGCCAGAACTCATTTGTCGTACCTCTTATCCTGAATGCTTTCTTTTGTAAAAGCGGCGCCTCGCCGCGAATCATTTGTCATCAGCCCGGGTTTTCGCCTCGCGCCAAAGATCCCTATACAGCGGCCGCGCCGCCGACGATCTCGGAAATTTCCTGCGTGATAGCGGCCTGTCGCGCCTTGTTGTAGATCAGCTGCAGCTCGTCGATCAGATTGCCGGCATTGTCCGTAGCGGATTTCATCGCGACCATCCGGGCGGCCTGCTCACAGGCGATATTTTCCACTACTCCGCGATACACGAGTGCCTCGATGTAGCGGGTCAATATCATCGTGAGCGCTTCCTTGGCATCGGGCTCGTAGAGATAGTCCCAGTGCTGCTTTTCCAGTGTTTCATCCTCGGAGGGGATCAGCGGCAGCAATTGAAACACCGTCGGCTTCTGGGTCATCGTGTTCTCGAACTGGTTGACCACGAAGTAAACCCGGTCCAGTTCTCCATCTTCGTACGCATCCAACATGACCTTGATGGACCCGATCAGGTCAACCAGCGAGGGCGTGTCTCCGATATGCGAGATCTCGGAAAGCAGTTTCAATCCGAAGCGTTTGAAAAAGGCCAGCCCCTTGGAGCCGATGATGCTCAGGCTGATCTCGGCACCGTCCTTCTGCCATTTGTCCATGTCATTGATTGCCGTCCTGAACAAATTGGTATTCAGGCCGCCGCACAATCCACGGTCAGATGAAACCACCAGGTAGCCGATGCGTTTGGGCTCCCGCTCTACAAGAAACGGATGGTTGTATTCGGTGCTGGCATGGGCCAGGTGCCTCACTACGTTGTAGATCTTGTCGCTGTACGGCCGCGCAGCATTCATGCGATCCTGACATTTACGCATCTTGCTGGCTGCGACCATCTCCATCGCCTTGGTGATCTTCTGAGTACTCTGAATACTCTTGATCTTGGTCCGTATCTCTTTTGCGCCGGCCATGATCTACACCCCGACCCCAGAGTGCCGTGGTTTGCGCGGCCCGGTCACCACGACCCTTTCTCCTTGAAATCTTTCAGTGCGGCGTGGAGGCCTTCCTGTATCTCGTCACTGTACTCCAGTGTCTCGGTCATCTTGTCCAGGATCTGCGGGTGTTCAGATTTTATGTATGACTGCATGGCCGATTCGCAAGCCACCACCTTGTTCACGTCTACGTCGTCCAGATAACCCTGGTCGGCCGCAAACAGGGACAGCGCCATTTCCGAGACGGACATGGGTGAATACTGACTCTGTTTCATCACCTCGGTAATTCTTTGTCCACGCTCGAGCTGTTTTCTCGTCGCCTCGTCGAGGTCGGAGGCGAACTGTGAGAACGCCGCCAGTTCGCGGTACTGGGCCAGCGCCAGACGGACACCACCACCCAGCTTCTTGATCAGGTTCGTTTGTGCAGCGCCACCCACCCGGGATACGGACAGTCCGGCGTTGATTGCCGGGCGAATACCGGCGTTGAACAGGTCTGACTCGAGGAAGATCTGGCCGTCCGTGATGGAGATCACGTTGGTTGGCACGAACGCCGACACGTCGCCCGCCTGGGTCTCGATGATCGGCAGCGCTGTGAGAGATCCGGTCTTGCCCTTGACCTCACCGTTGGTCATTTTCTCGACGTATGCCACGTTCACGCGGGCGGCCCGTTCCAGCAACCTGGAATGCAGGTAGAACACGTCGCCGGGGTAGGCTTCACGACCCGGTGGGCGGCGAAGCAGCAGGCTGACCTGACGATAGGCCCAGGCCTGCTTGGTCAGATCATCGTGGATGATCAGCGCATCCTGGCCCTTGTCCCGGAAGTACTCACCCATGGAGGAGCCGGAATATGGCGAAATGTACTGCATGGCGGCCGACTCCGATGCGGTCGCCGCAACCACAATGGTGTGTTCCATGGCGCCGTGCTCTTCCAGCTTGCGCACCACGTTGGCAACGCTGGAGGCTTTCTGACCAATGGCAACATAAATACAGACCAGGTCCTTGCCTTTCTGGTTGATGATGGTATCGATCGCGACGGCCGTTTTACCGGTCTGGCGATCGCCAATGATCAATTCGCGCTGGCCGCGGCCGATCGGCACCATGGAATCGATGGATTTCAGCCCGGTCTGCACCGGCTGGGATACCGACTGGCGGGAAATCACGCCTGGCGCGACTTTTTCGATGGGCGATGATGACTCGGCGTCTATCGGCCCCTTGCCGTCAATGGGATTACCCAGTGCATCCACGACCCGTCCAATAAGAGCCTCGCCGACCGGCACCTCGAGGATCCGGCCGGTACACTTGACGGTGTCACCCTCGACGATGTGTTCATAGTCGCCCAGAATTACCGCACCCACTGAATCCTGTTCCAGGTTCAGCGCCAGACCATAGGTCTCCCCCGGGAACTCGAGCATTTCACCCTGCATGGCGTCCGCCAGCCCGTGGATTCGTGTTATTCCGTCGGTCAGGCTGACTACGGTTCCTTCCGTGCGGGCTTCCGCAACGGCCTCGAAGCTCTTGATCCGTTCTTTAATCAGCTCGCTGATTTCGGATGGATTCAATTGAGTGGTCATGACTTGTTCCTCAATACTCGTTTATTCGTTCGTTAGCGGGCCAGAATGGCGGTCAACTTTTGCAGGCGTCCCTTGACCGAAGCGTCGATCACCATGTCACCTGCTTTCAGGATCGCACCGCCGATTAGGTCCGGTTCCTCGACCACGCGAAGGCTCACCTCCCGACCCAGTTTCCGAGCCAGCGACTGCGCCAGCGCCGACCGTTGTGCGTCGGTAACCTGCTGTGCAGAAATCAACTCTGCCTCGATGGTGCCTTCTGCTTCCGCACGCTTGTCTTCAAACTGCTTCAGGATGTCAGGCAGGATGAATATCCTGCCGTTGGCGACCACCAGCTGCAGGAAGTTTCGCGCCTCGTCGAACAGCCTGTCGCCGGCTATATCGTCGAACAGTGTCACCATTTCGGTGTCGTCTACCCGCGGATTCAGTGCGAGTTCCTTTACCCGTTCATCGGAGGCTATAGCGGACACCCAGGCCAGCGCCTGAGACCAGTCTTCATAGTTTCCACCGGCACGCGCCAGGTCAAACACGGCCTGTGCGTAAGGGCGGGCGATGGTTTGATATTCGCTCATCGGGTCACTGCCTACAGTTGCGCCGCCAGATCGTCCAGCATCTTGCTGTGCGCGTTGGCATCGACCTCTTTACCGAGGATCTGCGCAGCACCGGCCGTCGCCAGCATGGCAACTTCCCCACGCAGTTTTTCGCGTGCTCTATTGATTTCCTGATCGATCTCGCCTTTTGCAGCCTCGATGATGCGCTCGCCTTCGACCTTGGCCTCGGACTTCGCCTCATCGACGATCTCCGCACCGCGCTTTTCGGCACCGGCAATGATCTCGGTTGCCTTGCCTTTGGCTTCCCTGATCACCTCCGCACCGCGCTTTTCACTGAGCGCCTGCTCCTGCTTGCCACGCTCCGCGGCGGCCAGGCCCTCCGCGATCTTCGTCTTGCGCTCTTCCAGGGCCGTCATCAGGGGCGGCCATATGTACTTCATGCAGAACCAGACGAAGACAATGAACGCGATGGACTGCCCGATCAGTGTGAGATTGATGTTCATTCAGACATCTCCCTTTGATTGACCGACTGGACTAACCGCCCACCACTGCGAACAGGATATAAAGTGCGATCGCGACACCGATGATCGGAATGGCATCCACCAGGCCCATCACGATGAAGAACTGGGTGCGCAGCATCGGCAGCAGTTCGGGCTGCCTGGCGATACCCTCAAGAAAACGGGCGCCCAGTACGCCAACGCCGACACCAACACCCACACCAGCCAGGCCCAGAAGGACCGCGCCAGCAACATACAGTAATGCAGTTTCCATTAGTTTTTCTCCCGTTAGGAAAGTTTCAGATAAATAACCGTTTGCAACTCGATCAGTGTTCCGAGTGCGCCATTTCAAGGTACACCACAGTCAACGTCATGAAGATAAACGCCTGCAGCAACACGATCAGGATGTGAAAAATAGCCCAGCCCAGCTGCAACACCCCACCCATCAGACCCCAGAAGAGGCCACCGGAGAACAGCAGCGCAATCAGGATGAATATCATTTCGCCGGCAAACAGGTTACCGAACAGCCTGAGCGACAGTGAAACCGGTTTCGACACGAGGCCGATGCCCTCCAGGAAGAAGTTCACCGGGATGAACAGGATCTTGAGTACCGGGTTTTTTGCTGCAAACGGTTGCATGGTCAATTCCGACGCAAATCCTACCGGGCCCTTCACCTTCAGGCTGTAGTAAATGGTAAGAATGAACACGCTGAGTGACATTCCGAAGGTGGCGTTCACGTCCGTCGTGGGCACCACCTTCATGTACACATGGTGAGGATCGGCACCGAATACATGGTGCATGACCATCTGGGTGGTCCAGGGTATCCAGTCTACCGGGACCAGGTCCATACAGTTCATCAGCAGGATCCACACAAACAGTGTCAGTGCCAGCGGCGCTATCAGGTCGTTCTTGCTCGAGAAAGACCCCCGCACGTTTTCGTCGATGAACTCGACCACCCACTCGACAAAGTTCACGATACCGCTGGGCGTGTCCGCCGTAGCGCGTTTTGCGGCCTTGCTGAAAATCCAGATGAAAAGCCCACCCAGTACGATCGACCACAACATGGTATCCACGTGGATCGCCCAGAAACCCATCTCTCTTGCTTCCTGGGCATTGTGCGCGAAACCCAGGCTGCCGTCCGGATGCTGCCCGAAGGTCAGGTTCTGCAGGTGATGTTTTATATAGCCTGTGCTTGTCAGTTCTTCGCTAGCCATCAGTTTCCGTGCCTGTTTCCCTTTTGGGGACGATATGCTCGTTCGCGTTGCTGAATGCTACAGCTATCGGTGCTGTAAACATCGCCACCGCGCATCCCGTCAAAAAAGCAATTACGTTGACGTTCTTCCACCCCGCGAATACCGCAGTGAACAACGCTCCCATCATCAATAGCTTGCCTACTTCCGCCCTGTACAACGTCGACAATGCCTGCGCCGCGGGCTCTTCATCTGCCCTTGCAAACACCCGCCATGTCGAATACGCATTGGCCACCACGACAATCATCCCCCCGGCGAGCGCTGATATTGCCGCCGTGTGACCGATGAACCCCAGTGACAGAGCCAAGACCATCGTTATACAGGTCGGGATCAAAACTGTCTGTTTCAACTGCGCCGGAGCGCGTAGGTAATTCGACACAAAGCCCGCCTGCTGCTTCGGTTTACCGACCATGTAACGGGCCGGGCAGCCTCCCCGAATCTTCGTTGCGCTGCAACAAAGGGCGGCGAATTATAAAAGTGGCTGATACCCCGGTCAACCACGACTTCGAGGAAGTTGCCTGGACGGGGTCGGGCCGCCCGTCAGCGAATGTGTTCCAGAATCCCGTCCAGCTCGTCGAGACTGTTGTATTCGATGATGATCCTGCCCTTGCCCCGGGTGTCCCTGACGGTCACCCTCGATCCAAGTTTTTCCGACAGTTTGTCCTGCAGGTCCCGGATATCAGCACCTGGTTGGGGGTTTCGTGTCTTCTGCGGTTCCGGCTTCGCCTGCTTCCTGCGGACCAGCACCTCGGCCTGCCTCACTGACAAGCCCCCGGCGGCGATCTGCGCCGCCAGCGCGTCCTGCTCCCCCACCGACAGCGCCAGCAGCGCGCGCGCGTGGCCCATCTCGATTTGCCCGGTCTCGAGCAACTCCCGGGCCTTGGTCCCCAGCGTCAACAGTCGCAGGAGGTTGGTAACCGCGGAGCGCGATCGGCCCACGCCAACAGCGGCCTGCTCGTGCGTGAGTCCGAATTCTTCGAGCAGGCGCTTGATACCGGCAGCTTCCTCTATTGGATTCAGGTCCTCCCGCTGGATGTTCTCGATGAGCGCTGTCACCAGTGCGGCTTCGTCGGGAATATCCCGCACTACTACCGGGACGTCGTCGAGGCCCGCCAGCTGCGCCGCCCGCCAGCGCCGCTCGCCAGCGATGATTTCATAACTGCCGTCGGGCAACGGCCGGACCACGATGGGTTGTACCATGCCGCGGTTTTTTATCGACTGAGACAGTTCCTCCAGCGCGCTCTTGTCCATCCGGGTGCGCGGTTGGTACTTCCCACGCTGGAGCAGGTCGATGGGCACGTTCTTGAGCATCTGATCCTCATCAGGCCCCGGTGATCCCTCTCCCAGCAGGGCGTCAAGACCCCTGCCCAACCGCCTTTTCCTGCTCTTGGTCATGCCGCTTCCTCGCGTCTGATGATTTCGCTGGCGAGCGCCAGGTAGGCCTGTGCGCCCGTTGAGTTCAGTTCGTAGAACATCGCCGGTTTACCGTAACTCGGTGCTTCGGCGAGCCTGACGTTGCGCGGGATGATAGTGTCGTAGACCTTGTCACCGAAATGCTCCTGCAATTGCTCGGAAACCTCGCTTGACAGCGAGTTGCGCCGATCGAACATCGTTCTCAACAATCCTTCAATCTTGAGTCTGGGATTCAGTGCCTCTCGTACCTTACGGATGGTACTTACCAGGGCCGTAAGTCCTTCCAGGGCAAAGTACTCACACTGCATCGGGATCATTACGGCGTCGGCGGCGACCAGTGCGTTGACGGTAAGCAGATTGAGCGATGGGGGGCAATCGATGAGAATGTAGTCGTACCGCTTCGTCAGCTTCTTGAGCGCCTTGCGCAACCGCATTTCCCGCCCGATCTGGTCGATCAGCTCGACCTGGGCACCGGCCAGGTCACCGTTCGCCGGGATCAGATCGTAACCACATTCGGTCGAAACGACCGCGTTTCGGACCTTGCCGGTTCCCAGCAGCACATCATATACGGTGTACTGGTGGCCATCCTTGCTGATTCCGCTGCCGACGGTCGCGTTGCCCTGGGGATCGAGGTCGATAAGCAGGACCGTGCGCCCGGCCTGGGCCAGTGATGCGGCGAGATTGATTCCCGTCGTGGTTTTTCCCACGCCGCCCTTTTGATTGACGACCGCAAGGACTTTGCTCATTTGATTGTTACCCTGTATGCCCGATGGCCGTTAGGACGGTGTCAGGACCACGATATGTCTGCTGGCATCCAGACCGGGGACCGATACAGGACACACCTCCGTCACTTCGAAACGTTCTTGATCAATTTCAGCGAGTTCCGCCCCGGGGTAGCGCCCCTTCAACGCGATGAGCCTGCCACCCGTGGCGCAAAGATGTCCCGCCAAGTCGGCAAAGGCGGCAATAGTCGAGAACGCGCGCGTGACTAGCGTATCAAATTTCTGCTGCGGCCGATATTGTTCTACCCTTCGGCACACCACTTCGACGTTGGCGAGCCCTATTGTACCCACGACGTGGTCCAGGAATCGGGTCTTCTTTTTCCTGCTGTCC
>Ga0316187_10002136_pt1 | contig 17266 bp, 9 predicted proteins | sample CroRivburrow1_MG_FD_204927 | JGI IMG/M metagenome (GOLD analysis project Ga0316187, IMG submission 204927) | Coastal sediment microbial communities from Maine, United States - Cross River worm burrow 1 | ecosystem: Environmental > Aquatic > Marine > Coastal > Sediment | place: USA: Maine...
TGATGGTTTTGGGTTCGATGCTGGCCGATTTCTGGTTGGGTCAGCGTCACCAATCGGCGTTACAGGATTGGGTCACCCGCGCCCGGGTTTTGTTGGATCTGGATCGTCCTCGGTTGCTTTCGGTGGTGGATCGGGTGGGGTTGACGCTACCCAAGGTGAGCCTCGCCCTGAACATGCCGGTTCAGACCGAGATGGCAGCACAGGTCACGTTGGGAACGCTGCGCGAGATGCTCGATCTGCGCGATCTTCACCCCAGCGCGCACGCGCCGGCCGATGATCCCTTGCCCGCAGCGGAGACCGGCAACCATGAAGGTGCGTCTTCACTGCCGGGTGTGCTCAGTCGAGCCGCAGTCTCCCGGTCGTTGTCGCAGGAGTTCGAACGATCCGTCAAACATGCCTGGCCGATCAGCGTTTCTGTACTGGAAATGACCGATTTCGATGAGACGGTAGAGGCGTATGGAGAGTGGATTCGTGTCACCCTGATCTCCCACGCCGCCCAGCGCCTCAAGGGCTTGCTCCGTCCCAGTGATCTCATCGCTCGCATCGGGCGCGCCACCTTTCTGACAGTTATGCCGGGTACCGACACCGCAGGCGCATTGCGTGTCTCACTGCGACTGCGCGAGGGCTTTGACGCGCGGCCCCTGCTGGTGCTGACCGGAACATGTGTGCAACTTCGCGCCGTTCTGGGTACAGCTACACAAGGGGATGGTATTGACTACGAGGTGGTTGGCGATCTGGTCAAGGCAGCGCTCCGCTCTGCCCGCAGGGCCGGCCGGAACCCGCTGACCGGTACGGCCGAGCGTCAACCCGGCTGAGGCCATGTGCTATCTCAACATCATTGCGGACAATTCAAACAAGTCCACCAAACGCGCCGCGTAGTGCTCGCGTACATGATAGGCGCCATGCTCCGCCCCGGTGAGCTGACGGGCCAGTCGGTCAATCAGACGCCGCAGTCTTCGCTGATGCATGCCCAGGCCGGACTGTATCGGGTCCAGCAGCACCCCGGACAAGGCGGCAATCGAGGCTGCAAGCATCATCAGCAGCGTCGTCGCGCCGATCATCAGTGCCAGCGATGGCGTACTGGGGAACAGACCGTACCAAAGTGAACCGAAACCGACGCCCAGAGGAAAACTGCTGATCGCAACCTGTTGCGCCACCAGGGCGGCAACTGCGGGGCCCAGGCTGAGCGCACCCGGGGTCAGTTTGCTGAAGGTGACCGCACCCGCGCTCAACATCAGCACCGTGTTGCCCAGGTCCGCCACCGCGTTTCGGGCGCCGGTATAGGTTCTTAGTACCTGTTCCAGGTCTTCTCTCAGGGCAGGTTGGGTCGCGCTGTTTCGCGCCAGCTCGGTCAACTGGTCGATCGCTTCGGTCACCTCGGGCTCGGCGGCAATTGCCTCAGCAATGGCGTCGCGATCGCTGCGCCGACCGCACTGTTGCACCGGAATCTCCAGCAACTCGGTGTAGATCAACCAGGTGATTTCTCGCGAGACATCGGTTTCCAGGAAAAGGCTGCGCTGATTGAGCCACTGCGCCGATTTGTGCGCGCCCGCTCTCGTCAGGACTGCGGCCAGGGCCATCATCAGCACGGTTGGGATCACCAACAGCAGGTTGATCGGAGCCCGAAGCAGGTCCAAGCCCAAGGCCTTTCGGTGCAGCCGCAGCGAACCGCGTATAGAAAAATGACGACGACAGAACGGCTGTACCCGCGCCTGCCGTTCGGCGATGTACCTCATCGCCGCGCGATCCAGAATGGACGCGCTGTCGGTTTGAACCTGATTGTGTGTTGGCGGCATGCTGTAAATATGCGTTGGGGCTTGGTGCGTTTGGCGCGGGGCGTGATCTGGGATTGTGCCCGGGTGTCGGATTATCCTATACGCATCCTGCTGGCGGGCCTTTTTTGTTCTGGGTGAAGCAGATTCGAGGGTGAATTGTGCCTGTTCAAGGCGCAAATCGCCGGTAGTTGTTGTGCTATTGCCAAGATCCGCAAGGCAGCCAGGGACCGCGAGGGCCCACTAGACGGTTGGCGCAGGCCGTTGCTTCGGTCCGCGAAGGGTGGAGCTGTGAGGAGGTGTGATGGGGATTGTGCTGCGTGAGCGGTGGCTTGAATGGATTGGACTTGGCCTCGCGGTGTTCATCATTGCGGCGGTCTCCGTTGGCGAAACTGAGGCGTCGCAGGTGGATGACGAAGCCCTGGCATTGGGACATCGGGTGATTGCTGTTCAGCGCGCACTGAAGGACCCCGGGAGGCCCGGCGCATTGGCGGCGATTGTCGATCTGGGTACCGATTCGCGCCACTATGTGATGGTCCGGGGTTGGCTGATGCTGCAGTTGCAGGCCGACACCAGCATTATCGAGGCAACCCGTGAACCCGACCGGCGTCCGAACATCGAAGCCCGTATCGAATTCGTCAGGACGGCGATTCGGGCGATCGATCTTGAGTGATCCGGCTGAATACGCTCCGGCGATCGTGAACTGAGTCTAGTAGCATGAGGATACACATGAGTCATCTAAAATTCATTGCCGCCTGGGTATGGTTGTGTCTACTTGCCCCGGCCGTGCTGGCGGAGGAGCTTGTCTTGAACATGAAACCCTACCCTGGGGCCGAAGCGGGACAGCAGAGACTGGTGTTCACCGTGCCCGCGGAGCAGAACGAGGCCGATCATATGGTCGAAATTCAGGTGGGCAAGACCCAGCTGATCGACTGCAACACAACCTGGTTCGGGGGCGCCATGGAGGAGCGGATCGCCGAGGGTTGGGGTTACCCGTACTACGTGCTGGCCCAGGTCGGTGGTCCGGCATCCACTATGATGGCCTGTCCGCCGGACGCCGAGAAACGCGAAGCGTTCGTGGCGGTTCGGGGGGAGGGTTTTCTCAAACGCTACAACAGCAAGCTCCCCATGGTGGTGTACGTGCCGGAGGGCTTTGAGGTCCGATACCGGATCTGGTCGGCCGGTGATCAGCAGGGCTCGGCTGAAGCCAGATAGCGGGGTCCGTGGGCGGCCGGCATGCAGGGGAATGCGATCGGGTCGATGGCCGCCTGTACGGGTCAGTCGTTTTTCGCCGGCTGGACACCCAGGAAGTCGAGAATACGGTCCTCCATATAATCGTAAAAGGGGTTCCAGCGTTGACGCAGCATGTCGGTTCCCGTGATTTGGAGCACGCCGCGCTCGCCGCGCAGCGCCAGATTGCCCAGGTGTACCCCCAATTGGTCATCGCCTGGCGAACCGCCATAGATCGGGTCGTCCGGCTTGAACGGCAGAGCCACATGTGCAAGTGAATAGATATCGTTCGGCCAGACCAGGTCCGTTCTGGACTCAGAAACATCGGAATCACCCGCCGTCTTTTGCACCAGATGCACCTGCCGGTCGCTGCTGGACGCATTGGTCAGAACGGAAATCGAGAATGGGAGTGGCGCGCTGTCGGTCAGGGAATCAAAAGTGGCCTTGGGGTCATAGCGCAGCATGGGAAGGGTCTCCGCCAGCCGGTTGATGTCGAACAGGACGAGTTCGCCCTTGCCCGCCGGCAGCTTTTGCATCAGCCCGCTCACCAGGGCCGGTGCGGAAACCGTGGCATCGACCCCGGACTGGAAGGCGAGAATCGGCGGCAGCCCCGACAAGGCGCCGTCTGTTGAGTGGCTGTCCAGTAGGTTCGAGATGGCCACCGTCAACCGATAGACTTGATCACCCGCGTTGACCGCGAACGACCCGTACTTGTATGGGTCGTATTCCGGCAGCAGGCTGTTCCACTCCAGTTTGTCCAAACCCAGCAAGTGGCCCAGCCGCGCCTGCCAAACCGCCAGCACCGCCAGCGAGCTGACCCCAATCGCGGGAGAGATCAACACGATGCCGTCGAGCCTGGGGCGTTTAGCGTCGGTCAGGGCGGTCAGCGCGTAGTACACGGCCAGCGCCCCGCCGGTCGAGTAACCCACTACATACAGTGGCCCGTCGCCGCGGGTCTGGTTCAGATGGTTGACCCCCAAATCCACCGCCGCAGCCATATCCCGCCAATCAACCGAGGTCAGGCCGGACGGGGCGGTGCCATGCCCCGGCATGCGCAGGGCCAGCACATGCATCCCCGCCGCGTGCAGCCGTTCGCCCAGGCTGTGAAGGCTGTAGGGGGAATCCGACAGGCCGTGTAACAGCAGCACCGCGCCCTTGGGATCGTCAGCCTTCAGCTCGTAGCTTCGATTCCAGTTCGTTGGCATGGCGGCCGGATCGGCCAGGCTGCCCCGGGAGTAGCGATTGATCTGGTTGCCCGGACCCGTGCCAACCTTGGCATAAACCGAGGTGTCGAGCTGTTTGAAAACCCGATCTTCAATGGTCAGATAGTCGGCCAGGCTGCTGGCGTTGCTGTGGCGGGTGAACTCCGAATTCAGATGCGTGGTGTGCCAAATCGCCAGATCCGGACGACTCTCCAGATACACCACAAATACGACAATCAGGACCACCGTCGCCCCCAGCCCGCTGTAGGTCAGGACTTTGAGTACAGTCTTAAGCGAACCGCCGATCAGGCGTCTGATGTTCATAGATGCGCTATTGGGGAAGCCGATGATGCGGAATCATAGCCTTTCGGTGCGCCCAGGGATGCATCCTGGGTCCATTGCGGCCTGTTGCCAGTTCAGCTTCCGAACCGATAGCGCAGGGCGAAGGACAGGGTGTCCACATGACTGCCGGTTTCACCCCGGACGTTCACCGTACTGGCCAGAGGGGTGCCGGCGTAGACCGGAATAGTGAGGTCGATTTTTGCACGCTCGAACATGCCGCGGACGAAGCCGAAATCCAACTTCAGACGGTCGGAAATGCTGTAGCTGGCGCCGACGCCGAACCAGGTCAGGTTGCTGTCTGGAATGCTGGTGTTGCGCAATGCGTTGGTGGTCGGGGATTGGTCGTACTGGACACCGCCGCGCAGGGTCCATTTGGGGTTAAGGCTGTACTGCGCGGACAGGCCCACGGTATAGGTGTTTTTGTATCCCTGGGGACGCACCACATCCGGGCTGCCGTCGTCAAACTTGATCCTGATTTCGTCGAAGGCGTCCCAGCCGAACCACTGCACTTCCCCCATCAGTGTCAATCGCGGGGTGATCGCCTGGGTGAGACTCAGCGACGCAATGTCCGGCAGGCTGATCCGGGTGTGTGTCTTACTGCTGCCGTTGGCAGCGGCAAGCGGGCCGCGCAGGTCTGATACCTTCACGTCGCCGGCCAGTTCGTAGTCCAGGCCTGAGCGGTAGTGCAGGCCGACCCGGGTCTGTTCGCTGGGGTGGTACATCAGCCCGATGTTAAAGCCCACGTCCCAGTCGTCGCCCGTGAGTTTCGAGCGTCCATCGGTAGCGGCGGTGGGTCCGCCCGGATTCAGCGGGTCGGGCAGGGCACTGATCAGTGTTGCTTTCGCATATTGAAAATCGATACCGCCGCCCACCGACCAAGCATCGTTGATGCGATAGGCAAGGCTCGGTGCCGCGTTGACCGTGGTCAGCTTGTTGTCGTACGAATCGTAGCGGCCGAACCAATCCTTGGCATACTTGAGCTTCAAGCCGAAGGGCGTGGTGACGGCGAGCCCAAGCCAGAGATCTCCGTTTGCCACCGGTGTCCCCAGGAACAGGCTTGGCACCGGCACCCAGCCGGTATTGTCGCCTTTGCGGCCGGTCAGCGCCTGGTCCACACCCAAGGTTCCAGGTGTATTGAAACTTGAGCCGCGATCGGAGATGGAAATGCTGGCGCCGACGACATCCGCACCCAGATCCGCGAATGCGCCTTTCAGCTGGGTCGCACCGGCTGGATTGAAGAACAGCGTGCTGCCATCCTCTGCCAGTGAGGCCATTCCCACCGCGGCCAGACTGGTGCTGCTGGCACCCTTCATGGGCATATATAAACCCGCGGCATTGCCCACCACCGGGATCAGCATGACGGACAACAGGGCAGCCCTCAAACGGGCGCGTTGGACACCTCGGGCGGTGGTCGTCATGATGATCCTTCCGCGGACTCTGGTTGTTCGGACTCGGAAATGATGTCGATTTGCTCTGAAGCGGGCAGATGGCGATCTCGGATGCGTGCATTGTGGGCATCCATTCCAGGCGACCATAGTCCGGCCGTCTTCACGGTCGAGCATGGTTTGGACACCCTGGAGCCCAGAAAGCGAGTACACGATTTTATTGAATACCGCTTAGGATACTGGCTTGGGGTACCCCGGTCAGTCGTATTTGGCGGTTCGGGTTGTGCGAATCTGACGGGCCTCTGTCAGCATCGTATGATGGATTCGGGCTGCCATCGCCCACCAGTGTAGTGTCTCCCAAATAACTTAACACCTGCGCTGGCCCTCGCGGTCCCTGACGGCGTTACGGATCGTCGCAATAGCGCTGGCTATTCCTCCTCACCGCGCCTTGTCAGTAACCACGATGCCTAACCACAACCATCAAGTTATTGGGAAGACGCTACACTAGACGTTGAAGATGCCGTCAAAATGCGCATTGACTGGGTGTAGACTGCGCTTTCTTCGTCGTTATCGTCTTGTCTCGCACCCGACCAAGATTATTTCCGCCAGCTGCTAGGTAACCCCTGACTTCGGAACGCATCAGATATGCCCAGCCGCCTTTGTCTTCCCCAAGATGCCGATCTTGACCAACGCCGCGTGCGAGCGCGCACCCTATTTGCTCAACGGGAGGCGTATCAGTGGGTCCAGGCGCCTGGCCAGCCACCGTTCTGCCGAGGCGTGCCGTCGGGTGAAGCTTTCGCTAAGGGTAAGGCGCTTCGGCTCAAGCTCGATATGGCGGAGAGTGTCGCCGATCTGGCTCTGGCCGCCGTGGTGAGACTCGGCGGCCACAACGACACCATCGCCAGTTTTCGCCGCTACTACATCCTGCGCAAGTTACCCGAGGTCGCCAACCGCTGGCGGACCGACAAGGAGTTTGCACGCCAACGTTTGGACGGGATCAATCCGATGCTGATCGAGCAGGTCCGTCAGATACCCGAGCATTTTCCAGTGACTGAGGACATGTTCCGAGGCTTGCTGCCGTCCGGTTCCAGCCTCGAGGCCCTCAGGGCGCAGGGGCGTTTGTTCATGATGGACTACAAGGCCATCGCCGGATTACCGGTCGTCATGGGGCGGTTCCAAACCGCCCCTATTGCCCTGTTCTGGGTCAATGATCGGGGTGCGCTCATGCCATTGGCAATTCAGTTGGGGCAGAGCCCCGCGCATGCTCCGGTGATTTTCACTCCGGGCGATGACGAATGGCTTTGGTTGACGGCACGCACCCACTTGCAATGCGCCGACGGGACCTATCACGAGAACATTACACATCTGGCCCGAACGCATCTGTTCATGGAAACCTTCTGGGTTGCGGCCTGCCGCACCTTGCCGTCCCAGCATCCTGTGTACGAGCTTCTGCACCCCCATTTCACCGGCACGGTGGAAATTAACTACGAGGCTCGGAACACCTTGATCGTCCCCGGTGGCCCCATCGATGAGAGCATCGCCGTGGGCAGTGAAGGCTCGCTGACCTTGGTGGCCCGGGACTACGCCAATTGGACCTTCGACGATTTCGATCCGCTCAAACAGATCGAAAGCCGTGGCGCGGGGGACCGTACCCTGCTGCCCAACTATCACTACCGCGACGATGCCCTTGCCCTGTTCGAGATTATCGGCAGCTATGTGAACGAGCTGCTGCGCATTTATTACCCTGACGACGAGACGGTGCGTGGTGATCACGAGATCCAGAGTTGGGTGCGGGAGCTGGTGGAAGCCGGTGGGTGGCGGGATCGGGGTTTGCCGCTGCAGGACGATGGCGTGCAGACCTTTGACGATCTGCACGCCATCATCTCCAGGGTGATCTACGTGGGCAGCGTTCAGCATTCGGCGGTCAACAACGGCCAGTATGAGCAGTTCGGCTACATACCCAACACGCCCGGTGCCATGTATCTGCCCCCTCCGACCGATCGGTCGCGTCGCTCCGAAGCAAACTTCGTCTACGCCCTGCCTACGCCCCATGCTGTGGGCGAGCAACTGACTCTGGCGCATCTTCTAAGCCAGGAGACGGATATCCCGCTGGGCAACTACCCGGAGGGATTCTTCCAGGGCGAGCCCGAGGCGCAGGCCGTTGTCGACCGGTTACGGGCCGATCTGTCCCAGGCCGGGTATGACATCCGCGCTCGCAACAACGCACTCAAGGCGAGGGGCGACGTACCCTACGTATACCTTGAGCCGCATCGGGTGAGCCGGTCCATCGGCGTTTGAGGCGATTGTGTCGGCGCCATCCGATCGGCCGCTGGACGACCTTCCCGGTTATCAAATCGGCCCGCTGCTGAGCGCCGGATCTCGTTTCCTCGTCTTCCGTGGGGTGGAACAATCCAGCGACCGACCGGTTGTGTTGAAGACCAACCGGAATCCCTATCCCACCGATCGCGATCTGGCCGCTCAGCAACGCGCCTATGAGATTGCCCGGGAACTCACCGGTGATGTTGTGGTGGCGCATCTGGCCTTGTTGCGCCACGGCCATGCCCGGGTTCTCGTCACCGAGGACTTCGGTGCCGAGTCTCTGGATCGATACCTGCGTGAGCAGGGTTCGCCAGACACCGAGCTTGCTCTGGAACTGGCCATTGCCCTCAGCGATGTCCTGGCCGGGCTGCATCGTCAGGGTGTTGTCCACAAGGACATCAAGCCCAGCAACATCTTGTGGAATGCCCAGCGCAAGCAACTGCGGCTGAACGACCTGGAGCTGTGTTCCCGGCTCAGGCAGGAATCCGTTCCCTTGGGGACAGAGCAGACGCTCGTGGGTACGCTCACCTACATCGCGCCCGAGCAAACCGGACGCATGAACCGGTCGGTGGACAATCGTGCCGATCTGTACGCAGCCGGCATCACGCTGTATGAATTGTTTGCCGGCGCCCCACCTTTTGTGGCCGATGATCCGAAGGAACTGATACACGCGCATCTTGCCCGCCCGCCGCCGGACCTGGCGGCACTGCGCCCCGACCTGCCGGCCTCGGCGGTGGCGATCGTGAGCCGGCTGCTGGAGAAAAATCCCGAAGCGCGCTATGCCACGGCGGCGGGGTTGGCCGGTGATTTCCGACGCGTTCTAAGTGGGCTGCGCGGCGGCGACATCGCGGAATTCGCCCTGGGCGCCGACGATGTCTGGGGGCGATTCACCCTGCCCGATCGCCTGTACGGTCGGGAAGCCGAGACGCGGGTGTTGCTGGAGGCGCTCGCCAGCGCCGCCGGTGGCCGTCGCAGGAGCCTTCTGGTGACCGGGTACTCGGGGGTGGGTAAGTCGGCCCTGATCAATGAAATACAGGTTCCCCTGGTGGCCCGTCACGGATGGTTTTGCGCGGGCAAGTTCGACCAGTTTCGGCGTGACCAGCCGTATCTTGCCTGGCGTGAGGTGCTGGCCTCGCTGACCCGGCAGCTGCTGGCCCAATCGGAGGATCATCTCAGCACGCTTCGCACTGAACTGGATCGACAGTTGGCAGGCAACAGCGGCCTCATTGCCGAGCTGGTGCCGGGCCTGGAGGTGTTGTTCGGAAGCCAAAAGCCGCCGCCCAGCGTGGGTCCGGCCGAAGCGCAGGCGCGTTTCGATCAGGCTTTTCGGACCTTTCTCCGGGTACTCGCCCGACCGGAGCACCCCCTTGTCTTGTTCGTCGACGACCTGCAATGGGCCGATCTGGCGTCGCTGCAGTTGTTTGAATCCCTGGCATCGGACTCGTCACCGGCCCATCTCCTGGTGCTGGGCGCCTATCGCGACAACGAGGTCAGTGCGGGGCATCCTCTGACTGCGAGCCTGGGACGGCTTGAGACGCTTGGTCGGCGCCCGGCAATGCTGTCGCTGCCCCCCCTGAGCGTGGGCGATGTCACCGCCATCGTTTCTGACACGCTGCATCTGGACGCAGCCGCGGTCGCGCCGCTCAGTCAGCTGGTGTTCGAGAAGACCGGCGGCAATCCGTTTTTCGTGCGGCAGTTCCTGTCCGCGCTGGAGGCCGATGGGCTGATCGAGTTCTCTCCCGTAGACGGTCGCTGGCGATGGGATCTTGCCGCCATTGCACAGCAGAGCCACACCGAAAATGTGGTCGCCTTCATGAGTGCGCGAATTCGGGAGTTGGCCCCGGAAACCGCGCACATGTTGCAACGCGCAGCCTGTCTGGGCGCGACTTTCGACTTGCGGGCCTTGATGCGGATATGCGACGAGACCGGGGTGCAGGTGGTTTCCGAGCTGGATCAAGCACTGGACAAGGGGTTGCTGTTGCCCCAGGGCGATGACTATCGACTGGCCCTGGCGGACGCAAGGCTGGCGGCAGACAGCGGTCGGGGTTCGAGCGTCAACCCACGTTATGCCTTTCTGCACGATCGGGTGCAGCAGAGTGCCCACGAGTCTATCGATCCAGCCGATCGGGCGGCGATCCACCTGCGCATCGCCCGGGGAATCAGATCTCAGTTTGGATCGGAATGTTCGCCGCAACAGGCGCTGGAGGTCATGGAGCACCTCAGCGAATCCCTGGTCCAGCTCAGCGATCCGGAAGAGCGACTCGGTTTCGCCCGTTTGTGTCTGCTCGCCGGGCAAAGAGCAAAGGCGGCTATGGCCATAGAGCCGGCGGTGCATTATCTGGACATGGGCCGGACGCTGTTGCCGGCGGACGCCTGGGATCGTGAATCGGGCCTCGCCCTGGATCTGCATCTTGAGGGCGCTGATGCCTGCTACATCAGCGAGCGCTACCCCGAGGCGGAAGCCCTGGCGCAACGGGTCCTGGACCGCAGCGATGTCCTGCAAAAGCGGGTCATGGCACACAACATTCGGATCGGGATCGGCGTTGCGCAAAGCCGATATGTGGAAGCCACGCTGCTTGGTCTTGATGTCTTGGAGCAGGAACTGGGGGTACGCCTGCCCCGACGGGCGGGTCTGCCCCGGGTTTTGCTCGGTATTTTGCACACCCGCATCGCGCTTGGTGGGCGGCGCCCGTCGGACCTGCTGGCGTTGCCGGAAATGACCGATCCGCGAGCCCGTGCCGCCGTCGCCATTTTGATGAAATCCGCCACCAATGCCTATTGGGGGTCGCCCAATCTGGTCCCGCTAATCGCCGGGCAGATGGTGCGTTTGTCGCTTCGCCAGGGCAACATCGGGTTGTCGGCCTACGGGTATGCCCTGTTCGGCATGATCATCACCAACACGGTAGATGCGGTCGATGCCGGCTACGATCTGGGGCGGCTGGCAATGGAACTGCTCGAGCGCACCGGTGACCGGCATCTGGTGGGCAAGACCGGTTTGCTCTGGCACGGCTTTATTCGACACGCCAAGGATCCATTGAGGGTCTGTGCCGCCGATACCCTGGATTGCTACGATCACGCGCTGGACGCGGGCGATGTCGAAAACGCGGTCTACTGCGGCACCGTTGCCTACTACGCCGACCTGCTTGCAGGCCGGTCGCTTGAATGGGTCCAGCAACGTTATCGCGACCACATCCCCGCACTGTTGGATTCGGCTCAGGCCCAGACCACTTTCACCCTGAAGGTCTGGATGCAGGTGGCCGCCAATCTGGCGGCCGACGACAAAGTTGAGTCCAAGACTGTTGGTGAACTGATCGATTGGCCGGCTCAGCTCGATCAGATGATCGATGATCCCGCCGCCTACATGGGCATTGCGACGGTGGCCGGTGGCGCCGGATGGCTGGCGTTTTTGCTGGATGACTGGGCCGAGGCGGAGCGGCAGTTCCAGCTCTTGTACGATCGGGCCGACGCCGTTCTCGGGCAACCGTTCTGGAAACCCTGTATGGCCCTGTACGGCATCACCTTGAGTCGCAAGCTGGCGCGGGGGCAGGGGGGGTCGCCGACGCGCTTGCGCCTGGCCAGGATCCAGCGTTGGGTGCGCACCTGGGCTTGGCGTAACGCCCACGATTATGCCGCGTACATGCTGTCCCTGGCCGCCGAGCGGGCCGCGCGCAAAGGACAGCGGTCTCGGGAACTGGCAGCCTGGGACGACGCCGCGGCGCGGGCCCACGAGGGCGGTAATCTGTTTCTCGAGGCATGGGCGACCGAGCAGGGCGCCCATGCCCATGGCCGCGCCGGCCACCGTGAGCAGGCCCACCATTTGCTGGATCGTGCCTATACCCTGTGGCAGCGGCACGGAGCGCTCGCGCGCTTGCGCATGCTGGGTGCGAAACAGAAGGCCCAATTATCGGACAGTTCCAGCGCCGAACTCAGCTCGATGAAATTCGAGTCGGTACTGGAGGCGGTTCGGGCTGTATCCGAGAGCATCGAGGTGGAGTACCTGGTCTCGCGTGTGCTGGAGATCTCGCTGCTCCAGGCCGGCGGACGGCGGGCCACCCTGCTGGTGCAGGATGAGGCGTTGCGACCACTGGCGACCGGGGTAATGGATGACCAGGGGCGCTTCGAGCGTCTGGCGGTGGTGCCTTCAATAGAGGCCGAGCACCTGCCAACCAGTTTGATCGACTACATCTCGCGCACTCGGCTCACGCTCACGGTGGACAACGCCACCACTCACGAATGGCTGTCCCGTGATCCCTATGTGGCCCGCTTCGATCGTCTGTCCGTGATCGCCGCGCCATTGATGCGGCATGGGCGACTGGTGGGAATGGTGCTGCTGGAAAACGACCTTGGTACCGGCGTGTTTTCGGAAAGCGACGCCAAAGTGGTGGAGACCATCGCTGGCCAAGCCGCGGTTTCCCTGGAAAATGCCCGCTTGTTCGAGGCGCAGCGTCGCCAGGCGGAAGCCTTCGGCCGTTTTATGCCGCGTCCGTTCTTGGAGCAGCTCGGCCATAAGAATGTCGAGGACGTCCGTTTGGGCGACGGTGTTCAGCGGCCGGTCACGGTGATGTTCACCGACCTGCGCGGTTTCACTTCCTTGTCCGAGCGGATCGGTGTGCACGACAACTTTGCCCTGGTGAACGGCTTTCTCGCACGTATGACCCCGGTCCTCAAATCCGAAGGCGGATTTATCGACGAGTTTACCGGGGATGGGTTCAAAGCCCTGTTTATTGATCGGCCCGACGGCGCCCTGCGGGCGGCGGTGGGGATGCAACACCGATTGCGCCGCTACAATAGCGAACGGGTAGGCCACGGACGACAGGCGTTGGCGGTGGGTATCGGTATCCACAGCGGCAGCGTTTTGCTTGGCACCATCGGCGGAGCGGAGCGCATGTCCACCACGGTCATCGGCGACACGGTTAACATTGCCTCGCGCCTGGAAGGTCTGACCAAGGCTTATGGCACACCGGTTCTGATCAGTGAGCAGTTGCGCGCCGAGTTGGTCGAGCCGCTGGCCTTCGCCATTCGCACCGTGGGCCGGGTTCGGGTCAAGGGGCGGCGGGAGGCAATCCTGGTACATGAACTGGTGGACGCGCGCCCGCTGGAGGAGCGCACTCAGTTGGTGCCTCTTGTAGACCGATTCAACGGGGCACTGAGTGACTACTTCGAGCGTCGTTTCGAGTCGGCCCTCCAGGGATTCGCAGCATGCGCCGCCGAGGCGCCGACAGACCCCTTGGCCCAAGAGTATCAAGCGCGTGCCCAGACCTGCCTTGAACAAGGTGTCGGCCCGGACTGGGACGGTGTGATTGTGCGGGAGGAGAAGTAGCCAGCAGACGCTAACCCGGCGGGTCCCGCAACGGCGGGATGCCGACCCAGTCATCGGCCTTGCGGGTGTTCGGGAAGGCTTTGGGCATGCCCCGCAGGCGATAGGAGAGCAGTCGCGCCCGCCGTGCCCAGATCGAGGCCAGACGCAGATGATTGAGCGAATGCGGGTCATCGATGGACCGGGCCTTGGGAATCGGCAGGCTGGCCGGGTGATTGCCCATATGGAACCAGGTCAGCATGCTTTCCTCGTAGGACAGGGCTGTGTCCAGCTCCACCGTGGCCAGGTCCCGATACGGGAATCGTTTCTCCTCCCAGGGCACGGCGCTGCTCAGCCACTGGGGCTGGGGGCCCTCTTCAGAGGGTGGTTTGTCACGCAGCTGAATTTGTAACCGGTAACACAGGCTGTTGCCGGCCGCCAACTGCTCGCGGGTCGCGTCCTTGAGATAGTTGCGTGTTCGCGCCTCGTCCCGATAAGGGTTCTGCAGCCAGGCATGGTGCTGGTCCCACTCGTCGGGTTTTCCAGATTCCGGTTCGACATCCGGATCGGGAACCAAGCGATAGCGCGCGTATCTGAAGACACCGTCCCGGCCGATGAAGCCGGTGACGGTCTTGGTGTGGTACTTCATCCGTCCGAATGATTCGGGGTTGCGCCGCACGCTGACGCCACCGCCCACGGCGGCCTGGGGGTGGCGGCGCAGGTAACTGACATAGCTTTTCCCCTTGCCGCCCATGGAACTGATCATGAACCCGACAAACGTGCGTGCGTTCCAGAACAGGGGCACTGTGCCGGTATTCATCAGCAGGTCCAGAGGGGAATCGAATCGATCGTCCTGAAACTTGATCGATGCGCTGCGCACCACCAGTTTGGCGTCGTCCTTGAACGAAGCCGCTGCGTGCCGGACCCGACAGCCGAACGTTTGTCCGGGCTGGAAGAAATCGTGGGGGGGAAACTTCGGGTCATCCACGATCCGCAGGCGCCCGGAGCAGGCAATCCCATTCTCGTGGGACATTCGCACCCGCCCGAACAGACTGTTTGCGCTGACCAGCAGTGTCACCAGCAGCGTCACCAACGCGAGCTGTAATCGATGGTAGATCGCCACCAGGGCATCGAGAAACTTGTTGCGAACCATACGCTTCCTCCTTGCTGGGGAAATCGACGGCACACCCGGCGCTGGGCTCGCGCGGCCGCGGGTTCTAAGCATACACAAGCCACGACGGCACTGCGCTGCCGGCGTGGGGGCGAGGCGAATCGGCGGTCTGGGCGACTTGCGCCGAGGCCTCGGGCTGAATGAAGTCGTTGATTGGGCAACTTAGACGCGCCCGATCGGTCTAGAATGCAATAATGAACAAGCCTCTGTTAACCCTGCTGGTGGCGGTCTTGCTGCTCACGGCTGGATGCTCGGACGAATCCGGCGCGACTGCTGGCGGCAAAGGCGCCCGGGGCGGCGCGCCGGTGGCCGTTGTGGCCGCTGCCGCTCGTACCGATGTGTTTGTGGAGCGTATCGAAGCCTTGGGCACCACCAGTGCCAACGAGTCGGTGGAAGTCACCGCCGAGACCACCGGGCGGGTGCAGAGTATAAACTTCAACGACGGTGATGTGGTCGAGTCCGGGGCGGTGCTGGTTCAGTTGGAGTCCCGACAGCCCCAGGCCAGGCTGGTGGCCGCCCAGGCTAACCTCAAGACCCAGAGGGCGCAGTTGGCGCGCCTGCGGAACCTGGCCAAGAAAAACTCCATCGCCGAGACCACCTTGGACGAGCAGTCCAACCTGCTCCAGGCGGCCGAGGCGCAATTTGAGATCGCCCGGGTTGACCTGGCCAACCGGACCGTAGTGGCCCCGTTTTCTGGCCAGCTGGGTATCCGCCAGGTCGGTCGTGGTGCTCTGATCAGCCCGGGCGATGTTATCGTCACCCTGGATGATCTGAGCACCATCAAGCTGGACTTCTCGGTGCCCGAGACCTATCTGTCGGCGCTGCGTACGGGCCTGGAACTGGAGACCCGCAGTGCCGCTTATGACGGACGTTCATTTCCCGGTGTGGTGACTGTCACCGCAGCCCGGGTCGATCCGGTGACGCGAACCGTTTCCGTGCGGGCAGAGCTGCCCAATCCCGAGGGTCTGCTGCGTCCAGGAATGCTGATGACAGTGGATCTGATCCGCGACCGAAGCCAAAGCCTTATGGTGCCCGAGGAAAGCGTGTTTCCGGTGGGTGCGCAGCAGTTCGTGTATCGCATCGACGATCAGGACAGCGTGAGCCGGGTCCCGATCGAGACCGGCCGTCGTCGGCCCGGGGAGGTGGAGGTGCTGGACGGTCTGGCGCCCGGGGATCGCGTCGTCATCGAGGGCATAACCCGGATTCGCCCCGGGATGACGGTGCGCCCGGTGCAGGGCTGAGGCCGGAGGCGCCACCATGCTGCTATCGGATATTTCGGTCAAACGGCCGGTTTTGGCCATCGTCATCAGCCTGCTGCTGGTGGCGTTTGGCGTCTTGTCCTTGATGAATCTTTCGGTTCGCGAGTATCCGGACATCGATGCGCCGGTGGTTTCTGTGAGCACGGTATATCCCGGCGCTGCCGCGGCCATCGTCGAGACCAAGGTCACCCAGATACTGGAAGACCGGATCAGCGGGATCGAAGGTGTGCGCACCATCACTTCCCGAAGCCGGGACGGTCAATCCGATATCAGTATCGAGTTCAAACTGACCCGGGACATAGACGGCGCCGCCAACGACGTGCGTGATCGGGTCAGCCGGGCGCTGGGGGAGTTGCCCAGCGAGGCCGATCCACCGGAGATTGCCAAGGCCGACTCCGACGCCAGCCCCATCATCTGGCTGGTGTTGTCCAGTACCGGCTTGAATAATCTTGCCTTGACCGACTATGCCGAGCGCTACCTGTTGGATCGTTTTGCCGCTCTGGACGGAGTTTCCCGGGTGCGTATCGGCGGCGAGCGGCGCTATGCCATGCGTGTCTGGCTGGATCGCAGGGCTTTGGCGGCCCGCGATGTGACGACGGCCGATGTGGAGGCGGCCCTGCGGGCTGAGAATGTGGAATTGCCCGCCGGCCGTTTGGAGTCGCAGGAACGGGAGTTTTCGCTGCGCACGGCAAAACAGTTTCGCAGCGCGGACGAGTTTGCCCGGCTGGTGGTGGCCCGCGGCGAGAACGGATACCTGGTGCGTCTGGGGGAGGTGGCGGAGGTGCGGGTCGAGGCCGAGAACCTGCGCACCGAGTTTCGCACCAACGGTGAGCCCACCATCGGGATCGGTGTGGTCAAGCAGTCGCAGGCCAACACCCTGGAGGTGGCGCGGGCGGTCAAAGCCGAGATGAGACGCATCATTCCTTCTCTGCCCGAGGGTATGGTGTTGCAGGTGAACTCCGACTACTCGCTGTTCATCGAGGCCTCACTGAGAGAGGTGGTGGCAGCCCTGGTCATCGCCGGACTGCTGGTGATTCTGGTCATTTACCTGTTCCTCGGCAGTTTTGCGGCCACCTTGGTGCCGGCCGCCACCGTGCCCATCTCCTTGTTGGCGTCGTTCATTTTTCTCAACGCCCTGGGGTTTTCCATCAATGTGCTGACGCTGTTGGCCCTGGTGTTGGCCATCGGCCTGGTGGTGGACGACACCATTGTCGTCGTGGAGAACATCCATAGACGTATCGAGGCCGGCGAGCAGCCGCTACTGGCCGCCTACCGCGGCGCACGTGAGGT
>Ga0316187_10002137_pt1 | contig 17256 bp, 14 predicted proteins | sample CroRivburrow1_MG_FD_204927 | JGI IMG/M metagenome (GOLD analysis project Ga0316187, IMG submission 204927) | Coastal sediment microbial communities from Maine, United States - Cross River worm burrow 1 | ecosystem: Environmental > Aquatic > Marine > Coastal > Sediment | place: USA: Maine...
TCCTTCGCAGCCTGTCTCACGGCGCCACGGCCGCCCACATGGGGCTTGCGGCTGCTGTGCTGTGGGTTCTCCGAGGCCCGGCCTCACGGCCGCTGCCCTTCCCCTTCGGTCTGGTGGCGTTGGAGCAGCTCGATCGGCTGACGGTTCTCCAGGATCAGCTCGGGACCTTCGTCGATCTGCGGCGAAGTAAAGCCGTCGCAGAGGAGCTCGAGACCCTCCAGCAGCTCGTCTCGGATGTCGGCAACGACACCGACCTTACTGGTCTTCGCGCCCAGATTCGACAACGACAGCAAGTCTTCGATGACGTCCGAAGAGTCTTTCGTTTGGTCGATCCGACCACGGATCCGCAGCCCACTCTTCCGCAGCTGCAGGACGAGCAGATTCGCGAAGTCGAAAATGACCTCACGAAGTATCGCGCCATGCTGTGTCGCCGCATCCTCAAAGCCACCGGTGACTCCGAAGATGCCCTCAGATCAGTTCTCAAAGTCGTCGATCGTGTCAAAGGCCAGCTCTTCGGGCATCCCGTCATACGTGACGCCACTGGAAAAATACTGTTCGTTGTCGACAGAACCAACAACCCCGCCGAACACTTCTTCAGCCGACAAAACCAAGCGATGCGCCGTCGAACGGGCCGCAAGAACCTCGGCCGTGATCTCGAAGACCTCCCCGCCGAGGCGGCCCTCGTCCACAACCTTCAGCAGCCAAGCTACGTCCGTGTCGTGATCGGCTCCATCGACCAGCTCCCCGTGCGCTTCGCTTCCGTTCGACCACTCACCGGATCGCTTCGACCTCGGCCGTTTCGACATTTCGAATATCGCCTCAAAGACGCCTGCGCTCAACTCCTGTCCCCTGAGAACCAACCTCTACACCAAGCCCTCGCAACCGGATCATGACACGGTAGGTTTTGGCGTATGGGCCGGTGTTACGGCCATCTGACATGCCTTCGGGCCGGGTCCCAATCAGAATCGACGTGATATTCTGCGCAAAACATGTCGGGCACGGAGGAGAACCTTGAGAGTGTCAGCCTCGATGTTGATCGCATTTCTGCTGTCGACAACCGTCGCGGTCGGGTTTGAAAACCTCGTGGCCAACGGCGACTTCAACTCGCATGTCGCCTACTTCGATCTCCGGTTTGCCCATTCCGGCGACGTCATGGATTGGGACGCGGAGGATTCGGACGGCAACCCGTCTTCCGGATCGATGGCCATCACCGAGGCCGACGGCAGCGGCGCCATTTTCGGTTCGCAGTGCATCCCGGTTCTTGGCGGTAACGAGTACCATTTCGGTGGTGACATGAAGATCCAAACCGGGACCGGGGCGACCAAGATCCTGCTCCAGCAGTTCTCCAGCATCGACTGCTCCACCGGTTTCATTTCCAACTTCTCGGACATCTCCATCGCAGTCGGCATGTGGACCCCGGCCGATGAAGTCGCGCTCTTCGATCCAAACGCCAACAGCGTGTGGCTCGGCGGTTGGTTCGACAACTACACCTCGAGCCCCGCAACAGCCAAGTTCGACAATATCTCTCTCTACAGCGAGACGGTCATCTTCTTCGACCACTTCGAGTACGGCGATCTCCTGCAGTGGGACCAGTGGGTTCCGTAGGCGGATTCCCGACGGCTCGATCAACCCGAAGTCTTCCCCCGCCCCCTCGCATTCCGGAAGATCGGTTTCCCGTACCTCGAAACGCCACCCTTAGCGATTCGAACCGGCTGAGTGTGAGCACGGCCGCAAGAAGAAAGGCCGACGAGCGCACTCACCGCCAAGCACCTTCGAGTCCAAAGGCGAAGCGCGGAGCGCACCGCGACCGAGCAACCCCCGTCAGAGTTCGCCTCAGGGATTCTCTATCTCCGACGGCTTGCGGGGTCCGATCCGAATCACCGGACTCTGCTCAGTCTCGCCGACCGACACGAGGTATTTGTAGTCCACGGGCTCCTCAGGAGTCTCCACCAGGACCCGCGCCGATCGCGTGTATCCCACCCCCTCACCCGCGGGCTCGATCTCAAACTTCACGATGTCATTGAGCGGAGTCCCGATGCTCCCCGCGGCGCCGCCGAAGTCGATGGTGACTTTCTGACCGGTATCATTCAGAAAAGTGACAGAATCGCATTTTTCGGCAGGTCCGGCGGGATCCGGTTCCACCATCAACTTGGGAGGCTCCGTCATATTGTCGAAAAAGATCTTGATCGTATGTTCGTAGTCGGATGGATCTTGGCACGCCGGTTTCTTGAGCACACTCACAACTGCGATACCCACAGCAGCCCCAACAATGAACGCCAGAATCGCAATTGCAGGTTGATTCTCCTTCATCTTTCCTCCTTTGGTTCGGACGCGTCCATTGATCGACCGGTGACCGCGGCTTCGTACCGCGGGTCACTGCGCAGGTCCTGCAGTGAAGGCCTACGCTCGACCCACACCGGTTTGAGTCCGTTGTCGAATGCCGTGAGAATCCACTCCAGGGCGGCGTCGCGTTCGCCGAGGTCCTCGAACGCCTCGGCAAGCGATCCCATCACCACCGGCCTCATGCCCTCCTGGAGGGCGGCGCGCCGGGCGAGTTCGAGCCCGCGTTCGAACTCCTCGAGCATGCCGTAGCTGCCGGCGACCGAGGCGAGGAGCTCGGGATCGTCCGGCGAATCGGCGAGCTCGCCTTCTCCGATCTCGATGGCCCGCTGAAAGGCGCGCACAGCGCTCTCCGGCCTGCCGCCGAAATGCTGCGCGGTGCCGAGATACGTCCACGTCGCCCGGTCTCCGGGATTCTCGTTAAGAGCGAGTTCGAAGTGTTGCGCCGCGGCGCCGAACCGGCCTTCCTCAAATTCGAGCGTGCCCAGGTTGGACAACGCGATGAAGGAGGGTTCGAGCTCGACCGATCGTTCAAAGGCGGCCCGGGCCTCGTCACGACGTTCCATCTCGTACATCACCGTGCCATAGCCATTCGGGTTCCACTGGTTGTCCGGTGCAACCTCGGCGGCGCGTCGAAAGCGCGTTGCGGCGGCGAAGAGATCGCCGCGATCGTAGAGGATCCTCGCCAACTGCCAGTATGGCTCCCAGAAGTCCGGTTGGAGAAAGATCGCCCGTTCGTAGGCGGCGATGGCGGCATCGGTATCGCCCATGCGCTCCAGGCAGTCTGCCAAGGTGCGGTGGATGGCCGCCCGGTTGGGAGCGAGCTCGATGGCGCGTTCGAGCGCAGTCCGCTCGCCATCCCAGTCACCGCCGGCACGCCCGACCCTCGCAAGGGCCAGGAGTCCCGCGGTGTCCCCAGGTAGGAGATCCACCGCCCGCAAAGCCCAATGTCGCGCTTCTGCGAGGTCGGCGGGGTCCTCGCTCGATTCGTAGCGACGCCACCCCGCGTCGGCGCGAGCAATAGCGGCCGGCGCGAAGAAGGGGTCTCTTTCCGTACTGACGGCGATCAACGCCGCGGCTCGCGTCATTTCGAGCGGGTTGCCGTCGGCCCAAAGCAGGCCGAGGCCACGCAGGTAGGGCTCATAGGCGGCGACGACGTTCGTGGTGAGGGCATCGAGCCGCTCCTCGGTTTCCGGTTCGAGGGTCAGATCGAGAGCTTCCGCCAGCCGGTGCAGCGGCTCGCGCTGAAACGCCGGAAGATCGAGCGGGTCGTGATCGAGGGCTAGCGTCCGCAACACCCGACCCGAACGCGCTTCGACGAGCTCGAGTTCGAGACGAATGCGTTGACTCGTCTTCGACAACTTGCCGCGGATCCCGAGGGTGACCTCGAAGAGCCGCGCCCGATTCACGAGATCGTCGGCGCCCCACCCCTCGGCGGCGCTTCGCGGAAGCACCCAGATTCGATCTGCCTCCTGTGCTCCGAGGAGATCGAGGGCGCTCTCCACGGTATCGGTGAAACCACGGGCAACGGGCTCGTTACTCGGCGCATCGGCGGTGAACGGCAGCACCGAGAGGTGCAGGTCCGCGGGCAGGGGCGGCGGCAGCACCAGGGGACGCACCACCAGCAAGCTGAACGCCACGACCGCCGCCACGGCCAGGGCAACGGTCGCAAGTCGTCGCCACGGCAACGGTTTCCTCACAATCGGAGCGACCCCGGACGCCGACGGGACGTCGAGGATCGAGCGCAGGATCAGGGCGATGTCGTGCGCCGAGGAAAAACGCTCCTCCGGTCGCTTTTCCAGGCACCGGCGCACGACGCCCTCGACCGCCGGCGGCAGGCGGTTTTCGTCTCCGGTCAGGGGCGGCGGGTCGTCGCTCTGGATTGCGAGTGCCAACTGAACCGGATTCTCCCCTTCGAAGGGCCGGCGGCGGGCGAGCAACTCGTAGAGCACGATGCCGAATGAGAAGATGTCGGTTCGGTGATCGACGGGGTCGCCGCGCATCTGCTCCGGCGACATGTAGGCGGGTGTTCCCACCATGGCCCCGTCCTGGGTCTCGGTGATCGCGGTAAGTGCGCCGGTGCCGCCATCATCGATGCGGACCTCCGACGCCAACTTGGCAATACCGAAATCGAGGATTTTCGCGTGACCGTCGCTGCCGACGAAGACGTTGGCCGGTTTGATGTCGCGGTGGATGATGCCGCGGCCGTGCGCCGCCGACAGACCCTCTGCGATCTCCACTGCAAGCTCGATCGAACGTCGAACGGTCAGATCGCCGGTCGTCATCCGCTGTTCGAGGTTCGACCCCTCGAGCAGCTCGGAGACCAGGTAGGGCCGGTTCTCGTGCACTCCGACGTCGTGGACGGCGAGGATATTGGGGTGATCGATGGCGCCAACCGCCCGCACCTCCTGCTCGAAGCGATTCAGGCGTCCAGGCTCATCACGGAAACGATGGGAGAGAATCTTGACGGCGACCTCACGCCCCAATTGGGGATCGCGAGCACGATAGACCTCACCCATTCCTCCGGACCCGATCATGGCAAGGATTTCGTACCTTGACACCGTAGCGCCAAGAATACCGTCCGCGTCTCGCGACATTTCTCCCCTTTGCTCGAAGGAAGTTGAGTGTCCCTTCATTATCGTCGCCGGAGCCGACAAGTGCAACTGAAAGTTGCCCCGAACCGCCGAGGCGCCACTCTCGGATGGAAGTGTCGTCGAGCCAATTGCCTCCCAACCCCACGGAGAGACCGTTCGCGGGTACCATGGCACAACTGATGACTGCCCTCACCACCACCGCTGCCGCCACCCTGCTCTCGATCCTCAAGATCTTCATCGTGATCTTCCTTGCCGGCTTTTTGGTGCGACGAAAGATCCTGACGGAGGTCATGGTGACCGCCCTCACGAAGGCGACCATCGTCCTCTTCCTCCCCTGTCTGATCCTCGACAAGATCTTGACCAACCTCTCGCCGGCCGACTTCCCTTTGTGGTGGACCTTGCCGCTGGCGAGCATCGTCATGGCGCTGGCCGGGCTCGCTCTGGCCGCCGTCGTATTCTTCCGCGACCTACCTGAAAAACGCAGCATGCTCGCCGTCGCGAGCATGCAGAATGCGGGATATCTGATCCTCCCGGTGGGCGCCGCCCTCTATCCCGAGCAGTTTGACGTGTTCGCCCTCTATGTTGCTCTCTTCATCGTCGGTTTCAACCCGATCCTGTGGAGCGTCGGGAAGCTGCTCGCCACCAATGGCCCTCCCGAGGCAGCGGGTTGGCGGGGCCTGATGAATCCACCGCTGGTCGCCTGCCTCGCCGCCATTGCCCTGGTGCTGACCGGCGTCAGTCGGTTGATTCCGACGCCGATACTGGAAACCGTTGAGCTCGTAGGCCAGGGTGCGGTTCCGGTGGCCACCGTCGTACTCGGGGCCATGTTGGGCGGTATGAGCCTCCACCTCCGGCCCCATCTTTGGGACGCCGCTCGGGCCATGGCGGTGAAATATGGCCTGCTGCCGGCACTGACCGTCGCTGTGCTCTCCATCACCGAAATCGGCGCCACCAAACCATTGCTCGCCCGATTCCTGGTCCTCCAGTCCGCCTCTGCGCCCGCCGTCGGACTGATTCTCCAAGTGCGGGCCTACGGCGGCGACGAACAGAAGGTCGGCACCGTCATGCTGGTGAGCTACATCCTGTGTGCCGTCAGCCTGCCGGTGTGGCTCGCGGTGTGGGAGATGGTGAGTCGCGCCTCGTAGCTGAGGCCGGGGTTGAGGAATCCTCAACCCCTACGCGCCCCCGTCGCCACCCTCCTGAAACACATGCACATCGCGCTGCGGGAACGGAATCGAGATCTTCTCGGCGTCGAATCGGATCTTGACCTCGCGGGTGATGTCCCAATAGACGTCCCAGTAGTCGTCGGTCGCCACCCACGGGCGAACGACGAAGTCCACCGATGACTCGCCAAGATTGTGCAGTTTGACCACGGGCTCGGGGTCTTCGAGGACCTGTTCGTGGGCCTTGACGATCTCCGTCAGCACCCGCTCGGCGTGTGGGATGTCGTCGGCGTAGCCGATGCCGAAAATCATGTCGATCCGGCGTTCCTTCTGGGCCGTGACGTTCTTGATCACATCGCCCCAGATCTTCGAGTTGGGAATTACCAGAGTCTGGTGATCCACGGTCAGGATGGTCGTCGAAACGAGGGTCATGTTCTCGACCTTTCCCATGGCCCCTGCGGTTTCGATGAGATCGCCCACGTCATAGGGCCGGTACAGGAGGATCATCACCCCCGAGGCGAAATTCGACAGCGTGTCCTGGAGCGCGAATCCGACGATGAAACCGACCACTCCGAGACCGGCGAGCAGCGGTCCGACCTCGAAACCGAGCTGGGACAGGGCCACCAGCACGCCGAAGATCATCACCACGCTCCCGGTGACCGACAACGCGGTCCGTTCGAGGAGAACCGACACCTGGAGGTTGGACCGGTTGATGGCCTTGCGGACGACCTTGCGGGCGACTCTCGAGAGGACCCTGAAGACAAAGAGGATGAGAACGAAGAGCACAACCTTGAGGATCAGGCTCGGCCCGTTCTCGGTGATCCAGTCCATGGTCGATTGACCCCAGCCCTTCAGGAGACCACCGACGACCTCGCGGCTGAAAAGCCCCGTGGTGATCTCGCCGGTGACCTCGAAAAGCAACTGCTGGTAGTCCGCGGTCTCGAGGTCCAGCGACTCCATCATCCGAGTCAGGGTCTGGAGCCGCTCGACAAATCGATCGAGGCGCTCATTCTCCAGATCGAGCTCGGTGCTGAAATCGGCATTGGTCGGATCCACCGACAATCGCTTCTCGATCCTCGCCGTCCGATCCTTGGTCAGGAGGATCCGTCCGGCCACGAGATCGGCCCGTTGCTCGAGGTGTTCGCTGAGAAACTCCCTCACCTCTGCGGTCGGCAAGCCGAGCTCCTCCATGACCCCGATCCGGCCCAACAACAGATCGAGGGCGCGATCGAGTCGGGAGTTCATCGTGACGAGATCCTCGTCGATTCCGGGTTGATCCTCCGGCGAAGCCTCGTCCATTGTCAACCGAATTTCTTCCAGCCCTCCCTCGATCCTCTCGATCTCGCCGGTGAGGACCGTGGAAACCCGTTCGACCATCTCGACCACCCGTGTGCGGTCCTCAGCGACTTCGATCCCGTCCTGCTCCCTCTTCGTCACGTTGTCGACCAGGACGTCGAGGTCGGTCAGGACCTCGACCACGAGCTCGGCGTTTCTTTTCTGAAGCGCCTTGGTGTCTTCTCCGGAGGCCGAACTCATCTGATCCCTGAGGCGTCTGACTTCCTCGACCTTCTCATCGATGGCGAGAAAGAGACCCTGGGCCTCGGCGGACAGATCATCAGCGGCCACCGAGGAGGTCCCCGGTCCCTCCTGGGCCATCGCGGACACCGCCGGAAAAACCGAGAGAACGCTAATCGAAAGGATCAGGACTCGAATCACCACACTTCTCATGGGCTCAGCTCCTCAGAGGAATTCGCGCAAGGCTAACACACGAAATCGAAGTGTCGCACCCAACGACCTGGGCCGATTGTTGTCACGACCGGCGAAATGACCTAAGCTCCACTTGGGTGCGCACCGATCCCGGTGACGGTGACGCGAAGAAACCCGTTGGAACGAACCCACGGACTTGATCTGAAAGACAGGTACCGACATGAATGCTCCCACCTACGGACTGGTCGGCCGCGGCCGAGTGGCCTCGCATATGGCCCGCTATCTCGAGCTCGAAGGCCAGAACGTCACTCAGTGGCACCGAGGTCTCTCCTCTCGGCCTGCTGAAGCCTTGAGCGAAGTGGAGATCGTGTTGCTGGCCATCAGCGACGACGCTCTCGAAGGTCTCATCTCCGAGAACCCGGCACTCCGAGACCATGCCCTGGTTCATTTCTCGGGCAGCCTCACCATCGACGGGGCCCACGGCCTCCACCCCCTCATGACATTCGGGCCCGAGGCCTACGATCTCGAGACCTATCGGTCGATTCCCTTTGTCGGGGAGCGGGGGAGCCCCGCGTTCAGCGACCTCTTTCCGCACCTCCACAACGAGGCCTGGGCCATCGATCCCGAACTCAAGCCCCTCTATCACGCGCTCTGCGTGCTCTCAGGCAACTTCACCGCCGTGCTGTGGCTCAAGGCGATGGAGGACTTGGAGTCGAGGCTCGGGCTCCCCCGAAACATCCTTCGACCGTATCTCGAACGAACCGCCGCCAATACCCTCGAGAAGGGACGGGCATCGCTGACCGGTTCGCTTGCACGCGGAGAGCAGGGCACGATTGCCCGCGACCTCGACGGACTCGACGGCGATCCGTTTCGCGAGGTCTACGTCGCGGTGACCCACGCCCTTGCGGCAAAGGAGGTCGGATCGTGATCGTCCAGGACTTCAGCAAAAGAAAACGCGATAGCGTGCCCATCTCCATGGTCACCTGCTACGACGCCTGGAGCGCGGCTCTCATCGCCGAAACCGATATCGACTGCGTCCTCGTCGGCGACAGCCTGGCCATGGTCGTCTACGGCCACGACACGACCCTGCCGGTGGACATCGACACCATGGCGGCCCACACCGCCGCCGTTCGACGCGGCGCTCCCGACACCTTTGTCATCGGCGACATGCCGTTTCTCTCGTACCGGCGGGGGTTGGACTCGGCGGTGGACAACGTCGCCAAGCTCATGCGGGCCGGTGCCCAGGCCATCAAGCTCGAGGGGGCCGCGGGCAACACCGAACTCGTTCGCCACCTTGTCGAGTCGGGGGTCCCGGTCATGGGCCACCTCGGTCTGACTCCCCAATCGGTCCACCAACTGGGAGGTTTCAAGGTGCAGGCTCGGGATGACTCGGCGGCCGCGGCCCTGATCGAACAGGCACGCGAGCTCGAAGAGGTCGGTTGTTTCGCCCTGGTTCTCGAGGCCGTGCCGGAGACCGTTGCAGCCAAGGTGACGGCATCACTCGAAATCCCGACCATCGGCATCGGTGCCGGTCGACACGTCGACGGCCAGGTTCTCGTACTCCAGGACCTCCTGGGTGTCAGCACTTCCTTCAGCCCCAAGTTCGTCCGCACCTGGCTCGACGGGTCAACGCTGATCCGCGACGCCCTCCAGGCCTATCACCGGGACGTTACCGAAGGGTTCTTTCCAAACGGCGAGGAGAGTTATCGATGATCGAGGTCATCAGCGGCATCGAGCATGCCCGTCGGCGGATGGCGGAGATTCGGCGGCAGGGCCTCGCCATCGGGCTCGTTCCAACCATGGGCGCCCTCCACGACGGTCACCTCAGCCTCATCGAACGAGCCCGCAGCGGAAACGACCGGGTGGTGACTTCGATCTTCGTCAACCCAACCCAGTACGACGACCCGGACGATCTCGAACAATACCCTCGGACGCTGGCCGCGGACACGGGGCGGGCGGAGGCAGCCGGCGCCGATCTCATCTTCCACCCCGAGTTCGAGGACATCTACCGCGATGACTACCGATTCCGAATCACCGAATCCGAGTTCAGCCGCGAGCTCGAAGGCGCCCATCGCAAGGATCACTTCGACGGGGTCCTGACCGTGGTTCTCAAACTGTTCAACATCGTCCAGGCCGACCGCGCCTACTTCGGCGAGAAGGACTGGCAACAGCTGCTGCTCGTCCGCGACATGGCGGCGGCGTTCTTTCACCGCACCGAGATCGTTGCCTGCCCCACCGTCCGCGAGCCTGACGGCCTCGCGATGAGTTCGCGCAATGTCCACCTGAACCAAGAGGAAAGACGTCTCGCACCGGAGTTTCACCGAACCCTGTCAAGTGGAGCCCCTACCGATGACATGGAAAGGCAACTCGCAGATTTGGGATTCGTAGTCGACTATGTCGAGCAGCGAGGCGACCGGATTCTGGGTGCCGTGAGACTGGGAAGAGTGAGGTTGATCGACAATGTCCAGACCTGAAAAGAGGATCATTCTGCAGGTGACCGGCTCCATCGCCGCCTTCAAGGCGGCGTCGTTGGCGTCTCTTCTGATCGACGCAGGGTACGAAGTCGAGTGCGTCATGAGCGAAGGCGCGCGCCACTTCATCGGTGAATCCACCTTGGAAGGTCTCACCGGCCGGCCGGTCCTCGGCGATGTCTTTGAGAGGGGTCGCGCCCACGACCACATCAATCTCGTCGAACGGGCGGATCTGCTGCTGCTCTACCCCGCCTCCGCCAACCACATCAGCCGCCTCCGCGCGGGCCTCGCCGACGACCTCATCGGCTGCCTCTTCCTGGCCGACAACTTCCGCAAGCCGTTCTGGGTGGCACCGGCCATGAACAGCAATATGCTCGCTCACCCCGCCGTTACCGAGGCCCTCGAAACCCTCAAATCATGGGGCTGTCGGATCCTGCCCACCGGCGAGGGTCGGCTCGCCTGCGGCGAGATCGGTTACGGCCGTCTGCTTGAACCGGAGCGGGTCTTCGAACTCATTCGGCAGGAGCTTGGATGAGAATCCTGGTGACCGCCGGGGGAACCGAGGAGCCAGTGGACGGCGTCCGCCGTCTCACCAATATCTCCACGGGCGCCACCGGCGGTGCGCTCGCCCAGACCCTCGCCAATCTTGGCGCCAGGGTCCTCCTGCTGCACGCCCTTCGGGCCCCACTCACAGGAATCGCCGTCGAGCGCGACACCTTTGTCACCTTTGCCGATCTCGAGGCCGCGCTCCGGCGCCACCTCCGCGCTCGCGAGTGGGACGCGGTGATTCACCTCGCCGCGGTTTCGGACTACTCGGTTGCCTCGGTCAAGGTCGACGGCAGGCGGATCGACCATGGGGACCGGGGCAAGATCGGCAGCGGCCGCGAGGTGGTGATTCGCCTCGTGTCCAACCCCAAGCTCATCGACGACCTGAAAAATTGGTCGCGCAACGAGGCCATCCAAGTTGTCGGCTTCAAGCTGTCCAACACGGCCGATCCGGCCGATCGCATCTCGAAGATCCGGGCGTTGCTCGACCGTGGCACCACCGACCTGGTGGTCCACAACGACTTGGGCGAGATCGACGATGAGAGCCATCCGGCCGAGATCTGGAATGCGGATGGACCGATCGTCCGAACCGAAACCAAAGCGGAGCTCGCCGTCGCCCTCTTCGGCCTCCTCCAGGAAGACCGGAAACCCAGCGATGAGCGTCCGACGGAGGAGCACCGATGATGATCGAAATGCTGAAATCCAAGATCCACCGCGCAACCGTCACAGGAGCGGAGCTCGAGTACACGGGCTCGGTGGCCATCGACCCGGCGCTCTGCGAGGCCGTCGGTCTGCGTGAGTTCGAGAAGGTCGACGTGCTCGACATCGACAATGGCGCCCGTCTCACCACCTATGTGATCCTCGGTGAGCCCGGCGAGATCTGCGTCAACGGCGCCGCAGCGCGGCTGGTTCACCGGGGCGACCGGGTGATCATCGCCGCCTACGCCCAGCTCAATGAGGACGAGGCCGAGACGTTCCGGCCGAAGATCGTTCTGGTGGATGAAATAAACGCCATCACCGAGCGGTTCGCTCAACCAGAGACACCATGAACCAAGATGCGGTATCATTCGCTCATAAAAACCAGGAGGTTGACCATGAAGCAACTGACCACGATTCTGATGATCTGCGTCGCCGTCGCACTCTTCACCACGCCGTTCACGCTCGCCGAGGAAGAGAAAACTTCGACCGAGCTCAAGCAGGAGTCGAAACGAGTCGCGATCGACGAGGTCGCCGAAGAGACCCTGCAAGAACTCTTCGCCAAGAACGCCAACGCCAAGAGCCTCTATGACAAGGCCATCGGGTGGGCGGTCTTCGACAACACCAAGGTTGCGTTCGGCATCTCCGGCGGCGGTGGAAACGGCGTCGCCGTCTCCAAGACCAGCGGCAAGAAGGCCTACATGAAGATGGGGACCGGCGGGGTCGGCCTCGGCATCGGCGTCAACAAGTACCAGGTCGTTTTCTTCTTCGAGAGTGAGAAGATCCTCAAGAACTTCATCGAAAGCGGCTGGCAGGCCGATGCCGGCGCCACCGCGTCTGCAGGCAAGGCTTCGGCCGACGCCAAAACGAATTTTGTGAACGGCCTGGCGATCTACCAGCTCACCGAGAAGGGCCTCATGGCCAACGCCGACATCGCCGGCACCAAGTACTGGCTCAACGACAAGCTCAACGAGTAGCTTCGAGCTTCCCCACGGAATCCGATGGATCCAACCGCCCCCGTCCGACCGGTCGGGGGCGGTTTTCTTGGATATGAGGGTGTCACGGCGCCGACGCCAACTCGACCGAAAGACCATCCCGCGCTACTCTTGACCAAATGAGATTTCGAAAAACCGCTCTTGTCGTTTCAGCTGTGCTCGTTACGCTCTGGTCTTTCACCGCCCTCGCTCAGACCGGCCAACCGGAGCGCGCGACCATCACCGAGCTTCGCGATCTGAGGGGCGCGACCGAAAGCGCAGAGCTCCCGGATGAACTCCGAACCCGGATCGTCGAGCTCTACGACGCCGCCATCAGCGCCCTGGAAACCGCCGAGAACAACCGGGCCGCCGCAGCTTCGTTCGAGCGAAATCGCAAGGATGTCGACCGAATGGTGGCCGAACTCAGAACAGAGCTCGATCGCCCGATGCCGAGAGCCGGCCTCGACCTCCCCGAGGGCTTCAATGTCCCCCAGATCGAGGACGCCCTCACCCGTGAGCGATCTCGGCTCGCGGCCAATATTTCCGCCCTCCGCGAACAGCAGAGGCTGGCCGATGATCGGACCAAGAGCCGCGCCGACACTTCGAGGCGCCTCGGTGAGCTCGATCACGAGCTCGAACTGCTCAACCGCGAGCTCGTCGCCCAGACGGGCAGCGCGGTTCGAATTGAGCTCAAGGCCGCGGCTCGGCTCCACACCCTGGCGCGGATCGAGGCCGCCGATAGCGAGAAGGAGATGCTCCGGGCGCGACTCGCCCTGTTGGCCGATCGCAGCGCTCTCATCCCGTTGAACACCGATCTCGCCCAGCGCCGAGTGGCGGTCAGCGAAGACATCGTCGAGTTGTATGCCCGAAAGGCCCAAGAGCTCCGTATCGAAAGGGCTCGGACGATGTTGGCACGGGTTCGCGAACTGGGAGAGAGAATCAAAGACGAGCTTCCTCAGCTCACCGAGCTCGTGGATCAGACCGAGATGCTGGCCGAGGATCTCTTCGGTGAAGGCGGGACCATCGCCTCATCCGAAAAGGTGGCCCAGGAGCTGGCCTCGACCCGAAATCACCAAACTCAGCTCAACCGGATCACCGATCTCACTGTCCGAAAGTTCGAGGCCTACGGTCACCGCGGCAGCATCCAGCGGTGGTGGCCGGAGATTCCGGCGGATTTCCCCGAGATCAGCGACATCTCCAAGACCCTCCGTATACTCGACGAGGAGATACCCGAGGTCGAACACACGCTCATCAGCATCGAGCAGGAACGCAGCCGAGCTCACGAGTTTGGCCGAACGACCATCCGGAATCTGAGAGAGGAGCTCGGCGATGAGCTGACACCGGAGCTCGAGCGGGAGATCGTCGAGTTTCTCGCGGTGCGGCAGGACGTTCTCGACACCCAGATCGAGCGTGGCGGCCGGTACTCCAACGAACTCGTCGAGTTCCGCACCGTCGCCGGGAACTTCCTCACCCGCATCCAGGCCGTCGAGCGATTCCTCTACTCCCACGTCCTCTTCTCACGCAGCGTGCCGCGTCCGGTCATCCCAAGACCCCGAGAGATCGGGACGGCTCTGAGCTGGTTTTTTTCAACCACACATCTGGACAGCTTTTCATTGCCCAGGGCGAAGCTGCGCGGCAACCCCCTGTTCACGTTACTCCTGCTCTTGCTTATAGTGGGTTTGAGACGCCCCCTCCGAGGCTACCTCGTCACGTTGGCCGACCAAACGTTAAATCCCGAAGAGGATCGTCTCGGCCTCACGATGCGAGCGCTGATCGTCACGATGCTCTTGGCCGCTCCGATTCCCCTGATGTTGTACATCGCCGGTGTTTTCACCGATCGAGGTGCCGGATCGCCGTACTGGGTCGCATCATCCAGAGCTCTCATCGAGCTGGCGATCGTCGCCGCACTGCTCGAGTCCATACGCCAGATCTTTGCACCGCGGGGGCTTGCGGAGGTTCACTTCGGCTGGCCGGTCTCGGCCACACGGCCCCTCCACCGGGGTCTCCTCGTGACCGAGGTTGTGGGGCTCCCGCTCCTGTACATCGCCCTTCAACTCGCGTTTGCCGGCATGCGCCTCACCCGCGCCGAAGAGCTTCAGGTGTACAACAACTCCCTCGGTCGGGTCGCGTTCATCGTCGCACTTTTGATCTTCGGATTCGCCATCCTGTCCATGCTGAGACCGGAGAAAAAGACCGAACCTGCGGACAGCGACATGCTGGTTCCGTGGCCGCGGCGATTCTCCAACTACGCATTTCCGACAGCCTTTCTCGGCGCCTATCCCATCGTCATCCTGGCCACCATCGTTCCGGTCATCCTCGCCGCCTTCGGTTACTACCTCACCGGGCTGCTTCTGGCCTATCAGATGCTCCGTACACTGGTTCTGGCTTCGCTCCTTCTGGTGGGCGGTGGGCTCATCTACCGTTCCCGGAGCATCCGGCGGAACCGAGCGATGCTCGAGGCCGACGATGACATCGACTCACAGCCCAGACTGCGTGAGCTCGGAGAGGCCGAGCGGCAGGCACGCCAGCTCTTCCGCTTCGCGGCGATCGTGATCCTCGCGGTGGGTCTCCTCGGCATCTGGTCCGAGGCTCTCCCCATGCTGCAGCTGCTCAAGCGGGTCCAGCTTCTGCCGAGAGTTGAGTTGCTCCAGGCCACCGAAAGCGCAACCGAGATCCTGATTTCCACGAACGAGACCCCTACCATCACCCAGACGAGCGGAGAAGAGCCAAGCACCGAGCAGACAACAGCTATACCGATGCCCGGGTCATCAACAGGTGCCGGCGGAACGACAGCTCCGGAGCCCAGGGTACCGCTCACGCTCTGGCTTCTTATCGAGGCAATCGTGGCTGCCGCCATCACCATCTCGCTCGTCAGAAACCTTCCGGGCGTCATCGAGATCACCCTCCAACGCCGAACATCGCTCGATGCGGGCGCGCGGTTCGCTTTCGCCACCCTGGTCAAATACACCGCCGCGATCACCGGCAGCACCGTCGTTTTCACCCTGCTCGGGATCGGCTGGGCCAAGGTCCAGTGGCTCGCCGCCGCGCTCACCTTCGGCCTCGGTTTCGGGTTGCAGGAGATCGTCGCGAATTTCGTTTCCGGCATCATTCTGCTCGTGGAACGCCCGGTCAGGGTCGGAGATGTCGTCACCATCGGAAACCTCATGGGTACGGTTTCGCGGATTCAGATCCGAGCAACGACGATCTCCCTCTGGGACCGAAGCGAGATGATCGTCCCCAATAAGGAGTTCATCACCACAAAACTCGTGAACTGGACCCTTTCGGACTCCAAACGCCGGATCGAGATCCCCCTTCGGATCGCTTATGGCGCCGATCTCGAGCAGGTCAAAAGCCTGCTGATCAGCGCCGCCGAGGCCCACCCGCTGGTCCTCGACGACCCGGCGCCGCAGGCGTTGTTGCTCACCTTCGGCGACGACGCCATCAACTTCGAGCTCAGATTCGTGGTCGATTTCGGCAACGGCATCAAGGCCAAGGACGATGTCCAGATGGCCATCGATCGCGCCTTCCGGGAGAACGGGATCGAATTCGCCCTGCCGCAACTCAGGCTCCGGCTCCCGGACGGTGATCCCGGAATCCCCACCGTACCCGGGCACCAAGATGGAGACGAAGAACTCTCACACGAATAGCCCGCCCGAATTCGTTGTTTGGGAATCATTCGGGACGCAAGTGGGTTTCATCGGCTCAGAAGCCACAAGAATGACTCGAGACTGATTTTGGGTGGCGTCTATTGGTAACAGCGAAAAACCAATTGTGGTAATATCCCCCCCGTTAAATATCGTGGATTGGAACAACAACTCAAACCGGATCGAGTTCGAACAAGGAGGCAGGAGATGAAGAAGAATCTGATCATCGCCCTGGTTGCCGTGGTTGCCATGGGCGCCACCGTCGCCATGGCCCAGACCACGACCTATGAAATCAAACAGGGCACCGTGCTCCACGTCTACGGCGACAACCTCGTCGTGAAAATGGCTGATGGGACCGTCCGCGATATCGAGATCCCCTCGGACTTCCTCTTCGAGGTTGACGGCAGGAAGGTTCCGGTTTCCCAGCTCAAGCCGGGAACCAAGCTCACCTCGACAGTCGCCGTCACCGAGACGCCCCATGTCGTCAAGACCACCGAGGTCCGAGAGGGCACCGTCGTCCAGCGCATCGGCCAGACCCTGATCTACCGCGACAAGCTCGGCCAGATCCACAAAGTGACCGGCCTTCCCGAGGGCTTTGAGCTCTACCGCAACGGCAAGGCCGTTCCGCTGGAGGCGCTCGCAGGTGGTGACCGGGTCACCGCGCACATCGTCCACAAGGAAGAGTCCATCATCACCGAGGAAGAGGTGAATGTCGCCGGTTCCGCACCGAAGGCCCCGCCCAAGCCGAGGGCAGTTCCGGCGGCCAAACCCGCACCGAAGCCGGCCCCGGCCCCGGCCCCGGTGCTTCCCAAGACCGGCAGCTCGCTGCCGCTCGTCGGCCTCATGGGCCTCGTCGCTCTGGCCGCGGGCCTCGGGATCGGCGTGATCCGCCGCTTCTGACCCGTACCGACGTCAGCAACCAACGCCACCGGGAAACCGGTGGCGTTTTTTTGATGGTAGTCCTCGGTGACCGTGGCCGCCACCGCACCCGAGTGCGTAGAGACTACCCTCCACCGGGGCGTGCCGGGCACGGCATTGTGCCGGTATGACCTCCCGGCGGCCCAACGCACTGCGCACAATGCCGATGCCGGGCAACCCACGCGGCAGATCATTCCGGTGCA
>Ga0316187_10002138_pt1 | contig 17253 bp, 16 predicted proteins | sample CroRivburrow1_MG_FD_204927 | JGI IMG/M metagenome (GOLD analysis project Ga0316187, IMG submission 204927) | Coastal sediment microbial communities from Maine, United States - Cross River worm burrow 1 | ecosystem: Environmental > Aquatic > Marine > Coastal > Sediment | place: USA: Maine...
TTATACTTCCTCGCGGGCGAGGCAAATAGCGAGCAATCGTTTTATATTGTTCTCGGGTTAACTGCATGAATATATTATACTTATTACAGTTAATGTGAACAGGCCCTAGTTCCGGCAACGATGGGTAAAGCATGAAACCTAGAGTGAATCGAGGGGCCTGTTAACACTACACGGTGCCTATCGTTGCAGTTCCAAATGAAGCTAGGCATGGCGCGAGGAGGGATATTTGGTGAATCCAAATAAACGACGAACAACGCCGCATGGCTTCATTTGGGGCGCAACCCTGCGGGACAGGGCATTATTGAGCCCTCCGGCATCGCTTCTTCGCAGATGTGCAGTAAGCAACACACCGCTCAAAGCGCTTTGGATTGCAACAAAAATGACCGCGCCAATAGCTCCAAATTAGCGTTAACAGGCCTAGTGGTATATTTCTCCTAGAAAATGTCTGCTTACCAATTTGCGACTACATGCACACTCAATCGCCCTGATATATATGTAAACCACTGATAGAAGAGTTTAATGGGTTTTTCAGTATTCCCTTATACCTTAAGCCGATTTGTCCTAGCGCATGGACTAGCTCGGGACTGTCTTCAGGCGCAGCAGCCACTGCAAACGTGCCAATATTATATCGCTCTCCTAAAAGCTTTAATGTTTCTGTATTAGACGGTACGAAAGCCCATTTTGTATTATGTTTGGCCGCATAAGGTAACGCCAAATTGACGTTTGCTACTAACATCCTCTTGTCATCATGACCTATCGCTTCAAACAAGCGAATCAGCCTTTCATCCTGACTGGCAGTATAAGAGAAATTCTTGCTTACCTCATTCATGGCAAACGTTCCGAATGCCAGAACCATTAATAAGGCGGCCACTAGAGCAAATTTATGCACACGAAGTTGATATAAAACTCCAGTGGCACCAAGAATCAAGAAGGGAGCGATAAACATTAAATGCCGCACCCCCCGGAAATCCATCATCGTGTATAAAGTAAGGATCAATGCCAGAGTGGCAGCCAACATCAATATCACACCTACCAAAAGGGGGTCCCATTTTTTCAGCAATATGGGGTGCATCATTAACATCACTGCCAGTGAAAACGTCATCACCAACGTAAGTACTTCAAAAGTCAAAAAATCATTCTGGATGCCTTTTGCCATTTGGCCGACGTTCTGTGTAAGGTTAATCATCATAAAACGACTATAGTCCATCCAAGACAAGTCCAAGGGAGGCATCCAGAAAGCGTCGCTATATATTGCGGAAAAACCACCCGAAAGCAGGGTGGGTGCCAACAGTGACGGTCGGCCAGATGAAAAATCGAGACTATAAATCAGCACTAATACCATGATGCTTGCTAACAATGTTCCACACATTTTGAGTGCATATTGGCTATTTTTCCAATCGACAAGCATTAACATCATGGGGATGACCAGTAAGGCGCCGGTTTCCCTGAAGACAAAAGGCAATGCCAACAGCAGTGGAGGTGCATAAAATTTGTATTTCTCTGGTGTATAAACAAACAGGCAAAAGGCAAGCAGCGTTGCCGCCAGAAAAGGAACCTCACTCATAACTGTATTGGCGAAGATCACGTGGCTTGGAAACAGGCAAAACAAGACAGCAGCAATCAAACCGACCGCTCTACGATAGAGTCTGGACCCGATCAGATAGAGACAAAGCGCCGCCGCAACAAATGAAAGATAACCCGGCAATAATATTGCCTCGCCCCCGAATAACTTCATCGACAAGCCCAGAAAAACGTAGTACCCGGGCATATACAGATAGCTTCTTGATGCTTCCTGATTCAACGTCGATGGATAAATGACGCCACTTTCCAGATTACCATTCTCGGCAAAATTACGTGCCATCTGGAGGTAACCAACTTGGTCACTCAATGCCATTCCTAGAGCACTGACATGTAAGACACCGGCATCCAGCAATACGTAGCTGAGTATCAATACCGAAACCGCAAGACATGCCACTCCGATTAAGTCACGGTACATATCACACTGCTTCACTGTTAAGGCGTACCTATCGATGGGTTGGTTTGAGCGGTCATTTGAGCTTAACTCTCCCTGCTTCGCTATTTCCAGATACTGCAATTTGATAGCGAGATAAGGTAGAAAATGCGGACGCCCGTATGAGCTCGCCGCTCAATCGAAAAATTGAGGAGTCACCTTTTCGTCGAATAAAGCTAAAGCAAGTACAGCCCATAAGTCCATGTCAAAAGCAGCGATTGAAGAAGCATTTGCAAGACGGTTGATCTGCTAGGTGGTGCAATATCCTCTATCGGCTGTTGGATACAGTTGAACTGAACCTGCTAGGCCTGATAGCCGGAGCGAATTGTTTTGATGGTACGGGGCGTCTGGTCTGACAAGGTGTTGCGCAATAGTTGCATTCACGAGCGTCCGTCCGAGGTGGATGAACGGCTTGCGCCTAGCCACTGGGAGGGCGAACTGATCACGGGAGCGCGCAATACCTCAGCAGTTGGGACCACGGTTGAGCGTACTGGCCTGTTTTCACGTTGGCAGAGATGGACAGCGCCAGCGGCGAAGTTGACGGCGATCAGATCATCTGCCCGCGCCACAGCGCCCGTTTCTGCATCAGGTCCGGCAAAGCCCTGACCCCGCCGGCCTACGAAGACATCCAGATCCTTCCCCTCCGCATCAAGAACGGTACCGTCCAGGCCGACATCGAGTGCTGGTGGTAGCCCCCCTGAAGGATTAGTTACTACTCTCCCTAAATAGGAATTCAGCAACTGGCTGAAAAATATTGACTTTTTCGGACCCTAATGCTATACGAAACCTTGGGAGAAAAGCCTGCCAAGTTCATATTGTGCTCGCAGGCTAATCGCCGATCCGAGTCCAGTGGGCTTATTCGGTCCAAGGGGCTCAATCAGACGAGTTTCCTGGGAGGAAATCATGTTTAGATATCTCAATCACACATTGTTAATTGTTCTATTGTCGGCTGTCCTCATGTTTGCCGGAGGCATGCCGAGCGCCAGCGCGCAGGATTCCGGGCTTTATCTACGTGCCGATACCGGTTGGTCATGGGCCGGAGATGCCGACTTCAAACAGGACAACCCTGTTCAAGTCTTTCGCTGATGGTACCTGCTTCCTGTTTGTCAACTTTCCTGCTGCTGCTCCAGCAGACTGCCAGGATGTGCTGGATGAGCTTGGCTCCTCGGCCATCATCGGAGCTGGCGTCGGCTATCGATACAATGCGATGTTCCGCACCGACCTCACAGTTACCTATCGGGGCTGGTATGAGCTGGATGAGGCCGACCTAGCCGGCACGCTCTACAAGGCCGATGTGTCATCGCTGGCGATTATGGTGAACGGCTATTATGACCTGCCAGTCGATTTGGCCCAGTTCAAGCCCTTTGTTGGCGCTGGCATTGGTTGGGCGAGAAACAAGATCGACGACATCGCCTGGAATGATCCAACCCCCGCAAGTGGCGTCATCCCCGGCGGTACGGATAGCGGTTTTGCCTGGCAGCTTATGGCGGGTGCGATCGTGCCGATTACTGACGGCTGGGGCCTGGAGGTCGGCTATCGCTACTATGATGCCGGCGATCTGAAGAAAGACGCAGGACCGGCGATTTCAGGCGGACCTTTCCCGACCGATTCGGCAACTGGCAATATGACTGCCCATGAGGTGACGGTAGCCGTGATCATGGAGCTGTAGAAAACGGCAATACCCTTACTCGGGAATGTCTAGCGAGTGGAAAAAAGGAAGGGGCTGCATTTCAGCAGCCCCTTTTTTCGATTAGCAATCCAGGCGGGCGCATAAAAATCCTATTTGAATAATCCTTTCAATGCTTCTCCCGCCTCGCCGGCGCTTTCACCGACCGTTCCGCCAATATCGCCGGTACCCTTCTTGATGACGTCCGCTGCGCCCTTGACGCCGCCACCTACCGCGCCGAGTACGTCATCGAGATTTAAAACAGCCACGCCCTTGCCCACGCCCTTGGACAGGCTGGCCATGATGGTTTTGGCCACTTCGCCGGCCGTGGCGCCACCGGATTTTCGGCCGATTCCGGTCAGATGGATATCCGGCAGGGCTGAGCTCAGGGCTTTGCCCTTGAGGGCGGCGGCGCTGACGCTGATTTTGCCGTCGGTGATGTACAGATCATCGATCACGAGTTTCGGTCCCGCCTGGATTTCACTACTTGCCGCTTTTTTCCCACTGCCGCCAGATCCAGTATAAGCATCGATATTTCTCTGTAGAGCGTCGATATTGCTGCCCTTGCTGCTGATTTCATAGGTGACGGCCGGCTTGGTGATGCGGATTTCCTTGATGACAATGACGTCCTCGGTCAAGGTGCCGATGTCAATCGCCATGCTTATCTCGCCAAGCTTGGCGGCGTAGCCGGTCTCAAAGCCGGCCGGGTTGCCCACTTGCAGGCCCTTAAGCGCTCCACGTCCGTTGGCCGGGTCAATGGCGACACCGTCTAGGCTGACTTCAGTCTGGGTGATCTCCGAGCCGTATTTTTCGATTGCCGCTTCAATGATGCTATCCAGCGAGCTGTACAGTACATAAAAGCCGATAATGGAAATAACAAGAAAGCCGCCGATGCCGATGATCAATGCACGTTTCATGATTTCATTCCCCTTTCACGCGTTTACTTTCAACATAGCACAAGTCGCCAGATTATGCCCCGCGGACGATCACATGCCGCACTGACCCGCTCGCAATTTGTCTGGCGGGAACATAATATCCGCGACTCTGGCCTTAAGTTATTTGCACGGGCCGGCCTATGTATCCGGGGAGGTTCCATGACCGAGCAAGCTGACAAGATGCGCAAGTACTCATCCACCGTGGTCAACGGTGTGAAGCAAGCGCCAAGCCGCGCCATGCTGCGCGCCGTCGGCTTCAACGACGAGGATTTTCGCAAGCCTCAGATCGGCATTGCCTCAACGTGGAGCATGGTTACGCCGTGCAATATGCACATAAATCTGTTGGCCGACGAGGCCGCAACGGGTGTCGATGGTGCTGGCGGCAAGGCTGTCATATTCAATACCATCACCGTTTCCGACGGCATTTCGATGGGTACGCCAGGTATGCGCTACTCCCTGGTATCGCGCGAGGTGATCGCCGATTCGATCGAGACGGTAGCTGGGGCGCAGGGCTTTGATGGGCTGGTCACCATCGGCGGCTGCGACAAGAACATGCCCGGTTGCGTTATGGCCATGGCCAGGCTTAATCGGCCATCGGTGTTTGTTTATGGCGGCAGCATCAAGCCGGGCACCGAGCGCCGCGATATCGTCTCCGTTTTCGAGGCGGTGGGCGGCCATGCGCGTGGCAGCGTATCCGATGTTGAATTGAAAGAGGTTGAAAAGACGGCGATTCCCGGCCCCGGTTCCTGTGGCGGTATGTATACGGCCAACACTATGGCATCGGCCATTGAGGCGCTGGGTCTGAGCCTACCCAACAGTTCGGCGCAAGAGGCTGAATCCGACTCGAAAAAAAGCGATTGCCAGCGCGCTGGCGAGGCGGTGCTGAAGCTGATCGAAAAGGATATCAAGCCCTCGGACATCCTCAGCAAAAAAGCGTTCGAAAACGCTATTGTCACCGTCATTGCCCTGGGAGGCTCTACCAACGCCGTACTGCACTTGCTGGCCATTGCCCATACGGCGAATGTCGATCTCTGCCTGGATGATTTCACGCGCATTGGCAGGAACGTGCCCCTGCTGGCCGACCTGAAGCCAAGCGGGCGTTATCTGATGTCCGAATTGATTGCCATCGGCGGCATTCAACCGTTAATGAAGACGCTGCTCGACGCTGGGTTGCTTCATGGCGACTGCATGACCGCCACGGGCAAGACGCTAGCCGAGAATTTGGCTGGCGTGGCACCGTATCCCGATGGTCAGGATATTGTGCGGTCACTGGATGATCCCATCAAGAAGGACAGTCACCTGGTTATTCTGTATGGCAACGTGGCTCCGGAAGGGGCGGTTGCCAAGATCTCCGGTAAGGAGGGGTTACGTTTTACCGGCACGGCGCGTGTTTTTCATTCCGAGGAGGAGGCCATGGCGGCTATCATGGACGGCACGGTGGTGGCCGGGGATGTCATCGTCATCCGCTATGAAGGGCCGAAGGGCGGACCTGGTATGCGTGAGATGCTCAGCCCTACGGCGGCGATCATGGGCAAAGGCCTGGGCAAGGATGTGGCGCTATTGACCGATGCGCGCTTCTCCGGCGGCAGTCATGGCTTCGTCGTCGGCCATGTGACGCCTGAGGCTGCCGTCGGAGGTCCCATCGCCGTCATTGAGGATGGCGATACGATCACCATCGACGCCGAGAAACGGGAAATCAATCTGCACCTGCCGCAGCAGGAAATTGACGTGCGCCTGGCTTCCTGGACCCCACCCGAACCGCACGAGACACGCGGCGTGCTGGCCAAATACGCTCGTCTGGTGGGTTCAGCGTCTGAGGGGGCTGTAACGGATTAAGTCCAATGTGAACGAAAAAGTGCCGGCCGGGCCATCTTGCGAAAAACGTAATGTGGTGATGAGGGTTTAGTGCGGGCGGGCTATGGACTTTAGAAAGGCCTCTGAAGCTGGAGTCGGGAAATGCTTGGTTCTGGCGCTGATGGTAAGCGTCATTCTTGATGTAAGGCCATAGTAGGCGTGTACTTTGTAGATATAAGCCCAATTGTTCCGTAATTTTGAGCCACTGATGACGACCAGCTTTCCTAACGGAGTGTTCTCCACCTTGATTTCCGGTAGTCTGATGCCATTGCTTTCGGAATAGCGCCAACCCCATAGGGAAAGCGTCTCATCGGGGATATCAAGCAATTCGCCATCGACGAAATTCGTGCAGACTGCGCCCAGCGAAGACGTTCCTTTACTGAGGAAAGCGGAATGGCGTGAAAATGTTTTCTCCGTTTCACTTTCGATTTTTGGCTGACCCGGGAATTCGACGGAAAACTCGCATCCCTCGGGCTGAAAGATAATGTAGTCATCAGCAGTCTCATAGGCGTTCACTTCGGCAAGACCAAATATCAATAGGATTGCAAATACCACGCTAAGAGTTCCGCTACGCATGTTCCGCATGGTATCCAATATACTTACTAGCGTACATCTAGCCACAATCTCTGACGAGGATAGTTGATTGACATACATGTTTTCAGGCTTGTTTGTCTGGCTCTAGCTGGGTGCCGAAAGTGTCAACAGCGATGGCAAGTTCCGTGGCATCAAAGGCATCGTGTAAAAGTGACGCTTCTTCGCTGGTGATTACACCCCTCTCGGCCGCCGCACGGATCGCTTCAGCATCATTGCTGGCCTGAATCTCGCCCCGTTTCCTGGCATCGTTAAGTTTACGCTCCGCCGAACTTGCCGCGATTACCTTGGCATAGGCGGATTCGATGCGGCCGATAGGATCGCCCGGATTTTCATTGCGGTAGATGCCACTGGTCAGCCGTTCGCGCGCCTCCGAAGGCTCAAGCAGCAGGCCAGCCAACTGGTGGCCAAGCCTGTCAGACGGGGCCTTGAAGCGCTTGCCGAGCGGGAAGACCAGCGCCCGCACCAGCATGGCGGTGGGCCGGTTTGGGAAGTTCAGCAAAAAGGCGTCAGCCTGCTGCTGGGCGCTGTATAGGGCATCCTCGCACGCCCATTGCAGCAGCTGGATATCCTCGTTTTGCTTGCCCTGATCCTCGAAATGCTTGATAGCCGCGGAGGCAAAGTACAGGGCCGACAGTACGTCACCAAGCCGGGCGGATAGTTTTTCCTTGCGTTTGAGGGTCCCGCCCAGCACGAACAAGGTTACGTCGGACATTATCGCCAGGGCGGCACTCATTCGCTCCACCTGTCGGGCAAAGCGCGCTGCAGGCCCGGTGAACGGTGGGCGTGCCAGCCGGCCGAAGGACAGCGCCAGCAAAATGCTGCGAACGGCATTGCTGAGGGTGAAACCCAAATGGGCAAACAAAGCTTGGTCGAAATCTGCCAAGGCCTTCGCTTCATTATCATTTTGGGCGGCCTGCATTTCTTGCAGCAGATAGGGATGGCAACGTACGACCCCCTGGCCAAAGATGATTAAGCTGCGTGTGAGAATATTAGCTCCTTCTACCGTGATGCCGATAGGAACGGATTGATACACCCGGCCAAGCAGATTTCGCGGGCCGAGGCAGATCGCTGAACCTCCGAACACATCCGTGGCATCATTAAGCAATACGCGCATGCGCTCCGTGCAGTGGTACTTGACGATGGCGGATATGACCGATGGCTTTTCACCCTGATCGAGGGCAACAGCGGTCATCAACCGGGCGCCGTCAATAGCGTAGGTATGGCCGGCAATGCGGGCAAGCGCTTCCTCTACACCCTCAAAGCGGCCAATAGGCACCTTGAATTGTCGGCGAATACGTGCATACGCACCGGTTGCGCGGCTGGCCACCTTGCCAGCGCCAACGCTCAGGGCGGGCAATGATATCGAGCGGCCGTCGGCCAGACATTCCATCAGCATGCGCCAGCCTTGGCCGGCATATTCCGGTCCGCCGATGATCCAGTCGATAGGAATGAACACGTCCTTGCCAGAGGTTGGGCCGTTCTGGAAGGTCATGTTGAGGGGGAAGTGACGGCGGCCGGTTTCCACGCCCGGCGTATCCGTTGGGATCAGGGCTAGCGTGATGCCGATGTCCTCGTTATCGCCCAGCAAATGGTCGGGATCGTAAAGTTTGAAGGCCAGACCAAGCAGGGTGGCGACTGGCGCCAAGGTGATGTAGCGCTTGTCCCAGTTCAGGCGGATGCCGAGAACGTCCTTCTTGCCGTTGAACTCGCCCTTGCATACCACGCCGTTATCGACCATCGAGGCAGCATCGCTGCCGGCCTGCGGACTGGTCAGGGCGAAGCAGGGGACTTCTTTGCCTTTGGCCAGTCTTGGCAAGTAATAATCTTTTTGCGTTTCCGTGCCGTAATTGAGCAATAGCTGTCCCGGCCCCAGCGAGTTTGGCACCATGGCGGTGACCGCCGCAGTCGCGCTTTTGCTGGAAAGCTTGGCCACGACGGCCGAATGCGCCTGGGCCGAGAACTCTAATCCGCCATAGCGCTTGGGAATGATCATGCCGAAGAAGCCCTTTTGTTTGAGGAAGGCCCAGGCCTTGCGCGGCAGGTCGCGGTCTTCATGCGTGATTTTCCAGTCATCAAGCATGGCGCAAAGCTCTTCGACCGGGCCATCGAGAAAGGCCTGTTCATCTTCACTAAGTTCAGGCGCGGGCAGGTTTCGCAATACCTGCCAGTCAGGCTTGCCGGAAAATAATTCAGCATCCCACCAGGTGTTGCCCGCATCCAGAGCGGCGCGTTCGGTTTCCGAAATCGGGGGTAATAGCTTACGGTACATGGCCAGCACGCGCTGGCTGATAAGTTGCATACGCAGAGAGGGTGCGTTCAATGGGATGAAGACAACGCCATACAGCAGCCACAGGAAAAGGATGAATGCTGAGGCCGCCGTTGACCATAAACTCAAGGCTGCCAGAACCAATCCAAGGATTAATGTCCAGATTTGCAGGCTTGCGCGCATGAAGGCAAGCGCCGTAGCTGCTGCAAGCCAAATAAAGCACCACATCAGATTATGTCTCTCCTATTCGAATGTAGCATATCTTGATAGCGACTGGTCCTGATCCTGAGTTACCTCGTAAAGAGATATTTCCAGACCATGTCGCAGGATATACCATGGGAAATCAGCATGGATGTGTGATTCATTACACGCTTAGCTGTTTTTATGTGGCGTGAAAATTGGGTAGGCCGCCGCTGATCAGGATGTCCCAAGGCGTGTTGCCGATAATGCCCTCGCGGGTTTTTTCCTTCAGCCAGATGTCGAAGACGTCGATGGGATTGTAATCGTCCGTCAGAATAATGGCCTCCTCATGCTGAGGGATTTTATACGCTCCTTTTTTCATGTGGATGAAGGATTCCATGGCGTAAGGATGGATGGGAAAAACCGCCTGGTCAGGAGGTGGTATGTCGATGGCTGCACCGTTATGGGCCAGAAGGACCAGATTGCCAGTGCCATCACCTTCCTCAGGGTCAAAAGTCGGGTAGACGTCCACCGTGGCAAAGATGGATTCCAGCGTTTTGATTACGGATGCCGTCATACGCGTATGCTCTTTGAGACTCCCCACAAGGTTGATTGCCAATATGCCCCCGTCAGTCATACGTTGCCGCATGAGCTCGAAGGCTTCCAGGCTGAGCACATGGCCGGGCGTGATGTCGCCATTGAAAACATCCAGAATGATGTAGTCATAGGTTTTGTTGGTGCTATTCAGGAAATAGCGTGCATCCTCGATAATAACGGGTCGTTGCGAGCGAAAGCCCATGTGGTTGCTTGCGATGGTGACGATCTCCGGATCGATGTCGACGATATCCGTGTTGATGCCGTTGGCCTCATACCAGCGGGGAACAAGGCCAGCCCCCAGACCAATGACCAGGCATTCCTGGCCGCCGGGGTTTAACGCCGTGGGGAGGTATTCGAGCATGTAAGAATAGCTGTAGATCGACATCGAATTATTCGCGTCAATGCCGCCCTGCACGAGGCCATCGATCGTCAATTCGCGGATGCGGTTGTCGCCGTAGCTGTAATCGACGACTTTTATTCTGCCGTAGCGGCTATCCTTGCCGTAGATTTCATCGACCTTGGTGCCGTCCGGCATGTAACTGGCGCCAACAGGTCCGGGTTCTCCCAGAACGAAGGGTATGAGTAGGATGGCGGCAACAGCCCATTGGCGCTTGAAAAGCAGGAAGTAGAGCACGGATAGGATGATCAGCAGCACGCCGGAAATGAAGAATATCTGATCGACGCCGAAGTAGGCGATGAGAATAAAGCCCGTTAAGGCTGTGCCAACGACGCTGCCGACGGTGGAAATGGCGTAAAAACCGCCGACGGTTCTACCGATGTTCCGCATTTCCCGCGTGGCCAGCCGGACGATATAAGGGGAGACGCATCCCAGCATGAACAGCGAGGGCCCGAAGAGCAGCATGGTGCTGGCAAAAGCGCCAGTCCTCAGGCCCAGTGGCATGCAAGCCTTGAGCACCATGCCCTTGAAAAAAGGAATGAGAATGACCAAGAATCCAGCAATAAGAATGATGCCAAACAAATAATCTGGCGAGCTTTTTTTATCTGCCAGAACGCCTCCCAGCGCATACCCTGCCGCCAAAGCGATCATGGTTACGGATATCAGCGAGGTCCAGACGAACAGGCTGACGCCAAAAAATGGCCCGACCACCCGGGAGCCCATGACCTCCACGGCCATGATAATGGCGCCACATAATAGGGCTGTGGCAATGAGATAAATCAAAAAAGACTTGGAGTTGTGTAAGGATTCTTGCATAGGCGCAATGCTATCTCATTTTCGCCGCTGTTGAACAGTGCATTTGGCCGATCCGTTGCTATCCTTGACCCAAGGGGATGAAGACCCATAATGCCGCCCTTCGCCTGCGTGGCGCGCATCGGAGGATCGAGTGACCGGCCGCTTGAAACTTCAATTGAGCAACTTGCCGCCATCAGGATGGCGCTGGCAGGGCTGCGTGCCCAGGGCCGCGCTGGAAGATGCGGGAGAAGGCAGTATTGACGCCTTGCCCGGGCTCGAGGGCGATGCGGCGTGGGACGTCGAGCTGCGCAAGGTAGGCGCCTGTTATCATCTGTCTGGCGAATGGCGCTTGCGCATCGGTAGAGCTTGCGATCGTTGCAATGCCGACTTTGTCGATGACATGCATGGCTCAACCATGCGTGAATTTCGCATCGCCGCGCAGGCAGACGAGGGAGAACAGGCAGCTGATGTGGATGTGTTGCCACATCCCGGGCATGTGAGCCTGATCGATGTGTTGCGCGAGGACGTATGGTTAGCGCTCTCGTATGCGAGCCTGTGCCGGCCGGATTGCAAGGGCCTTTGCCCGCGATGCGGATGCGATTTGAACAGGATGGCGTGTGGCTGTGTGAGCGAAAAGCCAGCGCATCCTTTTGCGGCGCTGGAAAGATTAAAGAAGCAGCTGCCGTAATTAAGTATGCAATATCAAACACTTGTGTGTTCGATATTGGCAGTAATGAAGCTGCCCATAAAAGGGTGATAGGAGAAGAACGATGGCTACCCCGAAGAGGAAAACATCAGCATCGAAGCGAAATATGCGCCGCTCGCATGATGGTTTGTCGAATGCGGCAATGAGCCAGTGCCCGAACTGCGGTGACACGATGCGTCCGCATCACATGTGCCCGCATTGCGGATACTATAAAGGCCGTGAGGTGATCGCGAAGGATCTGGATTAGGGACTCAATGTCGGCACACGGCGAGGGTTCCGGCGTGGTGCGTATTTTGGTCGACGGCCATGGCGGCGATGATGCGCCCGATATGGTCATCGAAGCGCTCGAAAGCATCCAGGCAAGCTACGCTGACGATGGTGTGCAACTGGGCATTGTTGGCATCCCGGACGTGCTTTCGCCAATGCTGGCCAGCCACGGCCTGAAAGATGGCGTGGAACTGGTTGAGGCCAGCCAGACGATCGATATGTGCGAATCGCCGGCCGTGGCCATTCGCGCGAAAAAGAACTCAAGCATTCATGTTGGCGCGAGATCGGTTCATTCTGGCGACTGGCAGGCCTTTGTCAGCGCCGGCAATACCGGCGCGCTCATGGCCATTTCCAAGGTTATCCTCAAGACTCTTCCCGGCATAGACCGGCCCGCCATCGCATCGATGATTCCGGCCATTGACGGCCGCACCCTGCTGCTGGATAGCGGTGCCAATGTAGACAGCCATTCGGATCATCTCCTGCAGTTCGCCATCATGGGAACGTGCTACATGCGCTTTGCTGAGGGCATCGAATCACCGCGCGTCGGCCTGCTGAACGTTGGCACCGAGGACATCAAGGGCACCGATGTGATCAAGGTGGCGGCGGATAAGTTGCGCGCTTCTGGCATCAACTTCATCGGTAATGTCGAAGGTACGGACATCTTCCGTGATCATGTGGACGTGATCGTGTGCGACGGCTTCGTCGGCAACGTGGCCCTGAAGACTATGGAGGGGGTCGCCAATCTCATTTTTCACCATTTGAAACAGTCGATTAACAGCAGCTCAATGGCCAAGGCGGGGATGTTGATTGCCAGGGGGGCGATGCGTCGTTTCCGCGACGAGATTCATCCCAGCCGCCACAATGGCGCGCCACTACTGGGCTTGAACGGCATCGTGGTCAAAAGCCATGGCTCGGCCAGCGCCGAGGGTTTTGCCCGCGCCGTGGAAGTGGCTAAGCGTGAGGTGGCGGCGAATATGATGGATGAGATTGTGCGTAGCGTGCATGAGATGGCGGCGTAAATGAATTTACGGCATGTGCATATCACCGGCGTCGGCGGTTATCTGCCTGAGCAGGTGCTGAGCAACAAGGAACTCGAAACCTCCCTCGACACCACCGACACCTGGATTGTCGAGCGCACGGGCATCCGTCAGCGGCACATTATTGCCAAGGATCAGCACACTTCGGATTTGGCCGTGGAGGCGGCCAGGATTGCCCTGGATGACGCCGGGCTCGATATCGCTGATATCGACGCCATCGTCGTGGCCACGACGACGCCGGACATGATTTTCCCGTCCACGGCTAGCATCGTGCAGTACAAACTGGGCGGAGCCGGCCAGGCCGCCTGGGATGTGCAGGCCGTGTGCTCTGGTTTCGTCTACGGCCTGGCGCATTTGCAGGGTATGCTTGAAGCCGGGATGTATAAGCGGGCCTTGTTGGTTGGGGCGGAGGCGATGTCGCGCGTGGTGGACTGGAAGGATCGCGGCACCTGCATTCTGTTTGGCGATGGCGCCGGTGCAGTGGTGCTGGAGGCCAGTGAGCAGGAGGGAGGCATCCTGGGCTCGGTGCTGCACGCCGACGGCGCTCACCGGCATTTGTTGATGGCATCCAACCCCGTCGCAGCTAATAGCCCCTATGAGGAAGCGCCCGATATGCATCTGGATTCAGCTGGCGTGGCGGCGGTGGAAATGCGTGGCAACGAGGTGTTCAGAATGGCCGTGAGCAAGCTGGGAGAGGTCGTGAATGAGGTGCTGGGCAAGTATGGCCTCGGGCACTCGGACGTCGACTGGCTGGTGCCACACCAGGCCAATATCCGCATTATCCAGGCCACCGCTAAAAAGCTGAAGCTTGATTTGGAGCGCGTGGTGGTGACTGTCGACCGCCATGCCAACACCTCGGCGGCCAGCGTGCCGCTGGCGCTTAACGCCCTGTACCGCGAAGGCCGGCTGCAAAGCGGCCAACTCTTGCTGCTCGAGGCTTTTGGCGCCGGCTTCGTCTGGGGTGCCAATCTCGTGCGCTGGAGCAAGTAGATGAACGAACAGGGCAGGCTCGCCTACATTTTTCCCGGCCAGGGATCGCAATCAACCGGCATGCTCGACGACCATCTTCATGAGCACGCACTTGTACGCGACACCTTTGCCGAGGCATCCGACGCTCTCGGCTACGATATGCAGGCGCTTGTAGCCGACAATGCCGATGGCCTGTTGGATCGTACCGATTACACCCAGCCGGCGCTGTTGACCGCCTCGGTCGCCCTGTGGCGCGTATGGCGGGAGCAGGCCGGCCCTGCGGCCGACATCGTTGCCGGTCATAGCCTAGGCGAATATTCCGCCCTGGTGGCGGCGGGAGCCTTGGAGTTTGCCGAAGCAGTTCAGCTGGTGCGCTTCCGCGGCGAAGCAATGGCTGAAGCGGTTCCCGAGGGCGAAGGCCGGATGGCGGCCGTGCTCGGCCTTGATGATGAGAAGATTAGCGAGCTCTGCGTCCAGTCTTCGGATGAAAATCACAAAGCGTGGGCGGCTAATTTCAACTGTCCCGGCCAGGTGGTGATAGCAGGGCATGCGCCGGCGGTGGGGCGGGCCATAGACATGGCCAAGCAGATGGGAGCAAAGCGGGCCTTGCCGCTGGCGGTCAGTGCGCCGTCGCATACGCCGCTGATGCAACCCGCTGCCGATGCCATGCGCCAGCGTCTGAGTGATGTGAATCTGTCAGACCCGACGGTGCCGCTGGTCTGTAACAGCAAGGCCTCAGTGCTTGAGCACGCCGATGCGGTCAAAGAGGCGCTGGTGGATCAACTGGTAATGCCGGTGCGTTGGGCCGAAAGCGTCACATGCATGCGAGACATGGGCGTAAACCGGGCCGTGGAAATGGGTCCAGGTAAGGTGCTGGCCGGGCTGCTGCGCCGCATCGACAGGGATTTGCAGGCGCATGTAACCGAGACGCCGGCGGCAATGCGGGAAACCCTGCTGGCTTTGGGAGGTTGAGATGGGTGAGCGACGCGTAGCGATTGTAACGGGAGCATCCCGGGGCATTGGCCGGGCCATTGCCGACAGGCTGGCTGCCGATGGTTTCGACCTGGCCATTTGCGGCACCCGCGAGAATACCATCCAGGAGGTAGCCGGTGAGCTGTCGGACTCGGGCGTTGAGGTGATGGCGCGCGCCCTGGATGTCGCCGAGCGCGAGGCGGTGGAAGGTTTCGTCAAGGAAGTGAGCAGCCATTTCGGCCGCCTGGATGTGCTGGTTAACAACGCTGGTATTACGCGCGACAACCTGATTCTGCGAATGCAGGAGGATGACTGGCGGCAGGTGATCGACACCAATCTTTCATCAGTATTTTTCGCTAGCAAGGCGGTGCTGCGGCCAATGATGAAGGCGCGTTTCGGACGCATCATCAACATCTCCTCGGTGGTAGCCGGCATGGGTAATCCCGGGCAGGCGAATTATTGTGCCAGCAAGGGCGGCATCGAGGCGCTGACACGTTCGCTGGCGCGTGAAGTGGCATCGCGAAACATTACGGTCAACGCCGTTGCTCCCGGATTTATCGCCACGGATATGACGGCGGAGATGACGGATGAAGCGCGTCAGGCTATGACTGGCGCGGTACCCCTGGCGCGGTTGGGAACGCCCGAAGATATCGCGGCAGCAGTGGCGTTTCTGTCTGGAGGCGACGCCTCTTACGTCACGGGCCAGGTGCTGCATGTCAACGGCGGATTATATCTGTAAATGCAAACGTGAACGGCCTGCTTGTGCGCGGCCTGCGGCTGTGATAGAAGCCGCCAACAATCAATAAGGGAGGACATTTATGTCTGCTGAAATTGAAGCCAAAGTGATTAAAATCGTTGCCGAACAGCTGAATGTCGATGAAAGCGAGATCAACGCCGATTCTTCTTTCGTGGATGATCTGGGCGCGGATTCGCTCGATACGGTTGAGTTGGTTATGGCATTTGAAGAGGAGTTCGGCGTGGAAATCCCGGACGAGGATGCCGAGAAAATCCAGACCGTGCAGAACGCTATCGACTATATCGCCGCCAAGGCGGAGTAAATGACCCGGCGCGTCGTCGTCACCGGCGTGGGGCTGGTGACGCCACTCGGCACCGGTACGGATGCCACGTGGCAACATCTCATCGCTGGAAAGTCAGGCATCGGCCGCATCACGCGTTTTGACGCTGAAGCAGCCGGCATGGCCTGCACCATTGCCGGCGAGGTGAAAGATTTCGACGCTGGCGCGTTTATCAATAAGAAAGATGCCCGCAAGATGGACATCTTTATCCAGTATGGCGTTGCCGCGGCCCAGATGGCGCTGGAGCAATCTGGCTTACAGGTTGAGGAGAGCAATGCCGAGCGCGTCGGCGTGATGATTGGCTCGGGTATTGGCGGCCTGGAGTCCATCGAGAAAACCGACCGTGCATACATGGAGGGCGGGGCGCGCAAGATATCACCGTTCTTCATTCCCATGACCATCATCAACATGATTTCCGGCTGGGTGTCCATGCTGTCGGGAGCCAAGGGGCCGAATTCGGCTACTGTCACGGCCTGCGCCACTGCCACCCACGCTATTGGCGACGCCATGGAAATCATCCGTCGTGGCGATGCTGATGCCATGCTTGCCGGGGGATCGGAATCCTGCATTTGCTCACTTGGTATTGGCGGGTTTTGCGCCGCCCGTGCTTTATCCACGCGCAACGATGAGCCGGAAAAGGCTTCCCGTCCATGGGATACGGACCGTGATGGTTTCGTTATGGGCGAGGGCGCTGGCGTGCTTATGCTGGAGGAGCTGGAATCGGCCAAGGCAAGAGGCGCTGAAATTCTGGCGGAGGTGGTTGGTTATGGCATGAGCGCTGATGCCTACCACATTACTTCGCCTGCTCCGGGCGGCGAAGGCGCGGTACGCTGCATGCGTGCGGCACTGGATTCGGCTGGTCTGAATCCCGAGGCCGTTGATTACGTCAATGCCCACGGCACATCCACACAGGCGGGTGACATTGCTGAAA
>Ga0316187_10002141_pt1 | contig 17246 bp, 18 predicted proteins | sample CroRivburrow1_MG_FD_204927 | JGI IMG/M metagenome (GOLD analysis project Ga0316187, IMG submission 204927) | Coastal sediment microbial communities from Maine, United States - Cross River worm burrow 1 | ecosystem: Environmental > Aquatic > Marine > Coastal > Sediment | place: USA: Maine...
GTTATCCTTACTGTAGTTGAATCCAATAAATTTAGGTTTCCAGTAAAATATACTTCACTTGAACCATTTCCACTGCCTTCATTAGTTTTAAAGCAGCTGAATTATAATGCTTTTTTATCTGATCAAAAAAAAACAAAAGATGCCTTTAAATTGATACACTCTAAAATATGGGGAGAAGAAACTTTGATCAGTAATTATCTGAATTTCACAAAACTTCAAGTAACAATACAAGAGTTTGATCCGCAATTTAATAAATATGACTTAATATATTATGATGCATTCGCCCCTGGGAAACAACCAGAAATATGGCATGTTGATCTATTTAACAAAATTTTTAATGCGATGAATCCTGGTGGAATTCTTGTAACCTATTGCGCCCAGGGCCAATTTAAAAGAGACCTTAAAAAAATCGGCTTCGCTGTCGAGGTTTTAACTGGCCCTCCCGGTAAAAAAGAGATGATTAGAGCGATAAGGAATTAATCTTCCACTAATACATTGAATCGGAAATCAAAAGGATCAAAGTTTTCGATCAAATCGTCAATAAATTCGGGATTATTCATTGTAAAATTGAGAATATTATCAACTCGCTCCTGAAGGTTACTCCCTGGAAATAGTTTTTCCTTAATCCCTTCAATCTGTTTGAGACTAACCTCCTGTTTATTTTCCTCCGACTTTTTAAGTCTCTTTTCTATATTTTCAATATTCTTAATTGTTTTTGTCTTTTCGGCACCAATATATCCTTGCAAGCTCTTGTCAACTGCTAATCCTTTATTTAATACGGAATCAAATAATTCAGACAGAATTTTCTTTTCACTTTCCAAACTTAAGGAGTACTCAGCATTTTCCTTTATAAACTTATTTTTTAATTGTTGAACTGCTTGAAACAGGTCTTTGGTATGAATCTGCAGTTTTGATATTTTTTTATTAATTCCTGCATTGATGACCATAGCAAAATTCCTGGGTAGCAGAACAGGAAAAGGTGTGCTAAAATAGTCAAACATTTCTTTTAATTGCAGCCAGTAAGCTACTTCAGCCGGCCCACCTATATAAGCCACGTTGGGTAATATTGTTTCCTGATATATTGGTCGTAAAATTACATTAGGACTGAACATTTTCGGATTTTCATCTAATACGCTTAATATTTCTTTTTCAGAGAATTTAAGATCCGTATCAATAACTTTATAAATGCCATCTTCACGAATGATTCTTTTCCTTAAACCATCTTTCATATAAAAGAGATTAATAGTTCTAGGATAAACCTGTGTTTTATATCCTGATTTGGCTAATAGAGCAGATGCTGATTCAACGAGATCATTTGCATGATGATTTATCAGATCATCTTTCATAATATCACGGAAAGATTCTTTAAATACTCTTTCATCACCATCCAATATTAACAATCCATATTTCCCAAATAATTCATTAATATAATATCTGACAGATTGTGCCAGGGTCTTGCTATTTTTATAAGCATACTCAAAAAGATCACTTTTCTCAGGCATCTGGCTGAGTACAGTTTCAAGAGAGGAAGGATCCATCCTGCCAACAGGTCCAGTTTGTTCTGTTTCCCAGAAATATTTTTTTCCAAATATATTTACCGAACTAATTTCATCAATATCATGATCTTCAGATGCGAGCCAATAAACAGGAATAAACGAATACTTGGGATATTTTTCACTAAGCTTTATTGCTGTATTAATTACAGTTACAATCTTATATATAGTATATAATGGACCTGTAAATACATTTAACTGATGCCCAGTGGTTACCGTAAAAGTATTTTCTTTTGAAATCTTATCCAGGTTAGTGCGAACTTCCGGAGAAAGATCAAATCCTTCATATTGAGTTAGTAAAGTATCTAATAATACTTTTCTTTTTTTATTATCAAATCCTCTTTGAGGAATAAAATCCTTAAATGATTCAATAATTGGCGGATAATTTTGGAAAGATGATAGTACTTTGGATTGTTGTATATAATCCGAAAAAAGCGCTGTAAAGTAGCCGGTATCTTCAATATTAATTTTTTCGCAATTCATAATTTTTAATGATTTATACAGCCAATGTTCCAATCAAATCAAAAGGCAAAGCATCGATTATTCTTATTTGAGAAAAATCTCCAATTCTCAAGTAATCTTTTGATGCATCAATTAATACTTCATTATCTACTTCCGGAGAATCATATTCAGTCCTTCCTATAAAATAATTACTTTCTTTCCGATCAATCATAACCCGCATTGATGTATTAATTTTCGTCTGGTTAATCTCATTTGAAATTTCTTCTTGTAATGACATCAAATCTTTTGCACGCTGGTTCTTTTCATTTACGGGTATATCATCCTTTAAGCTATAAGAACCAGTCCCTTCTTCATGAGAATACGTAAATACGCCCAACCTTTCAAATCGCATTTTTTCTATAAAATCAAGCAATTCCTGGTAATCCTGAACTGTTTCCCCCGGATGTCCGACAAGCATAGTAGTACGAATAGCAATTTCAGGTATTCGATCCCGTATTTTTTCTATGAGAGATTGTGTTTTTTCCTTTGTAATCCCTCTTTTCATTATTCTTAAGATATTCGATGAAGCATGTTGCAGTGGTATATCAATATAATTACAGATATTGTCCCGATCTCGAATAACATTTAAAATGTCGTCAGGAAAACCAGAAGGGTAAGCATAATGAAGACGTATCCATTCTATGCCTTCTACGTCGGACAAATGTAGCATTAAATCAGCAAGCTTTCTATCCTTATATATATCTAAACCATAAAATGTAGAATCCTGTGCAATAAGTAGTAATTCCTTTACTCCATGACTCGCAAGGTTTTTTGCCTCACCTACCAGTTCTTCAATTGGTCGTGAGATATGATTTCCTCTCATTAGAGGAATTGCACAAAATGAACAAGGCCTGTCACATCCCTCTGATATCTTCATATATGCATAGTGAGATGCTGTTGTGATCGTTCGATCACCTATTAATTCATGCTTATAATCCGCTTTGAATTTCTTCAACAAGGCTGGTAATTCTCTAGTGCCAAAATAAGCATCAACCTGGGGAATTTCAGCTTCCAATTCTGCCTTATATCGCTCTGACAAACACCCCGTTACATATAATTTTTCAATCTGACCATTGTTTTTTGCGTCTACATATCTCAATATAGTATCAATAGATTCCTGTTTTGCATTTTCTATAAATCCGCAAGTATTAATAATCACTACATTTTGTTTGGGGTCATCTGATTCATGAAAAACTTTGATCTTGTTTCCTTTTAGCTGGGTGATCAGAACTTCTGAATCCACCAGGTTTTTTGCACAGCCCAGTGTCACAACGTTAACATTTGTTTCCTTACTTCCCTTAGTTTTCAAATTATTATAAAAGTTAGAATGGCAAAAATAGTTAAATAAACAATCGCAATTTTTTAAATTGATAACTTAAATATGCTTTCTAACTATTAATTAAATATTTTTGGCTCAATATTACTACAATTCATATTTTGAGAATACTATTAAAAATAACAGGATTATTAATTATTTGTTTTTTGTTATTCAGTAGATGTGAAACAACAGACTGCATTACTTTCAGCAGCCGGTTTGTTTCAGTCCAATTTCTAGACACTGCTACTAGTAATCCCAAGGCAATTGAATTTAGCCTGATAACGGCTATCGATTCCGAAGTAATATTTTATAGTGACACCCTATCGTCACAATATTATCTTCCTGTCAATACTGATTCTGAACAAACTACTTTTCTATTTTTAAACATAGATAATTCAATTGACACACTATCTCTAATATATGATAAAAAAGAAAAGCTTATATCGGAAGATTGTGGATTCGATTTGCTATTCAACAACGTTGAAATAGAATTTACAACTTTTAACAAAGCTGAATCATTAGGAAACGATCTGAGCAGATTGAATGAAGAGAATATTAAAATATATCATTAGCTTTAGCTTTCTTTTTGCTTGTTATCAAACATTACAGGCACAAAAAGGCACAATCCTACCATCATATCTGATGGTAGGAACTGATGTCGCCTATATAGGCATGAGTATTTTCAATCCGGAAAGATCACAATTTGAAATTAATACATCGCTCGATGTTTATAAGTTTCTCTTATCAATTGATTATGGGTTGGCAGAATGGAATATTCAAAAACCCAACTTTACCTATTTAAATAAAGGAAATTATTATAGAATTGGGGTTGACTATAATTTACAAGCCAGGGATCCGGATCAAAATATTTTTTATGTTGGTTTGAAATATGCTCATAGTAATTTCATTGAAGACTTTTCCTATCAAGTCACTGATCCTTTTTATTATGATTATGAAAATAATATTAACAATGCAGATATAAGTGCAGGTTGGTTTGAAGCAAACATCGGCATGAAAGTAAAAGTATGGAAGGGATTGTATCTTGGCTGGGTTGGAAGATTTAAATTTGCTAAATCTGTAAATTACCCTCCTTCTTCTTTTGAGAATTATTGGATACCGGGATATGGAAAAGGTGAGAATGACACTCAATGGGGATTTGGATACCAAATTTTATATCGTATTCCTTTCAGGAAAAAACCACCATTCAACGAAAAAAAGGTTAAAGAGGAAAAATAAATATTCAAGTTTGCCAATTCTGCTTAATTATTAAACAGAGAATCCACAAATTCATATTTATTAAAGACTTGAAGGTCATCAATTTTTTCGCCTACGCCGATATATTTAACAGGGATTTTAAATTCTTCAGAAATACCGATAACTACTCCGCCTTTTGCAGTACCATCCAACTTTGTTATAGCAAGGGAGGTTACTTCCGTTGCTTTTGTAAATTCCCGGGCTTGTATAAATGCATTCTGGCCTGTACTGCCATCTAGTATCAGCATTACTTCCTGTGGAGCATCAGGTATGAATTTTTGAATTACCCTTTTAATTTTAGATAATTCATTCATCAGGTTAACTTTTGTATGTAGTCTTCCAGCCGTATCAATGATTACTACATCAGCACCTGTTTCTACACCATTTTTTACAGCGTCAAAAGCGACTGAACTCGGATCAATATTCATTCCATGAGAAACAACCTCAACACCTACCCGCTTACCCCAAAGAATAAGCTGGTCTACTGCAGCTGCCCTGAATGTATCTGCAGCTCCAAGGATCACCTTTTTACCTCTATTTTTAAATTGTGCGGCTAATTTACCAATTGTTGTTGTCTTTCCTACTCCATTAACTCCTACTACTAAAATCACATGTGGTTTTGAACCTTCTGGAAGATCAAAATCCTGAATATCCTCGGATTTATTTTCAGCAAGTAATGCAGCAATCTCTTCTTTTAAAATAATATTCAATTCATCAACATTGAGATATTTGTCTCTCAATACCCTGGCTTCAATACGTTCAATAATCTTTATTGTGGTATCAACACCCACATCTGAAGTAATCAATACTTCTTCCAGATTATCCAATACCTCATCGTCAACCTTTGATTTTCCTGCAACTACCTTCCCTAGTTTTTGAAAAAAACTTGATTTGGTCTTTTCCAATCCCTTATCGAGTGTTTCTTTTTTCTCTTTAGACAGAAACTTAAATAAAGCCATTGATTAGAATTTAACAGATAATAACAAAAAAGTCCCACATAGCGGGACTTAAAATATTTTTAGTAATAAACCGGTGATTATTTACCAGAAGCAAGAACTTCTTTTACCATATCTACCGGAACCATTTCTTCCTTAAATGTGTATGCGCCGGTTTTGGGAGATTTCACTGTCTTAATGATCTTAGCAAAATCTTTACCTTTCTTTAGGGTTGCTACAACTTTCTTTGCCATAATTACTTAATTTCTTTATGAACGGTATACTTTTTCAGGATCGGATTATATTTTTTCAGCTCCAGTCTTTCAGGAGTATTTTTCCTATTTTTAGTGCTAATATACCTGGATGTTCCTGGCTGCCCGGAATTTTTATGCTCGGTACATTCTAATATAACCTGAACCCTATTTCCTTTTTTTGCCATTATTCAATGTATTTATTTCATTTCAAGTGTTCCATCCTTGGCTGCTTTCTTCAGTACAGCCGTTAAACCGTTTTTATTAATTGTCCTGAGAGTGGATGTGGATACCTTTAGAGTAACCCACCTGTCTTCCTCTGGAATATAAAAACGTTTTTTCTGTAAATTCGGATAGAATTTACGCTTCGTCTTAATGTTAGAATGCGAAACATTGTTTCCCACTCTTGGCCTTTTTCCTGATACTTGACAAACTTTTGACATGTTTACTTATAGTTTGCTTTTTAAATTGGTCTGCAAAGGTGAGGATTTTTTTATAAAAATCAAAACTATTATAAATATAAAAATACCAAACTCAGGGAGTTGAATACAATATTAAGACAAAATTATTAATACCACTATCTGCCGAAATAATAACTCTATGCCTCATGAATTATAAATTCTTTAATTACATTTGAAATGCAAACATAATCTTAAATACACTTATAACAATCCCGATGGAAAAGGTTATTACCAACAGCAAGAAGGCTATTAAACTTGAAGACCAATTCGGCGCCCATAACTATCATCCGATTCCTGTAGTTCTTTCGAAGGGTGAAGGTGTTTTTGTTTGGGATGTAGAAGGCAGAAAATATTATGATTTTCTTTCTGCATATAGTGCGGTAAACCAGGGACATTGTCATCCAAGAATAGTCGAAACATTAATTGAACAAGCCCGGAAACTAACCCTTACTTCTCGTGCATTCTATAATGATGTTCTAGGGACTTATGAAAAATACATCACTTCATATTTTGGATTTGACAAGGTTCTTCCAATGAATACTGGTGCGGAAGCTGTTGAAACAGCAATAAAAATCTGCAGGAAATGGGCATATGAGGAAAAAGGAATAGAAGCCAACCAAGCTCAAATTATTGTTTGTGATAATAATTTTCATGGGAGAACTACTACAATAATTTCATTTTCAAATGATCCTGATGCGCATAAAAATTATGGGCCGTATACAGCTGGATTTATAAGTATTCCTTATGATGATATTAATGCTTTGGAAAATGCCCTTAATTTAAATAATATAGCTGGATTCCTTGTAGAGCCAATTCAGGGGGAAGCAGGTGTTATCACACCATCCAATGGATATCTAAGTAAAGCTTACGAATTGTGTAAAGACCAGAATGTATTATTCATTGCCGATGAAATTCAAACGGGATTGGCTCGGACGGGAAGTCTTCTGGCAGTATGTGGTGATTGCTCCTGTTCTGGTACCTGTGAAAAGCAAAAGACATATATAAAACCTGATATATTAATTCTTGGAAAAGCCTTATCTGGTGGTGTTTATCCTGTATCGGCTGTATTGGCTGATAACGATATCATGGACGTAATAAAACCAGGGCAACATGGATCTACTTATGGTGGAAATCCGCTGGGCAGTATGGTAGCCATTACTGCATTGGAAATTCTAAAGGATGAAAGTTTATCGCAAAATGCCAGGTATCTTGGGAAAATATTCAGATCGAAAATGAATCAATTAAGTGAGAAAACGGACCTTATTAAACTGGTCAGAGGTCGAGGACTTCTAAATGCAATTGTAATAGATGATTCTCCAGAAAGCGATACTGCTTGGAATATTTGCTTAAAACTCAAAGATAAGGGATTGCTGGCAAAACCTACACATGGCAATATTATCAGGTTTGCTCCTCCCTTAACTATGACAGAAGAGCAACTTATTGATTGTTGCAATATTATCGAATCAACATTTTTATCATATAAAAAATAAAATTATTATAACAAGCACCTTACAGTATTTATATTTGTACTATAATTATTAAAATTCGTATAAGTGGTTTTTTCCAAAACAAAATATTGAAATAAATTTGTGTGTTTTTTCGTTATATTTAGCTAAAATGAGAAAACATTTATTCTACATATTCCCCTTTTTACTTATCATGATAACCTGGAGTTTACAAGCTCAGGACATTCCTGATCTAGATGAAATAGAATTTATCATTGAGCGCTCACAACCTTTAACCATTGATCTTAAAGAAGATGATGAGGAAGAGGTGCCTGAAAAGAAAAAGAAGAAACGCAAGAAGAATGTATTTTATGGTATAAAAACCAAGAAAGGGTATACTAAAACAGGATATGGTGAAAACACAACTGTTGAGATATTCCACTATCTAACAGAATGGGTGGAACCTAACCCTTATGTCCCTGAAGTTAATTGGTATGATTTCAGAAGAAAAAAAATAAGAAATACAGGAACTATTGATAAAAAATATGGCAGAATATTGCATGGCCCATATACAAAAATAAGAGGGGACCAACTTCTTGAAGAAAGAATATATTACATAGGTGCTAAACATGGCCGGTGGGTGAGGATAGATAAAAATGATGTTTTGATTGACAAGCAGAAATATTATAAAGGATGGCCTAAGGAATCAATGGTTAAATACTATGATGAAGACCGAACGAAATTAAAAGAAGTGGTCCCGGTAGTTTATGGAGAAATAGAAGGGGAATATTATTTGTTCCATGAGAACGGCGAAGTTGCAGTTAAAGGGCAATTCAAATATGGAGAAAAAATTGGCAAATGGACTGAATATTATGATGTACAAAGAAGAGCAAAAAAGCAAATTCAATATAAATCCGATCCGTATTTAAATAACTATCACCCGCACGTTTTAAAGGAATGGAATAGAAGAGGCCAAGTTATATATGAAATGCAATTAAGCAATAATAACTAAATCCCGGGAACCTGATCGACAAATCCCATATCAAATACTTCTCCCAGATAAAATTTTACTTTCTTTTCTACTTCGCCCATTTCAATTAACTCGCCTACTTCTTTTCTAAGCGAAGTAACCGCCTTATCATCGATACCACAAGGAACGATATAATCAAAATATTCAAGATTAGTACCTACATTCAAGGCGAAACCATGCATAGTAACCCACCTCGAAGTTCTAACTCCTATGGCACATATCTTCCTGGGATTCTTTTTCTCTTTATAGTCTAGCCATACACCTGTAAGCCCTTCGATTCTACCACCATCAAGGCCGTAATCTTTCAATGTTAAAATTATAGATTCTTCAATAAGTCGTAAATATTTGTGAATGTCAGAAACAAAATTATCCAGATCAATTATAGGATATCCCACCAATTGCCCCGGGCCATGATAGGTAATATCCCCCCCTCTGTTTATATGATAAAATGCTGCTTTTTTTTCATGCAAAGTTCCATTATCTATTAATAAATTTGCACGATCTCCAGTTTTACCAAGGGTATACACATGGTTATGCTGGCAGAACAAAAGATAATTATCAGTCATTTTTTGATCTTCAGATTCCAGGTCTCTATTCTTTAATTTTTGATCAATTATCCCGGAAAATAGTTGCTCTTGATAATCCCAGGCTTTCTTATAATCTATCAATCCAAGATGCTGGAAATAAACACTATGGTTTTTTTTAAAATTCAATTTTCAAGGAATATATGTTTCAAGTAAATTCAAGGTATTATCTGTTTTAAGCAATACTTCTTTAATCTCAGATGGAACAAGTATGACATCTCCTTTATTCAATGAAATCCCATCCTTATCACAATAAAGCTCACCCATCCCCTCAAGACAGATATAAATTACGAAAGAATCAAGATCCTTTAAGTTTCTTTTGTAGGATTTAGTCAGGTTATATTTATTAGTCTTGAAATAATCTGACTCAACGATATTCACTCTTGTGTTTGCCTGGTCAGAATATGCTGACTTATATTCTGAATAGCTACTATAATCTATCGCATCTAATGCTTCTTCAAAGTGCAAATCTCTTTTATTACCTTCATCATCAACACGATCAAAATCATATATCCTATACGTCACATCAGAGGTTTGCTGAATTTCTGCAATTAGCGATCCCTTCCCTATAGTATGTATTCTTCCAGCTGGAATAAAAAACACATCCCCCTCACTCACTAATTCCGTATTTAATACTTCAGTGATTTTGCCTTCTTTGAAATATTTGATATAGGTTTTACGATCAATTGGTTGATTAAATCCTGAAATTAAGGTTGCATCATCATCAGCCTGGATCACATACCACATCTCAGTTTTTCCAAAGGAATTGTGACGTTTACGAGCCAACTCGTCATCAGGGTGAACCTGAATTGACAGGGCATCATTGGCATCTATGAACTTCACGAGAAGCGGAAACTCATTGCCATATTTCTTATACACCTTATTGCCGAGTAATTTATCCGTATATTTTGTGATGATTTCCTCCAGGGATTGTCCTTTTAAATTTCCATTGCTAACAATTGACAGGTCTCCTTTCACTCCAGACAGCTCCCATGACTCACCGCAATTGGGAAGAGGTGCAAAATCTTTATTAAGAATTGTACTTATTTTTTGACCACCCCATATTTTATCTTTAAAAATGGGATTAAATTTAATAGGGTATAGCATGATAATATTTCAAAATCTAAAAGTATTTGAACAAAAATAAAGAAATAGGAAGAAAGGGCGAGTTACTTGCTGCTGAATATTTAATAAACAGAGGTTATCAGATAATCCAAAAGAACTTCAGAAAAAACAGAAAAGAGATTGACATCATAGCCCAAATCAACAATACAATTGTATTTGTAGAGGTGAAAACTCGTTTATCTGAAAGGTTTGGTCCACCAGAAGATTCAATAGATGACAGAAAAATTGAAAATATTCTTGATTGTGCAAATGATTATATTCAGGAAACGTTATGGAAAGGCGAAATAAGATTTGATATCATTACGGTTAAAAGCTCTGATTGGTCCATACTAAATCACATTCAGGATGCATTTTATTGATGTTTATATTTTCATAAACCAAAGCCAGGCATTTATTAAAAAAACTCTCTTACACCTAATGCTCTACCGGTTGTCATGAATGGTGCCTCCAATAGTATTAGAATAAGCACCAGTTACCGAACATAATATATTTTCTTTCCCATGAATCCTCAATACTCCCAATAAGGCAAAAATCAAAGCTTCTTTGAAATCAATAATTTCTGTCTCTGGTATAATATAGTGTATATTCTTCGACAAACTTTTTAACCTGCTCATAAGAAACCCATTATAAGCTCCGCCTCCTGTAACAAGAACATTGACTTCTTCCCAGTTATTATTATCGGACACCTCAGATATAGCTTGATCTATCTGAAATGCAATATGCTCAATACAACTACATAAAAGATTGGGGACAGGCTCTTTTTCATTATCAAGTAAACTCCATATATTGTTTTTTACCCATTCCAATCCGAGGGATTTGGGTGGCGGTAATTTAAAATAAGGGAAATCATTTAACTTATCATACAAATTTGGTATCACCTTCCCACTGGATGCCAATTCTCCATTCGGATCATAATCTTTTTGTAATTTTCGCGTCAGGTAGTTTAAGAGAATATTAGCAGGACCTGTATCGAAGGCTTTACGATTACCCTCAAAGTCGTCAAATGAAATATTTGCAAATCCTCCAATATTTAGACAAACTGGATATTCTGAAAATAATAAAGCATCACCAATGGGAACCAGTGGGGCCCCTTGACCTCCTTTTAATACATCCATCTTTCTGAAATCATTTACAGTCCTAATTCCAGTTGTATTTAATATTGTTTGTCCATCACCTATTTGCAATGTCATTCCAGAACCGGGTTGATGAAAAACGGTATGACCATGAGATGCGATGATGTCAGGTTTAATTAGTGTATCATTAAGAAATTTATTTACCTCGTCACCAATAAATCTTCCCAGTTCAAGATCGAGATAAATAAGTTGTTCTCCACTGAAACCGATACATTGTATTAGTTTGTTCTTCAGTGAAAGGGAATATTGTACTTCTTTTGATTTTAAAATTTTATAAGACCAGGTTTCATTCAGCTTTACTAGTTCAACGGCTACTATATCCAAACCATCTACTGACGTACCTGACATAATACCGATTGCAATCCAGCTGCTCATTTGCTTTTTTTTTATAATTTTACACCTTATTATAATTAATCAATAGTGATCCTTATAATTGACTCGGGCAATACATCCACTAAGATCGGTGAATTTAATAATGGAAAGTTAACTAAAATCATCGAAAGAAAGACCTTAATTGAAGTTAGTGAGACTATTAATGACTTACAACCTCATCAAGTTATTGTTGGAAGTGTAAAATTTCAAACTGAGAAATTATTAAGTCAAATACATAATATCCCTTCATTTGTAATTTCGCATTTAACCAGGCTACCATTCGAAATCGATTATAAAACTCCTGAAACTCTCGGAATTGATAGGATTGCTGCTGTTTCCGGAGCCTGGCATAAGTATAAAAATCAAAATCTATTGATCATAGATGCCGGCACCTGCATTACTTATGATTTCATATCTAATCAAGGCGTTTATAAGGGTGGTGGCATATCGCCAGGAATTGACATTAAACTAAAGGCTTTGCACCAGTTTACTGAAAATTTACCAGAGATCGATTTTGATCCTGATGTCGAATTAGTTGGCGATTCAACAAGGAACTCTATTTTAAGTGGTGTTATTAATGGCACAATAGCTGAAATTGAGGGTATTATTACCCGATATCAGGAAAATTATGAAAATTTAACAGTTATTATAGGAGGAGGACATTCATTTTTTTTTGAATCTAAAATAAAACACAGCATCTTTGCATTCCCCAATTTAGTGCTTTGGGGACTATATTCAATATATCGTTATAATGTTAGAGAGATTTCGAGCTAGGCTGATAGTAGGAATATTGTTGCTGATGAGCAATTTATCATTCTCCCAATCTTCCCAATCTCCATATTCTGCTTTGGGAATGGGGGAGGTAGTTCAACCATTCCTTGTTTCAGGTATGGGAATGGGAGGCATTTCAATTGCAAATCCAAATAATAAACATTTTAATCTAATGAACCCAGCTCTATTAGGAGTACGGGATTATTTTACAACTTTTGAAGCAGGATTTACCGGAGAATCAAGGACTATCACACAAAATGACCTTAGCCAGGTAAATGGATCCGGCAACCTCATGTATCTGGCATTGGCGTTTCCAATTAAGCAGGGTCGGTGGGCCAGTGGTATCGGCATGGTCCCTTACACCTATACTGACTACAATATAGTATCAATATCCCCTATTAACGGTATAGACGAAGATGCTTATTATAATTTCAGAGGGACAGGAGGATTAAATAGTTTATTTTGGTCAAATGGAGTTAAAATAGGAACCAATCTTTCCTTGGGAGTTAAAGTATCCTATTTATTTGGATCAAGGATTAGTGAAACCATTATTAAGGTAAATCAACCTAATGCTTATGATGCCGCACTTTATGAACAGGTGAGAGTAAGGGATTTAAATTTTGGATTTGGCGGGGCTTATAGAATTGTAACAGGTGAAACTTCTCAAATACTAATAGGAGGCATCTATGAATTAGAAACATATCTTAATGGAGAAGTTAATGAATTCCTTGAACGCCGTACCCCCGGAACAGAGATAACTTTATCTACAGACACCATTAGCTACGATGAAAATCGTGAAATTTTGTTACCAAGAAAAATCGGTATCGGAATTTCATACGTTCGAAGTAAGATTCTTATTGGAGCAGATGTAATTGTTCAAAACTGGGGAAAGCGTACTGATATACAAGGAGAAAATAATTCTTATACAAACAGCTATAGAAGTAGTGTGGGGATCGAATTCATACCAGATGCTGCCAGTGTAAGCAGCTACTTTAAACGCATGAAATATAGAACTGGATTTAGTTATGAACTAACTCCATATAACGTTGATAATGAACAAATTTTTGAGTTTGGTATAAATTTTGGTGTATCTTTACCGATACGCCCAGCCTCTCAAATGGACATGGCCATACAGTATGGTCAAAGAGGTGGAAGCAAGCCTTCAGCGATAAATGAAAGCTATATTCGTTTTTCGCTTGGTGTAACAATTAATGATGTTTGGTTTTTTAGAAGAAAAATTGATTAACTTGAAATTATGAAAGCTAATATTCTAACATTCGCCTTTATTCTGATCGGATTTAGCTACAACTTTGCACAAACTCCAGGTTGGAACTGGCCAGAAGACAGACAAACTGCCGAAGAAAAAAATGTAATTTACACTGACATGATGAAGTTGGGACATTACAAGCAATCCTTACCTGCTTTAACATGGTTAATGGTAAATGCTCCTGATCTTAATGAATCAATCTATATCAATGGAGCAAAAATATTTGAAAGCCTTGCTGAATCAGAAACAGACGGTGCTCAGAAAATTACATACCAGGATTCATGCTTACTCATGTATGATCTTCGAATAAAGTATTTTAATGATGAAGCAGCTGTATTAAACAGAAAGGCCTTTACTTCTTATAAGTTTTATAAATCTGATAATACAAAATATAAGGAACTTTTTGAATTGTATCAAAAGACCTTTGAATTAAACGGAAACCAGGTTTGGGATCAGAATCTTCTTTCTTATATGGATATGGTTAGAAGGTATAAACTTTCTGGTGGCGACTTGTCAGATGAAGAAGTTCTTGAAATTTATGATGAGATAGTTGGTATCATACAGGAAAAAGTTGAACAAAAGAAAAATGTAGACCGTCTTGAAATAATAAATGACAATGTAGACAAATTGCTTGCTGCAACGGTTAAAGTTGATTGTGATTTCATTGAGAACACCCTGGGACCTAAACTCAAGGCGAAGCCTGACGATCTAAAAATGGCTAAAAATATATTTAAGCTTTCCATGGCCGGAAAATGTGTTAATATTCCGATTTTTCTGGAAGCTGTGATGGTTATTTATGATCAGGAGCCAAATTTTGGTATGGCAAAATTAATTGGAGATAGATCCTATATTGCCACTGATTATACTACAGCCATTAAATACTATAATGAAGCATTAAAGTATTCTGAAGATAATATAAAGAAAGCTGAATTGTACTTAAAACAAGCTGATATTTATTACCGACTTAAACAAAAACCCAAAGCCCGGGATTTTGCTAAAATGGCATTAACTGCTGATCCTACCTTAAAGGAGGCATGGACATTGATTGGCAACCTCTATTATACAAGCTACGATGAGTGTAAGAAAGGACAAAATATAGTTGAAGACAGAGCTGTGTATTTCGCGGCTTATGAAATGTACAGGAAAGCGGGAAATCGAGATGCTATAGCAAGTGCTAAAGCTCAATTTCCAACAATGGAAGAGATTTTCACATATAGTATGGAAGTGGGACAGCCGGTTAAAGTAGGATGCTGGATCAATGAGGTAGTAACTATTCAAAGGCGAGATTAGTCATAATATAAATTCTTTATAATAACGGTCAATTTTAATAAGTTGACCGTTTCCTTTTATGAAGACAAATTTTATTAATTTTATTTTCTTATTAGTTTATGTGGTTTTTACATTTGGTTGTAATGACATAAAGGATGAAAGTGAAATGCCCGAGTATGAGGGCCCTATTTTAGAACTTTCCAATATTGAATCTTTTTACAGCGATTCTGCAATTGTCAGATTGAAATTGGTTGCTCCAAAGCAATATGAATATGAAAACAATGATCGCGAATTCATAGATGGGATCTATTTAGAATTTTATGAAAAAGACGGGTCAATTTCCTCTACACTTGAAGCAAACTATTGTTATCATTATGGAAATGAGGATAGATGGCGTGCCTTTGGAAATGTAATTGTGAAGAATATGGTTAACTATGAGCAATTGAATACAGAGGAGCTCTTCTGGGAACCAAAAAAGGAAAAGGTTTATACTGACAAATTTGTTAGAATTGAAACCGATGGAGAAATTTATACAGGAGAAGGTATGGAAGCCCCCCAGGATTTCTCCTATTGGAGAATAAATAATCTTCGCGCCGTAATTTCACTTGATGAATAAATTAATTAATATTATACAATTGTCTGTTATAATTGTTGGATTCATCATTGGAGTGCATCAATCTATAACGGTAGGATTTCAGGAATCTTATTGGATTTTTATGCTTACATTCGTATTATACTTAATATATGCCTATCAAAAAGGGAAGAAAAAGAGTTAATATTTAGATAATTCAAAATGACCAATCCCTCAATCTCATTCATTCTGATCTCTTTAATTTTATCTGCTTTTTTCTCTGGAATTGAAATAGCTTTTGTTTCGGCAGATAAGCTTTTAATAGAGCTGGATAAAGAAAAAGGAAAGCTTTCAGGTAAAATTCTTTCAAGATTCACAAAAAATCCATCTCAGTTTATTGGTACTACCTTGATTGGAAACACCTTAACATTGGTTGTATATGGCATTTTTATGGCCAATTTATTGGAACCATTCCTGGCTAACATCCTACCTCCAGCTATTAATAATCATTCGATTATTCTGGTACTACAGACTATATTGGCAACTTTAATTGTATTATTTACTGCCGAATTTATACCCAAGAGCATTTTTCTCATCAATCCAAATTTGATGTTAAATCTTCTGGCTATACCAATATTTTTGATGTATATCATTTTCTACCCAGTTGTATTCATCATTGTGGGTCTTTCAAAGTTTGTGATAACGAAAGTTTTACGCTTACATTTTAAAGAAGATCAACCGGTTTTTGGATTAACTGACCTCAATAATTTTATCCATAATAATTTTGTTGAGGATGATAGAGAAAGTGTTTTTGATGTAGATAAAAAAATATTTAACAATGCCCTTGAATTTAAAACCGTTAAAGTCAGAGAATGCCTGATTCCCCGGACAGAGATTGTTGCTGTTGATCTAAACGATGATATCGAGTCATTAAAAAAAGAATTCATCGAGAGTGGTTTGTCAAGAATATTGGTATATCGTGATTCTATTGATGAAATTATCGGTTTTTGCCATTCGTCGGAATTATTTAAAAAACCATCTAAAATTGAGGAAATACTTTCTCCCATAATTATTGCTACTGAAACCATGCTGGCAAATGAACTATTGATACAGTTTATTACCGATCGTAAGAGTCTGGCTCTTGTAGTTGATGAATTTGGAGGAACTTCAGGAATTGTTACCATGGAGGATATAATTGAAGAAATATTTGGAGAAATTGAAGATGAATATGATGAACAAGACCTGGTAGAACATAAACTCGATGATCGTAGTTATCTTTTAAGTGCCAGGCATGAAATAGACTATTTGAACGAAAAATACAAATGGCAAATCCCACCAGGAGATTATGATACATTGGGGGGGTATATATTATCTGTTACAGAGGACATCCCTTTGATAAATCAAGA